>Ga0335081_10010848_pt1 | contig 14730 bp, 16 predicted proteins | sample Lox_Sample_35_FD_206713 | JGI IMG/M metagenome (GOLD analysis project Ga0335081, IMG submission 206713) | Soil microbial communities from Loxahatchee National Wildlife Refuge, Florida, United States - Lox_Sample_3.5 | ecosystem: Environmental > Terrestrial > Soil > Wetlands | place: USA... | reverse complement strand
GGTCGGGACTGGTCTTCATTTGGAAGGCAATCGTCTTCAATAACTCGAGTTGTTCGTCGTCCGCGTCTCCGTCCACGGCGAAGGACAGGAAGACGCTTCGATCCAACTCCGCCTTTAGCTTGGGCAAATCGCCGCAAACCCAAGCTTTCAAGAGCGCCTGTGCCTGGCGGACGGCTGCTGAAGGCGCGACTGACTCGAAGGTCACCATTCGACTATACTTTTCGGCGAGATTCGGGACGTTTCTACCTTAAATTAGTGCGTTTTCCGTAGAATCTTCTCATCTACCACCGATGTGTACAACGAGTACGGAAATGATCTACGTCACACGTCTAAACCACACGCCCGTGGTCCTCAACTGTGACTTGATCGAACAGATTGAAACGACTCCGGATACAGTCATCAGCCTGACCACCGGGCAGAAAATCATGGTGCTGGAGTCGCCTGATGAGGTGGTGGAGCGCGTCGTGAACTTCCGGCGGTCCATTGTGGCCGGGCCCCGCCTGGCGGCGCCCGACGCCAACGGCACATCCCCTGGTGAACTTCATGGCGGAAGCTAAGGCAAAGGAAACGTTATCGAAAGCGCCTAAGAAGGGACCTCAAGCGAAGCCTGACCTGGCCTCGCTCGGTGGAGTGGTGCTGGGGGTCGGCGGCATCCTGGGCGGAATGGTACTCGAAAAAGGCGAGCTCCACGATCTCTACCAGATCACCGCTTTCATCATCGTCATGGGCGGAACCATTGGGGCTGTCATGGTGACCACTCCCATGGGCATCTTAGCGCGCGCCGCCAAGCACCTGAGCCTGGTGTTCTTCGACAAGGTGCATTCCGCCTCGGAAACGATCGAAGAGATCATCGGATATGCCACGCAGGCCCGCAAACAGGGGATCGTCTCGCTCGAGCAGCAAGCCAACAATGTCCACGATCCGTTTCTGAAAAAAGCGCTGAACCTGGCGGTGGACGGCATCGAAATGAGCCAGATCCGCAGCATCATGGAATTGGATCTCAGCCTGGTGGAACAGGACGGCGAGGCCGAGGCCAAGGTGTATGAGGCCGCCGGCGGATATGCGCCCACCATCGGCATCATAGGCGCGGTCATCGGACTGATCCACGTCATGAAGGACCTAGGGAACATCGATGCCGTCGGACGGGGGATCGCCGCTGCGTTCGTGGCTACGATCTACGGCGTGGGTTCGGCCAATCTGTTCTTCCTCCCGGCCGGATCCAAGCTGCGCTCCAGAATGCACGATGCGGTTCGCATCCGCGAGTTGATGCTCGAAGGAGTGCTGGCAATCGTGGAGGGATTGAACCCCAAACTCATACGCACCAAGCTGGAAGCCTACCTCCAGCAGCAGGCGGCCGCTGAAGCGAAGACCAAGGCAGTCAAAAAAGGCAAAGCCGCTGCCGAGCCCGTGTCGGCGGAGGGTTGATCCATGGCGCGCAAGAAACAGCACCCGGCGCACGCCAATCACGAGCGCTGGCTGGTTTCCTACGCCGATTTCATCACGCTGCTGTTTGCTTTCTTCGTGGTGATGTTCGCATCCTCTCAAACCGACAAGGCCAAGGCCAGAATGGTGGGGGAAGCAGTGAAGGAAGCGCTGGAAAAGGGCGGCGTAAGAGCCGTGGTGCACGAGGTGTTGGGCGGCACCGTCGATGAGAGGGGCAAAGGCAACGCAATGTTGAGAGGCCCGGGCGGCACCGAGCCGAAGGACATCCACCTCCCGCCGCCGACTCCCACGGTAGGGGAATTGCTGCCTTCCCTGAACTACCTGAGCAAGGCGCTGGAGGCGGAGATCAAGGACGGCAAGATCGAGCTACAGCTCGAGCCCAGGGGCTTGGTGTTACACATGCGCCAGGCGGCGTTTTTCCCTTCGGGAGACGATAGCGTCGATCCCAAAACCTACGCTGCCATCGACAAAATCGGCGAGACCATTCGCGCCCTTCCCAATGCGGTACGCCTGGAAGGGCATACGGACTCGGTCCCCATCCACACCGCACGGTTTCGCAGCAATTGGGAACTTTCCGCCGCGCGCAGTATCTCGATGCTGGACCAGTTGGCCAATCGTTGTGGTATCGCTCGCGAGCGTATGGCAATCGCCGGCTATGCCGACACCATCCCCGTAGCTTCCAACGACACGGATGAGGGCCGCGCCAGAAACCGCCGCGTCGATATCGTGGTTCTCAACCAGCAGATTGCGGTGCAGCCCGGAAGCGATGCCGAGCCTGCGGCTCCCCCGTCTCAGCCGCCGACGCCGGACAAGAAGCCAGCCGCGCCGGAGAAGAAGTAGCACAAGCTTGTGCCCGCTGGCATCCGAATTGCACTGTGACTCCAGACGCTCATCTATGCCTCGGCTGCTGACTACTTACTTTGGTGAGATCGACTTCGCCGACGCTTCGGTGTTTGAATTCCCACACGGCTTGCCAGGATTTGAGACCGAGCACGCCTTTGTCTTCCTGCGGCAGCCCCACACCGAGCCACTGATGTTCATGCAGAGCCTCGGCGACCCGAAGCTATGCTTCATTCTGCTGCCCATCCTGGTCGCCGACCCGCAATATCGGGTCAACTTCGACAAGGAAGACATCGCTGCGCTCAGACTCCCGCCCGGCCGGCAGCCCCGCATCGGTGAGGATATTCTGTGCGCCGCCATTCTGCGCGCTGCCGATGACGAACAACCCGAGCCCACCGTCAATCTGATGGCGCCCGTGGTGGTGAACCTCAAAGACAAGATCGGGATGCAGGTGATCCAGGCGGACTCCGGCTATTCGCACCGGCAGCCGTTGTTTTCCCGGCAGGAGACATCCCCGTGCTCGTAATGCGCCGCCGCGCCGGCGAGAGTTTCATGATCGGCGAGCGGATCGAGATCGAGGTCCTGGAGATGACCGGAAGCCGCGTCAAATTGGGAATCGTGGCGCCCGAAGAGTACGTCATCGTTCGCAAAGAAGCCAGGATCACGCGCGACGAAAACCTCACTGCCGCGCGTAAAGTGGATTCCAAGACGATCGCCGCATTACTCCATCGCCTGACGAGTTAACTTTGGATGACGCAAGATTGCTCTCCCGTATGAGTCGTCAAGTACTTGACGGCGCCCTCACCTAAGTTCAAGCCCCAAGAAACACTAGAAACCCGGATCGGTAACCCGATATGAACCTCTGAAAGGCTGATACTTCGGGCATCCGAAACACCGGAGAACCCGGACCCGGACAGGAAGTCCGGGACGTATCGCACAACAGGACGTTACGCATATGGCTATTTCCCTTCAAACGAACGTTGCGTCGATGATTGCCGAAAACAATCTGTCGATCAACAACAATTTTCAGACGCAGACGATTACGCGACTGACCTCGGGCTACCGGATCAACTCCTCCGGCGACGACGCGGCAGGACTGGCGGTCGCCAACTCCTATCGCAGCACCGTGGCCGAGTTGAACCAGGGCGTGCGCAACGCCAACGACGGCGTCAGCACGCTGCAGATCATCGATGGCGGTCTCGCCAACATCAGCACCATGCTGGACCGGATGAAGACGCTGGCCACCCAGGCGGCGTCCAACACCTTCACCGGCAGCCGCGCCACGCTGGACGGCGAATACCAGACGCTGATGACCGAAATTGACCGGCAGGCCGGCAACATCGGTCTGGGCACCACCAACGCCGTCAACTCCGTGAACATGGGCGTTTACATCGGCGGCGGCGGAACGGTGGCGGCCAATTCCCAGGTGCAGGTCGCCCTGGCCGGCTCCATGGTGGACCGAGGCGGATTGGGACTGACCGGAACCAGCGTCACGGGAGCCACCAACGGGCTGACGCTTGGCACCGCCAACCTGAATACCGCTGCGAAGTTCCTGGTGGGCGGGACTCAGGTGTTCACGTTCACCAATATCGGCGGCGCGGGCGTTGCTTCGGCCACTGTGACTGTGGCGGGAGGTTCGGCCGGAATCACGGCGACCCAGGCCCTGCAAAGCTTGAATTCGCAGCTTGCGCCCTATGGCATTACCGCCGGCCTCGACAACACCGGGAAACTCCAATTCTCGTCCACCGTTTCCTTCACCGCGGCCGCTGCCGCCGGGTCCGCTGGCACTGACCTGACGGGTGGCGCGATCGTCGCCGCCAATTCCGCGCCATTCGCCAACACGACCGGTACGGCCAATGCTCTGTCTGCGATCACAGCTCTCAACACCGCCATTGGCAACCTGGGCACCGTCCAGGGCATCGTCGGCGCGGGCGAGAACAAGCTGCAGTACGCCATCAACCTGGCGAATTCGCAGATTACCAGCTTCTCGGCTGCGGATTCGCGCATCCGCGACGCTGACGTCGCCACCGAAGCCGCGAACCTGACGAAGGCGCAAGTCCTCGAGCAGGCATCGGTAGCCGCCATGGCGCAAGCCAACGCGGCCCCGCAGATCGTTCTGGCGCTCCTGAAGGGTTAGTCTTCAGGGCACTAGCTTAAGTTAACGCTGGGCCGGACCCGCGAGGGTTCGGCCCTCATTTTGCTAAGGGGATCTTTTTAGAACATGGCTTCCAGCAGTAGTTCGATCACGAGCCCCGTCACCTTCAGCGGTTCCAGCAGTTTTTCCAGTTCCTTCCAGCAGGTTCTCCAGCGCGCGGTGGACATTGCTTCATTGCCCATGCAGACGATGCAGAACTCTCTCTATGGGTATGAGGGAGAGGAGTCGGAACTCGTGAGCCTTCAGGCCAACTTTGGCTCCTTGCAGAACTCGCTGCGGGATATCGCATCGGCGGCAACAGGAAGTTTGACTGCTACTTCCTCGAACAACCAGATTGTGACGGCCTCCGCTACTTCCAATGCGCTTCCCGGCGCCTACGCGATTGAAGTCGACGACCCCGGAGCCTCCACCACTACCCTCAGTCCAGCACCCTCTACGCCCTCCAATCCGACACCCGCGACGCTGGTGACCGACCCTACCACCCAGAATATCGACACTTCCTCCACTTACACACTCTGGGTCAACGGACAACCGACGGACCTCACGCCGTCAGGCAACACCCTCGAGGCGCTGGCCGAGGCCATCAACAGCGCAGGCGCGGGGGTGCAGGCCACCATAGTAAACCTGGGATCGAACGCGAGTCCGGACTACCGTCTCACGGTGACGGGCAACAGCCTGAACGCGGACACGATCTCGCTGTATGACGGTACGGACACACCGGATACCGGGACCAACAATCTGCTCCCTACGCTGTCATCCGGGCACCAGGCCCAATATAAAGTCGCCGGCAACAGCACAACCCTTTACAGCACATCCAGCCAGGTGACGCTCGCCCCGGGTCTCACGGCGAATCTGGTAGGAAGCGCGGTGGGGCAAACCGTCAGGATCACGGTTGCAGCCGACTACAGTTCCTTATCAACCGATCTCTCCAATTTCGCCAATGCCTACAACGCCACTGTGGACGCAGTCAGCAAAGACCGCGGACAAAACGGCGGGGCCCTGACGGGGCAAAGCATCGTTCTCTCTCTGCAAGAGGCCATGAGCCAGATCGCCTTGTATTCGACCGGTTCCGGGACTGTGCAGTCGCTGTCGGATCTCGGCCTGAAGCTGGATTCGACCGGACATATCTCGTTCGACGCCGGCCAATTCGCCAGCGCGAACCCGGCGGCGGTGCAACAGTTCCTCGGCAGCCTTACATCGGGCGGATTCCTGCAGACTGCTAATGATACGCTCAGCGGCATGGCCGACCCGACCGACGGCGCGATCGCCAGTCAGATCAGCACTCTCCAGAACGAGATCACGAACACAAACAGCCAGATCTCGGATGAACAGAACCGGATCAACGATCTTCAGACCAACCTGCAGGCGCAGTTGACCGCCGCCGACGCGGCTATCGCCGTGCTCCAGCAGCAGAAGACGTTCTTCGCCGACATGTTCGCCGCGCAGTATCTGAACAATCAATACGGCATTGGTGGTTCCACAGGATGACCTCTGAATTGATGGGCCGCGTCGAGACCGATCTGCGCCACGCGGTCGAGCAGCGCCGCTACGCCGAAGTGGAACGCCTGGTGGTTTCCTACTGCGCCGCGGCGGTGGCACAGCTCAAGGCGTTCCCGGCGGGCGACCCGAAAATGCTCGAGATTGCGTCCCACGTCGACGGGCTGCTGGAGTGGACGGAGCTGATGCTGCGCACCGCCAGGGCCGCGCAGGCCGATGAGCTGCGCCGGATCCCGTTCCTGAGGGGTTACCTGGGCCAGGTGGCCAGAAAGCCCGCGCGAGTAAGCCTGGATCTCTAAGTAGGGCGGGATGGAAACTGGTGGAAACCCGCGCCCACCGTCAAATCGCTGACACGTCACGCCCTTGACGCAACATCCCCCTGAAAACGCAACGCCTTGCGATGGACCGCCAGTTGCTCACCCCGCTTTGCTGTGATCGATCGTCTAACCGATAGCCTCGAGCAGTACATGAACCTGGTCAGCCTGCGGCAAAAGCTGGTGGCCTCCAACATCGCCAATGCGGACACCCCGGGTTACAAAACGCAGGACCTGGATTTCCAAGCCAGCTTCCAGGCGGCGCTCGATGGCGGATCGCCCGAGACGGTGCAAATCTCCGGCCTGCCCACCAAGAACGACGGCAACAATGTGGACCTCGACCGCGAGGCCCGCCTTCTAGCCGAAAACGCCCTGCGTTTCAGCGTTGCGTCCAGCCTGATGCGCTCTTCGTTGAACCAGGTCAGAGAGGCCATCCAGGGAGGCAAAAGCTCATGAGCCTGTTCTCAGCCCTTACCGTCAGCGCCTCGGGCATGGCCGCCCAGCGCACCCGCGCCGCGCTGCTCGTGGAAAACATCGCCAATTCGGAAACCACCCGCACGCCCGAAGGCGGCCCGTATCGCCGCAAGGACGCCATCTTCACCAGCGAGCAGGTGGGCTCCGCTTTCGGTTCCGAACTGGAAGCGCAACTTGGAGGACAGCAACTCACCGGCGTTCGCGTTGCCAGTATTTCAGTGGATATGCGCGATCCGGAGAAACGGTATCTCCCCGGCCATCCCGACGCCGATGCGAATGGATACGTATCCATTCCGCGCGTCAATCCGGCGGAGGATATGGTGGATCTGATCGGCGCCGATCGGAGCTATCAGGCGAACGTTTCCGCTATGTCGGCGGTGAAAGACATGATTCAGCGGTCAATTGACCTGCTGCGCTAGGAGGAATATGCCAGCGCCGATTTCCAATATCACGCCGATCGCGATGCCGCAGTTAACGCCGCTCGCCGGCGGCGCGGGACAACCCGGAGAGTTCCAGAAGGTGCTGACCAGCACGATCAATACCCTCGAGGCCCTGAACAACGACGCGGCGAATTCGGTCCAGAAGTTCCTCAGCGGGGAAAACGAGGAGCTCCACACCACCATCCTGGCCACCCAAAAAGCGCAACTGGCGTTCGAGCTCGGACTGCAGGTCCGCAACAAGGTGGTGGACGCGTACCAGGAAATCATGAAGATGCAGTTGTAAGGAATCTCGGGATTCGTCATGAACGAATTGACCAAGCTGCTTTCCCGGCTCACCTTCGCGCAGAAACTCTCCATTGTCGTTGTGGCGCTTGTCGCCGTCGGCGGAATCTTCTCCTTCGTGCATTGGAAGCACGAGGACGATTTTCGTCCGCTCTACACTTCCATGGCGCCGGAAGACGCCTCCACGGTAGTGCAAAAGCTGAAAGAGTCCGGCGTCGAGTACCGGCTGGGGGACAACGGCAGCACCGTCCTGGTGCCCTCCGCGAAGTTGGCCGAGTCGAGGCTGGCTCTAGCCGCGGCGGGACTTCCTAAAAGCGGCCGCATCGGCTACGAGTTGTTCGACAAGAGCAATTTCGGCGCTACCGAGTTCGTGGAGCACATCAACTACCAGCGGGCCCTGGAGGGTGAACTGGAACGCTCGGTGATGAGTCTCGCCGAAGTGGAACAGGCTCGCGTTCACCTCACGCTCCCCAAAGAATCGGTATTCCTGGATCAACAGCAGCCCGCCAAGGCCAGCGTGATGGTCAAGTTGCGTCCTGGAACGCAGATCTCCGCGCAGAACGTCGCCGCGGTCACGCACCTTGTGGCCAGCGCGGTGCAGGGACTGGCGCCCGAAGCCGTCTCCGTGCTGGATATGGACGGCAATCTGTTGAGCCGGCCCAGGCGCGCCGCCACAGCCGACGGATCGGACATCACCAGCGAAACATTGGAAGTGCGCCAGCAGATCGAGCGCGGCCTGGTGGCCAAAATCAGCGAGACCGTGGAGCCGCTGCTGGGGCCAAACGGGTTTCGCGCCGGCGCGTCGGTGGATCTGGACCTGACCAGCGCCGAACAACAGGAAGAAACGCTCGACCCCACTCGTTCGGTCATGCTCAGTTCCCAGAAGACCGAGGAGTCCACGGAACGCGCGGCCAGTTCCGGAATTCCCGGAACGGCTTCCAACCTTCCCAATCCGGGATCGACGCCCAGCAGGACCAACGGCGGCGTCTCCCATCGCACCGAGAACATCACTTACCAGAGCAGCCGCGTGATCCGGCACACCCGCATACCACAAGGAATGATCAAGCGCATGTCCCTGGCGGTCCTGGTGGACCAGCCGGCGCACTGGGAAGGCGAAGGTGCGGCCCGGAAACGAGTAGTGTTACCGCCATCGCCCGAGACGCTCAAGACCATCAAGGACTTGGTGGCTGCCGTCACCGGATTCAGCACGGAGCGCGGCGACCAGTTGATCGTCGAAACCCTGCCCTTCGAGTCCAGCCTGAACGCCGAGCCGCCGGGTTCGGCGAGACCGGCGCCCGCGGCTCCGGCGGTAAAGCTGACGCCGTGGCAGCAGTTTCTCAACAAGTACCAGGGCCTCCTGCTGCCCGCGTCGATTGGTGTGGTGGTGCTGCTGGTTCTGGTGATTGGCATTCTCAAGCGGAAGCGGAAGCCCAAGCCCGCGCTCGAAGTGGAAATGCCGGCGCAATTGCAAGGCCCGGCACTGGCAGAGCAACCCGGAGCGGTGGCTGGCGGGGAACCGATCGCCGGACAGTTCGATGCGACTGAGGTTCGTTTGGAAGCGGCGCAGGCCGAAGCTCACGGCCGCGAAAAACTGGCGGATCGGGCGCGCCAACTGGTAAGACGGGATCCGACCGCGACGGCGAATGTGGTCCGCACCTGGTTGCAGGACGGACACGCATAGGAACGCGGATGCAAGGATCTATGCGAACGCCGGGCGATGTGGCACACGCACTCCGGCGTGACGTGTCGAGACTTCCGGTTGGCCGAACTATTCCGGGCGTTTCGATACCAGCGCACACGCCTCAAATCGAGGGTCGGGGCGACGGCTACGCTTATGCTGTCTAAGATCCCACCAGACGCCAACGTAGAAGTGAAGCCGGTCTCCTGGCGCCATAGCCTTGGCGTTCCTGCGAAGGGCCCTATTTCAGGAGCGGGGCGGCACGATAGCTCCTCCCAGTTTCGCGCCAGGCTGGCGGAACAGGAACAACAGGTGCGGCAGGCTCACGACGCCGGGTTTCGGGCCGGCGAGGCCGCCGCCAGGCAAAGCCTCGATGCCGAAGTGCGCACGGTTGTCGAACGATTGGCCGGCGCTATCGCGGATGCGGCTGCCACTCGCGGGGACACCATCCGTCGCGCCGAAACCGACATGGTGCGGCTGTCCGTGGAAATAGCCCGCCGTATCCTGCATCGTGAACTGACCGTTGATGCTGGCGCATTGGAAGGACTGGTCAAAGCGGCCCTAGAAAAGCTGCAATCCCAGGAAGTCTACCGCGTCCGCGTGCACCCGGATCAGGAACGGATCGTCCGGAGTTGTCTGGACCAGCTCGGCCGCGGGCGGAGCGTCGAGGTCATTGGCGACCCCGTTCAACTCAAAGGCGGGGCTGTGTTCGAGGTCGCGAGCGGCTCGCTGGACGCATCGGTCGAGACTCAATTGAGTGAGATCGAGCGCGGCCTGACGGATCAACTGGAGACCCGCCGATGACGGCCCCTCCGGCGATCGACCTGAGTCCCTACATTCTTCGAGTCCGTGATTCAGAACTCCTGCCGTGGACCGGTGAAGTCGCCGAGCTGGTCGGCATGCTGGTGGCGTCCCGCGGTCCGGCGGTCGCCGTCGGCGATTTCTGTGAGGTCGTCAGCTCCAACGGTCGCCGCGTTCGCACCCAGGTGATCGGCTTCCGCGACGGCCTCGTGCTCTCCATGCCGCTCGAAGAAATCGACGGCATCCAGTTGCGGGACCGCATCATCGGGCGGCAGGAAGAAGCGCAGGTCGCCGTGGGGCCCGATTTGGTCGGCCGCGTTCTCGACGGGTTTGGCCGCCCCATCGACCACAAACCGCCGATCCATCCTCATGGCTTCTACCGCCTCTATCCCATGCCTGGCAGCCCCTTGGACCGCGAGCACATCGTGGAACCCATCATCACCGGAATTCGCGCCATCGATACCATCACGCCTTGCGGAAAAGGGCAGCGCATGGGCATCTTCGGCGGCAGCGGCGTGGGCAAAAGCACTCTGTTGGGCGCGATGGCGCGCCACAATTCCGCCGATGTGACGGTGATCGCGCTCATCGGAGAACGCAACCGCGAGGTGCGCGCCTTTCTCGACCACGAACTGGGTCCGGAAGGCAGCCGCCGCTCCGTGGTGGTCTGTTCCACCTCCGACCGCCCTGCACCGCTGCGCGTCCGCGCCTGCTTCGTGGCCCTTGCCATTGCCGAGTATTTTCGCGACCAGGGCGCCAGCGTCCTGTTCATCATGGATTCCGTCACCCGGCTCGCCATGGCCCAGCGCGAGATCGGCCTCGCCGCGGGCGAACCGCCCAGCCAGAAAGGCTACACCCCGTCGGTGTTCAACCTGCTGCCGCGCATTCTGGAGCGCGCCGGGAATTTTCAAAAGGGCTCCATCACCGGGTTCTTTACTGTGCTGGTGGAGGGCGACGATTTCAACGAACCGATCTGCGACGCCGTGCGCGCCATCCTCGACGGCCACATCATTCTCTCCCGCCGCCTCGCTGCCGCCGGGCACTACCCGGCGATCGACGTCCTGCATTCCATCAGCCGTCTGTGCACGCAGCTTTCTCCGCCGGACCAGTTGTCGGCGGCTCGCAAACTGCGGGAAGCCATGGCGACATACGAGGATTCCAGGGACCTCATCGAACTGGGCGCCTACACCGCGGGCGCCAATCCCCACCTCGACACAGCGGTGCGCATGCAGCCCGAAATCGCTGCATTCCTCCGGCAGGATACGTCCGCGGATGCACCGCTGCTTGATAGCCTTTCGCAGTTGCAGTCCATTGCCGAGAGGCTGTAACATGCCGCCTTGTTCAGTTGCAGGGCGGGTTGTCAACCTGTGGACTGATTGTCAGTCGGTCCGGGCGAGCGCAGTTCGCCCGCGCTGGGCGTTCCACCGCGGGGTGAGGCGCTGATTTCCTATGCAGGCATTCCGCTTTCGCCTGGACAAAGTGCGTGACTGGTACCAGCGCCAGTATGAGCTCGAAGAGCGGCGGCTTGCCGAGTGTCTCGCAGCACTGGCCGAGGCGCTGAAAAGCATTGCCCGCCTGCAGGCCGAGCGCTTGGCTATCGAGCGCGACGTGGTTTTGCGCACTTCCATCCCTGCCCGCGAATTCGTTGCCTTGGGCCTTTATCGCCTGCGCGCCAAGAAGCAGGAAATCGAGCTCAACGAGGACCGCGAGCGCCGCGAAGGCGCTGTCGACGAGCAGCGCAAGATCCTGCAAGCCGCGCAGCGTCGCCTCCGGTTGGTGGAAAAGCTAAAAGATCGCCGCTTCGCCGAATGGACCTACGCCGAATCCCGCGAACTGGAAGCACTGGCCGCCGACGCCTATTTCTCCAAATGGTCCGCCACTCACCCTCTATGCCGCGAACGTCAGTGAGCGGAGTGGCGTATCGCCGGAACGCGGACCAGTGACTTCATCTGCGTTTATGCGCATTCATCCGCGGCCCGGTCTTTTTTGCCTCCTCAGTTCCAGCGCAGTGCCGACGTTGGATCGACCTTGGCCTTCCGCCTCTATCTCTTCCCAATCCCGTGCCTCCCGAGCACTTCCCTCACCCCGTCAACCGGGATCGCTTCCGCCGTGCCGGACTTCGACCGGACCGTCGTCGCGCGCAGCAGCGAATTGTAAACCGCTTCTTCCGTGGCCTCCAGCGCCATTTCAAAAAGCGGCGAAACCGCGTCCGTCGGTAGTGCTTCATACGTCGCCGGCCGGTTCCCCGTCCGCCTGACTCGCACCGATTCCGCCGTCGAAAACGCGATGGCGAAATCCCCGCTGCCATTGCTGTACGACGATCCGGTGCGCGCCAGTCCAAACACCGCGCGCGCGGCCAGCCGCTTCAGATCCCTGGCCGTCAGCGGAGCGTCGGTAGCAACCACGATCATGCACGACCCGTCGCCGCCCGCGCCTCCAGCAGGCCTCGCGAGTTCCCGTGCCACCGGCACCCCGCCCATCGTTAGGTGTCCGCCGAAGTTGGTCTGCACCAGCACGCCCACCGTGTAGCCGCCGCCCTGCGCTTTGCGGGAAGCGGTGCCAATTCCGCCCTTCCAACCGAAGCAGATCGTGCCGGTTCCGGCGCCGACACTGCCTTCCTCCACCGGTCCGCCCTTGGCATTGCGAATCGCCTCCACAACGTGATCCCTGCGGACGTGCATTCCGCGGATATCGTTCAGCCCTCCATCGTTCGTCTCACCCACCACTGCGTTCACCGAAACCACTCTCTCATTGCCCGGTTGCGCCAGCGTGTAGGCGATCGCCCCTTCCATCGCGGTTCCAACGTTAAGGGTGTTGGTAAGAACGATCGGCGTTTCAATAGTGCCCAGTTCTTCGACCTGGGTGGATCCGGCCAGCTTCCCAAATGCATTTCCCACAAACACCGCGCCGGGAACCTTGTCCTGAAACAGGTTGCCATCGGCTGGCACGATTGCCGTCACGCCAGTTCGGACCGTGTCGCCTTCGATCAGCGTAACGTGGCCCACTTTGACGCCGGCCACGTCGGTGATGGCATTCAGCGGTCCGGGCGGGAAAACGCCCGGCGCCAGGCCGAGGTCTCTGGCGCGGGGACGCTCGCTTTGGGCAGCCAGCAGCATGGCCGCGATCGGAATCAGCGCGAACCGTTTCATTGTACTCCGACGATACCAGAAGTCCTTGCTTCCAGCACGCCGCGCTGCCGCTCTTACCGCACGCTCACCGTGGCCGCATTGCTTGCCAACCCCGATACAGAGACTTGGAGCGGATACTCTCCAGGCGCGAGTTGCGGCACAACCAGGTTTACCTGGTAAAGCCCCGCCCAGTCCGGCGCCAGCCCGGCGAATTGCACCGCGGCCGGCTGGCCGCCCACGGACGCAGTGACCGTTGCCAGGACTCGTGACAAGGGACTGGCGGACGCCGGAGTGCCCGCTGGAACCGGGTTGTCAACGGCCCCCAAGCCCGTCAAGAACGCCGCAACCACGCTCCCTGGCGTCGCCGGCTGACTGTGACTGTTGACGGACAAGTCCTGGTTCAGCACCGCGGCGCGGTCATCCGCAAGTAGAAACAATCCGGGCGCCGCGTTCTGCACGTTGATGTTGGCGGTTCCCACCACGCGGCTGCCAAGCGTTACGCTGACGGACGCGACCCCGTTCGGGATCGTGAATGGCACCTGCGCGTTGATCTGGTTCGGGCTCGCGTAAAACAGTGGCGCCGCCGTCCCGCCGATCGTGACCGACACTCCCGCCATCGTCATGAGAAGAGGAAAAACTGTCGGGAAAGCCGTAGACTGCGCCAGCCCGGGTCCGTAGATCGAGACGATGGAGCCTGGCGCCACGGCTGACGCGTCGCCACTCGCCGCGTTCGCGACCGTCATTGCAGCGCCTCCGCCAGGCAACAGGCCGTACACATTCACCGCCGTCTGGGTGCCGGCGTAGACATTGCCGTTGACCACGGTCGGAACGGAGAACTTCACGTAGCCTCCCAGTGCGTCGCGGCCAGCGTTCTGGCTGCTGTTGTACAGCTCACGGCTCAGATTGGAAGCGTCATAGGCATGCAGCGCCCCGGAGGTTTCGAGAATCCATACTATGCCGTTCGTGTTCCCGTTGGCCGAAACCGTCGGCACACAGCCTGGAAAGGCGAATTGACGGGCCGAACGCGATGCCGGAGTGGCAGCCATTTGCGCATTCGAAATCGGAAACAGTTTGAGATTGTCTCCCGAACCACACAAATAGACCGCTTGCTTGAAGTAAGCCGGGTTGCCGAACAGCCCGCCGGTCGCTCCCGGCAGCGACTGGACGATCTGGCTGTCCGACCCTGATTGCCACTTGCCCGGGGCATCACGGTCCAGCAGATAGACCCGTCCCTCTTTTCCGGCGCCGACCATCAGATGCGGGTGTGCAGCGCTGCCGGCCGCATCCGGCAGCAACGCGACGCCGCTCGACCCAGTGTCGAGATCGGCCGCGTTCAGACTGGCAAAGTTGAACGGCGTAAAGTAGTCCAGCACCGAAAGCCCCGCGGAGCTCGAAAGCTTGATGAAGCTTTCGCCCAGGTTGGGACCGCCGCTTGCATAGTTGAAGCTTCCGTTGCCGGCCACCAGGTAGATGTTGCCCGCCAAATCCGCTGCTGGCGCCGCACCGCCCGCCCAAAACGAGCCCTCGTTGCCGTTGGGTGTGTTGTTGTACACGGCGGTTTGCTGCAGGCTGTGCGCGTCGTACCCGATCAGCCATCCGTGGTACGCGCCGCCATCGCAGTGGGACGACCAAGCGGTGTAAACCACACCGTTGAGAAGCAACAAGCCGGGCCGCTGCTTAT
>Ga0335081_10010846_pt1 | contig 14731 bp, 12 predicted proteins | sample Lox_Sample_35_FD_206713 | JGI IMG/M metagenome (GOLD analysis project Ga0335081, IMG submission 206713) | Soil microbial communities from Loxahatchee National Wildlife Refuge, Florida, United States - Lox_Sample_3.5 | ecosystem: Environmental > Terrestrial > Soil > Wetlands | place: USA... | reverse complement strand
CGGGATCAAGGCGGAAAGTGGGCATTTTGGTTCCGGGGCGCCATTTATGCGGGTCCTGCAGCCAGACGGGAATCCACTCTTTGTGCATCTTCATGCGGACTTCCTTCAGGCTCGGCCCGACCTTCTTTACTTCGCGGACCAGATCGCTCTCGCGCATGTCGGCCTGCTCGATTTTGGCGTCGAGGCCGGTGATGCGAACTTTTAGATCGTTGGCGTGCTGGTAGAGGCGCTGGGCTTCGGCGTTATCGCGGGTGCGGTCGGCCTTATCGGTGGAGAAGCCGATCTCGCGCGTCCATTCGGCCTTCTGCTGCTCGAGCTGGCGGATCTGCTGATTCACCGCAGTCATCTCTTCGGGCTCGTGATCGAAGCCCTCGTAGCGATGGCAGCCCATACAGCCACGCAGGCGGAAGGTTTCGCGGCCGGCGTTCAGCGTGTCGGCCATCTCGGTGACAATTTCTTTCACGTGGCATTGCTGGCAACCCGCTTCGAAGTTCTCGCGATGATGCATCGGCCAGAGCCAGAAAGTGTGGCGGCCGTGAGCTTTGGTCACGCTATCGACGGCCGCGCCATTGCCGCCGTGGCAGGGGGTGCAGCCGAACTTCTCAGGATCGTGAATCTTGAGCAGTTCGCGATTGGGATGGCTGATGAAGACCTCTTCGCCGCCCATGGCGGCTTTGGTCAATTCGAGCGGCTCGCGCGTACCCAGGTGGCAGGATTCGCAGCGGTCGACCAGATCAACGTCTTTGATATGGATCTGGCGGATGGTAATCGGGAAGTCGTCCATCTTTTTCAGCAGGCCGGCGAGGGTCTCGGCGCTGACATCGGCGATGCGGTCGGAGAGATATTTGTCGCGCTGGGCACGCAACTCGGTGGCGGGCTTCAGGATATCCACGCGTTGCTGCAGCAAGTGGGCCTTGCGCGATTTCCACGCCGTCAGGTCGCGGTCCATCTCCAGGAAGGTGTACGGCTTGGTCTCGATGGAACCGTCCGGCAAGGGCAGCTTAACGGTGTGGCCTTCCTTTTTCAATTCCTCAATTTCTTTTCGCTTCGACTCCTTGGAGCTTTCGCTGTCGGTGGTCTCAATCTGATAAGTGAGCGCACTGATGTGACCGCGGACTTCCTGGAAGGGGTCGTTGAGCGCCAGGGTGCGAGGCACCAGCACCTGGTTTACTTCACGATCGATCTCTCCTACCTTCTGCTTCACCGCTTCCTCGGCGGCCTGCATGTCGCGGTCAAGCTTCTGATACTCCGGCGCGGCCTTGATCTGCTTCTCGAAGCCGGATTCGCGAGGACGGACGCTGCGGAGATACTTGGTGTAGATCTTGGAAAAACGGGCTTCATAGGACTTCCACGGGCGAATGCCGTAGATTTCATCCCAGAGCGCCCATCCGAGCGAGAGCAGAAGCAGCGCCGACCAGATGAACAGGTGTTTGCTCAGCGACGAAGTTACTACCGGGTCTTTGTCTTGTTCTTGATCACTCATACGTTGAACCAGGGAGTCACCCATACGTACTTAATCCGGAATACCAGGCGCGCGATGATCTTGATGGGCAGCGACAGCATGATGATCAGAAAGATCTGCATGGTGGCGATTTGCAGCAGGCTCATGCGCTTGAAAATCTTGCGGGCAAAAGGCGTCAAGTTCATGAGCTTGTGAATGCCGATGGCCGCGACGACGGCGTAAATGCCACATACGATCGCGCCGAAGATGATCTTCATGACGCGTCCCTTGATGCCGAAGATGTCGGGCAGGTCGCGATTGACGGCGAATTCGAGGCGGTTATGGTCCCAAGTGGTGCCGGGCCAGAACCACATCCAGCCGGGACCGCGAATGAGAGTGCCGATGACGATCATGGTGACCCACAACACGATGAAGCCAAAAATGAAGGTGAGGATGGAAAATTTTCGCTGCTTGAAGGTGTAGTAGCCGTTGCCCAGCGGATTGGCGTCGATATAGGGAATCACCATCAGGCCCACGATGATGAGCGACGGCATCACCACCCCGGCGATCCAGGGATCGAAGTAAACCAGCATTTCCTGCAATCCCAGAAAGTACCAGGGCGCCTTGGAGGGATTCATGGTGAGCGTGGGATTGGAGGGCTCCTCGAGAGGCGCGTTGAGCGTGATGGACCAGACCATCAGGAGCAGGGTGACGATGATGGCGGCAAGAAACTCGATGCGCAACAGATACGGCCAGACGTGCACTTCTCTTGCCCAGCCTGGCTTCCAGGGCTGCGTCTTGCGGTGGTGCGTCTTGGCGAGCGCCGGATTGGCTTCGAGCTCGCCAATGAGCTTATCGTTGGCGAAGGCCTGCCGCAGGGCATACCACGTATAGAACGGCACCACGATCATGAGCAGCACGATGGGCACGTTGTCCGGCAGGCTGACGATGGTCCAGAGTTGATGCAGATCCATAGAGGTCTCCGTTTACAACTTCCTGGGTTCTTTGATTTCCGATTCGAGTTGCACGGGCGAGGGGCCGGAAATGCCGCCGTCTTTGCGCACGCGCCAGAAATGCACCACCATGAACGCCGAGGCAATGATGGGGATAGCCACACAGTGCCAGATATAGGCGCGCAGCAGCGCGTTGGAGTCGACGATCGAGCCGCCCAATAAACCGAAGCGGACGTCGTTGAACGGAGTCATGCCCAGCTGGTGGCCAAAAGGTCCGTCATGGCCGAGCAACGGTGTGGCACGCGCCATGTTGGTGCCGACGGTGACGGCCCAGAAACCCAGTTGATCGTCGGGCAGCAGGTATCCGGTGAAACTGAGGAGCAGGGTCAGCACCAGGAGCAGGACGCCCACAACCCAGTTGAACTCGCGCGGTTTCTTGTACGAGCCGGTGAGAAACACGCGGAACATATGCAACTCGACCATGATGACCATCAGGTGCGCGCCCCAGCGGTGCATGTTGCGCAGGAGCTTGCCGAACGGCACGTCGTGCTCGAGATACAGGATGTCGCGGAACGCCACGACCTTCGAGGGGTGATAGTAGAACATCAGCAGCGTGCCGGTGAACACCAGCGTGATGTAGACGTAGAACGTCATGCCGCCCATGCCCCAGGTGTAGTTGTAGGCCACGGCGTCGCGGTTGATTTTCGCCGGGTGCAGGTGCAGGAAGACGTTCGACAGGACACCGAGCGCGCGGCTGCGCGGGGTTTCGTCGTGCTTGACGCGCAGCACCGATTTCCAGACGTCGGTTTTCTCGGGCTGCTTGAGCGCCTTGAGCTCTTCGGCGGCTTGCGTGCCGACGGCCTTGGCGCCCTCGACCAGCACCGTCACGGGACTCTTCTTGCCGTTCTCGCCGGAACTTCCGGCTCCATTTCCGCCCGAACCGTTGGTTTCGTTTTCAGCCATGGCTGTTCCTCAGAGTTTCTCAAACACGAACGATGGCGCCGGGATCGTTGAATTCCGAGCGCTCGCCTTTGGGCCACCGGTACAGGCGGCTCAGATCGACCTCAATCTGCCCCTCGGGGGTGATTTCGACGTGCGCCCGGTCCATGGGACGCGGCGCGGGTCCCTCGAAGTTGACACCTTCGGGGTCGTAGCCGGAGCCGTGGCACGGGCATTTGAACTTGTTCTCGCTCGGCTTCCAGTCGGGTGTGCAGCCCAGGTGCGTGCAGATGGCCGAGATGACGAAGATGCCTTCGGTGTTGCGCACCACCCAGATACGGTGCGCGTTTTGGAACTTGGTATCGACTCCGAAACCGAAATCGGAAGGATATCCGATGAGGAACTTGGTCTTCGGCTCGTAGAGCGCCCGGGGGAAGAAGAAGCGCAGAAACATCAGGAGATTGACGCTCAGGAAACCGAGCACGCCAGCCATCACGAATCGGCGCCGGCGCGCAATGACGCGCGCTGGATCAGGATCGTTGGACGTGAAGATTTTCTTCAAGGCATCCGCGACGTTGGGTTTAGCTTCCGGCGCTGGTGCGCCCGCAGGTTTCTCGGTAGGATCAGCCATTTCGTGCGCCACGGACCGGCATCGCCGGTCTCCCTTCTTCTGTAATCATGGACACACCGGAAATGGTGGTTTGGGAACGGTCAACGGGTGAAAAGCAGCAGGCTTCGTTATATAGGTTATGGAAAGCCTGGTTTAGTAATCCGTACTTCACTCTATGAACACATCACTGCGAAAGCCTGATTCACTACTTTCCCGCTGGCCCGGATCAGTCCCCACCTCCCCGGCAGCCTGTCATCGTTTATTGGTCGACAGAACATTTTACACCCGCAAAGGGGATTTGCAAGAGAGAGCGATGGCGCTTCGAAGCCGCGTGGAATTTGACTACCCTGATACCCTGTGCTAATCGTAGTGATCTTCCATCCAAAACTCGAATGGCCGACGAGCAAAAACCCGAAGGCGGAACCGCGGAGCCCGGCAAGCCGCCGGCGGAAACACCAAAGGCGGCGGCTCCCAAACCGACCGCTGCGGCACATGCGGCGGGACACGCACCACCCAAGCCTCCGGCTCCCATGGCCGCTGCACCGTGGGACGGCGAAATTCCGACGCAGTTGAAAGAACGCTTCGGCGATCAGATTTCGGAGTGCTCCACGTATCTTGGGCAGAATTTTGTCGTGGCGAAGCCGGATGCGGTCATTCCTATCCTCGAATTCCTGAAACTGGACGCGGATTTCGATTACCTGGTGGACATCACGGCCGTGGATTATCCCAACCGCGCCGAGCGTTTCGATCTGTTCTACATCCTGTACAGTTTTGAAAGGAACGAGCGCGTGCGGGTGAAGACCATGATCGCGGACGGCACGCAGCCGCCGACTGCCGTGGATGTTCACGCCGGCGCCAACTGGCTGGAGCGCGAAGTGTTCGACATGTTCGGCATTCAGTTCGCGGGACATCCGGACATGCGGCGCATCCTGTTGCCCGAGGAATGGGAGGGCTTCCCACTGCGAAAAGAGATGTCCATCGTGCAGCAGGACGACCGCTGGGTGAAGGAGAATCTGGGCATCGAGAGCGGGCAGTGACAATGCCAGAAACCACTTTTCTAGACAGCTCCGAACTGGTGCTCAACATGGGGCCGCAGCACCCTTCGACGCACGGCGTGCTGCGCGTGATCCTCAAGCTGGATGGGGAAAAGGTGATGGGCACCGAGTGCGTCATCGGGTACTTGCATCGCGGCGTGGAGAAGATCGGCGAGAACCGCACGTACCAGCAATTCGCGCCTTACGTGGACCGGATGGATTACGTGGCCGCGGTCTCGAACGGCCTGGGCTACTGCCTGGCGATTGAAAAGCTGCTGAACATCGAAGCCCCTCCGCGAGCCCAGGTGACGCGCGTAATTCTCACCGAGCTGAACCGGATTGCCAGCCACCTGCTATGGCTGGGGACGCACGCGCTGGATATCGGGGCCATCACGCCGGTGTTCTACTGTTTCCGCGAGCGCGAGGAAGTGCTCAAGATTTTCGAGAACTACTGCGGCGCGCGGCTGACCACGCACGCCTTTCGCATCGGCGGCCTGCAATACGAGTTGTACGAAGGCTTCGAAGAGCAGGTGAAAGCCTTCTGCGACATGTTCCTGCCGAAAGTGGACGAGTACGAGGAACTGCTCACCAATAACCGCATCTGGGTGGCGCGGCTGAAGAACGTCGGCGTGCTCATGGGCGATGAGTGCAAGGAATTCGGCGTGACGGGTCCGGTGCTGCGGGCCGCGGGCGTGAAATGGGACCTGCGCAAAGCCCAGCCCTATTCGGGCTACGAGCAATACGATTTCGAAATCCCCACGGGCGAGAATGGCGACACCTATGACCGGTACATGGTGCGCATGCAGGAGATGCGGCAGTCGGTGCGCATCATCCGGCAGGCGGTGGACAAAATTCCGAGCGGGCCGATTGGCAAAACGCCTAAAGTGATCAAACCGCCTACGGGCGAAGTCTACGTTTCGATTGAAGCGCCAAAAGGCGAGCTGGGGTATTTTGTGGTGAGCGACAATTCCACGCAACCCTACCGCGTGCGCGTGCGGCCGCCCTCGTTTGTGAATCTGCAGGCGCTGGACCGCATGGTGAGGGGAGGCCTGGTGGCGGACGTGGTGGCAATCATCGGAACATTGGATATTGTGCTGGGCGAAGTGGACCGGTAGAAACATGCGCAAGTTTTTAAGAACGATCTTTTTGGTGGACCTGTTCCAGGGACTCGTGGTCACCTTTCGCAATCAGAATCCCAAGTACATCTACACCGAGCAGTATCCGGCCGAGCGGCCCCGGGTGGCGGAACGCTATCGCGGCGCGCCGCGGCTGAATATCAACCCCGATAACGGCGAGACGCTGTGCATTGCATGTAACCTGTGCGCGCTGGCGTGCCCGGAAACGCTGATTGTGGTGGGGAGCGAGCGAAACGAACAGACGCGCCGCAAAGAGCTGACCACTTTCACGTACGATCTTTCGCGCTGCATGTTCTGCGGACTGTGCGAAGACGCCTGTCCGGTGGATGCGCTGGAACTGACGCAGGATTTCGAACTGGCCAGTTATACGCGCGACGGCGCCATCTGGGACCGGCAGATGCTCGAGGAAGGTCCGAAGCCCACTCAATACAAATGCTGACGCGCGGATTGGAGAGGGTCGGGAGGTTATGACGGACGCGCCCTTCTTTTACTTCTTCGCCGTGCTGGTGCTGGGAGGGGGTATCTTCACTATCACCCGGCGCAACGCGGTACACAGCGCCATCAGCCTAATCGTTTCCCTGATCGGCGTGGCGGGCCTGTACTTGCTGCAGCAGGCCGAATTTCTGTTCGCGGTTCAGATCGTGCTGTATGTGGGCGGCATCATGGTGCTGTTCCTGTTCGTGATCATGCTGGTCAATCTCGATCAGGCCGCCAAGCAGCGACAGTTCAACCGCCAGTGGCTCATTGCGCTGCTGTGTGTTGCCGCCGTGGGAGCCGAGATCGTCTACTTCATGCGCAAGGGCGCGAGCGCTTTCCAGTTGCCGAAGGCGCCCGTCCTGGCAGCCGTGACGGAGGGTAATACCGAGCAGATCGCCACCGTGCTGTTCTCGCAATACCTGCTGCCGTTTGAAATTGCTTCCGTGCTGCTGCTGGTTGCGGTGGTGGGCTCGGTGGTGATGGCGAAGAAGAGGATTTGAGCATGGGACCCATTACAACCGCGCACTACCTGGCCCTCAGCGCCGCGCTGTTGCTCATCGGCACCATCGGCGTGCTCACCCGCCGTAATATCGTGATTATCCTGATGTCCATCGAGCTGATTCTCAACGCGGTGAACATCAACCTGATTGCCTTCTCACATTACTGGCAGAACGTGAACGGACAGATCTTCGCGATTTTTGTGATCACCGATGCTGTGGCGGAAGCGGCGGTGGGGCTGGGCATTCTGATTGCTCTGTTCCGCAACAAAGAAACGGTGCTGGCGGACGAGGTGGACTTACTCAAGTGGTAGGCGCATGAATTTTCTCGATCAGATCTGGCTCATCCCGCTGTTCCCATTGCTGGGCGCGATGGTCATGCTGCTCATCGGGAAGAAGCTGGATCCTCAGCCGCCGTCGGACGTGGCCGTTGCGGCGGGACTGGAACACACGCACGACGAGCACGATCACGGGCATGGTCATGCGCATGGTGCTCACGATCACGGCCACTCACACGATCACCCGCATTCCCACGATGACGATCACAGCCACGCGCATCACCACCATCACGGCGCCCTGCGCGGACTGGTGAGCCTGTTCTGCCCGGGTATGGTGCTGCTGTCGTTCATCTTCTCGGCCGGTGCTGTGCTGCAGCTTTCTCAAACCCCCGAACGCATCCACCAGGTAATCCAGTTCACCTGGCTGGCGGGACTGCCGTTTCACATGGCCGATGGACGCCTGGCGACTTTCGCGGCAGACTGGGGATTTCTGCTCGATCCGCTCAGCGCGGTGATGATTCTGGTGGTGACCGGAGTCGGCTTCCTCATCCATGTGTACTCGATCGGGTACATGGGGCACGAAGGCGGCTACTACCGCTTCTTCGGCTACCTGAATCTGTTTGTCTTCTTCATGCTGATGCTGGTGCTGGCGAACAACTACGCGTTGCTGTTCGTCGGTTGGGAAGGCGTGGGCCTCTGCAGCTATCTGCTGATTGGTTTCTACTTCCATAAGAAGTCGGCTGGCGATGCCGGGAAGAAAGCGTTCGTGGTCAACCGCGTGGGCGATGCCGGTTTCATTCTGGGCATGCTACTGATGTTCAGCGTGTTCGGCACGGTGAAGTTTGTAGATGTGAACCAAATCCTGCGCGGCGGCCAGTTTCATGCCGAGACTGCCGGCTTTGGCGTGTTGAGCGCGATGGCGCTCTTGCTTTTCATCGGCGCTACCGGGAAGTCGGCGCAGTTTCCGCTATACGTCTGGCTGCCGGATGCCATGGAAGGCCCGACGCCGGTCTCCGCTCTAATCCACGCGGCCACCATGGTGACCGCAGGCGTTTATATGGTGGCGCGGTCAAGCGCGCTGTATCAACTAACGCCGCAGACATCCACGATCGTAGCCGCAGTCGGTGCATTCACGGCGATCCTGGCTGCTTCAATTGCGCTGGTACAGAACGATATCAAGCGCGTGCTAGCGTATTCGACGGTCAGCCAACTGGGCTACATGTTTCTGGCCTTGGGCGTGGGGGCCTATTGGGTGGCTATCTTCCACCTGTTCACGCACGCGTTCTTCAAAGCACTTCTCTTCCTTGGCTCGGGCTCGGTGATTCATTCTCTGGGCGGCGAGCAGGACATGCGGCGCATGGGCGCGCTCAAGGACAAGATTCCGGTGACGCATTGGACCATGTTCGCGGGCTCGGTGGCGATTGCGGGGATTCCGGGTTTCGCAGGCTTCTTCTCTAAGGACGAGATTCTCTGGCAGGCGTACAGTTCGCCACAGGGCTCTAACGCTCTTTACGCGGTGGGGCTGATCACCGCGGGTCTGACGGCGTTTTACATGTGGCGGCTGATGAACATGACGTTCTACGGCAACTCGCGCGTGACGCCGGAAGTGGAAGCGCACATTCACGAGTCTCCGGCCACCATGACTATTCCGCTGTCGTTACTGGCGCTGGGCAGCGTGCTCGCGGGCTGGATCGGTACGCCAAAGCTGTGGGGGATGTCGGGATGGTTCCGGGGATTCGAACAGTGGCTGGAGCCGGCCTTCGCCTCGGCCGCGATTGAGGCCGCGCACGAAGGCGCGCACGATGCCAGCACCGAGTGGATTCTGATGGGTGTTTCCGTGGCATTTGCCCTCATCGGCATCAGCGTAGCGCGCTACTTTTATCATCACCGCCCGGAGATCCCGGACAAGCTCGAAGCCGCGGCCGCCCCGATGCATCGGATCCTGCTGAACAAATGGTATGTGGACGAGCTGTATGACTTTCTCTTTGTCAACGGTTTGGCCAAAGGCGGCGGGACCGTGCTCGGCGCATTCGATCGTAACGTGGTAGACGGCGCGGTGAACGGTGCAGGCTGGCTTACGCGCCTTTCCTCGATCGTTTCCATCTGGTGGGATACCTGGATTGTGGATGGCACCGTGCGGCTGACGTCGCTGCTGGTCAAGCTGTCTTCTTATCCGGTGCGCGTCGTCCAAACAGGGCGGGTGCAGGCCTACGCGCTTTTCGTCGTGGTGGGGGCGCTGGTGTTCTTCGGGTATTACATCGCGCGATAAAACTATGGACCAGCACCTACTCAGCATCGTCTTGTTTGCGCCGCTGGCCGGTTTTGTGGTGCTGCTGTTCATTCCCGGCTCGCAGAAGAACCTCATCAAGCTATGGGCGAACCTGGTTGGGTTCGCGAGCTTCCTGGTCTCGCTGCCGCTGGTGGCAAGGTTCGACAAGACGGTATCGGGCTTCCAGATGGTGGAACGCGCCGACTGGATCCCCAGCATCGGGGCGAAGTATCTGATCGGCATCGACGGCATCAGCCTGTTGCTCATCATGCTCACGACGCTGATGGGATTGCTGTCGATTCTCTCCTCCTGGAATGCCATCGATGAACGCGTCAAGGAATACTACGCGATGTTCCTGTTGCTGCAAACGGGAATGATCGGCGTGTTCGTCTCTCTCGACTTTTTCCTGTTCTACGTGTTCTGGGAACTGGTGCTGGTGCCGATGTACTTCATCATCGGCGTTTGGGGCGGGCCGCGAAAACTCTACGCTGCTATCAAGTTCTTCCTGTACACGCTGGCGGGATCGGTGCTGATGCTGCTCGGCATCTTGACCCTGTACTTCCAATATCACCAGCAGTTCGGCGCGTACACATTTGAGATCGCCGACCTGATGAAGCTGGATATGCCGCTCGGCATGCAGCAGTGGGTTTTCTGGGCTTTCTTCCTCGGCTTCGCCATCAAAGTGCCGATGTTTCCGTTCCACACCTGGCTGCCCGATGCGCACGTAGAGGCGCCCACGGCGGGCTCGGTAATCCTGGCGGCCGTGCTCCTCAAGATGGGGACGTACGGATTCATCCGTTTCTCGCTGCCGCTCCTGCCCAAGGCGTCGATGGATACGACCATCGTGCAGATTCTCGCCGTGCTTTCGATCATAGGCATCCTCTATGGCGCTCTGGTTTGCCTGATGCAGCAGGATTGGAAGAAGCTGGTGGCGTATTCGTCGGTCAGCCACCTGGGCTTCTGCACACTGGGTATCTTCGCCTTGAATCCCAACGGGATTGCGGGCAGCGTGATCCAGCAGGTGAATCACGGGATCTCGACGGGCATGCTGTTCTTGATTATCGGCATCATTTATGAGCGCCGGCACACCCGCGCGATTGCGGAATATGGCGGCCTGGCGCACGTCATGCCCAAGTTCGCCATCGTTTTCGCCATTGCCATGCTCAGCTCGGCCGGACTTCCGCTGCTCAACGGGTTCGTGGGCGAGTTCACCATTTTGCAAGGCGCGTTCGAAGCCAGTCACACGTGGGCGGCTTTTTCCGTGATGGGCGTGATTCTGGGCGCCGCTTACTTGTTGTGGCTCTATCAGCGCACCATGCTTGGGCAGGTGACCAATGGCCGCAACTTGCACTTGCCGGACTTGAGTCTACGCGAGATGGTCATATTCTTGCCCCTGATTGCGTGGGCTATCTGGATCGGCGTGTATCCGAAGCCGTATTTTGATTTGCTGGAGAAGCCGGTGCAGCAGATCGTGGAGCGAGTGCGGCCTGGGTATTATCAGGGCGGAGTAAGAGCCGACGCAGCGACACGGCGACGCGGTGACACGGCGACGATTCAAGCCGGAGCCGGGCAATGAGCCAGTACTACACCACTACCGATCATTTCGTTCTGATCCCGGCGATCATGCTGGCTTTATTCGGGTGCGCGATTCTGCTGTTCGATTTCCTGGTGTTCCCCAATCCGAAACAGCGCAAATATCTGCTGCTTTTCGTGGTGCTGGGCCTGGGATTTACGGGCTACGGCTTGTGGCGGCAGCAGGAATTTCTCACCGCCAACGGGCTCACGGAGCTGACCGGGTTTCAGGGCGCGATCACTATCGACCGCTTCGCTCTGTTTTTCAACTGGGTGTTCGAGCTGGCCACGCTTATTGTCGCCATCGTTTCCTACAACTATCTGGAAATCGAAGGCGAACACCACGGAGAATACTACGCACTGATGCTGTTCGCGCAGTGCGGCATGTTCTTTCTGGCCACCGGCACGGACCTGGTGACTCTGTTCATCGGCCTGGAGCTGATGGCCATCTGCTTCTATGTGATGGTGGGGTTCTTGCGCAGCGACAAACGCTCGAACGAAGCCGCCATGAAGTACCTGCTGCTGGGCGCCTTTTCAAGCGGCTTCCTGGTGTATGGTTTCTCCATCCTGTATGGTCTGGCCGGCTCGACCCTGCTTTCCAAAGTGACCGCCGCGGTGAGCGCGCGCGATCCGTGGGACCCGATTGTCTTTCTCGCGATGGCCACGACGTCGGTGGGACTGCTGTTCAAGATTTCCGCAGTGCCGTTCCACATGTGGGCGCCCGACGCCTACGAAGGAGCGCCGACCACGATTACTGCTTATCTGTCGGTCGCTTCGAAAGCAGCTTCGTTCGCGTTCCTGCTGCGCATTTTTATGGGACCGCTGGCCTCGGCCCGAGCTTCGTGGGAACCGTTGCTCGTGGCCGTGGCGATCCTGACCATGACCGTCGGAAATCTCGCGGCCATCAGCCAGTCGAATATCAAACGGCTGCTGGCGTACAGCTCCATTTCGCACGCGGGCTACATGCTGCTGGGCCTGATCGCGGGCAACGAAACCGGCATCCAGGGGATCGCGGTCTACGTTCTGGTCTACGCGTTCATGAACCTGGGCGCATTTCTGGTCGTGATCGCCATGCGGCGCAAGAACATCATCGGCGAAGATCTGGACGACATGGCCGGCCTGATGTACAAGAGCCCCGGATACGCGATCCTGATGCTGGTTTTTCTGCTTTCGCTCGCCGGGATTCCGCCGACGGCCGGATTTCTTGGCAAATACTACATCTTCTTGTCGCTGATCGAAACGCACCACTACGCGCTGGCGGTCGTCGCGACGCTCTATGTGGCGGTGGCCATCTACTACTACTTCCGCGTGGTCAAGATCATGTTCGTCGGTGAGCTGACCGAGAAAGCCCCGCTGGCGACGAGCTTCGGCCTGAAGTTGGCGTTGGCGGTCACCGGTGTACTGACGCTCGGCGTCGGAGTTTATCCTGAGCCGGTGCTGCGGCTGGCGCAGAACTCGCTGTTGAGATGAACATTCTGATGACTGCCATCCTACAAAATCCTCTCTTCATCCCAATTGCCGTCACCATCGTGATCATCGCCGTCTTTCCGCTGGTGGCGGGGTATCTCACGCTGGTCGAGCGCAAGGTGCTGGCCGATTTTCAGGTGCGGCTCGGCCCCATGCGCGTGGGCCCGCACGGATTGCTGCAACCCATCGCGGATGCGCTCAAACTGCTGCTCAAAGAAGACATCATTCCTACCGATGCCGACCGCTCGATCTTTTGGGTGGCGCCCGTGATTTCCACTTTTACCGCGCTCACCTCGTTTGCGGTGATTCCCTTCAGCAAGTATCTCTTCGTGGCGGATGTCAACGTGGGAATCCTGGTGATCATGGCGATGTCGGCGGTGGGCATTCTGGGAATCATTTTGGGCGGCTGGTCATCGAACAGCCACTATCCATTGCTCGGAGCGCTGCGCAGCGCGGCGCAACTGGTGAGCTACGAAGTTGCGCTGTCATTCGCCTTGCTTTCCGGCCTGATGGTGGCCGGGACGCTCAGCATGCAGGGAATTGTGCAGGCGCAGCAGGCACGGGGCATCTGGTTTGTGTTCTCGAACTACGGTTTCATGCTGGTGCCGTTCGTGGTGTATCTTATTTCCGCTACCGCGGAAACCAATCGCGCTCCGTTCGATCTTCCAGAGGCCGAGTCCGAACTGGTCGCCGGTTTCCACACCGAATACAGCGGCTTTCGCTGGGCGCTCTATTTTCTCGCCGAATACGCCAACATTTTCGTGGCCTGCAGCGTCGCGGTGACCCTGTTTTGGGGCGGCTGGCTGCGGCCGTTTCCAAATGTTCAGTGGCTTGCGCCCATCAATTTCGTGGTGCCGTTCCTGTTGTTCGCGGGATCCGGCGCCTCGAGCTTCGTGCTGGTGAAAAAACTGCGCGATCCACTGCAGCAGAAAGTCCTCATCGCCGTTGCGCTGCTGCTGCTCGGCGCCGGCGCCCTGTTCCTGCTGCCGCCGTTTAACAACGCCGCCATCGGGGTGTTCTGGTTCCTGTTCAAAGTGGCGCTCATCATTTATCTGCTGATCTGGTTTCGCGGCACCTTCCCGCGCTTTCGTTACGACCAGCTCATGAATATCGGATGGAAATACATGATCCCGATCGGCATGGGCGCCATAGTGGTGAATGCGCTGCTGGGAATGGCGTGACGCTAAGGGACTAACGTCCGCCGCTGACCGGTGGCTTCGGCTTCTTGGCGGCTACGATCTGCGCTACCGCGGAACCGGCCGAAACTGCCATGCCACCCAGCACCGCAGCGGGAGCTATGATTCCCGCCGCGGCGCCACCAGCGCCGCTCGCGCCACTTGCCGCTCCGGAACCAACGGGCGCGGATCTCTCCCGTGACCCTACCGCCGCAGCGCCTTTTGAGGCGGTCAGCGAGCAGTTCTTTCCCAGCACCTTGAGCGCGCTCGCCTGAATAACTTGTGGAGCCGCCGCCGTGGCGCCCAACCCCGCTGCCTCGCCCGTAACTTGAATCCGCCTGCCCAGGTAGCTGTCCAGTTCCTTGCCGCGCAATTCCACCGTGACGCCGGAGACTTCATCCTGTAACACCAGGGACTTCCCGAGTCGCGAAACACAACCCGTCACCAGAGACGCACCGCCTGAATCCGGACGAAGGTCCACCGGACGTCCCGGGTCCACTCGCGCCACCATCAAATCCTGCCCATTCCTGACCTCCACTTCGCCACTCAGCGCGCCGACCTGGACCGCGCCGGGATCCCGCATGCTGACGATGGCGCGAGATTCGGGTGAGGGCAGGGCGACACGCAACGTCCCCGCTTCGATCCGGAAGGCGGCGCCACCCTCGATTTGCGCACGGCCTTTCTGCAGAAGCAAGTGGTCCTGGAATACATCCGCACGCGACGCGACGTCGAGCCAGACGCTCGCCCCGCCGGCGAGTTGCAGCTTGGCCGGAGCCTCTTCGGTTTCGACGACGCTGCCCTCAAAGATGGTCGCGTGATTCGAGACTCCGGCGCTATCGACCCACAAGCGCCCGTCCGCCGTAATCATGCCGATGTAACGCGG
>Ga0335081_10010844_pt1 | contig 14732 bp, 9 predicted proteins | sample Lox_Sample_35_FD_206713 | JGI IMG/M metagenome (GOLD analysis project Ga0335081, IMG submission 206713) | Soil microbial communities from Loxahatchee National Wildlife Refuge, Florida, United States - Lox_Sample_3.5 | ecosystem: Environmental > Terrestrial > Soil > Wetlands | place: USA: Florida... | reverse complement strand
CGGCGGTGCGCTCGGTCTCGCACTCGCCTGGGCGGCGCTGCGCGGCCTGGTGGCCATGGGCCCGGCCAACCTGCCGCGGCTCAACGAAATCTCCATCGATCCCTGGGTGCTGCTGTTCGCCCTGGCCGTTTCGGTTTTATCCGGCCTGCTGTTCGGCTTGATTCCGGTTTTCAAGTACGGCGGACCGCGCTCCGCCGCCGCCCTGCGCCAGGGAGGCCGCACCTTGAGCCACAGCCGCGAGCGGCATCGCGCCCGCGCCGTGCTGGTGGTGGTGCAGGTGGCGCTGGCGCTGGTCTTGCTTATCAGCTCGGGTCTGATGATTCGCACCTTCCAGGCCATGCGGCACGTCCGTCCTGGCTTTACAAATCCGGAACAGGTTCAGGCTCTACGGCTTTCCATTCCCAGCGCCCTGCTGAAAGATCCGGAGGCCGTGGTGCGTACTGAAGACGAAGCGGCGAAAAAGATCGCCGCCATCCCCGGCGTCCTGTCGGTCGGATTATCGAGCAGCATCACCATGGATGGCTACCGCAGTTGGGATCCGGTGATCGCCGAAGACCATCCGGTCGCCCAAGGCAAGTTGCCGCCTCTCCGCCGGTTCAAGTTTGCGTCGCCGGGCTTCCTCGGTACGGTTGGCAATCCCGTGATTGCCGGCCGCGACTTCACCTGGACCGACATCTACAACAAAATCCCGGTGGCGATCGTGACGGAAAACGTGGCGCGGGAGATGTGGGGCACGCCCGCCGCTGCCCTGGGCAAGCGGATTCGCGAGAACTTCAATGGGCCCTGGCGTGAAATTGTCGGCGTGACCGGCAACGAGCGTGACGAAGGCGTCGAACAAAAGGCGTCCACCACCGTCTATTGGCCGCTGATGATGAAGAACTTCTGGGGGAATAACGTCTACGTGCAGCGCGACGTGTCCTATGCCATCCGTAGCAGCCGCGCCGGCACGGAGAGTTTTCGCAAGGAAGTGCAGCAGGCGGTGTGGTCCGTGAATGCCAGTCTGCCGCTGGCCGAGGTGCGCACTCTCGACGAGATCTATCGCAAATCCATGGCGCGCACTTCCTTCATGCTGGCGATGCTGGCGATTGCCGGTGGCATGGCGCTGCTTCTGGGGCTGGTGGGGATTTATGGCGTAATCTCGTACGCGGTTTCGCAGCGCACACGCGAAATCGGCATCCGCATGGCGTTGGGCGCGCGGCAGCAGGAATTGACCGCCATGTTTGTGCGCCACGGCCTGCTGCTGGCGGCCATCGGCGTGGCCGGCGGCCTGGGCGTCGCGCTCGGCTTGACACGCCTGATGAAATCGCTGCTATTCGAAGTTCGTCCGGTGGACCCGCTCACCTATCTGGCGGTGTCCGCCGCGCTGTTCGCTGCCGCCGCGCTGGCGAGTTTTGTGCCGTCGCTGCGCGCCTCCAGGGTTGACCCGGTGGAGGCTTTGCGCGCGGAATAGGATTGTGGGGCAAGTTGGTAACCGGCGCTGGCGGATTGCCAATCCGCCGCAGGCTGCCAGCCTGCCCCACTCTAATACGGCTTGATTCCCAGGTCCTTCATTTTTTGTGCCGCCGCCGGCAAACCGCCCCTCGCCGCCGCACCCACAACGGCGTAGGGCTCCCACGCGAACCCGCCGTGCGCCGTGCGAACCATCGGATTATCTTTCCAATCCCACAGCCGCGCTTGCCGCGCGTCCACACTGACCGGCAGGCGATCCCAGTGTCCCTTGGGATAGCAGTACACTCCCAGCGCCTGAATCAGGCAACCGTACAAAGCGGCCGCGGCAAACGTACCCTTCCAGCCGCCGTGCCAAAAAGCCGGCCAGCCCACGGCCATCAGGACCATCAGGCAGGGAAGGATTTCGGTGAGTAGCCGCGGTCCCCAGCAATAGCCTCCCCACCACACCGGCCATGCCGCGGTGAGCGCGATCTGCCCCAGCGAAAACGCGGCCGCCAGCAGCACCACCGGCATATGTTTCTCACGCAGGTGCCGGGCGCCGCGTCCGAACGCGGCGAGCGCGAACAGTGCCACCGGCGTGTAGATCAGCAGACCGCGCCCGGGGCTCGCGAGCAGCCCCGCGATGCGCTCCAGATAACGCGCGTCCATCTGCGCGGAATACCTGCCGCCTATGCTGTGGAAGAGCGTGAAATTGTAGGCGGCCGTGGCCGCTCCCGCCAGGACAGGTACACAAAACACTTCGGCATACGCCCGCAGCCGCGCGCGCTCATGCCACAGGACCAGCGCGAGTGCCGGCAGCAGAGCCGCATTCGTCGGCCGGATCGCCAGCGCGCACGCCGCGGCGGCGCCCGCCATCCAATACCATTTCCGCTCGCCGCTCCATCGCTCTACCGCATAGAGGCATGCCACAATCGCCGGCAATGCGAACGTGTGCTGCCACATGGCCTGGCTGGCGGTGGCCCAGTTTCCGGTGCCGAGCGCGTAGATGAGGGTGAGTATCCATGCCGCGCGCCCGCCCGCAAGACGGCGCAATAAAGCGAACAGGGAGAGCGCCGCAGCCGCGGCCCAAGCAACGGCTGTGACCTTCTCCGCGATTCTGGCGATGGAAACCAGCGCTGCCGGAGATTGGCGGCGCACAGCCGGAATCAGCGCGGCCGGCAGGTAGAGGGGCGTCGCCAGCAGCGGTCCGGCGATCGGATACATGCTGTACCAATGGCCTTTCGCCTTGCGGATCACTCCCGGCGCGTAGGGCACGTTTTTGTCGAGGTACGGCCCGAAGCGGTCGAGCGCGATAGAACCATCGAGCATCACGGAAAACGGAATCAGCGATGACGGCAGCGAATCGCCGGCCGCGATGGGCCGCAGGTTTGAATGATAAACAACCGAGAGAAGCAGGAAAAGGAGGAAGTAGGGCCGCACCGGTCACTCCTCCCGCGGCGCGAAGAAGCTGAGCGCGTTATCGCCCTGCCGGACCACGCGCCTGCGCTCGAGCGACCCGGCATTCCCCGGCAGTTCCAGCCTCACGGAATGCTGCAGAATCGCTAGCGGCGCCCGCATCTCCGCCAGCAGATCCAGTACAGCCGTGTATTCGCGCTCCTGATCGTAAGGCGGGTCGAGAAACACGATCTCGGCGGGAAGGCGCGCCAGCGTGAGCAGCACCGGCCCGGTAACCACCGTGGCCCGCCGCTCCAGCGCGAGCGACGCCAGGTTCTCGCGAATCGCGTTCAGCGCCGCGCGGTTTCGTTCCAGGAACCAGGCATGCGCCGCGCCGCGGCTGAGCGCCTCAATGCCCACCGCGCCGGTGCCGGCATAGCCATCCAGGAAGCGGGCGCCCTCTATGCGCGGCGCCAGAATATCGAACAGCGTCTCCCTCAGGCGGTCGGGCGTGGGACGCGTCGCTGCGCCGGGAATGCTCTTGAGGCGGCGCGAACGGAACTCTCCGGCAATCACCCGCATCAGCCCACCGTCACCAGTCCGTAACGCCGCTGCCAATGATCGCGGATGTAGGCCACGGCGCGCCGCAGATCCTCTTCCGCCGGCGGCCGCGCAATGAAGTCCACAGCTTCGCGCCGCGCGATCTCCAGAATTTCGCCGTCGCGCAGAATGTTAGCGACCCGCAGCGAAGGCAACCCCGATTGTTTGGTGCCGAAGAATTCGCCCGGCCCCCTCAGCCGCAGATCCATCTCCGCAATGTAGAAGCCGTCGCTCGAATCGCGCAAGGTGCGGATGCGTTCGCGCGCCGCATCGTTCATCTTTTCCGTCACCAGCATGCAGTAGCTCTGCGCGGCGCCGCGGCCCACGCGGCCGCGAAGCTGGTGCAGTTGCGCCAGGCCGAAGCGCTCCGCCTGCTCCACCACCATTACGCTGGCGTTGGGCACATCCACTCCTACCTCGATCACGGTGGTGGAAACCAGAATCTGAATTGCGCCCGCTTTGAAACGCTGCATCACCGATTCTTTTTCATCGGCGCCCAGCCGCCCGTGCATCAGTCCGACCGCCAGCGTGGGAAAGACCTCGCGCGAGAGATGCTCGTACATTCTCTCGGCTGCCTTCATGGCCTGGGTTTCCGATTCTTCGATGACGGGGTAAACGACGTATGCCTGCCGGCCTTCGTCGATCTGTTTCTTGAGAAAGCTATAGACTTGCTCGATGCGGTCGGCGGTGGCGTGCTGCGTGATGATGGGCCTGCGCCCAGGCGGCAGTTCGTCGATCACCGAAACGTCGAGATCGCCGTAGAGCGTCATCGCGAGGGTGCGCGGAATGGGGGTTGCGGTCATTACCAGCACGTCCGGATGCACGCCCTTCTGCACCAGCCCGAGCCGCTGCAGCACACCGAAGCGGTGCTGTTCGTCCACAATCGCCAGCCCCAGCTTCTTGAATTCCACGTCTTTCTCCAGCAGCGCGTGCGTGCCGATCACCACGTGTGCCAGCCCTTCCGCCACCAGTTTTTTGAGCTGCCCCTTTTCGCGGCTGCTGAATGAACCCGTCAGCAGCAGCGTGACGTAGCCCAGCTTGGAAAGAATCTGCTTGAAATAGAGGCCGTGCTGCACCGCCAGGATTTCCGTAGGCGCGAGCACCGCCACTTGAAAACCGTTTTCGATGGCGATCACCGCCGCTTCGGCCGCCACGATGGTCTTGCCGCTGCCCACGTCCCCCTGCAGCAGCCGGTTCATGGGGCGCGGCTCTTTCATATCGTTGGCGATCTCCTGCATCACCCGTTTCTGCGCTCCCGTGGGTTTGAACGGCAGCATGGCTTTGATGCGCTCGCGGACGCGGTCGTCAATGGCGAAGGCGATGCCGGGCAGGGTGCGAGCCTTGCTGCGCTTGAGCGCCACGCCGCACTCCAGCCAGAAGAATTCCTCGAAAATCAGCCGGAACTGCCCGGGCGAGCGGAAATTGTTCAGCAGGCGGAGGTCGCTGGCGGGCGGCGGGAAATGTGTCTGGCGCACTGCCGTCCAGCAGTCCGGCAGCTTCAGACGGTCGCGCAGGAATTGGGGCAGGGGATCGTCCAGCGGCGCGAGCGCTTCCAGTATGCGATGAGTGAAGGTGCGCAGAATGCGCGTGGTCAACTTGGAGACGCCCTCGTAGATCGGCACGATGCGGCCCACGTGAAGGGCGGCCTCGCCATCTTCGTCGTCGCCGGAAAGAATTTCGAATTCCGGGTGGAGCATGGTGAGCTCGCCGGTATAGCTGTCGAACTCCACCTTGCCGTAGAGCGCCAGCTTCATGCCTTCGGCCAGCACCTTGGCGAGGTAGCCGCCATGAAACCATTTGCCCACCAGGATGGCGCGCGAGGCATCGCTGAAACGTGCCTCGAACAACCCCAGGTTGCGCCGCTTGAAACCGGAGAGCTTGGCCGAACGCACGTCCGCGATCACCGTCGCCATCTCGCCGGGCGCGAGCTGCGCGATGCTCTTCATGTTGCTGCGATCTTCGTAGCGGAAAGGAACGTAGCCCAGCAGGTCTTCCACCGTGACCAGGCCTTTGGCTTCCAGCATGGCCGCGCGGGCGGGTCCGATTCCTTTCACATAAGTGAGCGCGGTTGTGAGATCCATGCGGGTCTCGAACCCAGTGTACAATGCGAAGCGTGAAAGCCACTATTCTGACGCTCCTGGTGGGACATGCTTTAGCTTGTCCTGCCGGCGCCGCCAATGAGATCCGTCTCGGCATTATCGGCACCGACACTTCGCATGCCACCGCGTTTACCAAGCTGCTTAACGATGGTACGGTTCCCGGCGCGCGCGTCGTCGCGGCGTTTAAGGGCGGCAGCCAGGATGTCGAGAACAGCGCCTCGCGGGTGGATCAAAACGCCGAGGAGCTGCACGCGAAATACGGCGTCGAGATTGTGCCCGACATCCCCACGCTGATTTCCAAAGTGGATGGCGTCCTGCTCGAAAGCGTGGATGGGCGGCCGCACCTGGAGCAGGCTCGTCCCGTGATCGCCGCGCACAAACCCCTGTTCATCGACAAGCCGCTGGCTTCGACGCTGGAAGACGCGCGCGTAATCGCCCGCCTTGCGAACGCCGCCGGCGTGCCGTGGTTCAGCTCGTCCAGCCTGCGCTTCGGCGAAATCGGCGCCACCATGCACTTTCCGGATATCACCGGCGCCGGCACCTGGGGCCCCGGACCGCTGGAACCGCACCACGCGCTCGATCTCTCCTGGTACGGCATTCACGCGGTGGAACTGCTCTACACCATCCTCGGCCGCGGCTGCGAAACGGTGGAGCGCACCACCACCGCCGATGCGGACGTGATGGTGGGCCGGTGGAAAGACGGCCGCATCGGCACCGTGCGGGTAGTGCGCCCCTACAGCGACTACGGCGCCGTGGTCTTCCGCGGCCGCGACACCGTGGTGAGCCATCCCAAAGCCGCTGCCGCCGCCGATTACCAGCCGCTGGTGACGCAGATCGTGAAATTCTTCCAGACCGGCAAGCCACCTGTTCCCAACGACGAGACGCTGGAAATCTTCGCCTTCATGGACGCCGCGCAGCGAAGCAAGGAAGAGGGCGGGAAGGCGGTGGCGCTGCGGTAGCCTTACCCTCTCCCCATCGCCGCAATCCGCGGCGCACGGCTCTTCGGGCTATCCAAACTGAACGAGCGCGCATCGCCGAGCTGCTCACGCACATATTCCTCGGTGCGGGCCACGGCATCCTGCAACGCACGGTCCTTCTTGACAAACGCCGTCCAGGCAATCGACTCTGTCCCCGGGTTGTACTCCCACAGCCCGACGATGCGGCCGCGGTCCAGAATCGCGGGGCTGGGCAAATCGATCAATTCACCGAGCCCGCATTGTCCCTTGTCGCCCGCAACCTGCCGGTTAAGGTCCTTGTGGTCGAGCAGGCTCTTCAAATCGCGCCGTAGCAGAAACATCGAATCCAGATTGCTCACCAGCACGTAGTGCGGATCCTTCCGTGGCCGGAAGGCCTCGAACTCCGCGCGGTCCGCGGGAAGCAACAGCCGCTCTTCACTCGCGTCCAACGGTTCCAGCCGCAACGGCTCGATGGCCGCCTTGGCCGCTTTCACGCCGATGCCGGCGAACGCCTGAAACTCGGCCACCGTCGCCGGACCGGTCCACGCAAAGAAGCGCGCAGCCAACTCCTGATAAGCTTGTTCGGCTGAAAGCTTGCAACCGCGCAGCGGATTGGGCCTCCACAGCGTGTACTTGTAACGCTGCTGATCCAGCCGCCCGTTCACCGGAATGCGGCGAATCTCGCCTTCCGTCTGCAGGCGCCCCAAAGCGACCGGCAGCGTCGTAGTGAGCCCCTTCTTCTTTCCTTCCTCGCCCAGGTTGCGCACTGCTTTCCCGGTGGCCTCGCGCAAGCCATCCGGATCGAGCGGGCCTTTTTCCAGCGCCGCCACCACGGATTCGCAAAGCTTTTCGATCTCCCTGGCGGTGACTCCCAGCTTTTCGGCCACCTTCATTTCCCCACCGCCGCACCCCTGCGCCAGCGTCAACCCGAGTGCGAAATCGCACGCCGGCAGGACGTAGGTGCAGCCACGCGCGCTGGGAAGCTCGTGAATTTCCAGTTTCGCAACCGCCGCATCTACTGCCTCGCGCCCCACGCCGCCGCGCGCGAAGAGCGTCAGATAAGGGCCGCAGCCCCCCACCGACCGCGCCCAGCCGGTTCGCTCCAACATGGCGGAAGCGTTCCTGTTCGATAAAGAGCCGTCAAGGCCCTGGCGGTGCGCCCACCAGGCGCGAAGGTTGGTTCGTTCCATATACTCAAGTTAGTTTAACCTCGCCCAACGTGCTGTTACACTAAGGTTTCCATGTCCAAGCTACTGGAGGGCAAGCTTGCCCTCATTCTGGGAATTGCGAACAAATGGAGTCTGGCATACGCCATAGCGGATGCGTTTGCGCGCGAGGGTGCAACGCTGGTTTTGACCTACCTGGGGGAAAAGCAGAAGGCCGCCATCGAAGAACTGTCGGCCGGCATGAGCACCGCGGCCATTCTGCCGTGCGATGTCACCAAGGACGAAGAGCTGGCGGCACTCACCGATTCGCTGCGGGCGCTGGGCCGTCCGCTCGATGCGGTGGTGCACAGCCTGGCCTTCGCTAATCCCGAGGATTTGCGCCGCCGGTTTTTAGAGACCAGCCGCGCCGGGTTTCTGCTGGCGCAGGATGTAAGCTCCTATTCGCTGGTCGCCGTGGCCCGCGCCACCGCCCCGCTGATGACCAATGGCGGTTCCATCAGCACCCTCACCTACCTGGGATCCACCCGCGTAGTGCAGAATTACAACGTGATGGGTGTGGCTAAGGCGGCGCTGGAGGCCGCGGTAAGATACCTGGCCAGCGACCTTGGACCCTGCGGGATTCGCGTAAATGCCATCTCCGCCGGGCCAGTGAAAACCGTATCGGCGCGCGGCATTAAGGATTTTTCCAGCATTCTCGACCTCGTGGCGGGACGCGCTCCCTTGCGGCGCAACACCAACCCGGCCGAGGTGGCGGATACGGCCGTGTTTCTGGCCAGCAACCTGGGCCGCGGCATCACCGCCAATACGCTTTTTGTCGACTCGGGTATGCAGGTGATGGGGTTCTGAAATGAAAGTCGAAGTAGTACTGACGGAAACCGACATCGCGCAGGAGTTCGCCGAGGCCATGGAGGCTCGCGACGTTCCGGAGAAGTTTTTCTTCTGGTCCCCACGGTCGGCGGCGGCGTGGTCCACCCTGGCGGCGGACGCGTTGTATGGCGGGCTGGGCGCGACCTGGATCGAGATCGCAGCCAATTACCAGGAGCTGGCGCGGCATTTTGGCCGCAGGATGCCGTTTATCAGCTTCGGCGCGGGCGATGGCGTGCGCGACCGCATCCTCATGGACGCCATGAAGAAGAGCGGCGTGGAGTGCCTGTACTTTCCGGTGGATGCCAGCGAGAGCATGCTGGAAGCCGCCTGCGCCGGCGCCGAGGACGAGGATATCGATACCATCGGGATCAAGGCCGATATCTCCAGCCCCGTGCACCTGGTCTATGCCGCCGATGCGGCCGAGCCTCCGCGCCTCTTCGTGCTTTCCGGCAACACCATGGCGTCCTTCGATCCGCTGGCCGAAATCCGCTACGTGACCCAGTGCATGAAACCCGACGACCGGCTCATCATCGACGGCGAGATTTTCGACGCCGAGAAGACCGCCGGGCGGCGCACCAACCCGACCGCGCGCCGCTTCCTCGAGACCTTCTTGAGCAGTGTGGGCATCCGCGATGACGAAGGTGAGATCCGCTACAACCTGAAGCAGGACGAACGCCACGAGGGCCTGCGCCTGACCACGCGCCACTTCCGCGCGGAAATGGACCTCACCGTGACCGCTGTGGGCCAGCCCGTGTCCTTGCAGCGCGGCGAACGCATCGGACTCAACTTTCAGTACGTTTATACGGTGGAGGCTTTTCGCTGGCTGGTGCGGGAACACGGCGGGCTGGACATCCTGCGTGAATATCACAGCCCTGACGGCAGGTTTCTGACGGCCGTGTGTAAGAAGTAGGAGCGATCAGGCGCCCGGCTGAACACCCAGCGGCAACGGCTTAGCCGGGCGCCTGAGGACCGCACCCCGACGCGAGAGGTGCCTGTAGTCAAGTTACAGCAGTACCATTTTCCGGGCAAGACTGGCCTTGGTTATAGTACTCCACTGCTAAACGATAGGCAGGAGCCTCCTGGGGGCGTGTTGATTGGGCATGCAGGTCAAAGGCGCGACCAGCGCGGTTAGAGCGTTAAAACGATATTTTCGTCGAAAGCTGGAACTCTCGCGGCGTGCCTCGTCCCGTCGCGTAGTTACTGATCGTGGTGGTAATGACGCCGAAGTTGATTTGCGACCAATCTGCGTTGGGCGCTCCGAATTGGGCTCGATTGAATACATTGAAAATATCCGCCCGAAAGCGGAGTCGCACGCGTTCGGCAAAGGAGATCTCTTTCACCAAGGCGAAATCCAGTTGTGAAATGTCTGGTGCGCGGTAGGCGTTGCGGCCCAGACTCCCGAACATTCCCGGAGCCGGCGAGGAAAACGCGGCCGGGTTCACCCATTCCTGGGGAGTCGATCCGCCCGGCGGCGTGAGCGGGATTCCGGGCACGTAATTCGGCCGTTCTTCTCCGCTGACCGCATAGTTGCCCGGCACCGAAGCGTTAGAGCGATCGATAGTGATGTTAAATGGAAGCCCCGTTTGCGCGGTTGCGATCGCGCTAAGCGTCCAGCCTCCCAACGCCGTTCGCGCGAGGCCTGGGCGGCCGAGATGAGGCTTTCCCGGTCCGAACGGAAGCTGGTAGACGGCGGACAGGTTGAACAGCCGGCGAACATCGTCGTCGCTTGAGGCCTTGTCGCAGGAACGGCAGAAGGAATCCTGCGGCGTGTCCGATTCTCCGCCGCCAATGCTTCCGTCATTGATCGAGTGCGACCACATATAGTTGACTGAGAAAAGAACGCCGTTCTCGAAAGCTTTGCGAGCATTCAGTTGCAGAGCATGGAAGGTGCTGTTGCCGACATCGCCGCGCCACGAGACCGGACCGAACGCCGGGTAGGGCGCAACACCGGTTTGCGGATTCACGAGATTCACGTAAGTAGTGGTCAAAACGTCCGTTCCCTTGTTTCCGATATAGCTGGCAGTTCCGATAATTTTCCAAGGCAGTTTTCGCTGAACCGATGCGGTCCATGCCGCAACATAGTCATCCTTCCGGTTTCGGTCGAGATCGCGCGGCGAGACGACGCCTAGTCCGCCGGCTTCTGCATACTCAAGAAAGGGAGTCAAAGGAAAGGAAAGCGTGGGAAACGTGGTGTTGCTGAACGAGTAGCGGTCGACGGTATTCGAAATAGGCAGGTTTTGATCGTCCTCCTGTCCGTCCGTGTGGTAGATACCCGCACCCGCGCGCAGAACCGTATCCCCATGCGACCAAGCGACACCGAGGCGCGGATCGAAATCGCCGTACCGGGGATGAAAAAAAGAATCCGTACGCGGACAATATCCGCCGCAGGTGGCGAAATCGAACGGCACATCCTGGTTGGCAATGGCGTGCAGGGCGTTGAAAAAATCGTAGCGGACTCCGCCTGTGACCGTTAGGTTGGGTGTCGCTTTCCATTCGTCCTGAATGTAACCGAAATATTGCGTCTTGCGCTGTCGCACCAACGGCAAAATCGCGGTATAGGACGCGGATCCCATGCCGTTATCGAGGAACGCTGCCGTCGAAGTGTACGTCAAGGTTCCGCTCTGCGATGTTCCCTGGTTGAGCAGAATCCATCGTGTCTCAAAGCCGAACTTGAGAAAGTGTTTGCCCCTGACCCAGGAGACATCGTCGATGAGATCGAAAGTCTTCGACGGATAGTCGGTGGTGGAAGCTCCAGTCAGGGAACTGAACCCGGACACGGCGACGCCGAACGGAACCGGGGAGAGATTCGCGGTATGGTAAATCGTCTGATTGACGCCGAATTTGAGCTCACTGATCAGCGACGGCGTGAACACGTGCGAGAGCGCCGCCACTCCGTTATTGAATTTGGTGTCGTAGAGCGCTTTCACCGTCAGCTGGCCGGTGGGAATCGATTCGACGGCCTCGTCCGCATTGAAGCGAACGAAGGCCGTCGTCCGGTCGGAAAAGTACTGGTCCAGCCGGACCATTCCCGAATCTTCATTGTCAACCTGGCGGCCGGGCGCCTTATACTGCCAGACGCTGGGATTGGAAGTCGGCGCAGTGCCGGGCGGATACGCCTGCAAGATGGGAATCAACGCAGGCGAGGCCGACGCCGCCGCTGCCGCAAAGCTTGGGCTGGGCACCAGTCCGATCTGCGTCCCATCGAGTCTCTGCCTCAGGCCCTCATAGTTGACGTGGAAGAATGATCTGCCATGTACGATTGGTCCTCCGAGGCCGGCCCCGAACTGATTCAGCAGGAAGGGGTCCGGCGACACTCCGTCGAACGGTGAACGAGCGTCGAGCGCATCAGCGCGATAATACCCGAAAGCCTCACCATGGAAGGTGTTCGTCCCGGAAGGCGAAACCACGGACACTTGCCCTCCCGCCGTTCCGTTTTGCGTGTCGGCACCGAAGTTCTGCGACTGTACCTGAAATTCCTCAATGGAATCGAGCGGAATGTTCAGCCGCATGTACTCTCGTTGCTCTTGGTTGTAAACCGCGGTTGCATCGATTCCGTCAAGTGTCAGATTGTTGTCGTCCAATCCATGCCCCGCGAAGCGGATTGTTCTCTGGTCCCCGGCTCCGTTATCCACGGCGCCGGGTGTGAGAGATGTCAATGTTGACCAATTCCTTCCGTTTATTGGCAGATCTTCGATCTGGGCCCGCTCGATTGCGCCTCCGATTGTCGCGTCTACCTTGTCGAGCTGCACAAGGGACTCCGTCACGGTGGTCTGCTCTCGGCCGTGAGCCAATTCCAGCCGGGCGTTCAACGTTCTGGTCTGTCCGACAACCTGTTCCACACTCTCCGCGGTGAACACCGAGAAGCCATCCTTCAAAAACCGGACCGAATAGAGACCCGCCGGAAGTCCGGGCAACTGATAACTGCCTTGCGATGTTGTCAGCGTCTCGCGTTGAAACCCTGTAGCTTGCCCGGTAGCGCGCACTCGACATTGCGGAACCCGATTTCCCTGTTGGTCCGTGACGGTGCCGGTGATCGCCGTGCGGTCCACTTGTGCCCACAGCACGATTTGGCTGAAAGGTTGGAAAAGAGCCAATAAAGGCAAAAGCGCAAAGCGCGGCCGGAGGTGCATGGATTCATTTAAAGCTGCCGCTCTATCGCAATGCAAATGAACCGTTGGTTACGACGATGATCCCAGCCCGCGCCACTCGATTCATGAACACGCCCCACGCTCACGATCATGTCTGGCATGACAACATCAGGTAGATACGTAACACTATTTTAGATTTTGTGCTACTTTGATCTGGTAGCACGAATGGAAGTTACGTAGCACGACTGAGGAGAGCATGGCCCTTCGACCGATAGCGCTGCTTCTATTCGCTTCCATCTGATGTGCTTGGGCAGCCGATGGCCGGATCTCAGGCCGGCTGACCGATACGCAAGGGAAGGCGGTTGCCGGGGCCAAGCTGCGGCTGACCGCGACTTCCGCGCCGTATCGACTGAGGTGACCAGCGATCCCGATGGAAAATTCACTTTCCCTTCCATCTTGCAGGGAGACTACGAAATCAGCGCCTCTGCTCCAGGTTTCGCCGACGCGAAGAAGAACTTCCATATTGCCGATCGCCAGGCGCTCACATTGGATCTCCAGTTCTCTCGCCTCGCCGCGCGGAGCGATACCGTTACTGTGACCGCAGACGTGAAGGAGATCGATGTCCAGTCGCCCGATCCCGCCGAGAAGGTTTTCGCCAGTGAGGACCTGTTGGATGCAAATCCGGGCCGTCCCGGCTCGCCGATCTCGATTCCCGGCTATCCGATTGAGACGGCCTCAAGCGGCATCAAAGCACCACAGTATTTTGCTCCGGGAGTAGCGGGCGATCACGGTGAGCCGATCGCCCAATTCATCCAGGTTGGCTCTTATCTGGTACCCAACAATCTGTCGGCGAACGCGCACGGCAATGGGTACACCGATCCGAACATCTACATCGCAAGCGTCATCGAAAGTGTTCAGGTGGATGGCGGTGCCTTCAACGTCCGCGAGGGGAATCACGCCCTGAACCTGGCGACGACATACGCATTGCGATCGCGTCTCGATCCGTTCTTCACCTTGACGGGAGACCAGCGCGACATCACGGGCACGGCCGGATTGAGTTCTTCCGAACATTCGTGGATCGCGACGGAAGTCTCATATGGAAATGGATTCCTGGATCGGTTAGAGCATCGCAAGCAGGTCAAAATCAACGGCGGGCAGGTTTTCGGGGCTGGAAACCACATTCTGACGTTGTTCGGCATCGGATACTACGGCTTTTCGTATGTGGCGGGGTTAAGCCCGATTTATGGATTCAATTCTGTCGATGCAGCCGCCGGTTGGGAGCAGTACCCGGATACGATCGATCCCAGGCAAAAGGACCAGACGCACACGGCGCTGTTCGCGCTGAACGACGTGTGGAAGTTGAGCGAGAATTCAGAGCTTCAGCTTTCCGGATTTTTCCGCACCTATAATCTTTCCCTCTTCTCCGACTTTGGGGATGGGCTGATCCGCCAAAGCGAGTTTCGCACCGTGACCGGCGGAAGCGCAGTGTACAAGAAAATGTTCTCGAAAAAACTCACCCTGCTGGCCGGGACGGATTACGAGCGCGAGGCGCCGCGGAGGGACGATCTGGATCATTACAACTTCTACAATCCCACCGATCCGGACTATTACGGACCTTTCGTCAAGGTGGACGGAAACAATGTGACCATCGCCCCGGTATCGCCGTACATCGGCGGCGAAGGCGAGTTGAGCCCCTATTTCCACTACTACTTGGGGTGGCGGCGCGACGAAGTCAGCATGTGCTGGCCGATGCAGGCTATGGGCACAACACACAGTTCCGCACGAGTTTAACCGAACCTGGGTTGCACTATATACGAGGTATCGAGACCACCACCAGTGTTTGGGAACCGGGGAAACAACCCTTGCCGGCCCCGCCGCGAAATCCCGGCCCCCGATCCGGCGCTCAGGTTGCGTCTCCGTAGAGCCCTATCCTCCGCTCGAGTGCAACCGGTATAACCGGTTTGAAGCATCAACCCGCGAGAATGTTTACACAAAATTCCTGACACTGCCTGTTCCGCAAGCATCTCTGGGAACTTCTATCATTGGAGGTCCGTATACCGTAGACATGATTCACTCGACGCCTTTCGCGGGGATATCGATTCTGGCGCTGCTGGCGGGCCTGTCACCGGCCTC
>Ga0335081_10010843_pt1 | contig 14732 bp, 13 predicted proteins | sample Lox_Sample_35_FD_206713 | JGI IMG/M metagenome (GOLD analysis project Ga0335081, IMG submission 206713) | Soil microbial communities from Loxahatchee National Wildlife Refuge, Florida, United States - Lox_Sample_3.5 | ecosystem: Environmental > Terrestrial > Soil > Wetlands | place: USA... | reverse complement strand
CGGGAGAAGAGGAACCCGGCGGCACCGCCCAGCAGGGCGAGCAAGGAGCATTCGGTGACGAGCTGGCGGACCAGGCGGAGGCGGCCGGAGCCGATGGCCATGCGCACGGCAAATTCCTTCTGGCGCGCGGCGCCGCGGGCGAGCAGGAGATTGGCGAGATTGGCGCAGGCGATGAGGAGGACGAGAGCGACGAGGGCCATGAGGATTTTGAGCGGGTGGCCATAGTCCGCGTGGATGGTGGAGGCGCCGCGCGCGCCGGGGCGGAGAGTGATGCGTTGAAGGAAGGCGCGCTGGCGGTAGTCGGGAGCGCCCTTGGCGTTGAGGGCCTGCTCGATTTCGTGGCGGAAGGTGAGGTTGATGCCGGCGCCGGCCTGGGCGAGGGAGACGCCGGGCTTGAGGCGGGCGAGCACCTGGAGCCACATGTACTGGTTGGTGATGCCGGGTGCGGGAGTGAGGCGATCGATGCCGGGATAGATGGCGCCCTGCATGACGGCAGGGAGCCAGACGTCGGGGAAATCGCCGACGGTCTCTCCGAAAAATCCGGGAGGGGCGACGCCGATGATTTCGAGAGTGGTCTGGCGGACGCGGATGGTTTTGCCGAGGATGGCGGGATCGAGGCCGAAGCGCTGGTTCCACCAGGCATAGCTGATGACGGCGTAGGGAGCGCCGCCGGGGGAGCGGTCCATTTCCGGGGAGAAGCCGCGGCCGAGGATGGGCTGAACACCGAGGGTGGAGAAATAATTTCCGGAGACGAGGCGAAAGGTGGCGGTTTCGACCTGCTGACCGGGAGCGGCGGAGGGCGATGCGGCGGGCGCGGACGATGGGCCGCCGATGACGACGGCGCGGGAGGCCAGAGCGCTATCGGAGGCGAGCATGCTGGAGAAGACTTCGTTGTGGTCGCGGAGAAATTCGAATTCGGACCAGGCGAGCAGAGAGCGCTCGCCGATGTCGCTGCCGTAGGAGCTGCCGTGGCTGTCGGGGTCGGTGAGAACGACGAGCGAGGAGGGATCGTGGACGGGGAGGGAGCGGAGCAGGACGGCATCGAGGACAGAAAAGATGGAAGTGTTGGCCCCGACGGCGAGGGCGAGGGTGAGAACGGTCAACAGGGCGAAGGCGGGGTTGCGGGCCAGGATGCGAGCGCCAAAACGGATGTCCTGCCAGAGGGTTTCCACGAAGCCTCCTAGGAGCGCCAGGATGGCGGGGGAGAGAGCATGCCGATGGCCGGGCGGGAGTGGCTGGAACTGATTGCGGGCGAAGGTTTTATGCGAAGGCGCGGGAGCGAAGGCGCGAGGAAATGGCCGATTGTGGGACGGGGCATTCCCCTGAGCGGACAGGTGCGCTAAGAGGATGCAAGACAGCCCTGGGAACAGGGGCTAGCGTGAACCCGGAGAGGCAGGCCAGAAAACCGAGGCGGAGGCAGGGAATGAAGAGCACGGGGAATGGGAGGCCGCGACGGATGAGGAACCAGGGGGCATGGATGATGGCCATGGCCGCGCTCGCGGGCGCAGCCGCACCGGGAAGGGCGGCGGCGCAGGAGCGCGGGATGATCGGGATCGTGTTCCAGCAGATTTATTCGGAAACGGAGCCGAACCACCGCGGGCCGCTGGCGGTGATGCACGTGGTGGAGGGATCGCCGGCCGAAAAAGCGGGGGTGCATTGCGGGGAATTTGTGGTGGCGGTAGACGGAGAGGCGGTGATGGGCCGGGAGCTGGCGGAAATCGCGAGGAAAAACCTGCAGGGGCCGGTGGGGGGAAGGGTGAAGCTGAGCATTGCGCGGCTGGACGGAAGCCAGTCGGAGGTGACGGTGGTGCGCGCGCCGATTCCGGCGCACGTGAATCCGGCCAGCGACCCTTTTTCGTACCGGGTGCCGGGGGGATGGGCGGCGGATTCGCGGTACCCGTTCCCGTTGCCGTGGTCGCCGGAGCTGGCGTATCACGGATTCGAGGACTTGTACTTCTCGCCGAATTTCGCGGACAGGAATTCTCCGGAATATCACTCGTACCTATTTTTTCTGTGGCTGGAGGGAGAGCCGAGGATCGACGCGAAGAAGCTGGAAGCGGACATGCTGGTGTACTTCCGGGGGCTGGCCGAGGAACGGGGGAGAAACTACCATTTCACGCCGGACCTAGCGAAGGTGGCGGCGAGCTACCGGGAGGACGCGCCAGGGGGGGAGACGTTTGGCGGCGCCGGGGCGCGGAGCTTCAGCGGAACGGTGACGATCTGGGACACGCACGGGAAGGTGATCACGCTGAATTCGGAAGTGAAGGAGGCGGTGTGTCCGGGGACGAAGCATACGGCCATGTTCTTCGGGATGTCGCTCGAACCGCGGGAGGGAGAGATGTGGAAAGCGATTGACGCGGTGCGGGACACGTTTCGATGCGGGGGAAGATGAGGAGGAAGGAGTGAAGGCCGCGGTGAACCGAAAAGCAGAAACGCGAATGGCCCGGCGGCGTCTATGGGTAGGAGGAAGCGTGGAATCGGAAAGGGCGGCGGAGCGGCGGCGTGAGGGCTGCGGAGAGGCCGGCGGGGATTGCGCGCCCGGGGGAGTATCCGGGTGAGTCGCGGCGCGTACTGGACCAGCTGGAAACGGCTGCCGTAAAAATTGAAGAGGTGGAGTACGCGGCCGGGCTGTGCCTGGCGCGGCACGCGCACGAGCGCGCGGAGTTCATCTACATCCTGAACGGGCCGCACTGGTCCGGACACAGCCGGGGCGGGGATGACTGCTTGCCGGGAACGGTGCGTTTTCTGCCCGCGGGCGAGCCGCACGAGAATTACTTTCCGGTGGTGTGCCGATGCCTGGGAGTGGAACTTCCGGCTCCCCTGGTGGAACTGGCGAAGGAGGAAGGAGCGATACCGGGAGCATCCGGGGAACTGGCGTCGCCGGGGGCAGCGGCACAGGGGGCGCGGCTGGAGTTGGAGTTCCGCCAGAAGGACGACCTGACGGGCCCGGCGGTGGAGGGGCTGTTGCTGGAACTGTTGACCTCCGGCGTGAGGCGCAGCGGGGAACGGAGCGGTGCGACCCCGCGGTGGCTGCTGCGGGTGCGGGAGAGGCTGTACGAGCAGAGGACGCGGCACCTGACGCTGGCGGAACTGGCGCAGTGCGCGGGGCGGCATCCGGTGCAGGTGAGCCGGCAATTCCGGCGGCATTTTGGATGCACGATCAGCGAGTATGTGCGGCAGCTTCGCGTGGCGCGCGCGCAGATGCTGCTGCCGGAGCAGGGACTGAGCCTGGCGGAGGTGGCGCTGGCCAGCGGGTTCGCGGACCAGAGCCATTTTACGAACGCGTTCCGGCGCCTGACAGGAATCCCGCCTCACCGCTACCGCATGCGACAGCCGGGGAATGTTCCGCGGGCGTGACGGAGCGCGCGGCGGCAAGGGAAAAATTCCAGCAGGAAATGGCAGACAGGGGGGGATAATCGGCGGCTGCTCCACGTCCATGCCGCCCGAGCCAGTGGCCACCGATTCGCGCCCGCGGGATCCGCGAAGGACGGCGCTGCGGTTTGTGCTGCTGGTGGGGGCGATGAGTTTTTTCGCGGATTTCGCGTATGAAGGGGCGCGCGGAATCCTGGGGCCGTACCTGGCGGTGCTGGGAGCGAGCGGGGCGGCGGTGGGGGCGGTGGCGGGGCTGGGCGAGCTGGCGGGCTACGGGCTGCGGATCGTTTCCGGGCGGCTGGCGGACAGGACGCGGCTCTATTGGCCGATCACGATTTTCGGATACGTGGTGCAGATGGCGGCGGTGCCGGCGCTGGCGCTGGCGGGAAGCTGGCCGGCGGCTGCGGCGCTGCTGGTGGCGGAACGCGCGGGGCGGGCCACGCGGAATCCGCCGCGGGACGTGATGCTGTCGCACGCGGGACACCAGATGGGCGGGTACGGGTGGGCGTTCGGGCTGCACGAAGGGCTGGATCAGTTGGGGGCGTGTTGCGGGCCGCTGCTGATGGCGTTGCTGCTGTTGCGGCACGGGGGCGGCGCAGCGGGCGCGGGGGGCTACCGGGTGGCGTTTGCGGCGCTCGCGGCGCCCGCGCTGGCGACACTCCTGCTGCTGGGGGTGGCGCGGGTGCTGTATCCGCGGCCGGAGGAGATGGAAGCGCATCCGCCGGACGTGCACGCGGCGGGATTGCCGCGGGTGTTCTGGATCTACATGGCGGGAGCGGGACTGGTGGGAGCGGGGTTCGCGGACTTCGCGCTGGTGGCCTATCACTTTCAGAAGGCAGCGAGCGTGCCGGGGGTGTGGATTCCGATTTTTTACGCGGTGGCCATGGGAGTGGGAGGAGCGGGGTCGCTGCTGTTCGGAAAACTGTTCGACCATTACGGGCTGCGGGTGCTGGTGCCGCTGACGGCGCTTTCGGCGGCGTTCGCGCCGCTGGTGTTCTACGGGGGATTCTGGATGGCGCTGGCGGGGGCGGCGGTGTGGGGCGCGGGAATGGGTGTGCACGAATCGATAGTGCCGGCGGCGGTGGCGCCGATGGTGCGGCCGGAGCGGCGGGCTTCGGCGTACGGATTGTTTACGGCGGGATACGGAGCGGCGTGGTTTGTGGGAAGCGCGCTCGTTGGATTTCTGTACGACCGATCGCTGACGGCGACGGTGGGGGCATGCGTGGCGCTGGAACTGGCGGCGATTCCGTTTTTTGTGATCGCGGCGCGGGCGACGTCGCGGCCGCGGGCAGCCCAGTAGCCCGCAAATTTCCGTGGAATAGCGCTTGACACGATTCCGTCCGTTTGCTAATCATGAATTCGCCGCTTTTCGCAGCGGCATTTATCCAGAGTGGCAGAGGGAACAGGCCCTACGAAGCCACAGCAACCTGGCCCGAGCGCCAAGGTGCTAAATCCTGCCCAGTACGGGAGAGATAAAACCTAGGCCGGTTCGACGACACGGGCCGGTTTAAGAGTTTCACTCCCCAACTGAACCGACGGATGGGCGCGCGGTGCGCCTGCGTCGCGGTGTATTTGCCGCGACGAGGACGGCGGCGCCGGCCGGAAGTCCGTGGTGTGCGCCGCAGAGGCGCGGGCCGCGGGCTGGCGCAGAGGTGTAGGGAGGGAGGCTGGAGATGACGGCCAGTGATGACTGCTGTGCGGGGCGCGCAGTGGTGGTGGTGAAACTCGGCGGGTCGGTGCTGACGGAGGAGGCGGCGTTCGCGCGGGCCGCGCGATTTCTGGCCGGGCGGCTGGAGAGCGCGCGGGGAGAACGCTACGTGGCGGTGGTGTCGGCGCAGGAAGGATGGACGGACGAGTTGGAGCGGGAGGCGCGCGGGATTTGGGGGGAAGCGTCCGCGCGCGCGCTGGACCTGCTGTGGGCGACGGGAGAACTGCGCTCGGTGGCGCTGATGGCGCTGCACCTGGAAGCGCTGGGGGTGCGCGCCGTTGGATTGAACATCGCCGAAACCGGTCTGCGGGTGAACCGGGCGGCGGGGGGAGGAGTGTCACTCGATGCGGGGCGCGTCCGTGCGGCGCTGGGGGAGCGCGAGGTGGTGGTGGTGCCTGGATTTCTGGGCACGAATGCGGAGGGGACGATTGTGACGCTGGGGCGGGGCGGATCGGATCTGACGGCGGTGCTGCTGGCGGCGGGGCTGGGAGCGGCGCGGTGCGAGCTGGTGAAAGACGTGCCGGGATATTTTTCGGCGGATCCGCATGGCGATGCGGCGGCCGTACATTTGCCGGCGCTGACGTACGCGGAGGCGCTGGAACTGGCGGACCGCGGATGCGACCTGGTGCAGAGGCGGGCCATCGAGGCGGCGGAGCGCGCGGGGATTCCTGTAGTGGTGCGCGACCTGGATGGGTCGGGCCTGATCACCGTGGTCTCGGGAGCCGCGGCACAGTTTACGCAGGCGGAGGGAACACACACGCGCGGGGAGGAATTTCGCGCGGGAGCGTAGAACCGGATTTCGAATGGAATGCACTCATGGAAAAAGGAGAACCAAAATGAAGTTCGCAACGAAGACGATTCACGCGGCGCAGCCATCGGAGCCGGAGACCGGGGCGCTGGTCGCGCCCATCTTCCAGACGTCGACGTACGAGCAGGAGGCTCCGGGGGAGGACAAAGGGTTCAACTACTCGCGGACGAACAATCCCACGCGCGAAAGGCTGGAGCGGGTGCTGGCGGAGCTGGAGGGAGTGGAGCACGCGGCGCTGTTTGCGTCGGGGCTGGCGGCGGAGAACGCGGTGCTGCAGGCGTACCTGCGGCCGGGGGACGAAATTATTCTGCCGCAGGACGTGTATGGGGGGACGTATCGAATCCTGAATTGTGTGTTCCAGCCGATCGGGGTGGCGATCCGGCAATTCGACCTGTCGGATTTCGCGGCGCTGGATGCGGCGCTGGGCGCGCGGACGCGAATCGTGTGGCTGGAATCGCCGACGAACCCGCGGCTGCTGGTGTACGACATCGCGGCGATTCGAGAGCGGGCGCACGCGGCGGGAGCGCTGGTGGTGGTGGACAACACGTTTGCCACGCCGTACTTCCAGCAGCCGTTTGCGCTGGGAGCGGACCTGGTGGTGCACAGCGTGACGAAATACATGGCGGGGCATTCGGACGTGATCCAGGGAGCGGTGCTGGCGCGGGAGGCGGCGATATTCGAGCCGGTGAAATTCCTGCAAAACGCGACGGGGGCGGTGCCGGGGCCGTTTGACTGCTGGCTGACGCTGCGCGGACTGAAAACGATGGAGCTGCGGGTGGAGCGGCACGCGGAAAACGCGGCGGCGATAGCGCGGGCGCTGGAGGGGCACGGGTTGGTGCGGCGGGTGTATTTTCCGGGGCTGGCATCGCATCCGGGGCACGAGATTGCGCGGCGGCAAATGACGGGATTCGGGGGGATGGTGTCGTTCGAGCTGGAGGGGACGGTGGAGGAGGTGCGCGCGTTCGTATCGTCGCGGCGGTACTTCACGCTGGGAGAGAGCCTGGGCGGGGTGAAAGCGCTGGTGTGTCATCCGGCGACGATGACGCACGCGTCGATACCGGCGGAGGCGCGGGCGGAGCTGGGCCTCTCGGATACGCTGATCCGGCTATCGCCGGGCTGCGAAAATTCGGAGGACCTGGTGGAGGATTTGCTGGAGGGACTGGCGCAGGTGGAAGCGGCGCGCGAGAAAACGAAGGCGGTGGCGGCACATGCGGGATAAAAGCACGAGCCACAGCGCGAAATTACCGGCCAATGGGAAACGGCATGCCGTGCCCTTACGGGGTGGGCAACGAATCGAAGTCGGGCTGCTGGGGGCGACGGGGGCAGTGGGGCAGCACTTTGTGCGGCTGCTGGCGGAGCATCCGTGGTTCCGGCTGACGTGGCTCGGGGCGAGCGAACGGTCGGCGGGACGGAGATACGGGGACCTACCGTGGCGGCTGGCGGCGCCGCTGCCGGAAGAAATTGCGAGGCTTGCGGTGGAGACGCTGCGGGCGGGGAGCGGGCCGGAGCTGGTCTTTTCCGCGCTCGATGCCGGCGTGGCGGGCGAATGCGAGGCGGAATTTGCGGCGCGGGGACACTGGGTGGTGAGCAACGCGAGGAATCACCGGATGGAGGAGTGCGTGCCGCTGGTGATTCCGGAGGTGAATGCGGAGCACCTGGGGCTGGTGGAGCGGCAGCGGGAGGAGAAGGGCTGGCGGGGAGGGCTGGTGACGAATCCGAACTGCGCGACGGTGGGACTGGCGATGGCGCTGGGGGCGCTGCGGGGGTTCGGGCCGCGGCGCGTGGTGGTGACGACGTTTCAGGCGCTATCCGGCGCGGGGTATCCGGGAGTGGCGTCGCTGGACGCGGCGGCGAACGTGATTCCGTACATTCCGGGAGAAGAGGAAAAACTGGAGACGGAAACGCAGAAGATTTTGGGGACGATAGAAGGGGGCGGGGTGCGGGCGCACGGAGTGACGATTAGCGCGCAGACCACGCGGGTGCCCGTGCTGGACGGGCACACGGAGGCGGTGTCTGTGGAGCTGGAAGGCGCAGCGACGCGGGAGGAGCTGCTGGAAGCCTTTGCGGGATTCGCGGGGGAGCCGCAGGCGCTGGCGCTACCGAGCGCGCCGCGGCATCCCATCGTGGTGCATGAACGCGCGGACCGTCCGCAGCCGCGGCTGGACGTGGAATCGCACGGGGGCATGGCGGTGCACGTGGGACGGGTGCGGCCGTGCCCGGTGCTGGGCTGGAAGTTCGTGCTGCTGAGCCACAACATGGTTCGCGGGGCGGCGGGCGCGGCGCTACTGAATGCGGAGCTGCTGGTGGCGCGGGGCCTGGTGGAGTCACCGGGCACAGAGGAATACGCCGCGGCAGGCGGGGACTAGTCCATGACGATGGCGCGGGCCGCTCACTTCGGGCGGAAGACCCCGGCTCACGTGGCTGTGTGACATTGGTCACGGCAGGCGGCACGCCGAATCGCGTTCTATCTTGTGGATGCGGCCTTGACGCGCCATTTTCCGGTTGCCCGGGGCGCCGTGAAGTGCTAGCACTTTGGGCCGATTGGGAGGTCCGTCATGAAACATATTCTTGCCAGGGTACTCCTTCCCGCCGTCGCGCTGAGCGTGGTATTGGCGGGGTGCAAGAGCGGGGGGGAGCAGAGCAACACGTTCAGGATTGGCGTGGTGACGTCGCTGACGGGCTCGGCAGCGGCGTTCGGGCAGGCGCATAAAAATGGGTACACGGTGGCGGTGGAGGAGCTGAACGCGAAGGGCGGAGTGCTGGGGAAGAAAATCGAGCTGGTGTATTACGACGACCAGAGCAAACCGGACCAGGCGGTGCAGGGAGTGACGAAGCTGGTGGACCAGGACCACGTGCCGATCATCCTGGGGGCCTACTCGAGCGAGAACACGCGGGCGATCGTGCCGGTGGTGACGCAGAAGCAGGTGCCGCTGATCATTCCGACGGCGGTGGCGGACAACGTGGTGCAGACGGGCTCGCCGTGGGTGTTCCGGATCTGCGCGGGTTCGGGTTCGTTTGCGGCGTCGACGCTGGACTTCCTGAAAAACAACGGGGACCCGAGAACGATGGCCATCGTGTACGAGAACACGAACTTCGGGCAATCGAACGACAAATCGATGCGCGAAGAAGCGACGGCCGCGGGCGTGAAGATCGTGGACGAAGAGGCCTACCAGGCCAGCTCGCCGGACTACAAGGCGCTGCTGCAGCGCGTGAAGGCGAAAAACCCGGAAGTGATTTACTTCGCGTCGTACCTGCTGGACGCGACGACGCTGATGCGGCAGGCGGCGGAAGTGGGGCTGAATCCGAAATACTACACGTCGGCGGGAACGGGATTCGCGGCGGCGGAATTCCCGACGAAAGACAAGGGCGCGGGGGCCTACGCGGAGTACACGTTCAGCGTGTCGCAGTGGCTGCCCACGGCGAAATGGAAGGGCTCGAAGGAATTCGACGAGGCGTTCACGAAGCTGACGGGAGCGCATCCGGCGTATCACGCGATGGAGGCGTACGCGGCGCTGCTGGTGGCGGTGGCGGCGATCCAGAAGGCGGGGAACGCGCAGCCGGCGGGGATCCGCGACGCGCTGAAGGCCGTGGACCTGCCGGAGACGCCGTTCGGGCCGATCAAATTTGACGAACACGGGCAGAACGCGCATCCTCTGCTGATCACCCAGATTCTGGACGGCCAGTACAAAGTGGTGTGGCCGAAGGCGGCGGCGGAGGCCGAACCAGTGATTCCGGCGCCGGCGTGGAACAAACGCAAAGGGCTGTAAGCCAGACACGCATCATTGTGAGAGGGTGAAGGCCGGCGCCGGGGAGGCCGGCCGCGCGGGGGTGGCGGCCGCATGGCGGGCCGGCCGCGCGGGGGAATGCGCCGCCCGGGGAGTGGCGCAGGCGGAAGGCATCGGGTGGACTTCTATACATCGCTCCAGGCGGTGGTGAACGGACTGCTCACCGGCGGGCTTTATGCGCTGGTGGGCATGGGCATGGCGCTGATTTTCGGAGTGATGCGCATCGTGAACTTCGCGCACGGGGCGTTCATGATGCTGGGGATGTACGCGGCGTACGTGCTGTTCCTCGACGGGCACCTGAATCCCTACGTGAGCTTTCCGATCGTGGCGCTGGTGATGTACGCGGTGGGGCACGTGACGTACATGGGCCTGCTGCGGCCCATCCACGGGCAGTCGGACTTCATGCAGATCCTGCTGACGCTGGGAATCGGGCTGGCGCTGACGGACGGAATCCAACTGGTGTTCGGGGCGGACTACCACCAGATCAATTTTCCGCTGCTGTCGAAAAACATACACCTGGGAACGCACATCACGGTGAACGCGCCGTGGGTGGTGTCGTTCGGGATCGCGCTGGTGGTGGGCGCGGGGCTGTACTTCTTTGTGATGCGGACGATGATCGGGCGCGCGGCGCGGGCCATCGCGCAGAACCGCAACGCGGCGCCGCTGATGGGGATTCATCTGCACCGTGTGCAGGCGTTCTGGTTCGGGCTGGGAGTGGCCGCGGCGGCGGTGGCGGGGGCCCTGCTGCTGCCGGTGTTTTACCTGTACCCGGGAGTGGGGGACCAGTTCACGCTGAAAGCGTTTGTGATGGTGGTGCTGGGGGGGATGGAATCGATTGTGGGAGCGGCGATGGCAGGGCTGCTGCTGGGCGTGGTGGAAAGCCTGACGAGCCTGTACTGGGGCAATGAGTGGGCGCTGCTGGTGGACTTCGTGATTTTCATTCTGGTGCTGTCGCTGCGGCCCAGCGGGATATTCGGGAGGCAGAAGGCATGAAGCGCTGGCAACTGGCAGCGGCGCTCGCGGGGTTTGTGCTGTCGCTGATGGTGCCGCTGGTGGTGACGAGCGATTACCAGTTGCAGGTGCTGTTCCGGATCTACCTGTTTGCGGCGCTGGGGCTGGCGTGGAACCTGGTGGGGGGGTACGCGGGACAGCTCTCGCTGGGCCATGCGGCCTACTTCGGGGCGGGGGCGTACGGGCTGGCGCTGTTTACGCGGCTGGGATTTCCGATGTGGGCGGTGCTGGCGATGCTGGTGCTGCTGGCCATGCTGTTCGCGCTGCTGATCGGAGGAGTGTCGTTCCGGCTGCGCGGGCCGTACTTCGCGCTGGCCACGATTGCGTTCGCGGAAGTGGTGCACGCGGCGGCAAAAAATCTGCCGAGCGTGACGGGAGGCGACGTGGGGGTGCAGGTGCCAGCGCTGTTCCATACGCACGTGAACCGGTCGTTCTACCTGTGCGCGGTGGTGCTGACGGCGGTGACCACGGCGGTGACGGTGCTGATTTCGCGTTCGCGGTTCGGATACTACCTGATGGCCATACGGGAGGATCAGGACACGGCGCTGGCGGTGGGGGTGAACGCGTCGCGGGTGAAGCTGTACGCGCTGCTGCTGAGCGCGGGGTTCACGGCGCTGGCCGGGGCACTCTACGGCAGCCTGTTTCTGTTCATCGTGCCGGACCAGGTACTGTCCATCGACATCTCGAATGAAATCGCCATCGTGGCCATGCTGGGCGGGGCGGGAACGCTGGCGGGGCCGATGGTGGGTGCGGCGGTGCTGGAATCGGCGTCGGAAATCTTCAAATCGGTGTTCCAGGAGGCGCACCTGCTGATTTACGGGCTGCTGCTGATCGTGGTGGTGCTGTTCCTGCCGGAGGGAATTGTGGGGAGCGTGGAAGGGATGCTGCGGAAAAGGAAGAGATGACGCGGGGCCGCGAGAGCGGGAAGCGGGATGGAAACGGCTGGGCCTAGAAGGCGAGAGGCCGCAGAAAACGCGTCCTCTCGCAGTCAAAGGGCTTCGCGCTGCTGACAGGTGACATTGACGATGGCACTGCTGGAAATCGAACACGTGACGAAACGGTTCGGGGGGCTGGTGGCGACGAACGACGTGACGTTTTCGATCAACGAGAGCGAAATCGGATTCATCGTGGGGCCGAACGGAGCGGGAAAAACGACGCTGTTCAACCTGATCAGCGGGGTGTACCACCCGGATTCGGGGTCCATCCGATTCCAGGGGCGGGACATCAGCCGGGTGTCGCCGAACCGTGCGGCGGAACTGGGAATCGGGAGGACGTTCCAGGTGGTGAAGCCGCTGCGGAACCTGACGGTGCGCGAAAACGTGATGCTGGGAGCGTTCCTGCGCACGCGCAGCACGGCACGGGCGGCGGAGGAGGCGCGGCGGGTGCTGCAGTACCTGCAGATGGAAAAATATTCGGAGTCGCCGGCGAGCGGGCTGCCGCTGCCGATGCTGAAGCGGCTGGAGATTGCGCGGGCGCTGGCCACCAAACCGCGGCTGATCCTGCTGGACGAGGTGATGGCCGGGCTATCCACCAGCGAGGCGCTGGCGCTGGCGGAGACGCTGAAGAAGCTGCCGGAGTGGGGAATTTCGGCAGTAGGCGGGGTGGAACACGTGATGCAGGTGGTGATGAGCATCGCGCACCGCGTGGTGGTGCTGGACCACGGGACGCGGATCGCGGAGGGCTCGCCGCGGGACGTGGTGCACGAGCCGCGGGTGATCGAAGCGTATCTGGGCTCGAAGTACAAGGAACTGGGCTTATGAACGAAGAGTTGCTGGTGCTGGAAGCGGTGGCGGCGGGCTACGGGGAATTCCAGGCGCTGTTCGACATCACGCTGAAGGTGGAATCGGGGGCGGTGATATCGCTGATCGGAGCGAATGGCGCGGGGAAGACCACGACGCTGCGGGTGATCTCCGGGCTGATCCGGCCGCGGAAGGGAGCCATCCGGTTCCGAGGCGAGGACATATCGCGAGTGAAGCCCTACGAGATGGTGGAGCGGGGAATCAGCCACGTGCCGGAAGGGCGGCAACTGTTTCCGCACATGAGCGTGGAGGAAAACCTGGCGCTGGGGGCCTATCCGCCGCGGTGCCGGGAGCGGATGAAGCAGCGCATGGAGGAACAGTTCGAGCTGTTCCCGAAATTGAAGGAGAGGCGGAAGCAGATTGCGGGAACGCTGTCGGGGGGAGAGCAGCAGATGGTGGCCATTGCGCGGGGGCTGATGGCGGAGCCCACGCTGCTGCTGCTGGACGAGCCGTCGCTGGGGCTGGCGCCGAAGGTGGTGGAGGAAGTGTTCGAGAAAATCCGCGAGGTGGCGGCCAAAGGGGTGACCGTGCTGATCGTGGAGCAGAACGTGGTGGATGGACTGAGCATATCGGACGCCGGGTACGTGGTGGAGAACGGGGCGGTGGTGCTGTCCGGCTCGTCGAAGGAATTGCTGTCCAACCAGCAGGTTCGCGCCGCGTACCTGGGGCTGTAGACAGGCGAGGGGGAAGGCAGGCCCCTCCCGCGGGGGCCGCACCGGGGACCAACGCGCCCGGCCAGCCGCAATCCGAGCGGGGGGCAACCGGGCAGCCCGGAATTCGACGCAACTTTTTGGGCCGTTTTGTGTTCCAAGTACGAAGGGGGCTGCCGGGTGCATCCGCCACGGGCGGGCGCCGGGCGGAGCGCTGTCGGACGTGGCACGAAGCAGGTGGCGCGGCCGGCAGGGGGCGCTCGGTGAGGCGTGAATTCCTGCAGGAGGGATCATGAACCGCATCGTTTCCCCGAGGTTTCTGCTTTCCGCCACTCTTCTCTTTTCCCTTTCCATCGCGGTGACGCCGGGAGCGCGGGCACAGGCGCAGACGGGCAGCAGCCCGGCGCCGGTGAATCCGCGGGCGTATGACGCGTCGAAAGAAACCGTGATCAGCGGGACGATCACGGAAATCGTCTCGAAACCGAAGCCGGGCCTGCCGCTGGGGATGCACGTGATGGTGTCCACGGCGCAGGGGCAGATGGATGTGCAACTGGGCCCCTACTTCGGGCGCATAGCGCGCCAGAAGGGAGTGGTGGCGGGCGCGACGATCCAGGCGACCGGGGTGGTGTCGCACTTCGATGCCGGCGACGTGTTTGTGGCGCGCACGGTGACGGTGGGGAACGAGACGATCCCGATCCGCAACAGGAATGGATTTCCGTCGCGGCGGGAGACCGGCGGGACACGGGTGGTGCGCGGGACGCAGCCGCAGGGAGGGCTGTGATGAACGCGCGGCGGCCGCTGTTTGCCACCGTTGCGGCAGTGACGGTGGCCCTGGGGCTTTCGGCCTGCTTCGGCAGCGGGTCCTCCGGCCCTCCGGCGTCGCTGGCGGTGATCTTCGTGACCGCGCCGCCGACCTCGGACGCGCTGGGGACGACGTTCCAGGTGTCCGCGGAGGTGAGCAACAATTCAAAGGTGAACTGGACATGCGCGCCGTCGGGAGCGTGCGGGTCGTTCAACCCCACGCAGACGGCCAGCGGCGCGGCGACCGTGTACACGCCGCCGGCGATGGTGCCGGCAGGCGGGTCGGTGACCATCATGGCGGTGTCCGTGCAGGACGGGACGAAATCGGCGTCGGCCAACGTGACGATAACTCCGGGAGGCACGATCAATGTGGCGTTCCAAGCGCCGGCGCCGCCGCCCAGCCTGACCATCAGCGGAACGGCGCAGTTGACGGCGACGATCACCAGCACGGTGACGAACGCGGTGAGCGACGGGGTGGACTGGACGGCGACGTGTACGGGAGCGACGAGCGGATGCGGAACCTTCACGATGGCGCACACGGCGAGCGGAGCGGCCACCACGTATAACGCGCCGCCGACGGTGCCCGGCGGGGGACTGACGGTGACGGTGGAGGCGGCGTCCACGCTGGATTCGTCGAATAACGTGAGCGGGACGGTCGTGGTGACGGCCACGGCCACTTCCGCGTATCTGTGCGCGGGCTGCTCGTACACCTACGAGGTGTCCGGAGAGGACTCGACGGGATTCTTCACGGCGGCGGGGGTGTTCACCACGGACGGGAACGGGAACATCACGGGAGGG
>Ga0335081_10010842_pt1 | contig 14732 bp, 11 predicted proteins | sample Lox_Sample_35_FD_206713 | JGI IMG/M metagenome (GOLD analysis project Ga0335081, IMG submission 206713) | Soil microbial communities from Loxahatchee National Wildlife Refuge, Florida, United States - Lox_Sample_3.5 | ecosystem: Environmental > Terrestrial > Soil > Wetlands | place: USA... | reverse complement strand
GCAGTATTGCGAGTCAGAACGAGGGCCTCATGACCGCTTTTCACGCATGCAACGCAGTAGCCGTCTTGCGACAGAGTCCTCTCGAATAACCGCTGGACGGTGCGATCATCATCAATCACGAGAATCCTCGGCGCATGAGACATTTGGGGCAAGCACTTGCCGGGCACGTATTGTTCCACCAGTCCGCAGGTTAATGCCCACAGGCTGGTCGAACTGCTTGTATCGCTTGCCGCGAGCCCTCGGCCTGCTAAACCGGGCGGAGCCTCGGGTTTGCAGAAGAATCATGCTGGGGACGGCCTGTTGCCTCCGTTGTCTCGGGTGATTTGGCACTGAGGGGTGTCAAGCTGCGCACTCGGTCCGGGGCAATATACCCAACCATCTCTGGTCCTGGTGATGTAAGCCTTGAGTTAGGCGCGGCAATTGAAGTGCGATCAGGAGTCCCGCTCTCCCACTGAGGGCGTACGGGAAGTAGAGGGTACCGGCCAATGTCTGGAGCGAAACGCGAACTCTTAGAGAAGCTAAAATTTGAATTGGCCTTCATCGAGGATGGGGGATACGGCCGCTCGGTTCGCACTCCACAAAAAGCCACCTCTCCTTTCCAGGACTCGCTCACCTGCCTGAACTTTGGAGATCCGTTGCGTTCGCATCCGTGCGGTGAATGCGTTCTCTGGCAGTACGTGCCCGAGTCCGGTAGGGGTGAAGATGTCCCATGCCACCATATTCCGCTCGATCAGGAGCGTAGAACCATCGCTAATCTGAAGGTCGGCGAAGGCGAAGAGGCCATCAAGCAGTGGCTTCGTAACGAAATCAACAGGCTTGAAAGAGACCTCGCTGCAGAATGATGGCCCAGCCTGGGCGCGCGGATTTTTCCCTTAACGCCTGTGGCCGCCGCCCAGTTGTGTCACCGGCTTCAGTTAGCCGCGCGGTCAAGTTGCCGGGAACGTGCGAACCGTTGACGTGAACGATTCCGCCACCGTGCCCCGAAACCGCGTGTCGAAACGATTACATTCCCAACACTTACCTAGACCGAACGGTGGTGCCGCTTAGTTTTCTAACAATCCGGATGTCATAGGCGTGCGCAAGAATCCCCTCACAAGGCTTTTGTCACACTTTTATCCAATACCACTGCGGGATTTGGTTGCGGGCGGGAGCCCATTGCACCGTTCCATTGCGAGACAAACTCCGACAAGCCTGAATTTGGAATTGGAACAAAATGGAACAAACTTGGGGTTGAGGATGGCTGTAAGATATTGAAAACATGGTGGCCAGGGACGGAATCGAACCGCCGACGCCAGCCTTTTCAGGGTGGCGTTCAGCCGTTCCGATCTGATTGATTCCGTTTGCCTTGCTTCCCATTCTCCCTCTCGATTCCGCCTGTTTTTTGGAATGAAGTGGAATGAAACTGGTTAGTTCACCAGTCCATCCACCACTCTCCGTTGTGATTCAGGAACGAACTGCTGGTATATATCTAATGTTGTGCTCGCGCGAGAATGACGCATCAGTGCCTGCGCATCCTTCACGTCCGCACCCCTCATCTTCAGCCACGTTGCAAATGACCGCCGCAACACCTGCCAGTTGATCCACGGTATGCCGAGCTTCCGGGCCGCGGGTTTGAGGTGCCGGACCAGCACGTTGTTATCGAGCATGGGTCCGCCCGTTTGCGGCGACTGAAACACCAGATCATCCGGCCCCTTGAGTTTCACCACCGCGTATCGGCGCACGGCGGTTCCTGCCCTCACTTCACTGCCGTGAGGCCGTCCAATCGCTGAATCCGTTCGATCACCGCTCGATTCACCGGCACTGTCGCGTTACTGGCTTGGCTCTTGGGAGCACCCCAGTCCCCACGACAGTACCGCTGCTCAACCGTAATCGAACTCTCGTGTACGTTCCTTCGCTTCAGCCCGATCACTTCCGATGCGCGAAGCCCCGTATACGCCGCCGTGTATAACATGGTCGCGTATGGCTCAGCGATCTGTTCAATCAGCAGCGAAAACTGCTGCTGCGTAATATACGGCTTATTCCGCCTTCCCGACTTAGCGGGTGGCAACCGCACACCGCTCACCGGATTCTTCACCAGCAATCCGTAGTTCACCGCAGATCCCAAGATGCTCGACAGCACATCACGCACCTTGTCTTTGGATTCCTGCGACAACTTGGATTCCGCCATACCGGAAAAATAGCGCTGTACGGTCAACTGTGAAATATCCCGTAGGCACATTTCCCCGAACGCCGATTGCAGATGGTTCTTGTACACACTCACGTACCGATCCCGTGTACTCTTCGCCATCGTAGGCAAAACCACTGGCCGGTAGACCGACTCCACGTAATCATCGAGTTTTGTCGCGGAACCGATGTTGACCAGCCCCTGATTGAGCGGCCGCAGGAACTCATCCCGAACCTTCTCTGCTTCCCTCTCTCCCATGCTGGCCGGGCCCAGCACATGGCGCCTCCTCTTTCTGCTCCTTTTTGTTCCATCGAATTCGTCATCCCAGTAATAAATGACCCATTGCCGGCCCTCGCGGCGAGGTGCCGGTTTCTGGTATCTGCGACGTGCCATCGATTCGAAATCTCCTCTCGATGGTCCGCCGAGACTCGCTTCGCCCAAGACGATACCACGGCTGTCCAGGGTGGCGGGCGGCGAGTTGGAGCCGGAACGGGAGATACGCGAACAACCTCCACTCCCAGGCTGTCATAGGTGTTGAATGAACCCAAGGGTTAAGTTATAGTTGTTCATGTTTTTGCCGTGAGTTTATCAAGTATGCTCAAGCCTGGTCCTAAACCTGTCAATCAGGACAACTTAGAGTTCTGGTATGGGGCTTGGCTCCGCATCTTCGACGGGATGTCGAGCGGCCGCTATATAAGGATGGGCATGGACTTCCAGGCCGAACATGGTCTGTGGGAGCGGTTGCTCGAAGCCACCCGCGCCGAGGAAGTGAAGGTCGTGTGTGACGCATCTCCGTACTGGCTCAATCCCAAACGGGGCGCGATCATTTTCAATCGCCTACTTTCCGAAAATGCAGACCGCTTCCTGGCCGCCAAGCAACACCCACGTTGGCCACGATCTCGTCGCCCCACCAGTCAGGGACGACGGATTCGATTTCTGGCGCGCGCGATGGCGGGAATTAGTATGGGAATCAGCATTCGTACGGCCCAGGATCTACTGGCGAAAACCGAAAAGGAAAAACTGGAAGCAGTATATCGTCCGATCTGCGATTGTGGGCATCGCGAGCGGGCTCACAATGGGAGCCGTTGCAAGTACTGCAGTTGCCAGGACTATCGTTATTCGGGAGGCCGGGAGATCGACTGGCCAGCGAGTTCGCAATCCACAAAAGAATGAAAATCTATTTTCGATTCGTCCGTTGCGTGCTTTGCGCGTGGAGTTGCACGATTCTATCTTTCCGTTTCCATTTGCGTCCGGAATATATTTTTCCGATCCCACTTATTTGCACAGATTGTTTTGGCCGCACAATTCGTTCTACAAACCGCAGGCATTCAATATTTCCGTACGACAGCAAATTCTTTTGCGCTCACTTTGTGTGACGAAAGATAATTTGGAATGCAGCAGATGTTACACGCAAGCACGACACTGTAAATTCATACACTTAACGCCGAGGTGGCCACGTACTTTCTTCCTAGGCCTGTCGATCCGCTCTTTTCGGAACCTTCTCTGTGTGTGACACGTGCGCTCTCACGTGTTTTTTCCATGCGCTCGTGCTTTCGAACACTCGGGACGATATTTTTTCGGTGGCCCAGGCCCGCAGTCGGTTGACGATCGCCAGACGCGCTACCGAATAAGCGCGCTTGGATCCCGCCAGGTGTCCCCAGTACGCCCCGACCAGAAGTGCGTTTAGCTCAAAAGCCATCTCTTCGGCGCTCGGCTCAGACTTCAGATCCGCCAAGTCCTGTGCCTGCTCTACGGCGCTTTGGAGCGTGGTCAACCAGGTCTTGATCACCGCCCGTAGACTTCCGGCCAACGACCCGCGACGCTCTCCATACTCCATAAACGCGCCCGTGAAGAAGTAGCCGCTGGGAAACAGTCTGGTCTCCAGCTGTTTAATCCAGAGATCGCACAAGATCCAAATACGAAAGATCCCCTTTGGGCCTCTCTCCACTAAAGGCGTCAAGACTCGTTTCTCAAAAATCTCGTAGGCGCGATCGATAGTGGCCAACTGCAGTTTTCGCTTGGAACCAAAGTGGGCGAACAAGCCGCTCTTGCTCATTGCCAGCTTGGCTGCCATCCGCCCGATGGTGAGAGACTGTAATCCTTCCTCGGATGTCATCCGGATTGCCTCACGGAGAATGCGATTGCGTTGTTCTTCACCCCGCGAGACGCGCTCGGTGCCGGATTTGGGGCGCTTCTGAGCCATAGAACGCCAGGAAACCATTGGTCAGAGATAGCCATTTTAGCACGAACGTTCGTTATAAATAGGGTGCCGGAAGACTAGCCATGCTAACGCCCAGGTCGGCTGTGCCAAAAGGGTTCATAAGGCTTTTGTGCGAGGTTTCTGAGCATCTACAACGTTGGCAAAACAACATCCTCTCTTAATAGGGTGCTTTTGATCGTTGCATGTGGCTCAAAAGGAAATCCTTTCGGCGCAGTTGCCAGTCTGTGCGCGGCCAAACTTCCTCCAACGGGACTTCTTGGGAGCGTAGCCGAAACTGGCAAACAACGTTCAAGGCACCGGACCTCTTCAATCCCTTTGCTTCAACGTGTTATCGCAACGCTGCCATCGGATCTATTCGACGGGCACTGGATGCGGGAATCAGGCTTGCAGCTACTCCCACCACCACAAGCAGGATCGCCATAGCCGCGAAGATCACGGGATCCGTGGCACTCACGTGAAACAGGAGGCTTCTCATCACTCTGGTCAATGCTAACGCTCCGCCCACACCCAGCGCGATCCCAATCAAGGTCAAACTAAGACCTTCGCGGACAACCAGCGCCAGAATGTCAGTGTTCTGGGCACCCACTGCCCGCCGGATTCCGAATTCCCGCGTCCGCTGCGCTACTGAATACGCGATCACGCCATAGATTCCAACGACCACGAGCAGAAGCCCCATACAAGAAAACGATGTCAGTAGAGTCATCGTCAACCGCTGTTGTCCCAATGATGCATCAAACAAGTCCTCCATCGTCTTGACCTGCGAAACCGCTAGATTGCGATCAATGGCCGAGACTTGGCTGCGGACGATTTTGATATAGTGCCGGGGATCTCCGCCCGTCCGAACCGCCAAGTAGGCAGTCTGGGGAGGGCTGAACCTAGCAGGAAAATATACTTCCGGCGGGGCGTCGAAAGCGAGGCCAACACGCACATCCTGTGCGACGCCCACGATCTCGACCGCATGAGCACCCAGTTGAAGATGCTGCCCCACGGGATCTTGCCCGACCGGATAATCAGGCCAAAAGTGGCGCGCCAGAGTTTCGTTGATCATTAGCACGGGCGGCCCATCTTTTAAATCGTGTTCGGTAAACGCACGCCCCCGCCGCAGCGGCACTCCGAGGGTATCGAAATAATCTCCGACCACCGTCTGCTGCTCCACAGGTGGCCGCTCCGTGAATGCGACCGCCGGTCGCTCGGACACCTGCACCCTGGTTATCTGGAAGGGCATCGTTGGCAGAGTGAGCGCCACCGTGGCGTCGTGAACCCCCGGTAAAGCTTTCACGCGATCAACGAGCTCCTCGAAAAACGCCACTCTCTTCTGGCCGGCATAATGCGCCGGCGGCAGAGCGATCTGCATGGTTAACAAATTCGTGGTTTGAAATCCGGGATCGACACTGCGCAATCGAATAAGGCTCTTCATTAGCAATGCTGCGCAGATCAACAAAACAATAGATAAGGCAACTTGTCCGATCACCAGGAGGCCTCGGTTCGTAAATCTGATCCCGCTCCAAACAAGGCGTCGCCTCGCGGGTCCAAAAGCTGCTCCCTCCGACGAGACTCGCAGCGCGTTCGCCAAGTTTGGTCGCGATACCTGGAGAGAAGGGAAAAGTCCAAACAGCACGGCCGTTGTCAGCGAGAGTGCCACCGTAAATCCGAGCACGGCGCCATCCTGGCGGATCTCTCCGGAACGCGGGAGATGGAACGCGCTCATTTTGCTGACCGCGGCCAAGCCCACACGAGCCAGAAACACGCCCAGCGCTCCGCCCGTAAACGCTAACAAGAGATTTTCCACCAGCAATTGCGCGATGAGCCGCCCTCGGGCAGCCCCGAGTGCTACCCGAACCACAAATTCGTGGGACCGCGAAGTCGCCTTCGCCAGAACCAGGCTTGCCACATTGGCGCAAGCGATCAACAGAACGAAGCCGATCGCGCCAAAAAGCAACCACAACATTGAACGAACACCCGATACCGGCCGATACGCGAGCCCCTCAACTCGCATGAGTGTGCTTGGATTCGCATCTGGCAGTTCCGGATGGGCCACGACGTACCGATGGTTCAAAGCGTTTAATACGGCTGCGGCTTCCTGAACTCCTACCTGCGGTCCCAAGCGGGCGAATCCGGTTAACGTTGCCGTACGGAACCAGTACTGCGGGAGCACTCCGGACCACTCAGAGGGCCTGGGCAGCCACACATCGACTCCCGTAGACGGAAACGCGAAGCCGGACGGCAGGACGCCGACAACTGTATACACAACAGAATCTAGGATTACCTTCTTGCCGGCAATCAGCGGATCTCCCTGAAAGCGGCTCTGCCACAGTCGCGTGCTAAGCATCGCCACCGGTTGCCCGCCTGTTTTGTCCTCTTCTGGAATGAAACCGCGTCCAACACTGGGCGTCACGCCTAGGATGTGAAGGAAGTTGGCAGAGACGCGTGCTACCGTGATCTGCTCCGGCTCGGAGTTGCCAGCGAGGGTCATGTTTTGGTCAAACCCAAAAGCGCCGAGCTCCATGAAAGGCCGAACGGCCGCTTTCAGCTCCTCATACCGGACTGGTGTGAAGGTGTCGAGCTTCGGAGAACTTGCGAGGGATAGCTCCACAAGGCGGTCTGGTTCCAGATACTCCAGCGGCTTGAGCAACACAACACGGATGACCGTGAACATCGCCGTGTTGGCGCCGATTCCAAGAGCGAGAGAAAGAATTGCTGCGGAGGCGAAGCCAGGGCTCTTTCGCAGACCGCGGAAGGCATAGCGAAGATCTTGCACAATCGCATCGAGCATAGTAGCAGTATGTCACTGACGAACGACGATTCGCCGAAATGCCATCCGTGTGAAAGTCTTCGGAAACGGTGATGTGGGAAGTGTGCCAGAAGGGCCATCGCACGTTGGTCTCGCAAGATGGTGCTGGCATTCGCTTTTCTTCGACATCATGAGGCGTGTCAAAAACACAACCTTCTCGCCCGGAGTCCGGAAGACGAGATCTTACAAGGAAATTTCATCTTGCCAATGTGCGACCATGAGCTGGTACGACCCCTCGCCCATGCAGACCGGGACTTGCGCCCTTTGCGGAACCGTCGGAAAGCTGCACGACAGCCATTTCCTGCCCAAGAGTGTGTACCGGCTCCTGCGGAGATCGAACAACGGCAATCTGAGCCCGGTCCTGATGACGCGAAGGATCACCATCCAGAGCGATTACCAGATGAAGCAGCCGCTTCTATGCAGCGCCTGCGAGCGCCGTTTCAGCGAGAACGGCGAGAACTACGTCGTCCCGCTCCTGAACGCTGGCCGCAGCTTCCCGCTCCTCGATCGCCTCAAGATGGCGTTGCCGTTGTACACGACAGCAACCAACACGGCATTCGTGTGTCCCGCCGTCGGATTGTCGGGCGAGCAGATCGGGTATTTCGGGCTTAGCATCCTGTGGCGCGCGGCGGTTCGGGGTTGGCGCACGTTCGACGGCGACGCGACGTCCGTCACCCTCGATCCGGCGCACCTGGAACTAGCGCGGGGCTATCTCGCCGGCGAAACGGCCTTCCCCGAGCACGCCCTCGCTATAACGGCCACCGTGGCAACCGACTTCTTGTCGCGGAATACCTGCTTCGTTCCCAGCCGGGTAACGGACAATCCGGGCATCGTCTATAGCCTGCTCACGAAGGGCCTGTATTACCGTTTCGTGTTCGGCGAGAATCATCCGCCGCAGATGCGCGCGATCTCCTGCATCGGCCCTGGACCGGGCCTGATCTTTCTCAATGATGCGAGCGACAAGTCATGGGAGCCCTGCGCCGGGATGATGGAAACTACTGTGCCCAAGGGCTCGCTCGCCGTGCGCTCCTAAGACAACCGTCCCCTTCGCCGGTTCCAAAGGTGATACTGGGCTCATGAGAGCCACCGATCTTGACCGCTTGAATGAACCATATCCGAAAGACCTGGAGCCGACTGAGGAAGATGCAAGAGCCGCCATTGGCGTCAGGCTGCCCCACTGGGCTTCCCTCGAAAGCGAGATATTCTCCGACTTCGTCGAACAGCAGCCCTACGGGATCGGCTGGTGGGCGCCGGGCCCCGGCACCAGCCGCCGAATTCTAATCGCTGACCAACTCTTGTGCTGCTTGGCGAGCGTTGCGGGCAACATGACTGAGGCGGCGCTACATTGGCTCGAATATCTGGAGGCCTCGGACCGCGACAGTGCCCGTCTGGCCCACTCCGTTAAGATGCTTCCCAGCGGGCCGGACATCGATCTGCCGCGTCCGCGCTCTGCCTCCGAACAGCTTGTACTCGATCTTGTCCGGATGCACCAGGCCGGTTTGATCCGCGCAATTGCCTCCTCGCTCGACTGTCTCGCCGGGGTCACAATCGGCGTCGCCGCCCTGCCGCAAAGCATTCTCAAGGCTGATTTCAAGGAGACCCGAGCTGCGCTTGCCCGCATCGATGGCGCAGCCAGTGCCGGGGCGAAGGCGCAGGAGGAGTTTGCTGCGCGGCTGGAGAGCGCCATTGCCGCCGCGGGTCCGCAGGGCTGGCTCGACTGGACACTCGATCTGCGGAATATGCTCGTCCACCGCGGCCGCCGCATCGAGATGGGGCAATATCTGCCGATCACGCCGGTTCTGTTGGGACCGGACGGAAAGCCCGCACCGCGCGCTCGCCGCGTATCACACCTGCCCCGCGATCCGGGGCGGTCGGATATCGAGGTCTTCATTGACATGCCATGGAATATGGTCCTGCATGAAGACGAAACCCAGACCCTAGAGGGACTCATGAACAGCACCGTCCTCCTGCTGGAGGCCGCCGCAGGGCACCTGCTCGATCTCTGGCGGTGGCGGCGCGCTCATCCAGGCGACCTTCGCCAGCCCGCAGATCAGTGGAAGAACGGGCCATCGAAACAGTCGACCGGTTTCAACGGGTACGCACCCGGCTCGGTGCCTCTCGAACCCAGCATGGGGATGATGCATCCGATAACAGCACGGCGCTTTCACGCCGCCGCCATCGATGACGCCGCCCGGCCGCAATGGGCGACGTTTGATTGAACCGACACCCACTTTCCTTTTTTTTACGAGCGCTTCGTTACTCTAAGTGCCTACGATAGCCGGCCGCACTCTTTGCATTCGTTTCAACGTGGACACGTGTAAGAAGGTTGTGTTTTTGACACGCCTCATGATGTCGAAGAAAAGCGAATGCCAGCACCATCTTGCGAGGCCAACGTGCGATGGCCCTTCTAGCACACTTCCCACATCGCCGTATCTCGCCAAGTGGGCCACCGAGCGATGTCGCGCTGCCACAAAAGGGCCAGGCTGCGCAGTCATCTACGACGAGCCAATACGGGTTGTGGATCTTTCCGAATCTAAGATGGCACTTCGCTTGTCCCCGAATTGTCTCCCCTTGCGCAGGTACCTTTTCTCTAATTGGAACTGGCCCAGTAGCCGCGTTTGGCGCTAACCACCATCTTGCTCTCGCGCACGCGGACGGAAATGGAGTGGAATTTCCCATCGGAATCGGCACTGCTCGGCACGTAAGCGAGCACATAGTATTGGCGGCCATCGGCAAAGGCTCTCTCCAGGCCATTCAGGATGTTGTTGCTGTTTTGAAAAGCTGTACCGCCTGTTGCGGCAGCGATTTCGGAGAGCGTGCCACTTGCTCCGCTGGCATTTTGATTCATTACACCAAGCACGGCTGGCATCACTGCGGGCACGCTACCGGGATCCGATGCGTCGAAGAGCCCGGGCGTGTACAGGCCGCGCGAGTCGATGGTGTAGATAGGAACGTTATTGTTCGCTGCGAGGTGGAGGATGGGTTCAAGATCCTGTATCCGGTCCAGGGAACGCAGTGAGATGGAGCGCATTTCAGGAAAGTAGGTAGCCAACAGGTCGAAAGCCTCTTTGCCGGGCACGAGTTGGAAGCCGTCCGAGAGGAGGATGATACTCCGCCTTTCCGTTCCCCGCGCGAGCACTTGCACCAGCGATCGGAATTGACTCAGGAAATTGAGTGTTAATATCCGATCCCGTGAAGCAAGTTGATTAGCTTGCGCTGGCAGGCTGCGTTTCATCGGTTCGCATCCGGGCTCTTTGTAATCGCACGCGGCACGAGTCTCATCGAGTGTGCGGCGGAAATCACGCAATTCAGCTTGTGTCGAGCCTGGACCGTTGCCCAAAAACACCTTCTGGAAATCCTTGCTTTCGACGGCACGTAACACATCCGCGGGATTAGTGGTGGGGCCTTGCAGCATCTGTGTGGAGGTACCGACCGAGACCACAACATATTGCGAATCCCGGGCCTTCTCTTCATGGAACAGTCTCGACAAGGCGTCACGAACATGCACTAAATTGGCGAACGCCGAGTGAAAGCTATCGACGCAGATCAAGTAAGTTCGCCGGATCGCGGAATGATTTTCCGGAGTTCCCGCCTGCGGTGTTTCCGCCACGGCATTGGCGACGGCCGGCGATGGTGCGGGGCTCACTACGCCGGCGTCTTCGACGCTGAATCCGGAGATTTTCTGCTCTACACCATCCTCAAACACGCTGAAGTCCGGTTGAGTAAGACCCGTCACATGGTGCCCTTCCTTGTCGGTTACGATGACCGGAACCAACACTTGTCGAACCTGGACTTTGATGGTCGTGTCTGCAGGCACCGCTGAGGGAATGTTTGATGCGCTCTTCCGCTGTTCGTACCTTTCCTTGAATGCGGCATCGTCGGGAGCCAACGTGGCCGCAGTTCTGTACTCTTCGAGTGCTCCGTCCCTATCCCCTAGTTTTTCGAGCGCCTGGGCGAGATTAAAATGTACCGCGCCATCAGTCGGTTGGCACTGCGTGCTGTCGCGGAACTCCGTTACAGCGCCCTGAAAATTACCGCGTCTAAACAGCAGGATTCCCAAGAGATTGTGTGCGGGGCCGGACTTCGGTGCACGCTTCAAAGCTTCTCGGACTGCCTCTTCTGCGCCGTGTAGGTCCCCACTCGCCCGAAGTGTCGCGGCCAGTTGGTATTGCCCGACAGACATGTCGGGATTCAGGCGTACCGCGTCCTTCAATACTGCGATTGCTTCGCTACGCTTGTTCTCCGCGGCAAGGGAGACGCCCCGGTCCAAGAGTTCCCAGGGGTCCTCCGCGCTGGCGGCTTGCATAGTTGGGGTGTTCTCGGCATTCTTCGCTGCAACGCCCGACAGCCGGTAGTCGGAGTATCGATGAACAGTGTGAATGTCTCCTTCGCCGTAACATACATGTACCGTCACTCGTGCCGGAACCAAAAACTCTTGACCGATGGACGGGAAGTTTATCGGAGCGAGCGAAATGTCTGTCGTTAGGGTATTGAAGGGGGAATCCTCGATATGCCCCAACAGGTCCAGCCGGAGCCTCGCCGCGCGGTTGGTTGCGCTGTCAATCCAAACGATTCCCTGTAACAGCGCGGTGCCGCGGCCTTCAACCTGGATGTTGCTTTGCAAAGCCGTCCCATCGGGTCGCTGCGCGAATGCCACGATAAAGTAGTCTTGACCCGGCCCTGTCCACCGGCCCAAGTAGCGAAAGCGCGATTGGTCCCGAGTCTCCGGAAGCAGGTAACGCAGCAATCGAAAAAAGTTCCCGAGGATGACAAAATCGCTTTTCGGAAGAACCTGGACTGCGAGTTCGTTGTTGGGATCCGTACGAATTTCTTCGAAGTGTCCAACGGTACCGTCACGGACTGGCCGCACCCCGTAGCGGAAAAGCTCGCGCCGGCTGGGCTCTACCGTGGAGTTCTCGAATCGCATTTCATGGATCTCCTCGGTGGCGGAGATACCGACTAGATTTGTGAACATGAGGCGAAATCTGTCGCCAGCGGCTTGCAGAAGTCCGTCTAGGCGATCTTGGCTCGTCTCAAACTGAATCCCTGCAAGCTCCGGAACAGCCTGTACCAGCTCAACACGACCACATTCGATGAACGGTTTGTGATCTGCTCTGTTGGTATCAGGATGGGCCGTGACGCACAGAACCCCGAGGGCAAGAAGTGTCGCTATGTGGTTTACGCTATGTTTAGACATGTCCCGTTCGAGAACGCGAAACGAAACACACGCTTGATCGTAGCATGCGATAAATTCTTAAAGGCCCGTTGCTAAAGAAACCGGACGCGCATCTGGGAACAGCAAATCCGATTCCCTGGCAAACGAGCGCAGAGAATGGACTTATCGCCGACGGCCCAACATGTGGCCGCCGGGGTTCTTCCACATGATGCTGGATTGGCGATAGTTTCTGCCGCCTGATAGAATCTGCACGAGGAAGCGACTGGCTGTGGAGGAGATGTGAATCCGAGATCACTCTGGCTGGCGTTTGGTCCGGCTGTCCTGCTTCCGTACTCTTTATGTGTTCTTGGTCAATCACAGGGCCCGGTTTTTAAAGTCAACACGAATCTCCAATCGATCGCCGTTCAAGTTACTGACAAACAGGGAAATTACGTGGGCGGCCTAACGGCGTCCGACTTCACACTATTGGAGAGCGGCCGCCCACAGAAAATCGCATTCTTTGAATCGGAGTCCCAACCCATTAGTCTTGCCATTGTGCTCGATGTCGGACGGTCGATGGATTGGGGTGGCAAGTTGGAACGTGCACTCGTACTGCTCGCTCCGCTCCTGCGCGGTAACCTCCCCGAAGACGAGATTTTTTTCATGCCGTTTACCGACGAGGCCGGGCCCTTCCAGCAACTCACCCCAGGGGAGCGTTTAAATCGCCCAACGATTCCCTCACTTGGGCATCGCGGCTCGGCGGTCTATGACGCGATCGCGTCGGCACTATGCCACATGCGAACGAATAAGAACGCACGGCAAGCAATTGTCGTCATCACCGATGGCATGGACCAGCACAGCCGCTTGAGACTCGAACAGTTAATCGAGCTGGTACGGTCATCGAATCCTCAGATATTCATTGTCGGCCTTTATGATCAGCCGGAATTCGAGATTTGGCGGCAAAGCCAGAAGACAGTGACGATTATCGGTTTACGCGAGGTAGACAATCCAGTTGTCGTGTTTAATCGGCTGGCTAAAGAGTCGGGCGCCGAGGCATTCTTTCCTTCTGACGAGAGGGGCTTAAGAGTAGCTCTCGACCGAATTTCGGCGCTCATGAAAGCGCAATACACGCTCGCGTATTATCCAGAGAGGGCGGACAAAGCCCGGAAGATCCAAGTAAAAGTGGATCGCCATGGGGTCAAGATCTCGGCCCGCGGAAGCGTGGGTTCTGAAAACCCCGCGCAAGCGATTCATTTCGCAGCAGCAGGATGCGGGGTAGCAGCCAGGGAACATCCATACCCTTGGGAATCGAGAGTAGCGTCGAGCCCATACTCCCCGATGGTTTACCACGAAGATTTCTCGGATGAGCGAAGCGGCTGGCCGAATCGTCTCTTCGATGAAAAAACGCATTCGAGCGCACGTTACATTAAGGGCAGATATGAACTTGACAGGCATTGTCCACGCTGTGATTTTTCCCTTCAATCGTCTCCGCCGGAAATCGCAACCGGAGCTGATACCGTAATCACCGCTTATGGTCCCTGGTGGGACAACTTCCGCGCATCAGCCTCGCTGGAAGCGTACTGGGATGACACTGATGTCGGAGTAGGCTTAGTTTTTGGCGTTCGGGAAGAAGGGTATTACGCCTTTTTGTTGACTCCACCCGCTGGGGAGCCAAAGCAAAGTACTTTTGAGCTAGTCAAGGGAAACTGGGCCGGCAAGCGAACCGCAGTCATACCACGCACGCCGCTAGGTTTTTCTCCCGCGAATGCGGGAAAAGTGTACAAGCTTGGCGTCGCCCGCAACGGCCAGCGAATTACGGTATCGGTGGATGATAAGCAGGTGGGAAGCATCGAGGACCCTTCGCTCGAGTACGGCCTGGTCGGCTTCGGCGTGTTTGGGAGTGGCCGCGCAGTTGTGCACGATCTGCTCGTGGAAGGCATGCAAAACATAAATCGAAACTGACCGAGAATCAAGCTAAGCGAGGACTGCTGCCAGATCAAGCAGTGCGTTTCGCAAAACTTTCTTCAACGTGTTTCAAGCCAGAGTGCGGGTGTGGGGCGGGGATTCTGACTTGAACAGACGCCAGCCACCTAACCACCGTACCGAACAATCCCTCTAACGAGCGCCGTATGCCTCCCTCTAACGCTGGTTGTTGGCGGCTCAGCCCGGATACTGCAAACCGCTGACACATCATACCCGACTCAGCCACAGGAACGCGAAGCCGCGTTCTCGTCCAATGGACGCGTGCAGGGAGGCTCAGAGCTAACCTGCGAGAAGCATGTTTTTCTGGACGGCGTCCAGCACGGATGCACTGCCGGGGATAAAATGTCATTGTGTCCATCGAGAGGTGTCTCATGAATGTCAGACTGGTCTCGTTGTCTTGCGTCTCAGCAATTTTCAT
>Ga0335081_10010841_pt1 | contig 14732 bp, 13 predicted proteins | sample Lox_Sample_35_FD_206713 | JGI IMG/M metagenome (GOLD analysis project Ga0335081, IMG submission 206713) | Soil microbial communities from Loxahatchee National Wildlife Refuge, Florida, United States - Lox_Sample_3.5 | ecosystem: Environmental > Terrestrial > Soil > Wetlands | place: USA... | reverse complement strand
GGTCACCCTGCTGCCCCGCCCGATGGACGGACTCGATCTCACCGCGGCGGTCTGGACCGGACGGGTGGTGGTCCTGGTCGGAGTCAACACCGCGCACGCGCTGCTCGGCGTCGCCGCCTACAACCCGGCGAGCGGGCGCTGGCGGATGATTACCCCGGCGCTCCCGGCCGACCATCCGCCCGTCGGGGCTGCAATCGTCGCCACGCCGGACCGGCTGATCCTATGGTCACTGTGGTCCAAGTCCACCCGGCAGTCGGCGACCAGCGTGGCAGTCGCCTCTGGCATCGACGTGCTGGCACTGGGCCCGGCCGGCCAGTGGCACACGATCACGGGCAACTGGCCGCAGCATAAGGTCGTGGCGGACCCGGCCTACTCCAACGGCACGATCCTGATCCCGCCCGGCCAGATCTGGTGCGGCATCTGCAGTCACCCGAGCTTTACCTACCAGGCCGAACTAACCAGCCCCCGCACCCTCGACCGCACTCCGATTCCCGCCGGTCCGCTGGCCCCTCACCCCGGCATCGAGCCAGGAATCTGGCTCTGGACCGGCCGCGCCGCCATCGCCGCCAACACCAGCTCCTACGGCCCCGCCGCCGAACAGCTGATGACGATCTCCCAGCTAGGCTCCTACAACCCCGCCACGAAGCACTGGCACCTCCTGCCGCTCCCGCCCGGCAGTCCTCCCATAGCCGCCTCGCCGCTCTGGACCCCCACCCAGCTGCTCCTGCTTACCGCGACCGGCAAGCTGCTGGCCTTCCGCGCCAGCTAGCCCGCAGGTCGTGATCCCGCAGGGTCGTGCTCCTGGCGGGTCGGTGCCGACCCCACGCACGAGGTTCTAGAACCGTCCCCAGGGCAGCAGCGCGGTGACCGCTACGGCCGCGAACAAGAACGTCAGGTACCCGATCGACAGGTGAAACAGCCGCATCGGCGCCACCGCTGTCCCGCTCGCGACCCGCCCGCGCATCCGGTGCGCCTCGGCCAGGAACCACGCGCCAAGACCGACGGCGCAGACCCCGTAGATCCACCCCGCATACGGCGTCAGCGCAAGCGTCGTCGCGACCATCACCCAGCTGTAGGTGACGATCTTCCTCGCCACCACCGCCGGCCCGGCCACCACCGGCAGCATCGGCACGTTGGCCGCGGCGTAGTCATCCTTGAATTTCATCGCCAGGGCCCAGAAGTGCGGCGGCGTCCAGAAGAAGATCACGGCGAACAGCACGATCGCCGGCCACGCCACCTTGTCGGTCACCGCGGCCCAGCCGACGAGCACGGGGAAGCACCCGGCCGCGCCGCCGATCACGATGTTCGACGCGGTGCGGCGCTTGAGCCCAAGGGTGTAGACGAAGACGTAGAACAGCAGCGCCGCGTCGGCCAAGGCCGCGGCCAGCCAGTTGGCGAGCAGCCCGAGCATCAGCGTCGCCGCGATGCCGAGCACGATGCCGAAGACCAGCGCCTCGGCCGGCCGGATCGAGGCCCCCGATGAGCCCTTCGCCACCAGTGGCCTGCGCGCGGTACGCCGCATCACCGCGTCGATATCGCGGTCGATGTAGCAGTTGATCGTGTTCGCGCTGCCGGCTGCCAGTGCCCCGCCGACCAGGGTTACCGCCATCAGCCCGACCGGCGGCAGCCCGCGCTGCGCGAGCAGCATCGTCGGCAGCGTGGTAACCAGCAGCAGTTCGATGATCCTCGGCTTAGTCAGCGCAACAAGCGATCGCGCGATCAGGCCGACGGACCTGCGGGTGGCCTGCGGCGAGCCCCGCTCGCCCGCCGCGGCCCGGGCGGCCGCATCGGGAAGGGCGCTCGCCGCCTGTGTCACTCGCTGTCCTCCGTGCTCTCCGACTCGGTCTCGGGCCGGTCCGCCGTCACCGTCGCGTCCGGATCGGCCGACAGGCCCGCCGACCCAGTCTGCTCTATCGACGCCGCCGGCTCGTCAGCGGCTGGCACCAGACCGCCCGCTTCGGCGACGGTCGCGCCCCGCGGGGTCACGGGACGCTCGCCTGCCCAGCGGCTCGCCGCCAGCGACACATGCCCGGGAACCCGATGCGTGCCGCGGAAGCGCAGATAGAGTGCTCCCGCCACGATGATGAACATCAGCATCGGGAACGCGAACGTCAGATTGTACCCATGCGGAGTGTTATCAGGGTGGATCGCCGCTGCTAGTAGCGCTCCGTGCACTGCTGCCTCCCGCCGCAAGTCACCGGACCTGTCCACTGGCCTGCCCGGATCACCGGGCAGGCCTTCATGTTTACCGCCGCCAGTGCACGAGGCAATCAGTGCACGAGGTAAAAGAGCACCCACAGGACGAGCGCCGCTATCGCGAGGAAATTCCAGAATAGCGTGAAGGCGCTTAGCGAAGCCTGGAACCGCTGCACCTCCGCGGCCTCGGCGAAGGTGGGCGGCTGCTCGACGAACGAGATGGCCGGCAGCTGCCTGCCCCGCACTACGAGGATCTCCAGCCATACCATCGTGCCGAGCACGAGGAGAGCGAAGACCGGCGACGCGCCGACGAAGACGCTGGCGAAGCCGCTCGCTCCCGGAGGGAACGGCAGCGAGGTGAGCTGGTAGATCTGGATCGCGGCCCCCGCGACCCCGAGTATCAGGGCCAGCACCGCGGCGCCCCACCAGGCGTCCTTCTTGCCGCCCTTGATCATCTGCAGGCCGACCGTCTGCACGATCGCGCTGACCACGATCAGGCCCATGATCGTCCCGCCTAGGGCCTGGCTGGGGCCCTTGAATCCGGACGGGTACCACAGGCCGTGCGAGTTCAGCGAGCGCAGATAGAAGAACGAGAACACGAACGCGCCGAGGCCCGAGGTCGCGATCCCGATCATCAACCGGGTTCCGGTCCAGGAGGCGTTGAGCGCGGCCTCGTGGTAGAACGCGCTCTCCTCCTGCTCCCTGCTCAGGCCCGCTGGGCCTGCCGATGCCATCTCGGCCATCTGCTATGCCTCCGCTCGTGCGGTGTCGATATCGGAGACGGCGGCAGCCAGTACCCCGACAGGCGGGTTCAGGTCGGCGACCGGCGGGGCGTCCTTCACCCCGTACTCGTACGGACCGGACAGCACGACCGGCACGCGGGAGAAGTTGTCAACGGGCGGCGGAGACGAGGTGAGCCACTCCAGCCCGCGGGAGTTCCACGGGTTCGCCGTCGCCCGCTCCCTGACCACCACGGTCGACCAGACGAAATTGATCACGAAGAGCAGGATCGAGAAGCCGAGCACGTACGAGGAGATCGACACCCAGTCGTTGAGCGTCTGCAGGTGCCGCGCGTACTCGAACACCCGCCTCGGCTGGCCGAGCAGCCCGACCGCGAAAAGCGGCAGGAACGTCGAGTTGAAGCCGAGGAACATCAGCCAGAAATGCCACTTGCCGAGCGTCTGGTTGAGCTTGATCCCCATCATCTTCGGCAGCCAGTAGTAGCAGCCGGCCATGAACGCGAAGATCAGGCCGCCCATGATCGTGTAGTGGAAGTGCGCCATCACGAAGAAACTGCCGTGCTCGGTGACGTCGGCCGGGGCGTCGGAGTTGTACACGCCCGTGACGCCGCCGATCAGGAAGTTGAAGTAGAACGCCAGGGCGAACAGCATCGGCACGGTGAGCCGGATCTTGGCTTTCCACAGCGTGCCCATGCCGACCAGGAAGATGAACCCGGTCGGGATCGAGATCAGCTCGGTGGTGAGCATGAACAGCGGGCGCATGTCCGGGTTGATCCCGCTGTCGAACAGGTGGTGCTGCCAGACGAAGAAGCTCAGCAGCGTCACTCCGATGATGCCGGCCGCGGCCATCCGGTAGCCGAACAGCGGCTTGCGGGTGAACACCGGCAGCATCTCCATCACGATGCCGAAGCCGGGAAGCGCCAGGATGTAGACCTCGGGATGGCCGAAGAACCAGAACAGGTTCTGCCACAGGTAGCTGCTTCCGCCGAGCTGGTCGGAGAAGAAGGCCGTCTGGACCGTGCGGTCGGTCAGCGTCATGTAGCACCCGCCGACCAGGATCGGCCCGGCCAGGGTCATCATCACCGCGGTGCCGAGCAGTCCCCAGACGAACATCGGAATCCGGCTCCAGCGCATGCCCGGCGCCCGGTAGCAGATGACCGTGACCAGGATGTTGAAGCCGGCCAGGATGATCGAGATGCCCATCAGCCCGAACGCGAAGAAATACGCGTCGGCGCCCACGGTGTCCTGGATGGACAGCGGCGCGTAGCCGGTCCAGCCGAAGTTGAACCCGCCGAGCAGCAGCGCGCTCAGCAGGATCAGGAAGGCCGCCGGGGTGAGCCAGAAGGACAGCGCCTCCAGCCTGGGGAAGGCGACCCGCTTCGACCCGATCATCAGCGGCACCAGGTAGTTGCCGAACGGGCCGAGGATGACCGAGGTCATCAGCATCATCATCATCGTGCCGTGCTCGCCGACGATCTCGACGTAAACGGCGGAGCTGAACACGTGGTGCACCGGCGAGAGCAGCTCGGTCCTGATCGCCATGGCGAGCAGCCCGGCGGTGCAGAAGTAGATGATCATGCCGACGAGGTACTGGATGCCGACCACCTTGTGGTCCAGCGTGAACCTGAAGTACCTGGCCAGACCCCTAGACTCCGCGTACTCGCCGCTCACCCGACGGCCGGCCATCAGGCGGCCCAGGTCGTTGAACACGCCCATGCCGGCCAGCCAGCCGATCACCAGGAACAGGTAGCCGAGCACGATCGGTGTGTCGTTGCTGTCTGGCGAACCGCCGCCGGTAGCGGCCTGCGGGTACCCGTGCGTGATCAGGTTGCCCAGCCAGTGCCCGATGGCGTAGCCGATCACCGCGCCGATGATCGCGGCGATTAGCCCGGGCCGCATCCACCAGGCGCGCACCGGAGCCGCGCCGCCAGCCTCGCCGCCGGTCCCGGTCCTGCCCGGTTCAGTTTCGATGGCCATCAAGTCACCTCATCACATCGACGGACGCTGGGACGTGCCTTGCCCGCGCTGGTCATGGCCCCGCCGGATCGAGCGGCGAGCCCCAGCCGCCGCCTGCCGAAGTCAGGCCGAGCGTGTTCATCACCGGCCCGGAGCACTTGGCCTTGATGGTGGTCGGGTCGTAGGTCGTGGCGTACGGCACGCACTTGTTGAGGATGCTCGTGACGCTCGCGAACTGCGTCTTGGTCGCTGACACCCAGGACTCGAACTGCGCCACCGACTTGACCTTGCCGTAGTCGAACATCGCCCCGTGCCAGAGCCCGCAGAGCTCAGCACACCGGACCGTGAAGTTGCCGAGGTGCTGGGTCTTGGTGTAAGCGACATTGTCCACTCCGGGGTTGGCGTCGGCCTTCACCCCGAGCTGGTAGGCCCAGAAGCTGTGGATCACGTCGAGCGAGGTCACGTCGAACTGAACCCACTGTCCCTCTGGCAGCACCAGGTTGGGCGTCTCGAAACCGCCGAACTGCGGGTACCTGAAGGTGAACTTCCACTGCTGCGCGATCACCTGGACGACCAGTACCTGGCCTGGCGACCACGGCGCCCGCTGCTGTGCCACGGTCAGTCTCGCCCCCGGCGGGTTCCAGATCGGGGCCGGGCCCTCGCCGCCGCCCGCGCCGTTCGGGGCGATCAGCTCGTAGGTGCCGAACCCGAACAGGCTCAGCACGATCACCGTCGTCACGGTGATCCAGGTGGCCTGGATCCTGGTGTTCCCGTGGATCGGCGGGCCGTCCTCGTCGTCGTCCTGGCGGTGGCGCCAGACGACGAGCGAGTACCCGAAGTACACGAGCACCATCAGCATCACGGGAAGGCACATCACGGTCATCACGTTGATGTCGAACCGCTGGCCCTGCGCAGCCGAGCCGAGGGTGCCGGGCGGCACGTTCGGGCCGATGACGAACCAGTAGATCAGGTCGACCGCGAGGGCGAGGACCAGCCAGATGAGGAAGATCCGCAGTCCGTGGTTCGACCCGCTGCCCGTCGCTCCGGTGGCCGGCGGCTGAGTTTCGGCGGCCATCAGGAACCCACCTCCATGTCTCCGGTCATGTAGCCGATCGTCTGCATCGGTCCGCCGAACCCAGTGATGTAGCCGCCGCCACAGGGGATCCGGCACTGCCACAGGTAACTGCCCGGCGTCGTCGGCGCCTTAAAGGTGAAGGTCATCGTGGCGTGCGGGACCGGCTTACCGTCCTCCATGGGAGTGCACGGCGACACTGTGCACAGGTCGTTGTTCTCGGCGACGGTGGTGGGCGAGCCCATCGGCACGTTGAGCCCGATGCCTGGGATCGAGAAGGTGTGCCCGATCGAGCAGTTGTACCAGCCGTTCAGCGTGCTGACCTTCTTGCCGTCGATGAACTCGACGTCGCCGACCGTCCCGGTGACCTGGCCGAAGAAGGGATTGCGCGGCGGCGTGCACCCGTCGTAGCCGTAGATCGTCACGTGGACGGTGGCGCCCGCTGGGACCTTGAACAAGGTGGTGTGCACCCACTTCTTCGTGGTCGGGTCCTGGATGAAGTAGGACACCCAGTCAGGCCGATTGGTCACCGTCGTCTGCGGATCCTCCTGCATGACGAGGTGGACCTGGTTGCCCGGTGCCACGGCCGCGGTGATCACCGGCGGTCCGGCAAGGAAAAAATGGGCGACGACGAAGATCGCGCCGCCGACCACGGCGAGGAACGCCACGAGCAGGGTTCCCACGCGGACCGGCAGGGACATCAGTCACCACCTCGCTTCTGCGCGACGCTCGTCGCGCACGACTCGGCCCGGCGGCTGGCGGCTGCCCGCGCTGCGCCGGATGGCAAACGACTGCACCGATAGTGCGGCTATGGCAGACGCGAGGCAATAGCCGGCGATCGGGATGACGAAACTGTCATCATCCGCAACTCCTCTCACCGGCAGGCCGGCCCGTCGGCGGGTTACGGGCACAGGGCGGCATGAACCTTATATGACGTTTAGATTCCTTTAGTCTTGACTTGACGTGGATTCAGGAGTAGACCGAGTGCCGGAGGACTCGTGGCTCGTCACGTGACGGCCTGCCCACCGCCACCCTGGCCGCTAGGCTGCTCGAGGGATGATCGAAGGCGCCATGACCGCCGCACGCGAGGATTACCGGTCGGCCGGATCGGGCACCGCCCTGTCCGGTTCCCTTGCCGCGCCCGCGCACGGCTCCCCCGACATCGCCGGCCAGCGCATCCTGATCATCGACGACGAGCCGCACATCACGAACTTCGTGCGGCGCGCGCTGGAGAATGAGGGCTACCTGGTGGCCGTGGCCGACGGCGCGCACGCCGGCATCGGCCAGGCCGCGGCCGGCGGTTTCGGCCTGGTGATACTTGACCTGCTCATGCCCGACCTGGACGGCCGCCAGGCGCTCACCGCGATCCTGCAGGCCGACGCCTCGCAGGCGGTGCTCGTGCTGTCCTGCAACGCCGACACCGCCACCAAGGTGGAGTGCCTCAACCTCGGCGCGAGGGACTACCTGACCAAGCCGTTCTCGCTGGCCGAGCTGCTGGCTCGGGTCAGGGCCAGGCTGCGCGAGAACGCGATGCGCGGCGAGGTCATGCAAGCCGGCGACCTCAGCCTGGACGCCAGACGGCTGGTGGCCGACAGCGGCTCCGGCCCGGTGGCGCTGACCAGGCTCGAGTTCCTCTGCCTGCGGGCGCTGATGGAGCGCAGGGGCGAGTCGGTGACCAAGAGCGAGCTGCTCGCCTCGGTCTGGGGCATCGACTTCGATCCGGGTTCGAACATTGTCGACGTCTGCATCAGGCGGCTGCGGGCCAAGCTCGGGTTCGCCCTGATAGAGACGGTGCGTGGTGAGGGATATCGGCTCGCGTCCTGAGCAGCCCGAGTCGGCTGCCGGCAGCCAGCCCGAGGTCGCCTGGCTGCTGCTCTGGCTGGTCTGTGTCGTGGCCATGGTGATGTTCCCCGCATGGCAGGTGATCCCGTTCGACCTGATCTGGATCAGCCTGGCGCTGCTGTTCGGCTTCCGGCTCTGGCCGAAGCGGCGCATGCTCGCGCTCACCGGCACCGCCGTGGCGACCACCGCGGCGGCGATCGGCGACGACGCGATGCGGCACCTGCGGTTCGGCCAGGCGGTGGAGCAGATTCCGCTGCTGGCCACTCTGTTCGTGGTGATGGCCTGGCAGGCGCATCGCAGGACGGTGGCCAGGGACCGGGCCGAGATCGCGGCCGAGGCCGAGCGCATGCTTGAGCGGCAGCGCCTGTTCTTGCAGGACGCCTCGCACCAGCTGCGCACCCCGATCACGATCGCGCTCGGGCACGCCGAGCTGCTCGCTCGGGTGCTTGCCGGGCAGCAGCACCGTGACATCCACGTGGTGGTGGGCGAACTCGAACGGCTGCGGACGCTCAGCGAGCAGTTGCTGCTCGTCGCCGCGTCTCAGAATCCGGAGTTCCTCGCCCCGGCGCCGGCCGACCTTGACCTGATCGTGACCGATCTGGTGCACCGCTGGCAGCCGACGGCCCCCCGGCGCTGGCGGCTCGGCCCGCTTGAGCCGGTCACCGCGCTCGTCGATGCCGAGCGGCTCGGCCTGGCGCTCGACGCCCTGATCGAGAATGCGGTACAGCACACGTCGCAGGACGACGAGATCGCGGTCTCGGTCAGGCGCGGCGACGGTGCCCGCTCGGCCAGGATCGTGGTGCGGGACAGCGGAGAAGGCATCGCCGCGGCCGACATTCCGCATATCTTTGACAGGTTCAGGACCAACCCGGGCAGCAGCACCCGCGGCACGGGCCTGGGGCTCGCGCTGGTCCAGGCCATCGCGGCGGGGCACGGCGGCGAGGTACGCGTGCAGAGCGAGGTCGGCAGCGGCAGCCGGTTCGAGCTCATGCTGCCCACCCTGGGGCTGCACGGCACGACCGCGCATGGGTACGCGCCGCACCCGGGTACCGCGCACGGCCGGGCGCTGCCCGGCAGCACCCGGCGCGGTGGCGGACGGCCGGCACCGCGGACCGCGGGCCTGGCCAGGGAGATCGTGGAGCGGGAGGCTTGGTGAGGCTGCCGGGCGCCGGCCGGATCAGGCGCAGCACTCTGCTGGCCATGCTGGCCGGGGTGGTGCTCGTCGCCGTCGCCGCCGGCGTGCTCACCGCGAGCGCCTCACCACGAGGCGGGCCGCTGAAGCCCGCCAGGCCGTTCAGCCTCACCAGGCTCGGCGCGCCAGGGCAGCAGGTGGCGCTGACCCAGGACGCCGGGCGCTCCGTGGTGGTCAACTTCTTCGCCTCCTGGTGCACCCCGTGCCAGAAGGAGACCCCGCTGCTCGCCAGGTTCTACCGTGCGCACCACGGCAGAGTGCTGGTGATCGGGGTGGACTCCAACGACCAGAGCGCGGCGGCGCTGAGGTTCCTCCGCGCGCACGGGGTCGCCTACCCGGTCGGCTTCGACCCGTCGGCATCGGTCGCCGTCTCCTACGGCGTGCTCGCCCTGCCGCAGACCTTCTTCCTCAACGCCAGGCACCAGATCGTCAGGCACGTCATCGGGGCCGTCACCCAGCGGGAGCTGACGGCCTGGGCGGACAGCCTGCCACACTCGGACAGGGCAAGCTAGATGCAGCAGACCAGGACCGACCCGCCGTACATCCCGATGCGTGCCCGCGGCTGGCCGACCGGCCGTTCGCCGCGCTGGCTGTTCGCCGCCGGCGCCGTGCTGCTGATCATCGCGGTGGCGGTGGGCCTCGCCCACCACCCCACCAAGGGGCAGCGGGCCAGCGACCTGCGCGGCCTGCTCCAGACGCTGAACCAGGACGTGGGCTCGTGCGCGGCGGGGGTCCAGGAGGCCCTAGTCCTGCTGCGCGACATCGACACCGGCGCCAGCCACAACCTCACGGTCGCGCTGAGCGAGGTGAACTACGGTGCGGCGAACTGCTCGCCGGCCAACAACGAGGAGCTCGACGACCTGACCGCCGTCCAGGTACCCGAGTCGCTCGCCAGCTACCACCTAGCGAACGCGGTCACCGCGCTGATCAACTGGGCCGCGCCCGACGCCATTCGGGTGCAGACCGACGTCGCCACCGCCCTGTCCGACCACGGCAAGCCCACCCAGGCCGCCGCCCTGGCCGCGCTGCGCAGCGCGCTGCGTAAGCTCAATGCGCAGCGGGCGGTCGTGTACGCGGAACTGCGGCCGGCCATTAAGGCGCTGGCGCCCCACGCCGCGCCCCCGGTCCTGTACGGCTAGCGCGGCGAGCGTTGCAGGCCTCAGCCGACCAGGCCGACGTCACCCAGAGCACTGGAGGAGCAGCGAGCAGATGCCAGGAATGCATAGCGGGCTGAACACAGCCAACCCGGTGCTCGTGGCCGCGTTCCGGTCAGCGCTGATGCACCAGGGCCTCGTCGCGCTGCTTGTGCTCGCCACACTCGCGATCATCTGGGCGAGCCTGCGCGAGTGGCGGCCGCGGTTCATCTCGGCGGCCGCAGCCGGTGCCGCCCACCGGGCGAGCGCCGCTGAGCAGGCGCCCGAGCACCCGGCGCGGCGGCTGGTACGGCTCGGCTTCGGCCTGATCTGGGTGTTCGACGGGATCCTTCAGGCGCAGCCGGCGATGGCGGCCGGCCTGCCGTCGAAGGTGATCGCGCCAGCCGCCGGCACCTCCCCGGCGTGGGTGCAGCACCTGGTGAACTGGTCGGGCACCGCGTGGTCCTACCACCCGGTGCAGGCAAGCGCCGCGGCGGTCTGGATCCAGGTCGGCATCGGGGTCTGGATGCTGGCCGCGGCGCGCGGCCCCTGGTCCAGGCTGGCCGGCCTGGCCAGCGTGGGCTGGGGCCTGGTGGTCTGGGTGTTCGGCGAGGCGTTCGGCGGAATCTTCGCGCCCGGACTCACGATCTTGTTCGGCGCGCCGGGTGCGGCCGTGTTCTACTGCATCGCCGGAGCGCTGGTGGCCCTGCCCGACCGGGCCTGGGACAGCGCCGCGCTCGGGCGACGGCTGCTCGCCGGCCTCGGCGTGTTCTTCGTCGCCATGGCCGTGCTCCAGGCCTGGCCGGGCCGCGGCTTCTGGCAGGGCGCCGGGCACGGCCAGCCGGGCACGCTGACCGGCATGGTCGGCCAGATGTCGGGCACCCCGCAGCCCGCCCTGCTCGCCCGCCTGGTCGGCGACTTCGGCTCGTTCACCGCGAGTCACGGCTTTAGCGTGAACGCATTCGCGGTGGCGGCTCTGGCCATCATCGGGGCTGGCCTGCTCAGCCAGCGCAGGGCGCTGCTCGGCCCGGTCCTGGTCGCGGCGGTGGTGTTCTGCCTGGCCGACTGGGTGCTGGTGGAGGATCTCGGCTTCTTCGGCGGGCTCGGCACCGACCCGAACAGCATGATCCCGCTGCTCCTGGTGCTCGGCTGTGGCTACCTGGCGCTGACCAGGCCGCGGCAGGCCGCCGAGCCGGAGCCCGAGGCCGCGCCCGAACTGGCGCTCGCCGCCGACGGGGCGCCGGACATCGCGACCACCGGCCCAGGCGCCGGGCCCCGGTGGCGCGACCTGGTCAGCCCTGGCCGGCTGGCGGGGCTCTTCGCGGCATCCAGCGCGACCGGCGTGCTCGCTGTCTGGGCCGTGGGGCTCGTGCTGCTCGGTGCCGCTCCGATGGCGGCGGCGCAGGCAAGCACCTCCACCGCAAGCCCGATCATCGCCGAGGCACTCGGCGGCGAGAGTTCGACACTGGACGTCCCTGCGACGCCGTTCCGGCTGACCGACCAGAACGGCAGACCCGTGTCTCTGGCCAGCCTGCGCGGGAAGGTTGTGCTGCTCACATTCCTCGACCCGGTCTGCACCACGGACTGCCCGCTGATCGCGCAGGAGTTGCGTGTCGCCGACCAGATGCTAGGGCCGAGGGCCGCGCACGTCGAGATCCTGGCCGTCGCGGCGAACCCGCTCTACCACACCGTCCCGTATCTGCGGGCCTTCGACCGGCAGGAGCGGCTGACCGGCGTGGCGAACTGGCACTACCTGACCGCTTCGGTCAGCGTGCTGCGCCGGGTCTGGGACAGCTACGGCGTGCAGGTCGAGGTGGTCCCCGGCGGGCAGATGGTCGCGCACAGCGACCTGGTGTTCGTGATCAACGGGCGCGGGATCATCAAGACCGAGTTCAACGCCGATCCCGGTGCGGGCACGGCAAGCTCCAAGTCCTCCTACGCCGTCCTGTTCGCTCAGGCGGCGGAGCGGGCGCTCTCCCCTGGCAGTGGCACCCCTAGCTGAGCGAGGCCCGATGAACTACGTGCTCGACAACTGGTCGTTCGACCCGTTCGCGATCGTGGCCGCGGTCCTGGTGGTCTGGCACGAGATCGGCCTGGCCCGTCTGGCACGCAGGTCGCGCCCCGAGCGGACCAGGGAGCGCAGGATCCGCTCGTTCTGGTTCTACGGCGGGCTCGCCGTGCTGCTGATCGCGGTGCAGTCGCCGATCGACTACTGGTCGGACAAGTACTTCTTCGTGCACATGATCCAGCACCTGCTGCTGATGTTCGCCGCGCCGGTGCTGATCGTGGCCGGAGCGCCCTGGCAGCCGCTGCTTGACGGGCTGCCCGGGCGGTTCGGCAGGGACGCCACCGGGGAGATCCTGACCGCGGGCTGGGCGCGGCCGGTCCGTGCCGTGGGCGGTTTCCTGCTCAGGCCGTGGGTGGCCGTGGCGATCTTCAACGTTGTCATGGTCTTCTGGCATCTTCCCGGCCCGTATGACCTGGCCTACCGTAACCAGGCCGTGCATATCTGGCTGATGCACGGCAGCTTCTTCATCGCCGGGGTGCTGTTCTGGCTCCAGTTCATCCCGTCGGCGCCGTTCCGGATCACGATGACGCGGTTCGCCCAGGCCGTTGCGCTGTTCTTCACGAACGTGGAGATGTGGGTACTTGCGATGTCGATGAGCTTCCTGACCCAGACGTCGTGGTACTCGGTCTACGCGCACATCCCTGGCGTGACCTTCCCGCCGTTCGCCGACCAGCAGATCGGCGCCGCGATCTTGTGGGTGTGCGGAGATTTCTGGGCCATCCCAGCGATGACGTTCGTGGTGCGCAGGCTGATCGCCGAGGACGGCGGCGTCGGGCAGGCGGTCGACCGGATACTCGGCCGCAGTTCCCGTCGTTACGAATGGGCGGGGCGCCGGTAAGGGGCCGACGCCTCGTGGTCACCGCGCGGTCACCATTTATGCCGGTGATGTTCGCGTGTCGCTGCCAGCTTCTGAGCACCTGGTTGGGCATCCTGTGATCAGGCCCCTCCAGGTATGAGCTGGAGGGGCCTGATAGCCCTGAGGTGTCCCTGCTGCCGCGAGCTCGGGCCGGGTCAGCCCGCCCAGGTCACGGGGATGCCGTGCGGCGGCGCGGTGCCGAGCAGTCGGCGCGTACCCCCCGGCCAGGTCCGCAGCTGCACCGGGATGTCGGCGAGCCCTCTGACGGGTTCCAGGCTCACGTGGGCGAGCCTGGCCGATCCGGTTGCCGCGTCGGCCAGCGCGGCGATGCCAGCGGCGATCGCCTCCGCCTCGGCGGCGTCCAGGTACTGCGCCATCACCGAGTGCCAGAGCACGGTCCAGGTCCCGGGCTCGAGCCGCAGGCCAGCGATCGTCGCCGACGCTGGCTCGGCACGCACCTGCGCGGGGACCTGCCCGGCCAGCTCGATGGCGCCGCGCAGCCGGTTGAGCCTAGCGATCTGGTCGGGCCAGAGGTAGGCGGTCAGCCGCAGCTCGCCGTCCTCGCTCAGCGGGTCGATGGGCGTTAGGTCGCCGCCGGTGCGCGACAGCACGGTGACCGGCCCGCCAGGCGGCGGGCGGCCGAGCCAGCCGCCTTCGATCCGCACCGGGGAGCCGGCCGGTCCGAAGCACACACCAGGGCCAGTGATCCTGAACCGGTCCGCACGCAGGTTCAGCCCTGCGCTCGCGCCGATCTCGACCAGCCTGACCGGCAGGTTGGCCTCGGCGGCCAGATGGCAGAGCGCGCCGGCCAGCGCGGCGCCCCTGCCGACCTCGTTGGTCTGCGGCGGCCGGTCGAGCCAGGGGCGGACCCGGTCGGCCTGCTGGGCGAGCACCAGGCGCAGGGCCGGCCAGGCGCGCTCGGCCCCCGGGCCGGGATCTGCGGTGCCGCCCGCCGACGGGTAGAACGCGGCAAGCTCGCCCGCCCGGCCGGCCAGGGCAAGCGCGTGCGCGCCGCCGAGCATCCGCAGCGCGAGCGCGCTGCGGCCTGGGTCGGCCAGGTGGCCGTCGAGCACGGCCGCGGTCGGGCCTCCGGCCAGCAGGTCGCCCACCGCGTGCGTGAGCAGGCCGGCGTAGATGGTGCTGCCGAGCGCCTCGCAGGCCCGCGCCTGGATGCCGAAGTGTCTCGCGGTCCGGGCAAGCGGGTCCTCCGCTGCCGCGCCCTGGCTCGCCGCGCCTGGACCTGCTGCCATGCCTGGGTGCTCCCGTCGACCGTTCCCGGTGCGGATCATAGGCTGCCGGAATGGACGTGAGCACGCCGAGGTGCGGGCATTGATGGCGGTCGAGTCCCTGCGGGAGCGGCCGATTCCTGCCACGGCCAAGGGATTCGGCGTGATCGCCGCCGGTCGGCCGGTCAACGCCGCGGCCGTCGCCGAGCGCCGGCTCCCGGCGCTCGGCGGCGAGTTCACCAAGCCGCTGCTCGTGCTGCGGGACTCGGCGATCGAGCACAACATCGCCGCGATGGCGCACTGGTGCGCCCGCGCCGGGGTCCTGCTGGCGCCGCACGTCAAGACCGCGATGGCGCCGCAGCTTGCTGCCAGGCAGCTCGCCGCCGGCGCCTGGGCGGTCACGGTGGCGACGATCAGCCAGGCGCAGGTGTTCCGCGCCTTCGGGGCCGAC
>Ga0335081_10010840_pt1 | contig 14733 bp, 12 predicted proteins | sample Lox_Sample_35_FD_206713 | JGI IMG/M metagenome (GOLD analysis project Ga0335081, IMG submission 206713) | Soil microbial communities from Loxahatchee National Wildlife Refuge, Florida, United States - Lox_Sample_3.5 | ecosystem: Environmental > Terrestrial > Soil > Wetlands | place: USA... | reverse complement strand
ACCGTTCGGGGCCGCCGCATAACCAGGACTAGCTCCTGCTATGTCAACAGGAACGGTAGCCGTGCTGACGCCACGCCTCGTAGACGGCGATCGCCGCGGCATTGGACAGGTTCAGCGAGCGCCGGCCCGCCAGCATGGGGATGCGCACCTGCTCGGTGATGTGCGCGTCGGCCAGGATCGCCGCGTCCAGCCCGTCGGGTTCCGGCCCGAACATCAGCACGTCACCGGCCTGGTAGCTGACGTCGGCAAACGAGGTGGCCGCGTGTGTGGTGAACGCGACCACCCGCGCCGGCAACAGCGCATCCCATGCGGCCTGCAGCGACGTATGGACGGTGACCGACGCCAGGTCGTGATAGTCCAGGCCGGCTCGCCGCAGCTTGGGTTCGGACAGCTCGAAGCCCAGCGGCTCGACCAAATGCAATTCAGCGCCGGTGGCAGCCGCCGTCCGGATGGCGTTGCCCGTGTTGGGGGCGATGCGCGGGGAGTAAAACAGCAGCCGGAACATCTGCTGATCATGACAAAGCCGTCCCCGCCGAAATGCACGGCATGTTTGCCAGAGTTGCTTGCCGGCGTAGCGTATCACCCCGCCGGGCTCTGCCTGCTCAGTAACAATTGTGGTGGCCTGGGCCGCGGGCTGTCATACTCGTCGGATTGCCACGCATTTTACCGCTCGCGCCCATCTGTGCCGGGCGGGTGGAATAAAGCAGGAAGTTTCATGAGCCTCTCGTTTCTGCCAACGCTGAGTGTCAGCACAGCGGCCGGTCGCGCGGCCGCGACGACGTGACCATGTTCACCCGCCCGACCACTCCGGCCGAGGCGGTTCTATCCGAGTCCACAGCAGTCCCCGCCAGCGGAGCGGCGCCTGAAAAACGTCCGCAACGCCCGCCGGCCTGGTCGCCGAGCAACTGGCCGGTCCGCCGGAAAGTTTTCGCGATTGTGCTGGTCCCGCTGGTCTTGGCGACCGTTTTCGGTGCACTACGGGTCGAGGGCGCGATGGCCAACTCGCACGGTCTGCGGCTGGCCGCTGCCCGCGCCGACGTGCTACCGGCGATCACCAAGTACATGTCGGCATTGGATGTCGCATTACTGGCGAACTCCACCGGACGCGACGTCGAGGGGGCGAAGAAAAACTACGAGGCGCGCAAGTACGAGTTGCAGACGCGGTTGGCGGACACCGACGTGATCCCCGGCGTCCGATCGGGAGTCAGTACCCTGCTGAACGGCGGTCAGGCGCTACTGGACAAGGTGGCCGACAACAGCATCGGTTTGCGGGACCGGGTGACTACCTACGCTCCGATCCTGTTGACGGCCGAGGACGTCATCAACGCATCGGTGCGCGTCGACAATGAGCAGATCCGCGCGCAGACACAGGGCTTGAGCCGGGCGGTCGGGGCCCGCGGGCAGATGACGATGCAGAAAATCCTGGTGATCCGCGGCGCCGACCTTCCCGAGCCGCAATTGCGGACCTCGATGATCACCCTGGCCGGCACCGAACCGTCGACACTGTTCGGGATGAGCGAAGTGCTCGGTGTCGGGTCGCCGGAAGCCAAGACGCTGCAGCAGCAAATGGTGACCCGGATGGCGATCATGTCCGATCCGGCCAGTGTGCTCGTCGACAACCCCGAACTGCTGCGCTCGATACAGACCACCGGCGGGATCGCCGAACAGGTCGTCAAGGACGCCACGGCGTCGGTGACGAAGTCGGTGCAAGCCCAGGCCAATGATCGCCGCGATGCCGCGATCCGCGACACCGCCGTGGTGCTGGCCGCCATCGTGATCGCACTGGTCATCGTGTTGCTGGCGGCGCGCGCCCTGGTTCGGCCGCTGCGCGTACTGCGCGACGGCGCGCTCAAAGTCGCCCACACCGACCTCGAGGAGGAGGTGGCCCGGGTCAAAGCCGGTGCTGCCGAGCCGATCCCGCAGCCGCTGCCGGTGTACACCACCGACGAAATCGGCCAGGTCGCCCATGCGGTCGACGAACTGCACACGCAGGCCCTGCTGCTGGCCGGTGACGAGGCACGGTTGCGATTGCTGGTCAACGACATGTTCGAGACCATGTCGCGGCGCAACCGTTCACTGGTCGACCAGCAGTTGTCGCTCATCGACCAGTTGGAGCGCAATGAGGAGGATCCCGAACGCCTGGACGACCTCTTCCGGCTGGATCATCTGGCGGCCCGGCTGCGCCGCAACAGTGCCAACCTGCTGGTACTGGCGGGTGCACAGCTCGCGCGTGACCAGCGCGAGCCGGTTCCGCTGTCGACGGTCATCAACGCCGCCGTGTCCGAGGTCGAGGACTACCGGCGGGTCGAGATCGCCAGCCTGCCTGACTGCACGCTGATCGGCGCGGCGGCAGGCGGCGTCATTCATCTGTTTGCCGAGCTGATCGACAACGCGCTGCGCTACTCGCCGCCGACGACAACTGTCCCCGTCTCCGCGGCACGTAACGGCGACGGAGGAGTTGTGCTGCGGATCTCCGACTCCGGCTTGGGCATGAACGACGCCGATCGGCGCATCGCCAACATGCGGCTTCAGGCCGGCGGTGAAGTCACCCCCGACAATGCCCGCCACATGGGTCTTTTCGTGGTCAGCCGGATCGCCGCCCGGCACGACATCCGGGTAGGGCTACGCGGTCCGGCGGCCAATGAAGCGGGCTCGGGGACGACCGCCGAGATTTACCTACCGCCGACGATACTCGAGGGCTTTGTAGAGGCCTCAGCCGTGGCTGAGGCAGCGGGGCCGGGAGGAGGCCCGGTACGGGCGGTGTCGTCGCCCAATACCAAACTCGCCAGTGTGATCGCTGCGCCGGAGGCTGCCGGAGAGGCCGCTGGACAGCACGCTGATGCGCTCGGGTCGGCAAACCAGAACGGTTCCCAAGGGTCCGGGCCGTCGGTCACGTTGTTGCCGCGTCGCAGTGTGGGTTCCAGCGGCATCACCGACGTTCCTGCCCCACCTGCCGAGCAGCAGCCCCGGCGGGACCGGCGTGAGCTCGCCACTCCCTGGTGGGAGAGCGGGGCAGCGACCAAACCAGCGCCGGAGCCGAAACCAGCACCGCCCGAAGCCCCAGCCCCAGCGGTAAGGGACACGTCGGCATTCTTTGCGGTGCGGTCGCGGGGCGGCGATCGGGTGGGAGCCCCGGCTGCCGAGCCCGCGAGCAGCGCATCAATCGCGTCAATCCCGATCGTCCCGAAAGGCCCGACAGGTCCAGCCGATGATGACGTGATCTACCGGCGGATGCTCTCCGAGATGCTGGGCGATCCGCACGACCTGGCTTACAGCCCCGACCTGGATTGGCAGTCGGTGTGGGACCGTGGCTGGTCGTTGGCCGCCGAAGCCGAGGACAAGCCTGTCGAGTCGCACACCGCCGAACACGGGCTGCCGGTCCGCAAACCCGGCGCCCGGCTGGTGCCCGGCGCGGCCAACGGAACGGGTTTCGCCGAGCAGGACCAGCCTGACCCGCAGGACCAAGGATCCCTCGTCGGATCGAACGGCGGATTCCATTCCGGTCATCAGCCGCAGGACGCGGCGGTGGTGCGCGACCCCGAGGCGGTTCGCGTCTCCTTCAGTAGCCATTTCGGTGGCGTGCGCACCGGACGGTTGCATGCCCGCGAAACCACTCAAGGGTGTGATCAGGAATGACGTCAGGCGGCGACTCGCTGGACTGGCTGGTGACGAAGTTTGCCCGCGAGGTCCCCGGGGTGGCGCATGCGTTGCTGGTATCCGTCGACGGGCTGCCCATCGCCGCCAGTGAGCATCTCCCGCGCGAACGAGCCGATCAGTTGGCCGCGGTGGCCTCCGGGCTGGCCAGCCTCGCGACCGGCGCCGCTCAACTGTTTGAGGGTGGTCAGGTGCTGCAGTCGGTGGTCGAGATGCAGAACGGGTACCTGTTGTTGATGCGTGTCGGCGACGGCTCGCATCTGGCCACGCTGGCTGCGACATCATGCGATATCGGCCAGATCGGGTACGAGATGGCCATCCTTGTCGAACGGGTGGGCGGAGTGGTGCAGTCCGCCCGCCGATCTGTATCCCAGCACTCGTGAGCCGCGATGGATGCACGCGAGCCCTGGCCGACCTCACGTGAGGCGAGCCTGGTCCGTCCCTACACCCTGACGGCCGGACGGACCGACACCGACGTCGACCTTCCCCTGGAAGCGCCGGTTCAGACGTTGCAGGCGGGCCTGGCTCACCGGTGGCCACCCAACGATGCGAGAGGCAGGATCATTCAACTGTGCCTCAACAGCCCGTCGGTCGCGGAAATCTCGGCCTGGCTGGATTTGCCGGTCGGTGTCGCGCGCGTCCTGGTCGGCGATCTGGTTCTGTCCGGTTATCTTCGGGTGCATCCAACGTTGACCGAGTGTTCGACCCGCGATGAGCGCCACGAACTCATAGGAAGGACCCTGCGTGGCCTACGCGCACTCTGACCCCGGCGCCCACGCTTCGACGAAGATCGTCATCGCGGGCGGGTTCGGTGTCGGCAAGACCACGTTCGTCGGGGCGGTTTCGGAAATCATGCCGTTACGCACCGAGGCGATGCTCACCGACGCCTCGACTGGCGTCGACATGCTTGAGGCCACCCCGGACAAGCTGACCACCACCGTCGCCATGGACTTCGGCCGGATCACTCTGGACGAGGACCTGGTGCTCTACCTGTTCGGTACCCCGGGTCAGCGCCGGTTCTGGTTCATGTGGGACGACCTGGTACGCGGCGCTATCGGCGCGATCGTCCTGGTTGACTGCCGGCGCCTGCAGGACAGCTTTGCCGCGGTGGACTTCTTCGAGCACCGCAACCTACCGTTCTTGATCGCGATCAATGAGTTCGACGGTGCGCCAAGGTATCCCGTCGCCGAGGTGCGCGAAGCGCTGACCCTGCCCGCGCACATTCCGGTGATCACCGTCGATGCCAGGGATCGCAGGTCGGCGACTGACGCGCTGATCGCGGTCAGCGAATACGCACTGCAGAGCCTGGCGACGTTTCCCGTGGGCAGCTGACGGGTCAGCGCCTGAGCCGGATGCGCCACCACACGATGGCGGAATAGATCACCGACAGCGCGCCGAGCATCCCCATGTCGAGCAGCCACGCGCCGCGCGTGTGCTCCCAGTGGCTGTCTTTGGGACTGAGCGAACTTGGTACCAGGGCCCACAGGTTGACCGTCGACGCCGATGCCGCGTAGCCCCAGCGCGAGGGCATCAGCCAGGACAGCTGGTCGAGGAAGATGCGGTCGGTGACCGGGACCAGGCCACCGGCAAGCACCAGCTGCAGCATGAGTGACACCACCAGCAGCGGCATGATCTGCTCGTTGGAGCGGGCGACCGAGGACAGGACCAGTCCCAGCACCGCCGAGGCCACACACGTCGCGGCGACGGCGACGAACAGCTCGAGGCCGGCCTCGAACTTGGAGGGACCGAGCAGCACCGCCGGCTGAGTTGGCGCACCCTTGCCCACCAGCACGATGCCCGTCGCGATCGCCGCCTGGACGATCGCGAACACGCAGAACACCGTGATCTTCGCGCTCAGATAGGCCCAGGTCGACAGGCCGACCGCCTGTTCGCGGCGGAAGATGGCGCGCTCGCCGATGAGGTCGCGGATCGTCAGCGCGGTCCCCATGAAGACGGCGGCGATGGACAGCAGGGTCAGGATCTGTGCGGATTGGTCGGGCGTCTCGCTGGTTGGTTCGGCAATGCCGAACCCGGTGTTGCCGGGAACGGTCAGCGACAGCGCACCCAGAATGAAGGGCAACAGCGCAAGGAATGCGAAGTATGCGCGGTCGGAGACGACCAAACGAATCTGGCGGCGGGTGATCGTGGAGAACTGGCGGCGCATGTTGGTGTGCGCCGGGGCGCCCAGATAGGCCACCTCCGCCTGCGTGGATGGCGGGGGTTTGTTCTGGGCCAGAAAGCGGCGATTGGCCTCGTCGGGATTGGCGCCCACCTTCGCAAAAATCTGGGCCCAGTTGGTGGTCCCCATGGCGGCACCGATCTGGTTGGGTGCGCCCAGGAAGGCCGTCTTGCCGCCAGGTGCCATCAGCAGCACCTGGTCGCAGACATCGAGGTAGGTCAGCGAGTGTGTGACCACCAGCACCACGCGACCGGCGTCGGCCAGTTGCCGCAGCATCGTCATGACTTGCAGGTCCAGCGCCGGGTCCAGACCCGAGGTCGGCTCGTCGAGGATCAGCAGCGACGGCCCGGTGAGCAACTCGAGTGCCACCGAGGCGCGTTTGCGCTGTCCGCCGGACAGCTTCTCGACCCGGGTATCCGCGTGCTGGGTCAGCCCCAGTTCATCGAGCACCTGGGCGACGACCTGGGCGCGATCGGCCTTGCTGGTGTCGGGCGGCAGCCGCAGCTCGGCCGCATAGCCGAGCGCCTGGTTGACCGTCAGCTGGCGATGCACTACGTCGTCCTGCGGCACCATCCCGATCCTGCTGCGCAACGACGCGTACTCGGTGTGGACGTTGTGGCCCTCGAACGTGACCGAGCCGGAGGTGGGGGTGGCGTATCCGGCGATCAGCCGCGACAGCGTGGTCTTGCCGGCGCCGGACCCGCCGATGATGGCGGTAAGCGTGCCGGGCCTGGCGGTCATCGAGACCCTCTCGAGCAGGCTCTTCCCGTCGATGCTGAAGTCGACCTCGCGCACCTCCAGGCCGCCGGTGCGCGTCGCCACTTCCTGGCGGCGAACCAGGACGCCACCGGTGAATACCAGGTCGACATTGCCGATAGTGACCACGTCGCCCTCGGAAAGCACCGCCGATCCGACCCTGATCCCGTTGACGAAGGTGCCGTTGATGCTGTGCGCGTCGCGGATCTCGGTGCCTATCGGCGTCGGAGTCAAGAACGCGTGATGGCGTGACGCCAACACATCGTGGATGACGATGTCGTTGTCGACCGCGCGACCGATCCAGGCGGTGCCCGCAGCCGGCGGCTGAAGATCGGATCCGGGCCCCGGGGCTTTCACTCTCGTGGTCGGGAATTGCGCTACCTCGCCCCTCGGGCCCATTTGGGTGGGTGGATTCAGCTCCGACAAAGGCTTTGACTGAGGCCCACCCTGCTGGGGTACGGCCTGGGTCGCGGCGGCGGGCGGGACCATCGGAACCGCGGTGGTGCGCTGCGGGTGGCCGGGCCGAGATAGGCGCGACGAGGGCTTTGCAGGTGGTGGAAGTTGGCGGGGCGGGACGGGTTGCGGTCGTGACACGGGGCTCCGGGAGGTGCCCGGTAGGCCCGGCGAATTGGTGGGTTGCGGACGCACCGGTCGCGGGCCGCTCGGCGGGGCGATGACCGGGATCGACTCCGTCGGGGGTAACCGACCAACAGTGCCCTGGTGATGTCCGACTTCGAAGGTGATCCGCGGTCCGTCGGGCTTGCCGATGTTGATGGTCTGGCCGTCATGGATGTCGATCATCGGCACCCGCTGGCCATTGGCGAAGACCCCGTTCAGCGAATTGTTGTCGACCGCGACCCACCTGCCATGATCGAAGCGCAGCAGCAAGTGCGCGCGGGCGATCAGCGGGTGCGCCACGCGCAGGTCTGCGCGCACGTCACTGCCGACGACCACGTCGCGGCCCGCCGCGAAGCAACCTTGCGATCGGTCAGACCGAACCGTCAGCACGGGCTGATTCATCAGTTCTGCAGTCGATTCCTCGGTAGGAGACAGTCGCGGTTGGAGTCAGTGCCGCTTGAGCCGGATCTTCCACCACACGATGGCGCTATAAACCACGCACAACACGCCGAGCATTGCCATGTCGAATATCCAGGCGCTCGGCTTGTGTGCCCAGTGCTGGTCTTTCGGGCTTGTCGGACCCGTCACCAGCTTGTCGATGTTGATCGTCGAAGCCGATGCCGCGTAGCCCCACCGCGCGGGCGTCGCCCACGACAGCTGGTCGAGCAGGATCCGGTCGGTCACCCAGATCATGCCGCCGGAGAACACCAGCTGCGACATGATCGACACCACCAGCATCGGCATGATCTGGTCTTGCGATTGGGCGAGCGCAGACAGGGCCATGCCGAGAATCGCCGACGCCACACAGGTCGCGGCGACCGTGACGAACAGCTCCAAGCTGACCCCGAAGCTGCCAGAGCCAAGCATCACGGCATCGGTAGGAGGAGCGCCCCAGCCAACCACCGTGATGATCGTCGCGATCGCAGCCTGGACGATCGCGAACCCGCAGAACACAGCGACCTTAGCGCCCAGATAGGCCCCCGTCGATAGGCCGACCGCCTGTTCTCGTCGGAAGATGGGACGCTCGCCGATGAGGTCACGGATCGTCAGCGCGCTGCCCATGAAGATGGCGCCGACATTGAGCATCACCAGGATCTGCCCCGGTTGGTCGGGGTTATTACTCATCGGGTCAGCAACGTCCAACCCGGTCTTGCCGCGAACGGTGAGCGTCAGCACACCGATGAGGAACGGCAGCAGCGCCAGGAACACCGTGTACCCGCGGTCGGAGACCACCAGCCGAACCTGGCGGCGGGCGATCGTAGAGAACTGGCGAAATAGGTCGGTGTGGACCGGTTCGCCCAAATCGGCCGGGCTGGATTCGGACGGAACAGCGGGCGGCGGCTGATTTTCGGCCAGGAAGCGGCGATTGGCCTCGTCCGGGTCCGCTCCCACCTTGGCGAAGATGTCGGCCCAGTTGGTGGTTCCCATGGCCGCACCGATCTGGCTGGGCGGACCCAGAAACGCCGTCTTGCCGCCGGGCGCAACCAGTAGCAGCTGATCGCAAACGTCGAGGTAGGACACCGAGTGCGTGACGACCAGCACCACCCGGCCGGCGTCGGCCAGCTGCCGCAGCATCATCATCACTTGCCGGTCCAGCGCCGGATCCAGGCCGGTGGTCGGCTCGTCGAGGATCAGCAGTGACGGTCCGGTGAGCAGTTCCAGTGCCACCGAGGCGCGTTTGCGCTGGCCGCCGGACAGCTTGTCGACGCGGGTGTCGGCGTGCTTGGTCAGCTCGAGTTCCTCGAGTACCTGGGCGACGACCTGTTCTCGGTCCTGTTTGCTGGTGTCGGGCGGCAGCCGCAGCTCGGCCGCGTAGCCAAGGGCCTGGTTGACCGTCAGCTGGCGATGCACGACGTCGTCTTGGGGGACCATCCCGATCCTGCTGCGCATGGACGCGTATTCGGTGTGGATGTTGTGGCCCTCGAAAGTCACCGTGCCGGAGCTGGGGCTGGTGTATCCGGCGATCAGCCGCGACAGCGTGGTCTTGCCGGCGCCCGACCCGCCGATGATGGCGGTCAGTGTCCCGGGACGGGCGGTCAGCGAGATGTGGTCGAGCAGTTGCTTGCCGTGCTCGACCGTGAAGCAGACCGAGTTCACCTCCAGGCCGCCGGTACGCGTTGCCGCTTCGGTGCGGCGGACCAAGGTGTCACGGGTGAACACCAGGTCGACGTTTCCGATGGTGACCACGTCGCCTTCGGTCAGCACGGCCGAGCCGACCCGGACACCGTTGACGAAGGTCCCGTTGACGCTGTGTGCGTCGCGGATCTCGGTGCCCAGCGGTGTCTGGATCAAAAACGCGTGATGGCGTGACGCCAGAACGTCCTGGATGACTATGTCGTTGTCGGTGGCACGGCCGATCGTTGCGGCGCCGGCCGGCTTCCGTAGCGCCCCGGACCGGGAAGGTAACAACGCCTGGAACATCTTTGTCGCCAGATTCGCCACCTCTGGCGGCTTGGCCGCGCTGGGCGACATCTGGGTGTGCGGTGTCTGCTTCGGGGGCGCCGCGGACGCCACGCCAGACTTCTGAGGGTGGGGTTGGAAGTTGGGTGGCGGTGGCGGCGCGCTGGTCGGATACGCAGGTGGCCGCCCCCCAACGGGTGGCCCCGGTGGCTGCCCGGGTGCGCCGGGATACGGTCGCCGCGCTGGTGGCGGCGGCTGGCGCCCAGGCCCAGGCGGAGGGCCGGGTGGAGCGGCGACCGGAGGACCTGGTTGACCCGACGCCTGCGAGACCGGCCAAACCGTCCCGGATGGCTGAGCCGCCACGGGAATGTCCATCGACTCGGTCCGCGGTGGGCGCCCGGCCATCCCATGGTGGCGTCCGACCTCGAACGTCAGCTGTGGTCCGTCGGGATTTCCGATTCGGACGCTTTGGCCGTCGTAGATGTCGACTACCGGCACCCGCCGGCCGTTGACGAAAGTTCCGTTCAGCGAACCGTTGTCGATCGCCAGCCACCGGCCTTGGTCGAAGCGCAGCAACAGATGGGCGCGCGAAATCAGCGGGTGCGTAATGCGCATGTCGGCCCGCAGGTCGCGCCCGACCACCACGTCATGGCCCGCTGCGAAGGTGCGTTCCGACCCGTCATAACGAACGGTTAACGCCGGCGGGGCTGGTGCAGTCATCGTCACAACTGTAACTCCTAGACCCCTGTTACCTGGGAGCGTCAGGAGCTCCGGTCACGACGCAGCGGGTACGACTGTAGATCGTGGGCATGCACCGATTGCAGTGCGTACACGCCGAATGCACGCTGTGCCGGGCGCCGTCGGCAGCGATCCGATTGATCAAGTCGGGTTCGGCCAGCAGAGCCCGGGCCATCGCGACGAACTGGAACCCCTCCGCCATCGCCAGGTCCATCGTTTCCCGGTTGGTAATACCGCCGAGCAGAATCAGCGGCATCGTCAGCTCGGCGCGGAACAGCTTGGCGTCGCGCAATAGATAGGCGTCGCGGTAGGGGTACTCGCGGAGAAATTTCTTGCCCGTCATGCGTATGCCCCAGCGCAGCGGCGGTTTGAAAGCGCCGGCGAACTCCTTGATCGGTGCATCGCCGCGGAACAAATACATCGGGTTGACCAGCGAGCTGCCCGCGGTGAGTTCGATCGCGTCCAGCCCGCCATCGTCCTGCAGCCATCTGGCGGTGATCAGCGCCTCTTCGGTGGTGATGGGGCCGCGGACTCCGTCGGCCATGTTGAGCTTCGCGGTGACCGCGACCTGTCCTGCCGCCGCCAGATCTACGGCGCGGCGAACGGCCATCACTATCCCGCGGGCCACCTTGGCCCGGTTCTCAAGCGATCCGCCGAACTCGTCGTCGCGACGATTGATCAGCGGAGACAAAAATGCACTCGCCAAATAGTTGTGGCCCAAATGGATTTCGACCGCATCAAAGCCGGCGTCGATGGCGAGCAAGGCCGCGTTGGCGTGCGCCGCGATCACGTCGTCGATGTCATCGCGGGTCGCCTTCTTGGCGAACCGCATCCCGATCGGATTGAAGAACCGCACCGGCGCTAGCGCGGTGGCGTTGTTGGAGCGGGCATCGGCCACCGGGCCGGCATGACCGATCTGCGCGCTCACCGCCGCGCCCTCGGCGTGGATCGCTTCGGTGAGTCGGCACAGCCCGGGCACCGCCTCCGGGCGCATCCAGATCTGGTTGCCGGCAGTGCGGCCGCCGGGGGAGACCGCGCAATAGGCGACGGTTGTCATGCCGACCCCGCCGGCGGCCGGCAGCCGGTGGTACTCGATCAGGTCATCGGTCACCAGCGCGTCGGGTGTGCGCGCTTCGAACGTGGCGGCCTTGATGATGCGGTTACGCAGCGTTACCGGGCCGAGGTTGGCCGGTGCGAACACGTCCGGGCCCTGGGCCTCCTGAGCGGACATGTCAGGAGCCTAATGGCGATCGCAAGCGCGGCGAAGCCGGGCGCAGCGGGTCGCCATCATTGGTACCCGCGGCAGGCGTGCCAGACTGTCAGGCGTGGGCGCAATCACGCTGGACGGCAAGGCCACCCGCGACGAGATCTTCGTCGACCTGAAGCATCGGGTGGCCGCATTAACCGCGTCGGGGCACACACCCGAGCTGGGCACCATCCTGGTCGGTGACGACCCCGGGTCGCAGGCTTACGTCCGTGGTAAGCACGCCGACTGCGCCAAGGTCGGCATCACGTCGATCCGCCGCGACCTGCCCGCCGACATCAGCACTGCCAGGCTCGACGAGACCATCGACGAGCTGAACGGCAACCCCGAATGCACCGGTTACATCGTGCAGTTGCCATTACCCAAGCATCTGGACGAGAACGCGGCACTGGAGCGCGTCGACCCGGCCAAGGACGCCGACGGGCTACACCCGACCAACCTGGGTCGGCTGGTGCTATCCACCCCGGCGCCGCTGCCGTGTACCGCGCGCGGCATCGTGCACCTGCTGCGGCGCTACAACGTCGAGATCGCCGGGGCACACGTGGTCATCATCGGCCGAGGTGTGACGGTCGGGCGGCCGTTGGGGCTGCTGCTGACCCGCCGCACGGAGAACGCCACGGTGACGTTGTGCCACACCGGAACTCGCGACCTGCCTGCGTTGACCAGGCAGGCGGACATCATCGTGGCCGCGGTCGGTGTCCCGCACCTGCTGACCGCCGACATGGTGCGTCCCGGCGCCGCGGTCGTCGACGTGGGCGTCAGCCGCACCGTGAACGGACTGGTCGGCGATGTGCACCCGGATGTATGGGAGGTGGCCGGCCACGTGTCACCGAATCCCGGTGGCGTCGGCCTGCTGACCCGGGCGTTCCTACTGACCAACGTCGTCGAACTGGCCGAGCGGCGATGAGCGCACGGACCATCCGACGGGGCCTCAATCGGGGTCCTGCCAGGACCGTGCTGCAGGCCCAGTGGCCGATCCTGCTGGTTGGGCTGATCTTCGCGACGGCGTTCGTGCTGGCGGGGGCCAACTTCTGGCGTCGTGGTGCTCTGCTGATCGGTATCGGAGTTGGCGTGGCGGCGGCGCTGCGGTTGGTATTAGCCGACGAGCGGGCCGGCCTTTTGGTGGTGCGCAGCAAGGGTATTGACTTCGTGACCACGGCGATGGTCTCCGCGGCGATGGTCTATATCGCGTGGACCATCGATCCGATGGGGACGGGCTAGATACCCGGCAGTCCCGGGATCTGCGGCATTCCCGGCGTTCCCGGCGTTCCCGCGAGCCCTGGCATTCCTGGCGCTCCTGGCGTTCCCGGCGTTCCCGGGAGCCCTGGCATTCCCGGGATTTGCGGCAGACCGCCGGTCAGATTGCCGTTGGCGATCGATGCGATCTCCCCCGGGCAGTACATCTGTATCGCAATGGTGGCGAACATCTGGGCCATCTGCGGTGACATGCCCCTGTGGGCGATGCTGGCCACGGCAGCGGCCAAGCTCCCGCCCGGCCCGGCGAGCATCGGGCAGATCGACTGGCCCACAGCCATAGCGTTTCCGGGTTCGCCGAAGTCGATGCCAGCGTGGTTCAGCGCATCGATGAACCTGTCGTCGACCTGGTCCGCGTCGGCTGGTGCCGCGAATGCCGCAGCCGCAGTAAGGAGGGCGGCGGCTGCGGCGAGTAGCCGAATGGTCAGGGGTTGATGGCGAAACAGCCAGATCCAACCGCGAATTCTTGCAAGTGCTTTCATGACAGCTTCCCCATCTGTCGCGGAGTGCACTTAGGGCACTCAAATCACGCTAAGAACTCTGATCTATAACTGTCACGTTTACAACACGGTGGGATAAAGGTTTGCACAATAAGCGTTTCGTAAGGGCCATGCGCCTCCGACGTCGGTTATTAGGACGGCCCCGTTGGACGCGGGCACCCACGAGGTGGCGGACCAATCGACGCCGCACTGTGATCGGACACGTGCGACGACGCCAGATTTTCTGGGGCCACATGGTTGAGAATCCGGCCCATGACGACTAACGGCAGCCATCCGCTGGATCGTGGGATCTCACGCCAGACATTTATTCGCGGCGCCGTCGGAGTTTTGGCGACCGGGGTGGTCTTCGGGACCACGCGGGCATCCGCGGACCCCGGTACGGCTAGCGGCTGGGGCGGTCTTGCCTCTTCCATCGGCGGCAGCGTCCTGCTGCCGGCCAACGGCGCTCAGTTCTCCACCGGCAAGCGAGTCTTCAATTCGTCCTACGACAACTCCAACCCGGCGGCGGTGGTCACGGTCTCATCGCAAGCCGATGTGCAGAAGGTGGTCTCGTTCGCGACGGCGAACAAGCTCAAGATCGCCCCGCGTGGCGGTGGGCATTCGTATGTCGGCGCGTCGAGCTCCACCGGCACGATGGTGCTCGACCTGCGCGGGCTTCCCGGCGGAGCGAACTTTGACGGCGGCTGCGGCAATGTCACGGTAACGCCGGCGACCAATGTGTATGCGGTGCACCAGGCATGCGCCGGCGCCCGCCGCGCGATCCGCACCAGCACCTGCCTCGCCGTCGGCATCGGGGGGCTGGCGCTTGGCGGCGGGACAGGGTCCGATTCCCGGCATGCGGGCCTGACCTGCGACGCGCTGCAGGCGGCTACCGTGGTGTTGCCCAGCGGTGACGTGGTCACCGCCTCTGCCAACGACCACCCGGATCTGTTCTGGGCCTAAAGGGTGGCGGCGGCGGCAATTTCGGGGTGACGACGTCGATGACGTTCGCGACCTTCGCAACCGGCGACAGCGACTTCGTGCGGCCCAATTTCCCACCGTCATCGGCTGTGCAGGTGCTCGTCGGCTGGCAGTCCTGGCTGAGCGGGGCCGACCGAAACACCTGGGGGATGGTTGATCTCTCCGTCGGCTCGGGTCAGACGAACTGCCTTATCCCGGCGACCTGCCCGGCCGACGCCGGAGCAGGTGTGACCGACGCGATCAAATCCGCAGTTGGCTTGCAGCCCAGCGCAATTCAAAACAATACGATGAGCCATATGGACCTGGTAACGTATCTGGCCGGCGGCAGCTCAACGCCGGCACCGCGCGGCTTCGTGGCCGGATCCGACGTAATCCCCACGATGAATACCCCTGCGGCCCATGCCATCGCC
>Ga0335081_10010838_pt1 | contig 14734 bp, 14 predicted proteins | sample Lox_Sample_35_FD_206713 | JGI IMG/M metagenome (GOLD analysis project Ga0335081, IMG submission 206713) | Soil microbial communities from Loxahatchee National Wildlife Refuge, Florida, United States - Lox_Sample_3.5 | ecosystem: Environmental > Terrestrial > Soil > Wetlands | place: USA... | reverse complement strand
CGATCCTCTCCAACAACACCCCACGCGATCAGTGTAAACCCCGATCACAAGGGCTACTACACCTAGGGCTGATTAGGTGCGATGCCAGCGCAGCGTCCACAAGCCGTAGATGACGATGGCTGCAATGCACCCCGCACACAGAACCAGGAAGGCAATCTTGCGGAGTTGATCGGGACGGTTCATGAGATCGTCGGGTCAGTCAAAGTCGAACACAAAGCAATCATAACGCCGACGGGCAGAGATCGAAATTGTCCTCCGCTTTTTCACGGCGACTGCAGCGTTTGTGGGCCGCTGTTCGGTTTTCGGAAAAATCGGTAGGCTATTGATCATGGCCGGCCGCACGCGCAGTTCCAAAACGTAAGCTATTGCCCTCAACTTGCGCGAAATATTTTCCACAGGTGTTCTGAAATCCGAACATCCACAGAGGGCAGCCCACAAAAATCGTGCTCGGCCCTAATATGCCGCCCGCCATTACGGAGGTGGCGCATGAATCGATTCCGAACCCGCACGGTTCTCGAAACGATGCGGGGCATGAAGTCGCTAGCTTTATTTCTTGCTCTCCTGCCGGCGCTGATGGCCGCGCAGCGAGCCACCATCAACGGCGGCCAGCACCCGGAGCTGATCCCGGACTCGGTAGCCTACAGGGTGGTGCTGATTGCACACTCGCGGAACTCCACGCCCGCAGAAGCGGCGGCCAGTGAAGCTAAGCGCGGCCGCATTGGACTGTCCAGCGCTGGGCTCGCCCAGTACGGCAACATCCTCACCAATTTCCGGACGCAATACGATGCGCTGGCGAATACGCAGGCGCCCGGTCCGACCGTGGCTGCGGCCATCTCCGCTCTGGTTGCCAGGACACGCTCAGAGCTCGCCAATCTGCCTGCCCCGGACGCCGCTGCTTTCGCCCGCTTCGTCCAGGCTGAGAAGGCGCACATGGTCACCAGCGAGAAAGGGAACTGACATGCGAGCCCTCGCGATCTGCGGCTGTGTCATACTTCTTGCGGCAACCATGGCCGCGCAAAGTTTTACCGTTTACTGGTCGTCAACCGACCAGGTCAACCCTGACGGGAGCCTCTCTGTTACTCCCACGGCGGAGGTTAGCGGGTACGACGACAGCAGTTTTACCTCCAACTGCATCGACAGCTCTAACATCGCCACCGACAGGCCGGCGCTGATGTTGAACGGCAATCCCTGGTTCACGCACTGGCGAGTCTCTGGCGGCTGGTGGATTGATTTTGCGGCGACCGCACCGGCGGTGCTGATCAGCCCCGGGCAGCAGGCGGACCTGTCCTACGGAGCCTCCGTGGACGCGGCCTGCTGGTATGACAGCCCCGAATACCCGCCGTCATTCGACTCCTGGTACAGCCTCGAATTCCAAAATGAGACGGGCTACCCCTGTTTCATCGGGATTAACTGTCCCGAACCACTGCCCCCGGTAGAATATGGCAGTCCGTACACGGCCACGGCGACAGTGTTCAGCCAGCTGGTGGCGCAAACGGTGCAGAACCCGCAGATAACCGGGCCCAACGTGGTGTGGTGGTTTAACGAGCAAAACCCGAGCCCGGCGACGTACCCAACCTCAATCACCCTGAAATCGAGCGCAGGCGCCGCCACTCAGTGGGCCGTGGGGCAAAGCGACAGCAAGGTGACCCTGTCGGGAACATCTGGTGCTCAGATTAGTGTCTCCACCACCGGACAGCACTTCAGTGGTGGCGTGGGGGACATAAATATCACGGCAACGGTCAGCGGAAGCCCAGAAAGCCCGCCAGCCCTGTTCACAATTACCGCGAAAACGCCCTGGAAGCTGGTTCCGGAGCCGGGCTCACCGAGTACCGAGTGCTACTATGTTCCGACTAACTACGTCAGCACCGTTACCTATGACCTGCATGACAATTTCGACACTGTTATGTCCACTGATGTCGGCTGGAACGAGGTGTTGGGAGCGGTTTTGTCGGAGAATGGCAGCAACTGGGCAAACTACTGGTCAGGGTTCACAGGGGGATCGGCAACGAATCCATTGGAAGACCTGATTGCGCCCCCGACCCCAGGGACCGGCATGAGTCCGCTTCCGACGTGCGGGCAGGCTTCTGGCACGACACGTTACATGTCAATTCCGCAGACGATCCGTGTTGGGACAACTGTCGATGGTGGCGGCATTCTTGCACAGACAGATACATTGGGGTACTACATCGACCATGGACAACACGACGGTATAAACGTGCCTACTCAACCGCCACAACAGCCGCGCCGAAGGAGTGTCGCTATGAATTGGAAAATCATGTGCCTGGTAGCCGGATTGTTAGCTGCAATGAGCATTGGCTCGCTCGGCGTTGGCGCGGAACATTTGGATATTCGCAAGCTGGTCACATCAGCGGATCTCGTCGTGGTTGCCGAAGGTTCGCAGAAGACATACGTCGGTCCAGCCTCACCTATGAACGTTGGCGGACGCGTATTCTCGGCGCGGCAGTACACGACTAACCTGAGGATCGAGAGCGTACTCAAGGGTGATTGTCCAAACGAGATAACCGTCACCTATGCACTGCCGAACACATTTGTCGGATACGTGCCGCTGCAGAGCGGAGTTCGAATGTTCTTTTTGCAACGCAGCGGAGCGCGCTACCAGCCAGCGGATCCGTATTACCCCGATTTGCCTGCGAGTGGCCAGACACGTCAGAAGAAGGCGGCCAGCACCGATGAGGCGACTCGAATGGTGCTTCGTGAGCTTGCAGAGGTCGTCGCGTCGGCAAGCGTTCCGGCGACGGCGAAGTTTGAGGTGCTGCAGAAGGACTATGCAATACCAGACGATTACTATGTTTCGGCACTCAAACGGGGCATCGCAACCGCGTCTACCCAACAGGTTCTCGAAGCTCTCCAAGCCCACCTATTGATGCGCGGCGACTTGACCGAACTACCCAAGGCTAGCGAGGCTCTGATCCAGAACACTGCGACACCAGAAGGAAGGTATGGGCTGCTCTATGCAATTGGGAATCGAGTAAAAGACCCTCGTGCTGTGCCAGCTCTTTTGTCGCTTATGTCTTCTTCCGATCCAGATGTTAGGACCGCCGTAGCGGAGGCACTATGGCATGTCTCTGATCCAGGCACGACAGCTGCTCTGGTTCGCTATTTGGACGACCCAGAGCCCAACGTCCGTTACTACACGGTTAGGGCGTTGGCGGAAATCACCCACCAGAACGTATGGGGACCAAGCATTCCCGAATTCAAGGAACACGAACAACACTACGTCGAGCACTGGGAAGAATGGGCCACTGGCGCCGGGAAAAAGTAGGCAGCTGCAAACCAAGCCAGTTTCAGTGATACGCCCATGGAGTATAATTCGAACAGCTTTGGCGAGAACACAACGTTACATACAATAAAGTCTCCCGGTTCTAACCGAGCAGGTCAACCCTGACGGGAGCGTGTCGGTCACGCCCACTGTGGAAGTTGCCGGATACGACGACAGCAGTTTTACCTCCAACTGCATCGACAGTTCTAACATCGCTACCAACAGGCCGGCACTGATGTTGAACGGCAATCCCTGGTTCAGTCATTACAGACTCACTGGTGGCTGGTGGCTTGACTTTGCGGTGACGGGACCGGCGGTGCAGATCGGCGCCGGACAGCAGGCGGACCTGTCGTACGGAGCTTCGGTGGACGCGGCCTGCTGGTACGACAGCCCCGAATACCCGCCGTCATTCGACTCCTGGTGCAGCCTCGAATTCCAGAATGGAACGGGCTACCCCTCTTTCATCGGGATTAACTGTCCCGAACCACTGCCCCCGGTAGAATATGGCAGTCCCTACACGGCCACCGCGACAGTGTTCAGCCAGCTGGTGGCGCAGATACCGACGTTCGCTTACACCCGCGCGCACTACGCCCCTCCCGGCACCTATCTGAATTGCTCCACAAATGACTTGGGGCAAACAGTCTGTAACTTCGTGACTGAGTTATGGTGTACCCCAGATACCTCTCCACCCTACACCATGTTCGACCCGAATCCAGTCAGAGATGGGCTGGTGGGAGGGCCGCCAGGAAGCCCTTCGGCCATTCCCGCTAACTACTACTGGGAGACGTATTCACTTTGTACGCACAACAGTATCACAAGCAAATGGGATTGCCTGAGGCCAGGCTTTTCTTGGGGATTGGGATATACAGACCAACCCAGAGCGTCTTGCACCAAAATTCCACTGACGTGAGCTGAGTTATGTATTACGCATGGAGCGTGGTATTAAGCATGGCGGTTAGCTTTGGGGTGTCATTCGTATCGGCGCTCATGCCAGACCTACGAACGCATCCTGGGGCGATTGCGTTCAGCGTGTTCAAGATTCGTGCAAAGGCGATTCCCGCGAGCCCGAGGTTCTGGCTGCTCGCGGCTGCCGTGTTTGCGGTCTCTGCTGGAATCAGGCACTTAGCCAAACGGTGACGATCAGGTGGGCCGGTGGCCGAAACCCTTGAACTCGAACGCATGGCGTCCCCATCTGCCACGCAGTTGGGGGCTGGCCCCAAACCTGTCCCAGTGGCAAAATCTAACTACTCGTGGAGGGGCGGATTGGGACAGCTTGTCAGCAAGACATTAAATAATCGTACGGTTCCGTGGATTTGGAGCGTTATCGAGTTCGACTCGTCGGGCAACCCGACTTACTCCGATGTAGCTATGTTCCCGACGTACTCCGTTTATGTTAACGGCTCGCTAGCCTGGACACACGCGCAGAGCCCAGTTGCGAGTTTCATCGCCAACGATCAAACATATCAGCGCATACCAAGCGATATTCAGTGATACGCTTGCAGTACAACTCGAAAAGGATTGGGGAGAACACAATGCCACATACGATCAATCCTCCCGCTTCCAGGCTGGGGTGCATGCCCCTGTGCTTTCTATGCGTGCTGGTGTTAATAGGCGCGTTTGCACATGCCCAAACCGGCCAGAAGCAATCTCCGAATCCAGCGCCGGCCGTTAACGACAAGCAGAGCGCCGATTCCATCGCAAAGGCACGAGAGGATACCCCTGAGTCAATCTATTACGTGGAGGAAATTGCCAAACAGGGACAGGTAGAGGCTGTGCCGATGCTTGAAGATAAGTTTGGGCGCACAAAGGATGCACTCGGCAAAGCGCACATCGCCAGTGCTTTGGTGAGGTTAGGCGATAAGAAAGACATCTATTGGGACTTCCTGGCTAGGCAGGCGACGGTTGCAATCGAAAGCGGCATCCCTGATATCTTCGCATACGACTCTCAAGGAAAGTTGATCCCCGGACCTTCACCCGAATTTACGTCTTGGTCCCAGGCCCATAACCTATCCCCCGCCGCGGCCCAAGAACAGGTCATATCGTTTCTTGGAGCGGTGATGTCATTGGCGGTGACCAAAGATTGGCGGGCAGTTCCTCTGCTTCGGCAGGCTCTATCGGCTCGTAATTATATGATCCAGTCCGCAGCGGCTGAGGGGCTGGCAGCGATTCAGGACAAAGAATCGATCCCGCTCATAGTAGACGCCGTCAAGAAAGCACCAGCGGAAGCCGGGGCCGTAATCGCACGCTCGCTAGTGTACTTCGACGACCCGGAGGCACAGGCAGCCGTCGACAAATACGTTCCGAAGGACAGCGCCAAGGCGCTGCGGGAGGACAGGGCGGCGCGTAGGACGAAAACGCCCTGGGACTGAACACCGAACTGCATCAATTCCTCTGCCAAACCACTGCCTCAGATGAAAATATGGCAGTCCGTGATTGATCGGGACGGTTCATGAGATCGTCCGGTCAGTGAAGGTCGAATAGAAGGCAATCATAAACGGCGGAGGACAGATGGGGAAATTCTCTTCTCACTCCTTAACGGCTATCCCCAGCGCCTTCATCTTGCGGTAGAGGTGGGAACGCTCCAGGCCCAGGACCTCGGCGGTGCGGCTGATGTTGCCGTGGTTGTCATCCAGCTTCTTGAGGATGTAATCGCGCTCGTAGGCGGCGCGCGCCTGGTGCAGGGGGGGAGAACTCGCTCAGCGAGCGGCGGCTGCCATCGCGATAGACCAGCGGCGGCAGATGCTTGCGTTCCAGTTTGGCCGCCGTAGGATTCATGATCACCATGCGCTCGATGACGTTGCGCAACTCCCGCACGTTGCCCGGCCAGGCATAGCGCAACAAGGTCTCGATGGCGTCGTCGCTCATGGTGGCGCAGACGAAGAGTGCGCAGGTGCCGACGTACTTCGGGGCCCTGAGCGCTGAGGCAACAGACGGCGGATGTGCCACGGGCTCTGGAGGAGTATTCATCACAGTCCACTTCCAGGTCTTGGACCAGTACGGAAGTTCGATGCAGGTCAGCGGAGTCACACCGCAGGAACACGTAACAGTTAATGGCACGCCCGCCTTCCCTGGATTCAGGAGTTTCGCCACTCCGCCGACGACTGTCGTCGACGGCAAGTTTGACGACGACCCAGTTGGGACATGCTACCCTCCGAACACCTCGGGAAACCCATGCGTGACGGTGGTACAGCCTTTTCAGGCTCTGTACAGTGGCACCGCTTATCCCATCTCGACGACAACGAGCCGCAGAGATTGCAACTTGGGAGTTCAGGATGCAATTAGTGGGAACCCTCAAACCTACAACAAGACCTTCACCCAAGGCACGGTGAACTGAATTGGAGGAGATATGTGCAGACAACTAATACTCATAAGCTTTCTCGCGGCCTCAGCGACAATATCTCTCTCCGCCTCTGCATCAAATTTGCGACGGTGTCGACAACACCATTCCTTCCGCCGTGGGCGGAGAAGTTCAACGAATTTTCGATAAGAACTTAACTGCGATGGAGCACCCTCTCCCGTCAGGCGGCGTCGCGGCAACCTGGGTCCCGCCCGACGACTCGGATGTCGCGCAGATGAAGTGCCTCGGGGCTGCAGCCGTGCCGTACATCGCAAGCAACCTGGGATCACGCCGTCCGTTCGGCCAATTGCTGGCGGTACGGATGTTGGGGTGGGTCGGAGGATCTGACGTCGTTTCCCCGCTAGCGACTGTTCTTAGAGAGTCAACTTCGCAAACCATCAAGGTCAGCGCTCTTGAGGCGCTTTCTTCTGTCGCTGAGGCGGACACGCGAGACACGCTGGCGGCGGTGGCTGGAGCCGACAGTAACCCGCGCGTCCGACAGAAGGCAAGGGAGGTCCTTGCCCGCTACCGCCGTAAGTCTCCGGCACCGAATAGCTGTGTGCCGTAGGGAACGCAGGCTTGTCCGCAAACGCCCGGTAGTGGCGGCAAGCGGTCCTGGGCCGTGCGACTAAACTGATTCTGAGGATAGAATGAGTGGGTGGTTGGTATTTGCGGGTTTGCTGTTGTTCCCCATGCTGGCATTGGCCCTAACTTACGACATTCCTACCCACACAGCAGCTGCTGGCCTGGTGGATTCATTGCCGGGCACTCCACTATCGCTCGAGCAGGTGGAAGAACGCTCTCACAGGCTCGCCAGCGGCCAATCCGCACTCGAAATCATAACCAGCAAGGTTTATCGTCACTCTTCGGGAAAGTGGCGGGTAGACTCGGAATCTCGAATTATCTCAGGTCAGTCGTCCACCTCCGACAGCCGTACGTTGCTCATCGATCCCTCGACCGGCTCCCGGGTTGTGCTGTTGAGTAGTGAGAAGACTGCATATCGCGTATTCGGGCCCAAAGCCGGTGAAAAGGGTTTCATGAAGGGCGGAGCGGGCATCGGAGGGACCCTGCCGTCGGGACACCGGTGGACTAACACCACCGAAGCCCTCGGCAAGCGCACCATCGAGGGGATTGAATTCCAAGGAAGACGAGTCGTCCTATCGGCGGAAGACGATCCGGGGCTGACGAGCACGATCGAGAGGTGGTACTCCGATCGATTGAAGCTAACCGGGTTGGCTGTCGCGTCTGGGCCTTACGGAACCCACACGGCTCGAATTCAACACTTGGACTGGGGAGAACCCGATCCCGCGCTCTTTGCGGTTCCTCCTGACTACAAGATTGTCGACGTGCCATTGCCCTCACCCGATTCGGCAGCAGGGGAAGGTTCTACGAAGGGGCGAAAAGGGGACGACGAAAAAGGGACATCCTGAACTGCGGGGCGGAACCCTGGTTCACGCACTGGCGACTCTCTGGCGGCTGGTGGATTGATTTTGCGGCGACCGCACCGGCGGTGCAAATAGCCCCGGGACAACAGGCGGATATGTCGTATGCACCCTCCGTGGATGCGGCCTGCCGGTATGACAGCCCCGAATACCCGCCGTCATTCGACTCCTGGTACCTCCTCGAATTCCAAAATGAGACGGGCTACCCCTGTTTCATCGGGATTAACTGTCCCGAACCACTGCCCCCGGTAGAATATGGCAGTCCGTACACGGCCACCGCGACAGTGTTCAGCCAGCTGGTAACAAACTACATTGCGCTTCCAAACGAGTGGATCAGCACGTCAGGCGCGACCGTCACCGGTTGCCAGAAAGACGATTTCGGCGTTTACTACGGCTGCCTTTATTCCGGTACAAAGCCGTGGTGTACGCCGGAGACTTATCCCCCGTACATGAACGTGGTCGCAGTCGCGAACATGGACCTGTACCAGAATAACCCAAGTACGCCGTGGGCAACCCTGAATATGATCAAGGGATGCTTCCGCAGTTCGGGAAGTGGACCTTGGACGTGTACGGAAGCTTATGTGGACACCAAAACGTATCCAGCTGCTCCTCTTGGACAATGTACCTCAGGGGCGGCCATGCAGTAAGTGACTGATCGCTCCATCCAAGTCGAAGCCCACCTCGCCACCATCGGGAGCGTGGGCTTCGGCATTTATGACACCACGGGCACGGGCTTCCGCAAAAAGGGCGTTCGTCACAGACATCCACTCCGTCACCAGCTCTGGCTTCCGCAGCTCCGGCTTCTGCATCGCCTCTTGCATGGCAGCTTGAAGTTCCTTCATTCGAGCGTGGGCTTGCTGCAGTTCTTCGTCGGTCATGAGTCCCCATCCTAAAGTGGGTTTCCGATCCTCTCCAACAACACCCCACGCGATCAGTGTAAACCCCGATCACAAGGGCTACTACACCTAGGGCTGATTAGGTGCGATGCCAGCGCAGCGTCCACAAGCCGTAGATGACGATGGCTGCGATGCATCCCGCACACAGAACCAGGAAGGCAATCTTGCGGAACTGGTCGGGACGGTTCATGAGATCGTCGGGTCAGTCAAAGTCGAATAGAAGGCGATCATAAACGGCGGGAGACACGGAAGGAAATTTCAGGGGACTTAGGGCCGGGGCGTGTGCAGGTGCAGAGCGATGTGTCGGGCGTATCGAAAAAAATCCCGATCCGTGGTGAATACCCGCCACGAACGCCGGTTGGCCGCCGCACAGATGAGGAAATCGGTGGCCGAACCACTGATTCCCCGGCCACGACAATAATTGCTGGCACGCGCTGCTTCTTCAAAATCCGCAGTCATCAAAAGGACATCATCGAAGGCTCGCAGACGGCCGCGCAGAGTCCGGTACTGCGCCTCTTCGCGAATGCCGGAGAGTAGCTCCTGCCGGATGGGCCCAATGATCTGTACTAGGCCCTCGCGAATCAGCTCCGCCAGCTCCGCTTTGATTCTGGCCTGCTCGGGAGAGAGTTGTCTTCCCTGACGGCGCAGGAAAATCGACCACACCGGCGTATCCACCAGTACGTTCATCCGCGCTTTCTCTTGCGCGCGGCTTTGTAATCGTATTTGGGATGGTAGTCGATGGCGCCGGCCAATTCCAGGATGCCGAGTTGTTTGCGACGCTTGATGTATTCGTCCAGCGCGGCGGTTACCGCTTCCTTCTTGGTCTTGTGCCGGCCGGTGCGGCGCGCTTCCTCGATGAGGCGGTCATCAAGAGCTAGATTCGTGGGCATGACTCCAAATTCTACACATATAAATGTGTAGAAACAAGTGTGGACGACCCGCAACCTGTGCTTACTCTTTAACCGCGATCCCCAGGGCCTTCATCTTGCGGTAGAGGTGGGAACGCTCAAGGCCCAGGACCTCGGCGGTGCGGCTGATGTTGCCGTGGTTGTCATCCAGCTTCTTGAGGATGTAATCGCGCTCGTAGGCGGCGCGCGCCTGGTGCAGGGTGGAGAACTCGCTCAGCGAGCGGCGGCTGCCATCGCGATAGACCAGCGGCGGCAGATGCTTGCGTTCCAGTTTGGCCGCCGTAGGATTCATGATCACCATGCGCTCGATGACGTTGCGCAACTCCCGCACGTTGCCCGGCCAGGCATAGCGCAACAAGGTCTCGATGGCGTCGTCGCTCAATTCCCGGGCCCGCCGGCTGTAGGCAGCCGCGAACTCCTTCAGGAAGTGGCGCGCGAGATGGGGAATGTCTTCGTGCCGCTCACGCAGCGGCGGCACGTGGAAAGGAATCACGTTGAGACGATAGAACAGGTCTTCGCGGAAATTTCCCTTCGCGATCTCTTCTTCCAGGTCTTTGTTAGTCGCGGCGATGACACGCGCATCCACCGTGACCGGCTGGTCGCCACCCACGGGCGTGAAGCGCTGTTCGTCCAGCGTGCGCAGCACCTTGGACTGGGTTTTCAGGCTCATGTCGCCGACTTCGTCGAGAAAGAGGGTGCCGCCGTCGGCCTTTTGGAACTTGCCGACCTTGTCGTGCTCGGCGCCGGCGAAGGAGCCCTTGCGATGGCCGAAGAGCTCGCTTTCGATCAGGTCTTCGGGGATCGCAGCGCAGTTGAGTTCGACAAACATCTCGTTCTTGCGCAAGCTCTGAGCGTGGATGGCCAGCGCCACCAGTTCCTTGCCGGTGCCGGACTCGCCATAAATCAGCACCCGCCCGTTGGTGGGCGCCATGAGCGCGATTTGCTGCCGCAGGGCTTTCATGGGGATGCTGTCGCCAACAATGGTCCCTTTGGCCTGAAGCTGCTTCTTGAGGTCGCGATTCTCCCCCCGCAGCTTGCGTGCTTCGATGGCGTTCTTAAGCAGGATGAGAGTCTTGTCAAGCGACAACGGCTTTTCCACGAAGTCGAAAGCCCCGAGCTTGGTGGCGCGCACCGCCGTCTCGATGGTGCCATGGCCGGAAATCATGATGACCTCGGGACCGTCGTCAGCTTGTTTGATTTTTTCCAGCGCTTCCAGCCCATCCATGCCCGGCAGCCAGACGTCGAGCAGAACAACGTCGAAGCCACGTTTCTCCAGGGTCTCCAGGCAGGCTTCCGCGCTTCCCACCGCGACGGTCTGGTAGCCCTCGTCCTCCAGCACGCCTTTGAGCGACTGGCGGATGCCGGGCTCATCGTCCACGATGAGAATGTTAGGCATGCTGCGTGCGTTTTTGTGACGGCCGGGAGGGCACGGCTTCAGCCGTGCCGTAATCAGTCAATCCGAGCTTGGGCTTCAGCCCCTGAGGCTTGTCGGCTGGCGCATATTACGACAGATCGGGCGATGTTTAAACCTCAGCGGCTCAAGCCGGAGACATTGGGGCAACTTTCGGCACGACTCAAGTCGTGCCCTCCCGAGATCCGAAACGAAACATTACGAACCCATGCTGACAGTCGTTTCGCCGATCGCCAGCGGCAACTCCACTATAAACCGTGCGCCCACGGGAGAGTTCTCTTCCACCCGGATGGAGCCGTGGTGGTCTTCGATAATGCGGCTGACGATGGCCAGTCCCAGCCCGGTGCCCCGGCCCTTGGTGGACACATAGGGAAGGAACAGCTTCTCCTTAAGCTCCTGCGAGACGCCGTGGCCGGTGTCGGCAATCACCACCTCCACCGAGTCGTGCGCATCGCCCAGCGCGGTCGAGACCTGCACTTCCTTCACCATCGAGTCTTGCATGGCTTCGGCAGCGTTATCTACCAGGTTGGCTAGAGCGCGTTTCATGGACTCGGCATCGGCCATCACCGGCGGCAGGTCGGGAGCCAGCAGGGTGGTGATGCGGATACCGTCCAGGCGCCCATTAAACATGGCGAGCGCCCCCTCCACAATGGCGTTAATGTTCGTCGGCTGCGGCCGCGACGCAGGGAAGCGGGCCAGGGTGGAGAACTCGTCCACCAGGGTGCGCACCGTGTCCACCGCTCCGGCGATGGTCTGTGCGCAGCTGGTGATGATCGCCAGCGAAGCCGCGTCGGGCTGCTCGCCGCGCTCCAGGTGCCGCCGGATGCGCTCGGCGGAGAGCGCGATGGGCGTAAGCGGGTTCTTGATCTCATGCGCCACCCGCCGCGCCACCTCGCGCCACGCCGACTGCTTCTGCGCCTGCAACAGATCGGAGAGGTCCTCGAACACCACCACATAACCCTGGCGCTCGCCGCGATGCTCGAGCGAGGCCGCGGTCACCGCCAGCGTGAGCACACTGCCTTTCACCGTTACGTCCATCTGGCTGGTGGTGGTGCGCATGCGGTCGGCCTTGCGCAGCAGGTGAAGCAGGTCCGCCACCACGTCAGGCTGGAACAGGTCACGCAGCGATGTTCCCGGCGGCGCGGCGGGATCGTCACCGTTGCACGCGGGGTCCCCAGCAAGCCCGGTTTTGGCTTGCGGGGCTGCTCGAGCGAAGATTCGCGAGAACGCATCATTAGTGTGGGTGACGCGGCGGTTGGCATCGAGCGAGAGCACGCCGGTAGGAATGCTCTCCAGGATGGTTTCCATGTGCCGCCGGCGCTGTTCCAGCGCCACGTTGGCGTCGCCCAATTCGCGGCTGGAGGCCTCGATCTGGCGGCGGCCGGCTTCCAACTCCGTCGCCATGCGGTTGAAGGAAGCTACCAGTTGTCCCAGTTCGTCGCGTGCCACCACATCCAGCCGGTAGTCCAGCCGCCCGCGCGAGACTTCCTGCATGGCCTCGGCCAGCGCCGCCACCGGACGAGTCACCAGCTTGGAGAGAAATAGCGCGAACCAAGTGGCAGCGAACAGCACCAGCACCGTCAGCAGCAGCAGCAGACCCATGTAGGTGCGGCGAACCAGCTTGCGCTGCTGGGCCAGCTCAAAGTACATGCGCTGGTTGGCGTCCATCTGGCGCAGGGCAGCGGAGAACTGTGGCGGCAGCGGCATGGCCACCAGAATGCGGCCATTGACGCCGACTAGAGCGCTCCCCAGCATGTACTCCCCGCCGGCCAGATTCACCGACTGCGGCCGCGCCGAGTCCAATTGCTCGAGCGGCGGCAGGTGGGGCCGCAGGAAGACCCAGGCTTCCGGCGCGTGGAAGCTGGCCACGGCGACGTTGTCCACCAGCGCCAGCGCGAATCCTCCCTGCAAGGTGCCTTCGCGGCGGCGAAATTCTGCGATCACGCCGGAGAAGTTCCCCGTGGCGAAGGCCTGCTGCGTTTCCGGTACCGCCGCGATCGAGGCGGCTTCGGCGCGGGCGTTCTCCGTGGCGTAGGCCGAGAGCTGGCGCGCGATCTCGCCTGAGTCCTCGCGCAGCTCCTCCACCGGACGCGAGAACCACTTGTCGATGGAGCGGTTCATCAGCCCGTAAGCAAAGAGGAACAGGAAAATCACCGGCGTCAGCGACAGGGCCAGCGCTCCCACCACCATGCGGGTGCGGAACTTCGATCCCAGCTTGCCGGTGCGCCGCTCGGTGTAGAGCTTTGCCAGATTGCGCACCAGCACGAAGGTCAGCGCAATCAGCAGCAGGAAGATCAGGGTGGAGAGCGCGGTGAAGATCAGCGTCTGTTCCGAGGTGGTGGGTCGCAGCGCCAGGTTGAACGCTTGCTGCGAGAACACCAGCGCGAACAACAAGAAGATGGCGATGCCGAGAACCAGAATCAGCGTTCGCCGATGTCGATCCCCGGATTCCCCGCGCTTTTTGGGATCAGGAGACACGAGAGCTGAAGGGCACTAGCGAGCTTCTAACACCTTTCTTGTGTGAAAGTTCCCTGAGAGTGCGAAGCCTCATTATAAAACGCTGGCAGCACGAAAGTAGTGCGGCGGAGAGGTAAGTGGCAGCCTCCGTCTGGGTGGCCGGACGTGTGGCCGCTCGCCCGCCGGCCGAATGGTTTTACCTCTGGGCATTGTGCCCCCGCGCGAACCATCTTGGTAAACCCAAGTCCTTGTGGCAATCGTGACCTGAACGTCAAGAGGTCGGGCCGGCCACCCTCGGCTGTAGCCTGACACTTGTCCGGACGAAGACCTAAAAAATTCCTATTGACACACCATAACTTAGGTGTAGGATGTGGAACAAAGTGGTAGAAAGTGGTGTACATGAGATTGCCGGTGGAGCGCGGTGACTGGGAGTGGGATGCATAACCGACCCCCAACAAACGACGCCAAACAAACCGCAATCAGCCCGCTTTTGACCGTTTTCGCCTCCTTGGCGGCCCATAGAAGTTTAGGGAGCCGGGGAGGGGTTGGGAAGTATGTTTCGCGGCAACCATCCAGCTCGGGTCGACGAAAAGGGACGCCTCAAGGTCCCGGCGGAATTCAAACGTGTGGCCGACGAGAAGTACTCGGGCGCGCAGTACTACATCACCAGCCTGGATGGGCAACGCGCGCAGATTTATCCGTTCGAGGAATGGCAGCGCATCGAGGAGAAGCTGGCGCGCCTCTCGACCTTCAACCCAACCAAGAAAAAGTTTTTGGACCGCACCAACTATTACGGCCAGGTGGTGGAGATGGACAACCAGGCGCGGCTGCTGGTGCCCTCGCTGCTCAGGGAAGCGGCGCAACTGAAGGGCGAAGTGGCCGTGGTAGGCATGCTGACCTACCTGGAAGTCCGCAACCTGGGTGCGTATCGCAAGGAGATCGAAGAGAACGCATTCACGGCTGAGGATGAGGCGACTCTCGACGGGTTGGGCATTTAGCGGTG
>Ga0335081_10010837_pt1 | contig 14735 bp, 7 predicted proteins | sample Lox_Sample_35_FD_206713 | JGI IMG/M metagenome (GOLD analysis project Ga0335081, IMG submission 206713) | Soil microbial communities from Loxahatchee National Wildlife Refuge, Florida, United States - Lox_Sample_3.5 | ecosystem: Environmental > Terrestrial > Soil > Wetlands | place: USA: Florida... | reverse complement strand
TCGACCGTGGCGTGCGCCCGATCGGCGACTGATCAATGCGGATGACCTTGTCGATGTTCTCCGCGCCCGAAATCGCCTTGTGCTCGCCTGCCTTCTCGCGCGAGCGGTAGAGCTGCCGCGCCAGCGCGCGATACAAAATGTCGTTGACCAACGTGGATTTTCCCGAGCCGGAAACGCCGGTCACCAGCGTCATCACGCCCAGGGGAAAAGTCACGTCGAGATTCTTCAGATTGTTCTCTTTTGCGCCCAGTATGGTCAGCCCTGCGCCATTTTTCTGCCGTCGCTCGGGGCGCATCTCAATGACTGCCCGGCCCGAGATGTAGGCTCCGGTCAACGAATTCGGCTCGCGCATGATTTCTTCGGGCGTGCCGTGCGCGACCAGCGCGCCGCCATGCCGTCCTGCACCCGGGCCGAGATCGACCACGTAATCCGCGCGCCGGATCGTCTCTTCATCGTGCTCGACCACCAGTACCGTGTTGCCGAGGTCGCGCAAATTCTCCAGCGCGTTCAGCAGCCGGTCGTTGTCGCGATGGTGCAGGCCGATCGAAGGTTCATCGAGCACATAAAGCACGCCGCGCAACTTCGAACCGATCTGCGTCGCCAGCCGAATGCGCTGGCCTTCGCCGCCCGACAAAGTTGCCGCCGAACGATCGAGCGAAATGTATCCCAGGCCGACGGCATTCAGGAATTGCAACCGCTCGACGATTTCGTGCATGACGCGCCCGGCAATCGCAGCCTCGCGGCCAGTGAGTTTTATGCCCGATGCCACTTCCAGCGCGCGCGAGACCGGCATGGCCGTGAACTCGGCAATGGAGATGCCGTTCACCTTGACCGCCAGACTTTCCGGCCGCAACCGCCGTCCCTGACACGCCGGACACTCCGTCGCCGACATGTGATCCATCAGCCAGTCGCGATAGCCCTCCGAAGTCGACTCCTCGAGATTCTGCTTGAGATATCCGAAGATGCCGTGAAAACCCGTCCTGCCCCCGCGCCGTTGCTCGCCATTCAGCAGAAAATCCTGGGTCGCTTCGGGAAACTTTTCGAACGGCGTGCTGAGATCAATGCCGTACGCCGCCGCGGAAATCTGCAGCATGTGAATCAGATGCTGCGACGCCGACCCCGGGCCCAGGCCGCCATCGAGCAGCGGCTTTGACCAGTCGCTGATGACTTTCGCCGGATCGAAATCGTACTTGCTGCCGAGCCCGTGGCACTCCGGGCACGCTCCATACGTGCTGTTGAACGAAAACGAACGCGGCTCGAGCTGCGGCACGCTGATGCCGCAATCGGGACACGCCAGCTTCTCGGAATAAAGCTGCTCCTCGCCGCCAACCACGGCAACCTGCACGAGCCCGCCAGCGAGCTTCATGGCCAGGCCGACCGACATCTCCAGTCGATGCTCGATTCCCGGCTTCACCAGCAGACGGTCGATGACCACTTCGAGGGTGTGATTCTTCCGCTTGTCGAGATTGATGACGGTGTCGTCGTCCAGATTGACCAGCTCGCCGTCAATACGCGCCCGCGAGTAGCCGTGCTTTACCAGCGTTTCCATTTCTTTTTTGAACTCGCCCTTGCGGCCGCGGACGATGGGCGCCATGACCATGACACGGTCTTCCGGCGTCAAGGCCAAGACCCGCTGCACGATCTGGTCTGCCGACTGGCGGCTGATGGCCCGCCCGCACTTGGGGCAATGGGGAACTCCGATGGAAGCGAACAGCAGGCGAAGATAGTCGTAGATTTCGGTTATCGTGCCAACGGTCGAGCGCGGGCTGCGGCTGGTGGTCTTCTGCTCGATCGAGATGGATGGGCTAAGTCCATCAATTGCATCAACATCCGGGCGCTCCATCTGATCGAGAAACTGCCGCGCGTAGGCCGACAAAGTCTCCACATAACGGCGCTGGCCCTCGGCGTAGATCGTGTCAAAGGCAAGCGATGACTTGCCCGATCCGCTGAGTCCGGTAACCACCGTCAGGGAGTTACGCGGAATCTCGACATCAATGTTCTTGAGGTTGTGCTGGCGGGCGCCCCGGACCGAAATCTTGGTAATGGCCATCATTTCCCCAGGGGCATGCCCCTTCCGTAACGTCGACAGGTAATCAGAATTGTTTGAAAGTGGGAATGCGCAGCTCTACTCCGTATCTTAGTCGGCAACAGCGCGGAGCGTCAATGCAGGTAGAGTAAGACGGTCGTGAGCCGATGGCCGTTAGTCGGTGGCGGGAAACTGAGATTTTGCCAACGACCAAGGACAAACGACGAACGACGCTTTTGAGACTTGACGACACGGAAGCGGGCAGTCAGCAAACTCTAAGGATAGAAGGTTTCAAGACCGTGATTTCGCTCTTCATGCCTGTCATTGTGCTCGTCACCGTGATCGCGTCGGTTGGATTCGGCGTCCTCGCCGCTTACCTGTCCGTGTTCGGGATTCTCGCTACATTCGGCCGCCCACAGCGGCCGCAACCGGCGGCTGCCCGTCCGAGGCTGGTATTGATTCCCACGCAGAACCACGTTAGCGGTGACTAATCCCTAATTTCTCGACGTCCCGGCGCGGCACCAATAAGCGTCGGCATCTGTCCGGCTTTACGCGAGCGCTTTCAGCGCTCGCAGCCGGCGGAGGGTTTACCGTATGTTTCCGATCTGGACGAACGCAACAGGCTCTCCACCCGGCCACTGCCAGGTCATCTTAACGACGTTTCCCTTGCCGTCGCGTTCGAACTTCACCGTGGGGTATTCATAACGGAAGAAGAATTCGTCCTTGCCCGTGGGCGTGAGGACCCGCAGGCGTGAGCCGGGATGGCCCCCGTATCAAGCGAAGTCTGACCCGGACCCACAATGCCGGTGGCGGCGATCGGTCACACCAAAGTCCAAATCAGAGTTTCTCATCGCTCCTCCGTGAGGTCTTCCTGGTTGGACGGCGTCTTGTCCCATCGGTGAGCGCGCGGATTCCACCTCGCTTCCCTACTCGCCACCGAGAGCGGGAGGGGCACTCACTCCACGGGCCCAATCACCTTCATCCTGCTCTCCACGTGGGTGTGTTCGAAGGCGCTGTTTTCGAGGGCGATCGAGATCTCGCGGTTGATGAAGAACAGCGCGTGAATGCGGAACTCGGTGCCAAAGGTTGCTGGGAACCAGACCCCGTCACGCTGCCGCTTGTAGACCACGTTGAAACCGACCCCTGGCAGATCTGTGCCCAGCATGGTCCGAATCACGAATGGTATGCGGCGCGACAGCTTGGTAAAAACGCGGACCGGTTCGAACTCCGCCACATCAATGTACGCCTCGCCCGCCCACGTGACTTCGTCCTTATCCTTGGGACGAAAACCGATGTGATAGACGCTGCGTCCGTCCTGCACTTCCTGCCCCAGGAGCTTGAAGACGTAGTCTTTTTGTTCTTCACTGGTCAGCGGAAACAGATTCTTCGCCAGGCCGTCTTTTGTCTTTTCATTCGACAAATCGTCGCGGAAAACCTGAACCACACAGCCATCGATGCTGTCCGCCTCGGGAACGGGCTCGCCCTGAAACGTCTCATACTTTTTCTTGTGCCAGTAGCGGCCGACGAGTAGTTTGAGTTCTTTCTCGGTGCCATCGGGAGTCGGAACTACGTCGTAGTCGGCGGTCTCTTCCCGCATCAGCCTGCCGCCTAGTTTGTGCGTCAGGATGTGGATATGCTGCTTGTAGATATATTGTTTGCGCAGAACTTCGCTGCGGTCCTGGTTGGCCGCTACCCGCGCCATGATGACATCGGCGGTCAAGGGTGACGCAACGGATTCCGGCTGTGAACTCTGCGCGACTGTGGCCGAGGCCAGCAGAAGGAATGAAGCCAGACGCGAGACCGCCATGGTCACAGAACTCACCCCTTCTTAACTACGCATAGAGGGCTGTGAAAGGTTGCAGTAAGACGATCAATAAATCACTTTCAGTGAGAACTGAATCTGCCGAGAGTTTCCCGCGGTTTTGCTGATCATGCCGAATCCGCTGCCCAGCACGATGTTCGAGGGCAAGCCGAAGTTCACGATATTGAACACGTTGAAGAACTCGGCCCGGAATTCCAAAGTTCCTAATTCCGCATTTCCACGACGTCCGAAAGGGGTGTCTTTGATCAGGGCAATGTCGTAGTTATGAAAATCCGGCCCACGGAATGTGTCGCGACCGAGCGTGCCAAAGCGGCCGTGGTTCGGCCCAGTACCGCCTGGGATGTTGGTGGGAATGTTGAAAAACGACGGGTTGCCATCCGCGCCTCGTCCAAAATAGTCATCGCGCACGGTTCGGCTGGTGGAAAAATCAGGGGTCGTGACCAGGTCTGGCCGGTCGGCCCCTCCCAAGCCGGCTCCAGTCTGCTGGATGCCCGAGTACACGCCGAATGGCGACCCGGTCGTCAGGGTCGTAATGTTCAGAAACTGCCAGCCGCGGGTCAGGGTCTTACACAAGGGCTGCAAAAATCCCAGCTTGTCGAGGGGTAACAACTGGATGACGCTCACTGTGAATACATGGGTGACGTCGAACGTGGACGAGGCCTTCTCTGCCGATGGATTCCAGGGATCCTGCGGTGGAGTCTGCAGCACCGTGCCCGCGTTGGGTACGAGTCCCCCGAGCACAGCGCTGGTGTCGTCAAGCGACTTGGAATACGTGTAGCTCGACTGAAATCCCAGCCCCGCCCGGGCGGAATTCTTGGTGGCGCTTACTTGCAGCGAGTGATAAGTGGAGTGCGAACCGCTCGACATCAGGTATTCCGGCCCATATCCGCCGGTGGCCTGCCCGCTCGCATTGAACTGTGTGAATGGCGCATGGGCAGAGTCGGCGCCGCCGTAGCTGTTGGGGAGATATACGCGCGCCAGGTGAATCCCCGCCGTGGCTACATAGGAGGCGTTGAAGTGCACGTCGCCGAAATCGTGGTCGATGCCGGCCGTCCAACTCCCGATAGAGCCATTGCTGAAGTTTCGAGCAATGCCCTCCACGTCGAGCAACTGCACCTGGCGGCCCGGCGTGAGGTCCGTCAGATCTGCCTGGAAGCGTGCCACGTCGAGTTGTGTGTTCGGCGGCACATCCTGCGTTCGGCCCGTGGCGAAAACAGGCTGCCCCTGGACGGTGTAGGCAGTGGGAAGAGTAACCGGCACAAACGTGTCCTGAAACGGCAGCCACACACCGGGCAGGGCTGTTACCGAAAAGGTGTAGGCAAAGGGCATGGCCGCGGTCACAAAATTGTCCTGCCAGAGATTGGCAAGCCCCGTGGTAACGGAGGCACCGGCATGCAGCACGGTGCGCTTGGTGGCAGCGTAATCCAGACCAAGCCGCGGCCCCCAGCCATTCCAATCCTGGTTGTAGGGCGGCTGCGGATTCACCAGGATCGTTTGTTCCGCCGGATGCTGCCAGTAAGGCACAATCTGGCCGTTGGCACCGGTAAATACGGGAATGGACGTGCGCTTTGTCGCTTCATGAATACGGCTCTTGACCTCGTAGCGCAGCCCGTAATTGACCGTCAACTGCGGCGTGGCCTTCCACGCGTCCTGAAAGTAGACTTCGTAGGCTTCCCGGCGGACACCGGCCTCATCGAACTTGTTGCCGACGGGGGTAACGCTGGCCGCCACATTAATGTTGTAGGAATATGGTGTTGCCGTCAGCAGGGCGGTCAACGAATCGGGCAGACTACCTCCGAAGCTGATGTCGTGCGTGCCGCTCGCCGACTTGATTGTGATCGGCGTTGTGCCGTCACCGCAGCAAGCCGTGCCGCCGCTGAACTCATACGATCCGTTGGGATTCACTCCGAAAATGGTGGAATCGCGATTCGCCCGCATCTCTGCGCCCCACTTGAAAGTGTGCGAGCCATGGGTCAGGGTCATGTCCTGCTTGAACTGATAAAGGTTACCGTAAGCTCCGAAAATCGAGCCGCCCGGCGCGTTGTAGCCTTGAAAAGCGCCGTCGGCGAAACCGATCGCCGGCTGCGTGTGATTTGGAGTGGGGAAGAACGGGGTGCTGCGTATGTAGCTGAGCGCTGTCTCGGACGTCAGATGCGGGCTGATCGTCCGCGTGTACTTCACGCCGGCGTTGCGCTGGTGATCGAAGAACTGCACACCGAAGCTGGGATCAAGCACGGTCTGGTCGGGATTGGTCAGCGGACCCGTTACCTGATTCAGGCTGAACCGTGCGAGCAGTGCGGCTTTCGCGGAAATCTGCTGGTCTACCCGTATGGAAAATTGATCGGTGTCGGTAACAACCTTCGACGAGGCCGCATAGGTGCGATCCCCGAAGGGTCCGTCGGGTTCGTTGGGCAAAGGGTAACCATTGACCAGCGGCATAACGGCAGGATTCACTGGCACGGTCAGTGTGTCCCCAGGTGAAGTCTTGGTCGCGGGATAGGCGGTGGTGTCAATCCCTTGCCGCTCGGCCGCGGTGGGGACCGGGATGACCTGGGTCGTTCCCAAGACCTGGCGGAATCCCTGATATTCGGCAAAATAGAACGTGCGATCGTGGCCGTCGTAGATTCCGGGAATCACCACGGGACCGCCATTGGCAAAGCCAAACTCGTTGCGTACGAATGGCGGGATGCGGTGTCGTCCGGTCGGGTCTTTGTAATCGAAATAGTTGCGGGCATCGAACGAGGCATTGCGCAGAAACTCGAAAAAACTGCCGTGCATCTGGTTGACTCCTGCCTTCGAGACGACATTCGTATAGCTGGCCGCTCCGTGGCCGATCTCGGCCGGCATCACGCCCGAGTTGGCCTGCACTTCTTGGATGGCGTCCACGTTGAAGTTGGAGAACGTCGCCCCACCCATCTCCGGGTCAGTGGTGTCGAACCCATCGAGGGCAAAGACCGTCGAGGCTCCCCGCTGGCCGTTCACCGCAAACTGCTGGGTGAAATTGGCGGCGCCGTTGGTGTCGGTCATGGTGCCCGCCGCCAACAGCAACAGCTTGCTGAAGTCGCGAACGTTCAAGGGGAGACTCGACACCTCGGTTCCCGAAAGATGCTCGCCGCCGCGAGCCTGAGCGGAGGCCTCGCTCGTATTTGAGGGGGTGAGGCGAAGTTCCTGGCCCTGCGCTGCGGTCTGCAGGTTGGTCGTCAATGTCGTTGCATCTTTCATTGCGACTACGGCAGTCGCTTTCCAGTTCCTTTCTGCGATCTGGACGGAGACTTCGTAGCTGCTGCCGACGATTCCGGCAAACGCGAATTTGCCATCCGCCGCAGTCGTAGCCGTGTAATCCCGCCCTGCGGGGACAGCGCGCAGCTTGACAACCGCTCCGGCCACAGGCTTGCCGTCAGCATTCGTGAGGGTACCGTTCCAAACCGATCCTGCCAGGGCATGGGTGACCGTAACCAGAGCGAAGACGGCAGCCAGAAAGGGAACTCGAATGCGACTTTCCAGGGACATGGGCGTGAACCCGAAATTATAACGTTGTCCGCGTGATAGCATTTCCCTGAAGCGTCCTCTCTTTGGCGGCCATGCTCCGCACCCGCTCCATCGCGCATCTTGCTTGGTTGGTGGCGATTTTCCTGTACCCGGTTTCATCACCCGCTGCCGAGCCGACTTCCTGGCTTGAGATCCACTCGAGTCATTTCACCGTCATCACCGATGCCGGCGACAAGAAAGGCCGTGAAGTCGCCCTGCGCTTCGAGCAGATGCGCGCCGTCTTCGCCAGCCTGCTGAGCAAAGATCGTCTCAGCCAGCCCGTCCCGCTCACCATTCTCGCGTTCAGAAACGACGAGTCCTATTACAAGGCTGCGCCGCTGCGGCACAGTCAGTCTGGCGATGCTCTGCCCATCGACGTGCCCGGATTTTTCCTGCCAGGGGAAGATCAGGATTTCATCGTGCTGAATCTCACTGAGGTCGATCCCTGGCGCGCGGTTGCAGGTGACTTCGCGCACATGCTGCTGAACTACAACTATCCCCCCGCGCAGGCATGGTTCGATGAAGGCGTGGCGGAATATTTCTCTTCCATTCGCCTGGACAACAAGCAGGTCGAGATTGGCGGCGATCCGGAAGCCGGTTCGTCCGCAGTCCCGCCTCTGTCAGGCAGCCAGGGTGATGCGCATGCGCCACCGTCGCTGGTTGAACTGCTGAATACCCAGACGTGGCTTCCGCTGCCGGAGCTCTTCTCGACGAAGCAGGACCCGCTAAAGCCCGAGGGGACCCACCGGTCTCTCTTCTACGCCGAGTCATGGATCGTGATGCATTACCTGCTTCACGAAAGCTTGCTGCCGGAAACCGGCAACTACTTCGACTTGGTTCTGAACCAGCACATGCCCGTGGATTACGCCATTCAGAAAGCCTACGGCGTGACCTCCGCACAACTGCAGCAGGCGGTAACGGATTACTTTCACTCGCAAACCGCGCTGGTCGCCGCGCTCGGTTCGGCTCAAAACAGCGAGCAAGCGGCAAGCCTGGGCAATGCGGAGCGAGGATACCGCTTCCCCACACCCGTGGGGCCTGACGATTCGACGATCGTTTCGAACCCTTTGCCTGAGGACGATGCTCGCGCTTATTACGCGGAATTGCAGATTCGTATTCCCGAACGCCGTGAATTCGGATTGAAAGAACTGAAAACTCTGGCAACTACGCCCACAGCGGCAGACAAGAAGGCCGAAGCTAAGGCGGACAAGGCGCCAAAGAAAACTGACAGCGAAGAACCGGACCAGCTACCCACAGCCGCTATCGGCAATGCTCTGGCGCACCGTATCCTTGCCTGGGATTACATCCAACACAGCGAGTTCGACGAAGCACTGACCGAACTGGGCGACGCCGCCGCCCTCAACCGCAGCGACATGTGGCTCCGTTATTATCGGTCGGTGCTGAAATACCGCATGGCGCAGGCCCAGCATACCGACACTCAAGGCTTGCCCAACATGATGCTCGATCTGAGAGCCGTGCTGGAGTGGTATCCCGAAATGGCGGCGGCCTACGATCTGCTCGCCCTGGCGCGCAATGAGGGCGGCACCACCGCATCCGCCATGCAGGCCGAGCGCGCCGCCATGACGCTCAGTCCCCGAGATGAGAATTACGTCTACCACATGGCGCAGATCTACATCGCAAGCAAGCAGTGGGACCCGGCCGAGATTCTGCTCGAACGACTGAGGACGAGTTCCAACCCGGAAATGGTGAGCCTGGCGCGCGAGCGCCTGAGCCAGATCGGGAGCGAGCGCAAGTACGGAATGGCGGGAGTAGGCGCCGCCGGATCGCAGACGAAGCTCACCCCGCAGAAGACGCCCTTCGACATTCTGGACCAGGACGCCGCCAAGCGTGCCGCCGACGAGAAGAACGCGCCCTCCAGCGCAGATAAGCGCCCGACCAAGTTCCTGAAAGGCCGGCTGGTCGCCGTGGACTGCTCCTCTGCCCCAGCCGCCATTTTGACCGTCACCTCCGAAGGAGTTGCACTGAAGCTCCGCGCTTCCGATGTCAAATCCATCCTTGTGATCGGGGCTGACCAATTTTCCTGCGACTGGCAGAACCTGCGAGTCAGCGTGAACTACAAGCCTGGAGGAGCCGCCGACGGCGATCTGGTTTCTCTGGAAGTAAGGTGAACATTATTGCTCTGGCTAGGAAAATCCTTGCGCTTCCCCATCCAAACTGCCCAAAGACAATGCATTATCTCCGCCATGTCTGGCATGTGACTTGCAGCTAAACAGGTTGGCCGAGTCTCCCCGCGCTACGTTTCCACCGGCCCGAAGGCGTGGTAAGCGCTTGCAGCATTTCCACGCTGGGCGCACAATGGCTGGGCGATGCAACTCCGCCGTGAAGATTCCGGCTGGAACGCTCCCCGGTTCGGTAAGGAGATTGAAATGAAGACCCGCATTTTCGTAACGATATCCCTGGCTACGATTTTCCTGGCCGCGACGCTGGCGCTTCCCGCCTTCGCGCAGCAGAGCAGTTCCGATTCCGCGCAGCAGGCGGCGCCCCCCGCCAACCCCGACAACGTTCGCGAGCCGCTGCCGCCTCCGACCCCGCGCAACTTCTGGGATGGCGACGATCCCAATTTCGGCAACCTGATTCTGCATCCCTTTGCCCGCAAGGCGTGGGTCAAGCGCCAGGTTGGGCCGATCAAAGATCGCATTAACGAGCTGGATGAAATCACCTCTGTGGACGCCGGCAAGATCAAGGACATTGACGTCCGCTCCCAGAAGGGCCTGCAGCTGGCTTCGGAAAAGACCAGCCTGGCGGACCAGCATGCCGCCGACGCGGCCAGCAAGGCGCAGACGGCAAATTTCGCCGCCACCAACGCAACCACCAAAGTTTCCACCGAAGAGCAGCGGGTCGCCAACCTCGATCAATACAAGGCCAGCAACCAGACGGAAATCCGTTTCCGCCCCGGCCAGACCTTGCTGAGCAAAGAGGCCAAAGATGCGCTTGACCAGATGGCCATGCCGCTGAAGGATCAGCACAACTACGTCATCGAAGTGCACGGCTTCTCTCCGGGACGCGGTCAGGCCGCCATTGCCGCATCCCAGAAGATGGCCGATTCGGTCGTGCGGTACCTTGTGCTCACACACAACATCCCGGTCTACCGCATTTACACCGTGGGTATGGGCAGCGCTCCGGCCGCTGACGAAGCGGGAACGAAGCATCCGGGCGCCCGGGTTGAAGTCAGCCTGCTGAGGAACGACGTACTGTCAGCGCAGCGCTGATCGAGTTCGAAAGCAGCTTCCAAAGAAGGCGAGCCGAATGGGCTCGCCTTTTTTTCGGTGCAGATGCCATCCCCGCCGACAAGTCAATGCATTGATCTAGGGGCGGCGTCAAAGGTGAAGGATTGGGCATCCCTGCCAGCTCCTGAAAGGAAGGCACCGGAGTTGGTTGGTCGGGGCGAGGAGATTTGAACTCCTGACCCCCTGCGCCCAAGGCAGGTGCGCTACCAGGCTGCGCTACGCCCCGACGATTGTGATTATAAATGAGGCAATGCGCGACCGCTCGAGGGCTGCGTAATGTTCTGGTTTTCAAAATTAGGACACGACCCAGCACCGCCGTCCGGTGCCCATCTCCGGCAAGCAAGGTATAATTTGCAGTCTGGTATGCAGAGTCCGCGTTATGCGCTAGTAGCGTACGTAAGAAACGCTGCGGGGGTATTCGTTGAGAAGCTCCGGCGCGAACTGCATCCCGACCTTCCTCACCTGGCCGCGCACTTAACTATTCTTCCGCCGCGCTCGCTCGGGGGCAGCGAGCAGTCTGCGCTGCAGTTGCTCGAGCGAATCTGCGGTGAAGAAGAGCCCTTCGAGGTCAGCCTCGGCCAGGTGGAAACCTTTATCCCGGTCACTCCGACGGTGTACATCCGCGTAGACGGCGCAGCTTCGCGCATGTGCGAACTGCACCGTCGTCTGAATACGGAGGCGTTTGCTTGTACGGAAGAGTGGCCGTACATTCCGCACCTGACCATCGTAAAGATGAGCGCCGAGCCATCCGCGAAGCACGCTTTCGAGGTCGCGCGCCGGCGTTGGGACGAATACCAGGGGAGTCGTCGCATCCTGCTGGAAAGGCTGACTTTCGTCCGCGAAGATGCGCAGAACCATTGGAGCGATCTGGCGCCAGTGCCCCTCGGACGCCAGTTGGTTTCCCACCAGGCGTAACCAGCGAGTTGTTACCCATCAGACCGTTCAGGTCGCATTGCTCGGCCGAGCTTGAACGCGTGCCCCCAGTTACTCTCGCCCGACGAACATGGCCCTAGGTACATTTCCCTCCCGTGCATTGAAAAGCCTGTGGCGCCTCTGTAAATAATGATGTAGGGCAATCCGGGCATCCCGCCAAATGCCACTTCTGGCAAGGGTTTCCGGCCTAACGGAGACAACATGCAAATCGGGGTTTACGGCTCAGGATATCTGGGAACGGTGATTTCGGCCTGTTTAGCGGACTTTGGTACGCCGGTTTCCTGCTGTCACCCCGACCGCTCGCGCATGGTGGAGATGGCCCAGGGGAACATTCCCTTTTTCGAAAAAAATCTGAAAGAGATTATCCGGCGGAATGTGCGCGCCGGGCGGCTGGCCTACTCAACCGACATCGAATCGTTCGCCCGCCGTACCCATGTTATTTTTCTGGCCGAAGACAGACCCGACCACCTGACCGACATTGCCCTTCGTATTGCCCGCCTGGCACCGAACCCTCCCATTCTCACGATCGTTACGCCCGTGCCGGTGGGCACCGCGAACGCGCTAGCGAAGACCATTAAGGACTCCGGCCTGCAAGCTACCATCGTGTCGCAGCCCATGTTTTTCACCGATGGTTGCGCGGTGGAGGATTTCAACTGGCCTGACCGGCTGATCCTGGGAGCGAGTTCGAACGAGGCGGTGCAGGCTCTGAAACAGATCTTTCACCCGCTGGTGATGCGCGGTGTGCCGGTGATTGTGACCAGCCAGGCCACGGCTGAACTGGTGCGGGAAGCCGCCACGGCGTTTGTGGCCACGAAGATTTCCTTCATCAACGAAGTGGCCGCTCTCTGCGAGCGGGTGAACGCCGATGCCGTCAACCTCGCCCTTGCCCTGGGCCTCGACAAGAAGATCGCTCCCCGGTGTCTGCAGCCCGGAGCCGGGATGGGCGGCGTGTTCGCCGAGTCGGATATGGATTCACTCATGCAACTGGCGCAGTCGCACGGAGTGTCGCTGAAGGTGCTCAACGCGGCGCGCGACGTGAATCACCAGCTCGCCGAGCGTCTGGTGGAAAAGATTTCTACCGCGCTCAATTCGGTCGAGAACAAGGAAGTCGGAATTCTCGGGCTGGCGTTCAAGCCCAATACGAACTCGGTGGCGGGGTCTGCGTCGCTGCGTCTGGCGGAAACTTTGCTCTCGAAAGGCGCACACGTGCGGGCCTATGACCCGGTTGCCATCCCCGAAGCCAGGGCGTGCCTCAACGGTCAGGTGCGCTATTGCGACTCGGCTTATGCCGCGGCGGAAGGTTCCGACGCCCTGGTGGTTGGCACGGGCTGGCCAGAGTTCCGCGCTCTCGATTTCGACCGCATCAAGCATCTGCTGAAGACGCCCGTCATCGTGGATACGAAGAATCTGCTCGACTCCGCCCGCTTGCGCGCGTTGGGATTTGAATACGTTGGGGTCGGCCGCGGATAGTTCGAATAATCGCTGTCCGGTCACGTAGCGCAGTCTGAGATCAGCCCTCCCCCCTCCTTTCCCCCCGCAACGCTGCTGTGCGGCGCCACACTCTTGTTAAGTCCCAGAGTTGCTATAATCGAAAACGTTGCGGTGGGAGTAGCTCAACTGGCAGAGCACCGGACTGTGGCTCCGGTTGTTGCGGGTTCGATTCCCGTCTCCCACCCCAGATTTCAGTGGGTTAGTTCCCCGCGAGGTTGGTTATTGTGGTATGGATCCAGCCGCAGACCTTCGCTGAGACTTCCCGCAACCCTTCCCCACAGCACCCGCATAACTCATGGTGACGCGGGTGTGTGTCGCCCTAATTCAAGATCGAATAGCGGCTAATCATCACCTGAACAGTTACATTGCCATCTTTTCCTCTAGTAATCCTGAAGGAAGCCCGACTTCAGTCACTTCTCCTGACATTCGAACTGCCAGAAAGAAATGAGACGGGGTGAACTTTTTATGCAACCTCCGGGGCTGGTCTGTTATCTACCCGTTTTAAGAATCAAGACGTCGAGGAGTAAACGTCGTGGCAACCGCCCCGAAAGTTCGCATTGACGTCGGTATCCACAACCTCCTCGTGCATTCCGCTCATGAGTTGTCCAAGCCTGGGAACAGAGGTGTTGCAGGCATTCTGGGGAAACGGGTATTCTTTAGGCAATCACGTAAGCCCTTCGTCACTGGAATTTCCGCTTGGGGAAGTAAATCTCCGCTAGCGTCCGTCTCGAATAGACGGACACGCAACCTGACGCGAAGGGCTCGCAGAAGCGAGTCCAGGTTAGCGCCAGACCCCGGGGCCCCGAAGTAAATCTTTGGAGTGGAAATGCAGTTCAGAAGCAGATCTGAATTCAGCGGGAGAACTGCTTGTTCACGGTGTATTTCCGCCCTGCCTCGCATTCGACCCGTACAGTTCGAAAACTGTCCTCGATCAGTCCCATCCACACTTCAACGCAGATTATCGTCCACTGTCGGAGGAATATATGGCGACGAATTTTGTCCAGATTGAGAATGAGTTGGAAATTAAACAGCGCCTGGAAACCGAACGCGCGCGCCTGCGCAAGATTGCCGGACTTGACAAGCCCACTCATTTCCATCGCCCCGTGGAGCGCGCATTTACCGCCGAACAGCGCCCTCACACGACCATCCTGTTTGGTGGCTTCACGTGGAAGCACGAGGATCTGATTCGCGCCGTGTTTCAGGGCTGCGGCTATCGCTGTGAGAAGCTGCCGGTGCCCGACGTGCCGGCCTTTCAGATCGGAAAAGAATTTGGAAACAACGGCCAGTGCAATCCGACATACTTTACGGTCGGCAACCTGGTCCAGTATCTCCAGTTCCTCGAAAAAGAAGGCCTGACTCGCCAGCAGATCCTCGACAACTATGTCTTCTTCACCGCAGGCTCCTGCGGTCCATGCCGCTTCGGCATGTATGAGGCTGAATACCGCTTTGCCCTGAAGAATGCGGGCTTCGATGGATTCCGCGTGCTGTTGTTTAAAGACAGCGACGGCATCAAAGCCGCCTCAGGTGAGCCTGGACTGAAGTTCACCATCGACTTTGGTTTCGGCATGCTGAATGCCATGCATCTGGGCGACGTGATCAACGACCTCATCTACCAGATTCGTCCGTACGAAGTGAAGAAGGGCGAAACGGACCGCGTCTTCCGCGAAATGGTCTGCGACCTCAGCGA
>Ga0335081_10010836_pt1 | contig 14735 bp, 7 predicted proteins | sample Lox_Sample_35_FD_206713 | JGI IMG/M metagenome (GOLD analysis project Ga0335081, IMG submission 206713) | Soil microbial communities from Loxahatchee National Wildlife Refuge, Florida, United States - Lox_Sample_3.5 | ecosystem: Environmental > Terrestrial > Soil > Wetlands | place: USA: Florida... | reverse complement strand
CGCCCTGAGCATTTCCCTTCAGGTCACCGTTGATCAGGATGCCTCCCAGAGGCGCATGGAGGCTTATAAGCCCTGCGTCACCCTGGGAGCCTGCTGATACATCAATCAATGATGCCGGCTTGACTGTGGCTCCGGCGGCGTCGATAAATGCGCCTTCCATAACAATGCTGCCATTAGTAGACTTCAGGACTACCTGTCCTCCGGGCGCGTCATCTGTGCCCCGTGCGAGAATCTGGCTACCGCTGCGCAGTATCACCCCGTTCGTCTGTCCGGGACCTGCTGCCGAAAGCGTGATTGAACCGCCATCCACCTGAATCACTCCACCCTGATCGATCGAACTTCCCTGGAAGTTCAGCATGCCCCCCGGTGTGGAGGTCAAGCCCGGGATACCGCCGCTATTGGTTATGGTAATGGCGCCCGTGGGGTTCGGATTGTTCTGGTCATTATAGTAATTGGCACCCGTATATACAGAAAAGTTCGCCGCGGTAATGGGTGTCGAAGTCGTACCGAAGGAATTATTGACCGTCATGTTCGTACTCGTTGTCGTGATGCGGGCGGCGCTGATGCTTAGATTCGCGTTTCCTGTCGTAAGGCTTCCCTGTCCCATAAAGGTCAGGTCGTTCGTGCTGTTAAGCCCAATGGTGCTAAACCCTCCAAAGAGGACATCTCCACCGCCGATGTTAATCTGATTAGCATTCACCGAAAAGATCCCCGGATTAGCTGGGGCTGCGGTTATGGCGGACGAGGAAGTTCTCGAATTGGTAAGATTGACGATCGGGGCGGTCAGCGTCACCGAAGTGCCGTTGCTGTTGACCCCGATAATCTGTGCTGCGTCTAACGTCAAACTACTGCCGGCGGAAAGCGCGGAACTGCCCGTAAAATCAGTCCTAAACTGAATATCATTATTGCTGGCGAGGGTGATGTTATTGAAAGTCGCGAACTGGTTCCACAGCGTGCTCGTCAGGTACAGTCCCACATCAGTCGACTCCTTCCCACCGTCGACACCGAAGAATATTGCCGAGCTTTTCAACGTTAGGCTACCGCTATCGGACTTAAGCTGGCCCGAAATGTCCTCCACATCATTGACATCTAATGTGATGCCTTGGGAGGCATAAACGGAAGCGCCAGAGGCAATCGTGAGCTGGCCGGGAGTGGTAATATTGATCTGGTCGGACCCGCTTTTTCCTGTGGCGGCCTGAACTACTCCGAGTTTTGCTCCTGATTCCAATGTCACCGATTGGTTGGCGGTCAGGTTAATAACCCCGGCATTCAGCGCTACGCCTGACATGATCGTCACGCTATTGGTACTGCTGTTTCCCAGGTCAACCTCACTGAAGCCCTGGCCAGAGATGCTGTCGGCTGATACGGTTAGCGTGCCCTGCAAACTGGGATCGAGAGTGCTGTCAAACCCAAAATTAGCGGGCAGGAGAGACGCGGCTGATGACTGCACGGATATGTTCGATGCAGCGAGGCTGATCGTGCCGCCGCTATAGCCGCTTAGCGCCGTGGCCTTGAGCGATCCGTCAAGGATGGTTGTTGTCCCGGTGATCGAGATAGCGCCGGCGTTGCCTAACGTCACGGACTGCATCTCATAATTGCCCTCTTGGGTTATAACATCCTGGGCTGACCGGACGCTGTAAACGTGCGGCTGCGAACTCCGTATCGCCGTATCTGCGACTGCGGTATAGCCAACCACAAGGGGGTAACCAACACTCGACAAGGAAGTAGGTCCCGGTAAGGACGTGATCGATTGGGCTTGTAGGATATAGGCACCCGGCAGGAACGCGTACCGCGCATTTTGAGGATCGCTTGCATTCAGGGGGAGCAGGGTGTACATTCCCGCACTGAGTCCTCCCCCACCCTGGAGATACACGGCTGTTCCCGGCATCGCGAAGGAATTGTCCTTGAACACGATATAGCTTCCCGGCGTAGTGAGCGGATCAACAGAGCCTTGAGCTCCCGGTTGAAACGCATACCCAAACACCGATCCACCGCCGGTGACGTCGATCACTGACCCGCCCTGGGCGATGACCTCGCTTGCGTTCAAGGTGATGCTCTTCTCAGGAAGGCTGTTTTGGCTGAATGGGGTTGACGACGCTGAATTGGCACCATCCGGGTTTGCTTTGTCCTCGGTCTCCCAGATATCGTTGGAATCGATAAGCCCATAATTGACATCCGTAGTCCCTGCCACCGTTACAACACTGCCGTTGGCTAGATAGATCCTCTGTCCCGGCGCTGTGAGCGTTATGGTCCCCAGGGGCGCCGCCAGTGTCACGCCACTTTCCACGTCGATCCCACCGACGCCCTCAACGGTCAGGTTTCCACCCGCAGAATATATGGGCGCATCAGCGGCAGCACCTTCGGGCTGGATCGTGTGCTGCAGAGTTACTTTTCCGTCGGCATATATGGTGTAGTCGGAGTATATGTCCGGATAGAGTGTGTTGCCGCTTTTAAATGAATAATAATTGCCGGGATATATCCGCTCCGCATCTAGTACCAGGTTGCCCGTTGTGGCCAGTTGCCCAGGGGCTACGATTCCGTTTACGACATTATTATTGTACAGTGCCTGGTTCAGGGTAATGTCCCGGGCGGCCTGAAGCGTGACATTATCGAAGCCAATAAAGTTCATGGAGCCGATCACATCGATCCATTGGCTGGAAAGCGTGATCTGAGAGCCGGTGGACGTTGAAGATGGTAGCAGCGCCGGCGAAGTAGTTGTATTGGTCAGGACGATCCAGGGTGCACTTATTGCCACGTTGATTCCAGCTGCTCCCGTGATCTCCGGCGCATCCAATGTCAGCTTCTGGCCTATTGTCATATTATTAATGGAGTGGCTGAAGATTAGAGAGTTCTGGCTCTTTAATGTCAGGTTGCTGAAACCCTCGTCTAGATAATAGCCCAGTCCTAGGTTACTGACGGACATGCCGCTGTTCGTATCCTTCATACTGATCGTCAGACTGCCGCCGCTGAGCCCGTCCAGCCCTGCATGTAGGGCTGACACCGCACCTTGCACATTCAGATTGCCACCAGTTGTCCCATAGGTAAGGGAAACGCTGCCGGGGTTGCTTGCATCTTTATAGGTAATGACCGTTCCGTCTGACGACTTAATCGTGTCCTGAACCGCGTTCGATCCCGACACATCGACCCATGCTGAGGCTGCCAGGGTCAGATTGCCGAATGCAGACAAGGCCACATTCCCGCCATTCACGGGCCGATAGTTGAGGTTGTATCCCGCTGGCGTTGATGACAGATCGGGTTGGTTATACCCAGTGGCTAGGATACTGGCATTGTCCCCGGCACTGTCGCCGACAACGAGATCGAATTTCGTAGCTTGTACATTGATATTGCCGCCAGGCGAAACCAGTGCCCCATCCATGGTTACCGACGGTCCGGACAGGGATATCTGAGTATTCACTGCAGACGGATTCACAGGGGTATTATTTGCGATCCTGATGACCGATGACACTTCTGGCGTTGTTTGGATTATTGCCCCGGGTGAAATAGTGAGATTGGCAGTGCTGTTTTCCGTATCCTTTAAGTTATTGCTATAAACTGAGCTGCTGCCCACGAAAGCAACCCCGGCGCCAGCCACGAATGAAGATGGCCCTGCCATGAACGCATTAGAATCACTGAGAAGAATGAGGTTTCCGGGAAGCTCAGTCCCATAAACCGCTTGTCCCAGGCTTTGCGCGGATGCACCTGAACTGCCTCCTGACAGAGGGTCATTCAACCGGACAAGCGAGGGACTAATGTTCGTATTTGATTCCACAACGAGGTCGTTTATGCTGTTCAGTGTGATTTGCGTGAAACCCGTATTATCCAGCCTGTCTCCCGCCAGCACAAACGATCCCGGCGGAGCCGAGGTTCCGGTGCCAACATCGATATTTGTTGCTGCAAGCGTGATTGCGCCTCCGAGAACCTTGCCGCTCGGATCAGCCAACGCATAACCGTGCAGATCACCATCCAGTTGGATAGTGGATCCCTGAATGCTCAGCGTGCCCGCATTGCCGCCGGTAACATTGCCCTTCTGGTTAATGGTGTAGCCGCCGTCTACATTCACAACAGCCCCCGTCTGGATGAACACGCCGGTTCCGTTGTCGGTCTCATCCATAATCGAGATGCTGCCGCCAGTGGTTTGACCGTACTTGAGGGAGGCCGTGCTACTCGTCCCGACGTTGGAATTGTTGATCTTTTCGCCGGATGCGTCGAGTAGGCTGCCGGATTCGAGGGTTATCTTCTCGTCGAGGGGAATATAATTACTATTCTGGTTGCCATAAGCGTTAATTTGGCTCGTGGAATTCTGCACGGTGGTCAAGCTGATCGAACCCGCATGGACCGAGATTTGGCCTTGAAAGTCGAGCTGTCTGGCTGAAGCGGAAAATGAGCCACCTGGCTGAAGCATGATACTGGCATCGGCTGCCGTGTCAATAGACAGGTTTGCAAAGAGGTTAAGGCTGCCTAGGTTCGCATTGTTCACGGTCTGTGCCGAGATCAGCGTGGGCTGCCCTGCCGGGAGCAAGGAACCGGCGGTAAGGTCTGCCTGAGGAGCTGTTGCAGAAAGGACCGAAATGGATGTAGGATTGTTCATTGCTGTCGAACTTTCCGTGCCTATATTCAGCGTTCCCGCCCGTGGCGCCTCAAGCCCCTGTGCCTTGGAAAGCGCCAGTGCATCATTGTAATCCTGTGCGTTAGCAAATGATCCCTGCATGGTCCATGTATTCTGATATTGGCCGCTCGTAACGCTACCGTTGAGCTGTCCATCTAGAACGACCGTAGATGCAGTGAGAGTGACTGTGCCTGCATCGCCGCCCTGAGTATAGCCTTTCACATAGGTCATCAGAGGAGAGGCTCCGCCGTAGTTAAGACCTGAAAAGGTCTGTTGGATGCCGAACCCTTTAAACGTTTCTACGTAATTTCCCAGAATCGCATTATACTGAATATTGGCAGGGGCATTACCGATGTCGTAAATATTCGTGCCGGAAAGCAGTTTCGTCGAATTGACCATCCCTCCGACATAAGTGATGGCACCACCGGAAAAGTTGAGTACAGCCCCTTGTTTGACAATAATGTCTCCGTTTGAGGCCGATATATTTACATTGCCAGTATAAGCCGTGTAGGAACCGTCCGCATTTGGCGTCATCGCGCCGCCGATAAGGCGCTCCTGTGCGGTCATTTCACGGTTTAGAATCGCCTGCGAGAGATCTCCTATGGCGGATCCGGACGTTATAGGGGTGGCGATATTCTGCCCCTGCAAAACGCCACCCTTCTGGGTATAGTCATCCCGAAGCTCGATGCTGTTTAACTGGAAATCGATGACCGGCGCAGGAAGGGTAGCGACTACTCCACTCACGTCGATGCTGCTGCCCGTTTCCAGATAAGCCTGCTCAGCTGCCAAGATATTAACGACACCTGCCGGCGCAATGATACTGCCCTGCAAGTCGATCTGGGCGGCCGTATTCCAACCAATCAATCCTCCTATGAAAACTTTCGGCTGGATGTCGAAAGTGTTGTCGACTGTGGGGAGTTGGCATGTCGTTGGGTCCACTGTGTTATCGACGTGTAGATCAATAATGCTGTTGGCGCCTGTGGTTATCTTGTTAGCGGCCCTTAGTTCCACCTGCCCTTGATTGTTCTGGAAGGCCGTCACGGAGCGGATGACCCCCCACTGATCGACATTGTTTCCGTACACGCCTACCATGCCTCCGTCAGCGGATAAACGCCCGCTCGACTGGTTCACTGCGCGGCCAAAGTTGGTATCATTGCTTAAGAAACCGGGATCATTGCTTTGCGTTTCGGTTGAGAAGTCGTCTTTAACGTCTACATAATAGCCGGACCTTGTCGTGTCACCTTGAGCCGGGGGCTGCAGCAGTACGTCTGTCCCGGCGGCAAGGCCGACCTGCCCCGCCGGCGCATTGATAGTGCCGAAGTTTTCCACGCGGGGGGCAAAGAGAAAGGCGTATCCTCCGTTTGCAGCTTCGATATCCCCGAAAGACGAGACCGCTGCTAGCGTGTTTGGGTTGCTCAGAGCCTGGTAGTTATTCAGGGTGAACTCGAGATCATTGTTTAGGAAATTAGCATCAATGATGTCGAGAGCCGAAGCCACCAGGCCATTCACGTTTACCCTTGAACCGGGCCCGAAAAGTATCCCGTTCTGATTGATGAGGAAGATATTGCCGTCCGCCTTTAGTCGCCCGTAGATCTGGGTGGGATTGGCGTCCCAAATGCGGTTCAGGGCTGTCCAGCTTGAATTCCCCTGCTGATTGAAATAGACCGACGAGTTGCTGCCAATATTAAAGGTCTGCCAGTTAATGATCGCATTCTGCTGATTCTGATACACCGTGACCTGCCCGCTGCTGGCATTGACGGTTGAGGCGATACCCTGGTTACCCTTGCTGGTATCAAGGCCCGTGTTGTTGCCCTGAACCGCGACCGGAACTTCATTGGTCGGAACAGCGGGAAGCGAAGCCCCGTTGTAGAAACCTGGGATGGTGAGTGCCTTAACCCGGGATGCAGACGCTGTGGGCGCGACGGGGACTAAGACGCGCGCGGCAGCCGCTCCCTGCAAACCGGGGATATTGACGGATCCGGCCAACGCGTATTGAGGAAATAGAACCAGCGCGCAGCAAAGCAGCCGCAGCATCATATTAAAAAAGCTGGTTTTCATAAGTCCACCCCTGTCCGCTTTCAAAACACGGCCCTCAGTTTAAAATAGAACCTCAAATCACTGCTTTTTGTCTGGTCAGTCGCGTCCATGGCTTTGGCCCCGTCAAGCTCGTATTCCAAGTTCTTCGCCATCGTACCCCGCATACCCAACCCCGTCCCTTCAAGCTTGATCGTGCCCTCTGTTCCAGGAAGCGGATCCAGAACAGTCAGCTTGGCCAAGTCGTAGAACAGAAAGGGAGTCATCTGTAATCCCTTACCGACCCCAGCGTGTTCGAGAGGGTCTGGGAAAGATATTTCAACCGTGGTATGTAGGGCCACATCACCCGAAGCCTCGCTTTCCTTGTATCCTCGCACACTTTCCATGCCTCCCGCGATATACTGCTCATTATTGATGAGCGGCTGCTGTGTTACCTGCCCATCCAATTTCACGAAGAGGTTCATTCCCCGGGGCAACTTCTGGGTACGCTGTATGGCCGCTGTTGTGTAGGCGTAATCCGCAGTCCCTTTGTAACGCTTGAGTTCAAACTCGCTTTCCTGTGACACCACGCCGCGGAAGGACATATTCTCTCCAAGGTTGAACTGGGTCATCCCTCCCCATTCATCCGGTAGAGTAGCGCTATAGGAAAACGTAAACGGCATATAAGATATGGGCGTATGAGTTGTCTGGCCACTTGCCGTTGTGTAACCGACAGCTTGGTCGAATTGCTTGTAATCAATGCCCACGGTAAAATTATGCGTATAAAGACGGTACTCTGGCAGCAGTGTCACATAGCGGGTACCGAATATTTTTCCCTTTCCTATGACTGTGAATCCCTCGCCGAATGCCGTTGCGCTGTCCGACCAGATGCCGTAAAGAGCCCACTGGTCGTTCTTCTCCCAAGGAGCGGGTAGAACATAAGAAACGTTCACTACCTCCACCTGTCTCGTGTCCTGAGCCGACGTCTGGTACTGAAAAGACAGAGAATGCTCCTTCTGCCAGAGATTGTCGTAGTGGATCACTGCATTCAAGCGCAATGGAGTCGTGTCATAGGTAGCCCTGTTGTTCAGTTCCAGATACCCGTGCAGGGGAAGCTGGTCCTGCACCTTGAGTTCCACATCAATGGTCCCTACTTCCCTGGCCGGCGACATCACCGGCTCGACCTTGAAGTCTTGGCTTCTGTTCAACTGGCTGATCTCCTGCTGGACCCGGGGCAGATAGAGTATCATGCCCGGCGTTAAGGATGGCAGGTCTCTCATCACCTTTTCCATCGTGAAATACCGGTTGCCGGTGACCTTCACTCTGCCGATCCTGCTCTCGATCACCTGCAGCTTGACGATTCCGTCCTGCAAGGTCTGTTCCGGTATGTTTACCATCACAGCCGGATACCCGGCATCGTGATATTTTTTTTCGAGCGAGTCCCGGGCTTTTTCCACGTCCGCCGCCGTTCTGTCGGGGCCGGTGAAAAGGATGACTGCAGCACGCACCTGATCATCGGTAAACAGGCTATTGCCGATTACCTCAAAGGCCTTGATCTCGAAGCCCTGTTTACCGGTTTCCTCGGCAGCGCAGAATCCGGCCAAGGCCGCCATGAACACCACGAACAGAACCGTCAGTAAGAAGAGCCGCCAACTGATCGTGTTCACCTGCTGTTACTCTCCGCTCTGTACGAGCTTTGCATCAGTAATCTTTTCTACAGTCACATCGCAGAACAGTGTTTCACCGCCGAAGGGGTTCCCGAAGTCAACGGTGATGACCTTGTCGTCAACGTCGGAGATGCGTCCAACCATGACGCCTGCCCGGACGAGCGCACCTTTGTGGGCATCTATATCCATCTTGTAATACTGGCCCTCTTCCCTGATACGTCCCCGGCCGAAGGGCGTTTCGATAACGGCCCCGGGTGTTGCGAAGAGCCTTACCGTTACTTCCTGTTCAGAAACGGACTCTACCTTGCCCGGAAAATCGGGATCGTAGGTATATTCCTGTCCCACCTCAGGGGACCGCTGTGCCAAGTGCTCGTAGTCTCCCTTCGTCATTTTCAGTTCCTTGGGTCGCGTACGGATCCGGGTCAGGAGTGCGATATATTGCGGGGCTAGCTCCGACGGCACGTCCTCCGCCTTGATCTCCGCCTTTTGTGTGTCGCCTTCCTTCATGCCAACGATCGCTAGCGCCAGCTGATGCGATATTTCCTCTTCAAGGGACCGCTGCACGTAGGGACCCGACTGCTGTGCGACATCGGCGGTGCTGACCGTCACAATCGACAGGGGACCTGTCTCCTGACGCTGCCTAAACAAATTCGACTTCCGTTGGCTATCCGCCACGCTGTCCGTAGCAGCCACGACCTCGCCTGAGCGGAGTCGGCACAGATAACGAACAGAAGCGGTATCTCCTGGCTGCGCATGTTTCTCCTGTGCAATAGCAACCGCACGTTCTGTCTGCATGGCTTGATGCGTTCCCTGGGTAGCACATCCTGCAAGCGTCAGCAGGCAAACGATCATCTGAGGCAACCGTTGGAGCACCGTCAGCATTTCTTTCTGGTTAAACTTCATGTTGTACATCCCTTTCCCCGCTAGTCTGCTTCATGGCGGCACTCACTGGAAGAATGTTCGCGGCATCGAACTCTTCCGATTTTTCGATCCGGCCAATACTTCCCTGGCTGATATTGATCCTGATGTAACCACTGAACTCACATTCCATAAGGGTCTTGATCGTTTCGCTGAGTCTTTTCATCTTGTCCATAGGCACCTCGCATTAACAGGAAAACGGCTAGATTGTCCTTATTCGTTATAAGGCTATAGTTTTAATCAGTTAAGAATAAATTTCTAACGAAGATAGGAAGGAATTTACAACGAATAAAATGCAGCGTTCGAAATTAGAAGCCAAATTCTAATTTGGTTTTCTTGGATTTCTGCGTAATATTCGCACTTCTGTTGTTTACAGGTTTTGGTTCCGGCTTATCTGGGTCGGGAAGCGCAAAAGAGGAATAGAGAATTGCGGGCTTCCCGGTCGTTGATGCGTATCAGGCATCAATTCAGCAAAGTACCCATCGTCAATGGTAAGCGATCATATCAATGTTCTGTTAAAGTAGTATTACAGTTGGATAAAATTTTAATGACAATGATCTCGATGAAAGAGACAAATTCTTTTTGAAATACCGCAGGTTGTTTCTCGATGTTCGAAAGTCTTTTCTCATTCGAGTGCATAAGCTCACTTCCGCGGTTAAGCCCGTACCGGTAGTAAAAGAATGCGGGGCTCTGAAAAGAGCCCCGCGAAGGTCGCAACTAGCCGTGTTGTTTTACAGGCTGTAGGTGGGGATTAGTTGCAGTTGCTGTTCTGATACTGAGTGTTAAGCGACCAGGCGCCGAAGTTGGATTGCTTGAGATATTGCATATGGCAGGTAGCTGCCCAGTATATATTGTTGAGCTCCACGGTGCTGGGCTGGTCTGAGTATGTGCAAATGTCTAAATACAGGGGATTCGTTGAATTGGCTTCCGACACATACACATTCTCAACCGTCATGAAAGGATTGGTCCAAGTTTGAGTTAACGGCGTGTACGGAATTTGGTTGTCAAGGCTGAGGCGGGTCGAGTTGGGATAGTTGGCGAGGTTCTGGTCCACATCGGCATAACCGACTGCGCCCGTACCTGACCAAGAGCCGCTGCCGTTAACGCAGTTCATCATATCTGCTGATCCGTCGTTGAACCAAGCATGCCAACCGGTTCCACCCGAAACCTGGGTAGCAAGCAATGTCTGGGGTGTCATGAAAGCAGCCAAAGTTGCATGAGTGCCTGAACCTGCAGCACGGAAACAGACATTAATAGGCATGGGGGGCATACTAAGCACTGTTGTTCCAGTTCCGCCAGTTGCGATACCTGGAAGATCGGACCAGTCCTTGACAGCACCCGAGAAAATCATCTTTGCTGCTGCAGTGCTGATGTTGGTGAGCGTCGTCGAAGCCGACGTAACAACGCTATTGTTCACATAGAACGAGAAGGGGATCGCCAGCGGACGGCACAGGTTGACTACGTTTGAGCTGACCACAATAGGATCAATAATGAAGTTGTGAACTTCTGATGCTCCACCAAGAGGTCCATTTAATGTGCCGGTGCTATGCTGTGTGAAATCCTGCAATAAAACATCAGAAGCGCCGATAGTCACGGGCACACATAATGCTGCAGAGGTGCATACGCCGCCAGAGCAAGTGCTAGGATCGGCCATCGGACGATCGTAAGGGCTTGAACAGGTTGTGTTGGAGGCGAACGGGTTGGTCGTGTTTCCGTCGATCGCGAGCGGGCCGTCATAGGAAGCTTTGGAGGAAACGCGGAAGTTGACCGTGGTTCCACCACAGTTTGCCTGCTGAACAAAGTTCTTATTGTCCGTGGTTGTACCCGCAACGCCCAAGGTGCAGCCCGCTGCGGTAAGGTAGTTCGGGGCTTCGCGCTTCCAGTAGGTAAACTGGGCTGAAGAACCCCAGACATTTATGTCCGCCGTGGGCATGGTCGGCTGGCTGGTTCCCGTTTGGTATATGGTTGTTCCTGCCGATGCTGCTCCCACGAATGCCAGGAGGGAAACGCCAGCAATGGCTGAGACGAAAATATTCTTGATCTTCATGTAATTATTCTCCTTGTAATGGCGGGCTCCCTAAGGAGCCCCGAATGTGAAAGGTTATAACACTAAATCGGTCTCAGCGCTCTTAGGCAACCATTTTCCTGCGCAGGCCGAAAAGACCCAGCAGCCCCGAGCCGAAGAGGTATGCGGCAGCCGGGATTGGCGTGGTCGGCGCGTTTTGCGCATCTAGGACTGTTATAAGTTGACCGTTGGCGTTAACCAAGGTTTCGAGCGCAGCGACAGCCGTGCCCTTGATGTCTGTAGTACTACCATCCGGAGTGGAACCATAGTAATAGAGCATCTGGTTCACATAGCCGGTGGTTGAAAGCGCAGCAAGGTTCGCTTCAGCAGTGTTACCGGGGACATTCTGGTCAAGAAAACCGCCCATCGTGCCGACTGCATACCCACCTGCATTCAAATTGGTCCAGTAGGATCCCGCGTTGCTCTGCAGCAATGTCACATTGTTGCCAATGGCGGCATTATTGTAACTCGGCAGCACCGTTGATGCGCCGTTATAGATTCCTGCCCAGAACTGACCGGGAGCGGCAGTTGCACCTGTTGTTGGGCCGCTGGTCCAGGCGGCTCCATTACCGCCATTAAGGGTCGAGGACACGATGAAGTAGGAAACATTCGCATTGCTCCAGCTGGCGGCGCCTATTGCGCTTAGGCTGACAGTGTCCGTGGTGTCGTTCAGATACGTGGTGCTGTTTGGGGCGGTCAGGCTTGAATAATTACCCATGTCCGTGGCATATTCCGTGCCGGCACCGGTCCCGCTATATACAACGCGGATCAAATCTCCTTCGTTAAAAGCGGCCATGGCCTGTCCGCTCACGCCAAGCATGAGCAGAGCAACCATCATAAGCATCATGATCTTTTTCATTGTTTTTTTCTCCTGAGTTTTGAAATGGGTTAATTGCTTCTGCTGCCAAACGGCCTTTTTCGCTGCGCATGACTCATTCGTGGTTTATCGCCCTCTTCGCTATGCGACTGGCGTTCAATGCGCTTTTGTGTGGTCCGCTGGTCAGTATCTTCCCCTCAGGCAACCCGGCCATCCACCATTGATTGGACCCGTTGGCTTTCCGTCATCCGGTTACCCGGATTTTGGCTTTATGCTGAAGGTCGGATGCAGGCTTTTGCCGGCACCCTACCTGTTATTACACCAATACATTACAGCTTCTTCCCCCCCTTTCTTTTTGGAATGTTGAACCCGCCGGTCAACCGGAAAAACTCTCACGGAGGTTCGGCAGGCTCGTGATCTGGGCTTCCTGTTCCCTTTTCATGGTCAGCCAAGTACCCTGAATCGAAAAAAAAAGCCCGAAACGAGATGGAAACATCCTCTCGAATCGGGCTTTCTGGTGCGCGACAAGAACATTTGTCGGTCAGCAAAGGACCCTGATGGTCGCTTGTTTGTCAGTAACTTTTCAAACTTCCGGCAGTAACGGCAACAGCCTTAATCACGCTGCTTGATCCAGCTTATAGATACTCACCATACATATTCAATGTTACATGGTAATTACAATTCAATGTTTGTTGAGTGAATTTTAAATAACCTCTTTGCCGGTCTTCTCAACCCTTACCACGAAAAATGTCCTTACAATTCATACCAGTGCGTCCTTTTACCAGTATTTGGACAAGGACTTCATCATTTTTAAGTGGGACAGAAATCATTTCCTCGGCAGGGCTATCTGTCTGCAAGACTTGCTTTTGATCAATGCTATGGAATGAACTATCATGTCTTCCTGTTCAGCTCGGCAAAGTGCGTGACAGAACATTTTTCGGTCAGCGAAGAACCATGATGGCCGCTTGTTTCAGTAACTTTTCCAACTTCCGCAGTAACGGCTACCACAATACTTTACTTCTTGATCCAGTTTCCAGAGAGCATATTACATATCCAATGTTACATTATAATTACATTCCAATGATTGTTGCGTTAATGCTCAACAAATCCTTTATCGGCGCCTTCACCATCTCCATAAAAAATATCTTTATAATTCATATCGATGCGTCCTTTGCAAGTCTTTGGACAGAAACGTCATTATCTGAAGGTTAGACAGGTATCATTTTCTTAGCAGGACCATCTGTATGCATGGCATGCCTTTGGTCAATGCTGCAGAACGAACTATCGTGTATTCCTATTAAGGTCGGCAAGGTATTTCTCTCTAAATGTTACTTTGATAAATATGTTTGTTCTCCCCCGAAGTGCGGCAGATTGATTGCCATGTATGTCTACAGCGCATCAAGAAAATTATTTGCATTGATACTGCCAGCGAGATTGACTGATGGAGAAACGACTAACGGAAGCTAGGGATTCCCCGGTCAGTCTTTATGACCAGCCTCGCGTCCCATGTCCCTTTGCTCGTCAGCATGGCAATGACAATCTTTTTCGCTGGATTCTCTCGAGATGAGTCTGGCATCGGTTCTGGTAATCCCGACAGGATGCATTCCTTCCTGCTGCACTTCCATCCGAATCGTGACTGGTGTTTTCCCATCTGAGGCTTTTTCTATGGCTGAGTTTGGGCTAAATCAATGAGCCTTTCGTTTTTTTGGTAGCGAATCATGAAAATAAACAGCAGAAAAGGGAACACGTATTGACCAACGACGAGGAGGGTTAAGTCCACTATCACGGCGGCTGTAAAATTGAAGTAATCTATCAAGGCATTATCGATTCTGTGAAAAAGATGGATGACAAAAAGAAGTCCCAACCCGGCGGCGAGCCCCTTGATTTTCATTGCCCACGCCGTAGAACGAACGGCAAGGACAAGTGAGGTAAAGGTGACAATGCTGAAGGTTTCATAGTATACAATAGTTTCATGCGCTAGGCCGACGTGGTGATTAAACAAGGAAAAGCCCATGACCATGAACCAATCGAGGAATTGGATGTACCAATGGTGGACCTTCATCCATAGAAGAAAAACACCGCTGGATATCAGCACAAAGCGGGCAAGAAAGCCTGCCGCTTGGAGAGGAATGCCCAGTTGCGACTCTTCCCCGTCGATCCATTTCAGCCACAGGATGCACACCACAATAATCAAAAACATGGTGAATACCTGCCCCAGGTACACGTGAAATACGTTAAAAAGCCTCCGGTCATACCTGCTGACCATAAACGTCAATACGAGCCGGACAAGGTTGCCCAGATACAATGCGGGGATTCCCATTACAAGACCAGTTACCTTTTGTCGAACCGTTGCAGGATGGAAGATAACGAAACTGAGAAAGAGGCCTGCCATGAAGATCGGGGTACATTCAGGGATGATCTTGAACGCCAATCCGCCTTCCGAAACCGAGTCGCTAACCGTGGAAACAGGAATTCCAAAAGCATTCAAGACCAGACCCAGGGTCGCGGCAACATGCTCATTAATCGACCGTGTGAATGACGGAGGCAGCGCTTGAATGATTGCGTAGAATGCAATGCAGAAAAGAGTGAAAGCCGAGACAAAACGAAAACGGCCAGACCGGACCAGATCCAATGCAGAGGCCCCTAATA
>Ga0335081_10010835_pt1 | contig 14735 bp, 14 predicted proteins | sample Lox_Sample_35_FD_206713 | JGI IMG/M metagenome (GOLD analysis project Ga0335081, IMG submission 206713) | Soil microbial communities from Loxahatchee National Wildlife Refuge, Florida, United States - Lox_Sample_3.5 | ecosystem: Environmental > Terrestrial > Soil > Wetlands | place: USA... | reverse complement strand
ACGAGGAGGTGACGCCCGAGCACGTGCACCTTGCATTGCGCGATCTGGAGTCGAGCCGCCCGGGTGCGAGCGGCAGCCCCGAGGACAGCCCGGCCGCGGTGCGCGTACAGCGTGGGGCCATCCGGGCGCGCGGCGCCCACCAGCGCGAGTACCTCGCGCAGATCCGCGGTCGCGATCTCACCTTCGGCATCGGCCCCGCCGGCACGGGCAAGACCTATCTCGCGGTCGCCTGCGCCGTCGAGTCGCTGCTGAGCGATCGTGTGCGGCGCATCGTGCTCGTGCGGCCGGCGGTGGAGGCGGGCGAGCGGCTCGGGTTCCTCCCGGGCGATCTCACCCAGAAGGTCGACCCGTACCTGCGGCCGATGTACGACGCGCTGTACGAGATGCTGGGGTTCGACCGCGTGGCGCGCTTCATCGAGCGCAACGTCATCGAGGTCGCGCCGCTCGCCTTCATGCGCGGCCGCTCGCTCAACGACTCGTTCATCATTCTCGATGAGGCGCAGAACACCACCATCGAGCAGATGAAGATGTTCCTCACGCGCATCGGCTTCGGCTCCAAGGCCGTGGTCACGGGCGATGTCACGCAGACCGATCTGCCCGCCGGCAAGCTCTCCGGTCTGCGGCACGTGACCGACGTGTTGCGCGCGGTCGAGGGCGTCGCGTTCACGTACTTCGACGCCCAGGATGTGGTGCGTCACCCGCTCGTGCAGCGCATCGTGCAGGCCTACGAGGCGCGGGGGCGCGACGCATGAGCCGGCCGCTGTCGGTGGAGGTTCTGCGGCGCGGCCGCGGCTGGGCGCCGCGCGCCGCCGAGATCCGCGCCTGGGCCGCGGCGGCACTCGGGCGGCGCGCGCCCGGAGGCGAGCTTGCCGTGAGGATCGTCGGCTCGACCGAGAGCCGCAGGCTGAATGCGCACTACCGCGGGCGCGACAACGCCACCAACGTGCTGTCATTTCCGGTCCCCCATCCGCCGGCTGCGCTGCCGCGGCCGCTCGGGGATCTCGTGGTGTGCGCGCCGGTGGTGCGCGCGGAGGCCCGCCGGCAGCACAAGAGCGAGCATGCCCACTGGGCGCACCTGATCGTGCACGGCAGCCTGCACCTCATCGGCTACGATCACGAGCGGCCGCGCGATGCGCGCCGCATGGAGCGCCGCGAGATCGCGGTGCTCAAGCGTCTGGGCTTCGCCAATCCCTACCGGAGCTGACGGGAATGTCCTCTAAGGATGGCAACACGACGGGCCGCTGGCTGCGCCGGATCACCCAATCGCTCGCCGGCGAGCCGCAGGATCGCGAGGATCTGATCGCGAAGCTGCAGGAGGCGCGCGAGCGCGGCCTCATCGACGCCGAGGCCATGCGCATGCTGGAAGGCGTGCTCGATGTGTCCGACCTCAAGGTGCGCGACATCATGGTGCCGCGCGCTCAGATGGTGTTCCTGCGTCGCCACGAGTCCCCCGAGCGCATCCTGCCGATCGTGGTCGAGTCCGGTCACTCGCGTTTTCCGGTGATGGACGAGGACCGGGACGACATCGCGGGCATCCTGCTCGCCAAGGATCTGCTGCGGATGTCGGTCGCTCCGCCCGAGGAGGCCTTCGACATCCGCGAGTACATGCGCCCGGCCGTGTTCGTGCCGGAGTCCAAGCGGCTGAACGTGCTGCTCAAGGAGTTCCGGCGCAACCGCAATCACATGGCGATCGTCGTCGATGAGTACGGCGGAGTCTCGGGCCTCGTCACGATCGAGGATGTGATCGAGCAGATCGTCGGCGAGATCGACGATGAGTTCGACGTCGAGGACGAGCAGAACATCCGCAAAGAGGCCGAACGCACTTTTGCCGTGCGCGGCACGACGCGGCTCGAGGAGTTCAACGAGTACTTCGGCACCTCGCTCGCCGAGGACGGCTTCGACACCGTGGCCGGGCTGCTGATGAAGCAGCTCGGCCGCCTGCCGCGCCGGGGTGAGACGCTGTCGATCGACGGCCTCGAGATCCGGGTGATGCGGGCGGATCGCCGCCGCATCGATCTGCTGCGCGTGGTGAGCGCGCATGACATCGTCCCGCCGGATGAGCGCGCGGCGGGCCTGTCCTGACCCCTCGGGCGAGCTGCAGCTTGCAGGTGCCGAGTCTCGAGCAGCCGTGGCTGCGCAACCTCGCGGCCGCGGTCGCCGGAGCGCTGCTCGCGCTCGCATTCGCGCCGCTGCAGTGGTGGCTGCTCGGGCTCCTCTGCCCAGCCGCGCTGATGCTGCTCATGCAGGGCGCGGGGCCCCGGGCGGCCGCCGCCCGCGGCTTCTGGTTCAACGCAGGCACCTTCGCGGCCGGCACCTACTGGCTCTACATCAGCATCCACCTGGTCGCGGCGGCACCCATCTACATGGCGCTCGCGCTGCTCGTGGGGCTGGTCGCGATCATGGGACTGTACGGGGCGCTGCTCGGCTACGTGGTCGCGCGCTTCGTTCCCGCGCGCGGCGCGCTGCGCTACCTCGTGGGGATCCCCGCGGCGTGGCTGCTGATCGAATGGCTGCGCGGCTGGTTCCTGTCGGGCTTCGCCTGGCTGTCGCTCGGATATACGCAGACCGACACGCTGCTTGCGCATCTGGCGCCCGTGATCGGCGCCTACGGCCTGTCCGCCGTGCTGCTGGTCGCCGCCGGTGCGCTCGCAATGCTGGTACGCGGCAGTCGGCGCGAGCGGGTGCTCGCGCTCGCGGTGCTCGTCGTGCCGTGGGTGGCGGCGGCGAGTCTTGCCAAGGTGGAGTGGACCCATCCATCGGGTCCGCCCATCGGTGTCGCCATCGTGCAGGGCGCAACTCCGGAGGACGAGAAGTGGGTCGCGGAGAACCACGATGCGACGCTCGAGCTCTATCGCGAGCTCACGCTGCGCGAGCTCGGCGTGCCGCTCATCGTGTGGCCGGAGGCGGCGCCGCCGGATCTTGCCGAGAGCATCGAGGACTACCTCGCCGAGCTCTACCGCCAGGCCCGGCGCCACGGCTCGGCCCTCGTGCTCGGTGTCCTGCGGACCTCCGACGACGGCGCACACACCTACAACTCGATCCTGAGTCTCGGCGATGCGGTCGGCTGGTACAACAAGTCGCATCTGGTGCCGTTCGCCGAGTACTACCCGGTGCCGGATTTCGTGCGCTCGTGGCTGCGCGTCCTGAACCTGCCCCACGACGATCTCACGCCGGGCACCACCGACCAGGGGCTGCTCGTCGCCGCCGGGCTGCATCTCGCCGCGACGGTGTGCTACGAGGATGCGTTCGGCGCCCTGCCGCTCGGACGGCTCGCCGGCACCGACGCGCTCGTCAACGTCACCAACGACGCCTGGTTCGGCCACTCGAGCGCGCGCTTCCAGCATTTCCAGATCGCCCGCATGCGCACGCTCGAGACCGGGCGCTACCTCATCCGGGCCGCGAACGATGGCATCTCGGCGGTCGTCGGCCCCCACGGTGAAGTGCTCGCCCGCGCTCCGGAGTACCGTCCCGCCGTGCTGCGGGCGTCCGTCATTCCCCGGCGGGGATTGACACCGTTTGCCTACACGGGAAATTGGTTGATTATTTCGCTCGCGGCCACCACGCTTGGAGGTCTGGCCGCGTGGGTGTGGATCGCCGAGCGGCGGCGGCTGCAGCCGGCCGCGGCGGATGTGTCATAAGGCATAGCGGAACCTCGAGCACGGCAGCCCTGTCTAGTGGGAGCCGAGAAAGTCCTTAGTTGGCGGAGTCTTAGCATGAGCTTTCAATGGTCGGCCCGCAGGGTCGCATTCGTCTTCCTGACCACCCTGTCGCTGGTGGCGTGCTCGGGCAGCTCGAGCGCGCAGACCGCCCCGCAGGGCGCTGCGCGGGCCGCGGAGCCGCCCGCCAGAGAGTCCAATGAGCCGCTGCAGGTTGCGGGACTTCCGGACTTCTCGGTCCTGGTGGAGCGGTACGGACCCGCGGTCGTCAACGTCGAGGTCGTGGAGCGCTCGGCGCAGGCGGCCGGCGGCGAGGGCCAAGGAGGGGAGGAGGATCCATTCAACGACTTCTTCCGGCGCTTCGGCATTCCCGGTCCCAACATTCCGCGCAACAACCAGCCGGCTCGCGGCACGGGCTCCGGCTTCATCGTCACCTCCGAGGGCTACATCCTCACCAACGCGCACGTCGTCGCGAACGCCGACCAGGTGACCGTCAAGCTGACCGACCGCCGCGAGTTCCAGGCGAAGGTGGTCGGAGTCGACCAGCGCACCGACGTGGCCGTCATCAAGATCGAGGCGCACGGGCTGCCCGTGGTGAAGATCGGCGATCCCGCTCGGCTCAGGCCCGGCCAGTGGGTGATCGCGATCGGCTCGCCCTTCGGCTTCGACAACAGCGCAACCGCGGGCATCGTGAGCGCGATCTCGCGCTCGCTGCCGAGCGACAACTACGTGCCGTTCATCCAGACCGACGTGGCCGTGAACCCGGGCAACTCCGGCGGCCCGCTCTTCAACACCCGCGGCGAGGTCGTCGGCATCAACTCGCAGATCTTCAGCCAGACGGGCGGCTACATGGGTCTGTCGTTCGCGATCCCGATCGATGTCGCCGTCAACGTGCAGAACCAGCTGATCAAGACGGGCCACGTCGTGCGCGGCCGTGTCGGCGTCACCATTCAGGACGTGAATGCCCAGCTCGCCGAGTCCTTCGGGCTCGATCGCCCGCGCGGTGCGCTGGTCTCCTCGGTCGAGCCGGGCGGCCCGGCCGACAAGGCGGGGGTGAAGCCCGGTGATGTGATCGTTGCCGTCAACGGGCAGAACATCGAGCGCTACGGTGAGCTCTCCGGACGCATCTCCAACATGAGGCCCGGGAGCGATGCGCGTCTGTCGCTGTGGCGCAACGGCAAGCAGGACGATGTGAGTGTGAAAGTCGCCGAGCTCAACGAGCAGCAGGCGCGCGTGGCTTCCCGTGGCGGCAGCCGCTCCGGCGCCGATCAGGCCGCGCGGCTCGGGCTGTCGGTGCGCCCGCTGCAGCCGGATGAGAAGCAGCAGGCGCAGACCGAGGGCAGCCTGGTCGTCGAGCAGGTCACCGGTCCGGCGGCGGCCGCAGGCGTGCAGCCGGGCGATGTGATTCTCGGCGTGAACGGCCGGCGCGTGAAGACGGTCGCGGAGCTGCAGGATGCCGCAAAGGGCGCCAGCAAGACGATCGCACTCCTCATTCAGCGTCAGGAAGCGCAGATCTTCGTACCGCTCAGGCTGAACTGACGCTCCATTTGATGGACGAGATCTACGACCCGTCCGCCGTCGAGCGCGCGGCGCAGGAGCACTGGCGCGCGCTCAATGCCTATCGCGCCCGGGAAAACGATCCGCGCTTCCCCAAGGGCAAGTACTACGTGTGCTCGATGCTGCCGTATCCGAGCGGCAAGCTGCACATGGGCCACATGCGCAACTACACCCTCAACGATGTCGTATACCGCTTCAAGCGCTCGAGCGGCTACAACGTCATGACGCCGATGGGCTGGGATGCGTTCGGTCTGCCGGCCGAGAACGCCGCGATCGACAAGCGCGTCGCGCCCGCCAAGTGGACCCGGGCCAACATCGCCGACATGAAGGCGCAGTTCGCCCCGATGGGGTTCGCGTTCGACTGGTCGCGCGAGATCGCGACCTGCGACCCGGAGTACTACCGCTGGAACCAGTGGCTGTTCCTCAAGATGCTGAAGAGCGGTATCGCCTACCGCAAGACCCAGATCGTCAACTGGGACCCGGTCGATCAAACGGTGCTCGCCAACGAGCAGGTGGAGGACGGCCGCGGCTGGCGCTCCGGAGCGCTCATCGAGAAGCGCGAGATCCCCGGCTACTACCTCGCCATCACGCGCTACGCCGAGGAGCTGCTCGCGCAGCTCGGTCAGCTGGAGGGCTGGCCGCACCAGGTGCGCACGATGCAGGAGAACTGGATCGGGCGCAGCGAGGGCGTGCGGCTCGCCTTTCCCTACGAGCTCGATGGCGCGCGACAGCTGCTGTGGGTGTTCACGACCCGGGCGGACACTCTCATGGGCGCGACGTTCGTCGCGATCGCACCCGAGCATCCACTGGCGGCGGAGCTTGCTTCGCGTGGGCTGGCGCGCGGGGATGGGCGTCTCAGCGCGTTCATCGAGGACTGCAGGCGCGGCGGGGTCGCTGCCGCGGAGCTCGCGACGCTCGAGAAGCAGGGCGTGCCGACCGGGTTCTTCGTGTCGCATCCGCTGATCGCGGGCGAGCGTCTGGAGGTGTGGATCGGCAACTACGTGCTCATGGGCTACGGCGAGGGCGCGGTGATGGGCGTGCCGGCCCACGATGAAAGGGACTTTGCGTTCGCCCACAAGTACCACCTGCCGATCAAGCAGGTGCTCGGGAGCGCACAGGCGTTCGATCCTGCGCGGTGGCAGGACTGGTATGCCTCGAAGGGCGCTGACATTCGCGTGCTGAACTCCGGCAAGTACGATGGCATGAGCCACGGCGAGGCGGTCGATGCCATCGCCGCGGATCTGGCGGTGCGCAACCTCGGCGAAAAAAAACTCCAGTGGCGCCTCCGCGACTGGGGCATCTCGCGCCAGCGCTACTGGGGCACGCCCATTCCGATCATCCATTGCGAGGCCTGCGGCGTGGTGCCCGTGCCGGAGCAGGACCTGCCGGTCGTGCTGCCGGAGGACCTGGTGCCGGACGGCACCGGCAATCCGCTCAACAAGGACGAGCGCTTCCTCGCGTGCACGTGTCCCGCCTGCGGCCGGGCGGCACGCCGGGAGACGGACACGATGGATACGTTCGTCGACTCCTCCTGGTACTACATGCGCTACTGCTGTCCCGGGGCCTCCGCGATGGTCGATCGGCGCAGCGACTACTGGATGCCGATGGACCAGTACATCGGCGGCATCGAGCATGCGGTGCTGCACCTGCTGTACGCGCGCTTCTGGACCAAGGTGATGCGGGACCTCAAGCTCGTGAAGTTCGACGAGCCGTTCACGCACCTCTTCACGCAGGGGATGCTGCTCGCGCACTGCTACTACCGGGAGGACCAGAGCGGCAGGAAGCGCTGGTTCTATCCGGCGGAGGTCGAGCAGCGCTTCGACGAGCGCGGCGTCCCGGTGAGCGCGATCGCCGTCGAGGACGGACTGCCGGTGCACTACGGCGGCATCGAGAAGATGTCGAAGAGCAAGAACAACGTGGTCGAGCCGGGCACGTTCATCGCGCGCTTCGGTGCCGATACCGCGCGCGCCTTCGTGATGTTCGCGGGCCCCCCGGATCAGAGCGCGCCGTGGTCGGATGCGAGCGCGGAGGGCGTGCATCGCTTCCTGAAGGCGTTGTGGGCGTTCTGCTACCAGGAGCGCGAGCGCATCGCGCACGCGCCGGCCGTGAATGCCGCGACGCTGGACGCAGAGCAGAGGAAGACTCGACACGAGGTGCACGCGTGCCTGCATCAGGCGCTGTTCGACTATCAACGCATGCAGTACAACACCGTGGTGTCGGCGGCGATGAAGATGCTGAACGCGCTGAAGTCGCGGACGACGCAGCCTTCCGTGCTGCGCGAGGGCATGGGGGTTCTGCTGCGCACGCTGTATCCGATCGCACCCCACGTCACGCATGCGCTGTGGGTCGAGCTCGGCTACGCGCGCGAGCTCGGCGATCTGCTCGATGCGCCGCTGCCGCAGCCCGCACCCGAGGCGCTGCGGCTCGAGGAGGTCGAGCTCGTGGTGCAGGTCAACGGCAAGCTGCGCGGGCGGCTCACGCTGCCCGCCGCCGTGACGCAGGAGGCGGCGCTCGCGGCCGCACTCGCCGACCAGCACATCCGCAAGTTCGTCGACAAGCCGGTTCGCAAGGTCGTGTTCGTGCGCGGCAAGCTGCTCAACGTCGTCGTATGAGCCGCGCGCGCCTGCTCCCCACCCTGGGCATCGTCTGTGCGGCGTTGCTGCCCTGCCTTGCGGGCTGCGGCTTTCATCTGCAGGGGCGCGCGCCGCTCCCCAAGGCCTTCAAGGTCTCCTACATCGAGGCGAAGGACCGCCAGAGCGACTTCGTGCAGGGACTGCGCAAGGCGCTCCTCATCAACGGCGCGCAGCTGGCGCAGGCGAGCACCGACGCCTCCGCCGTTGTGCACGTGCTGCACGATGAGCTCTCGGAGCGCGTGCTCGCGGTGTCCCCGACCAACCTGCCCCGCGAGTATGAGCTCACCTACACGGTGCGTTTCTCCGTAAGCGCCGGTGCGGCGGATCTGCTCACCGCACAGGAGGTGTCGGCGACCCGGGACTTCAGCTTCGATGAGCACGTGCTGCTCGCGAAGGACAACGAGGAGGCCATCCTCCGCCAGGCGCTCGCGCACGATCTCGTCGATGTGGTGATGCGGCGGCTGTCGAGCCTCTAGGCGAGCGAGGTCCGCGCGCGATGCTGAGGGTGGGAGCGACCGACCGGGTGGCGCTCGCGCTGCTGCTGGCGCGCTTCGATCTCGATCTCACCCTCGTCGCCCCGCAGGAGGAGATTCCCGGCTCGTACTGGGGCGAGAGCGAGGCGGGTCTCATAGGGCGGCGGCTCTACGCGCGACTCGACACGCCGGTGCATTCGGTGCTGCACGAGGCGAGCCACTACGTGTGCATGTCGCCGGAGCGGCGCGCGGGCCTCGATCGCGACGCCGGCGGCGATGACCTCGAGGAGTGCGCCGTGTGCTACCTGCAGATCCTGCTCGCCGGTGAGCTGCCGGGCGTCGGCCGCGAGCGTCTGTGCAGCGACATGGACGCGTGGGGCTACAGTTTCCGGCTCGGCAGCACGCGTGCCTGGTTCGACAGCGACGCCGATGACGCCCGTCGCTGGCTCGAGTCGCAGGCGATCCTCGATGCGAGCGGCCGTCTCACCGGGTTGCTGCGCGCCTGAGCGCGAAGCGATCCGTCGCCGCGACCAGCTCGCGGGTGATGCCCGCCTCGAATGCCGAGTGACCGGCATCCGGCACGATGACGAGCTTCGCCTCGGGCCAGGCACGGTGCAGATCCCAGGCGCTCTTCATCGGACAGACGATGTCGTAGCGACCCTGGACGATGACCGCCGGGATGTGCCGGATCCGCGGAACATCCGCGAGCAGCTGGTCCTCGCGCAGGAAGCCACGGTTGACGAAGTAGTGGCACTCGATGCGCGCGAATGCCGCGGCGTACGCGCCGTCCTCGAACTTGGCGACGTAGGAAGGGTTCACCTTGAGAAAGCTCGTGGCTCCTTCCCAGACCGACCAGGCGGCGGCGGCCCGCTGCAGCTCCTCGCGGTCGCTGCCCGTCAGGCGCCGATAGTAGGCCCGCATGAGATCGCCGCGCTCGCCCGGAGGTATCGGGGCGATGTAGCGCTCCCACAGATCCGGAAAGAGCGCCGCCGCCCCGCCGGGGTTCTGATAGAACCAATCGAGCTCCCAGGTGCGCAGCAGGAAGATGCCGCGCAGCACCAGCTCCGTCACGCTCGAGGGATGCGCCTGCGCGTAGGCGAGCGCGAGCGTCGAGCCCCAGGATCCTCCGAACACGAGCCAGCGCTCGATCCCGAGGTGCTTGCGCAACTGCTCGAGGTCGGCGACCAGATGCGGGGTGGTGTTGTCCTCGAGGCTCGCGTGCGGCCGGCTCTTGCCGCAGCCGCGCTGGTCGAGCAGCACGATCCGGTAGCGGCGGGGGTCGAAGAAACGTCGCATCTTCGGGTCGGTACCGCCGCCCGGGCCGCCGTGCAGAAAGACGGCCGGCTTGCCCCGGGGATTGCCGCACTGCTCGAAGTAGAGCTGGTGAGCGTCCGATACTTTCAGGTAGCCGCTGTCGTAGGGCCGCAGGGCAGGGTAAAGACCCATGGACGCACGCGGCTTCGGCGGTCGCCCCGCCCGGCGACGCCTCGCGATCTGTTTGGGCATGAAAACGCTCGTCGAAGCTGGTGCGGCCAATATACCGCAGGTAGCATGCTCGTCATGATCCGCCCGCCGCGCGCGCGCCACGCTTGAAGCTCAACCCCGACTCGCTCGGCCGGCAGCTCGCGGAGCGGTTGCTCCCTGTCTATCTGATCTGCGGCGACGAGCCGCTGCTCGCCGGCGAGGCCGCGGATGCCGTGCGCGCCGCCGCGCGCGCGGCGGGCTTCACGGAGCGCGAGGTGCACTTCATGGATCGGGGCGGCGATTGGGATGCGGTCCGCTCCTCCGTGAGCACCTTGTCCCTGTTCGCGGCGCGTCGCAGCATCGAGGTGCGACTGCCGAGCGGCAAGCCGGGCGTGACCGGCGGCCGCGCGCTGGTCGGGATCATCGAGTCTCTGCAGGAGGACACGCTGCTCCTGATCCTCACCGGGCGCCTCGACCGTGACGCGCAGGCCGCGGAATGGGTGCGTGCGGCGGAGACGCGCGGCGCCTGGGTCAGCGTGTGGCCCATCACTGCAGAGCGCTTGGCGCCATGGCTCGCCTCGCGCTGCCGGCAGCTCGGGCTGACCGCCGATGCCGATGCGCTCGCGCTCCTCGCCGAGCGCACGCAGGGCAACCTCCTCGCGGCCAAGCAGGAGCTCGACAAGCTGCGCCTGCTGCTCGCCGATCGGCACATCACCCTGCAGGCCGTGCTCGCGAGCGCCGCCGACAGCGCGCGCTTTGATGTGGCGGAGCTGCGCGAGGCGCTCGCCAGCGGGGCCGCGGCCCGCGCGGTGCGCATCCTCGGCGGCCTGCGTGCCGAGGGCGTCGAGCTGCCGCTCGCGCTGTGGGCGGTGGTGCGCGCGCTGCGCGAGCTCTCCGAGAGCTCCGACGCGGCGGGCGGGTCCGGGCGCGGTGTGCGAGGCGCGCGCACCCGATCGGTCCGGCGACTCACCGAGCGCGCCCTGCGCGCCGATGCCATGGCCAAGGGGCGCATCGCGGGGGATGCCTGGGACGAGCTCATGCTGCTCGCCGTCGACGCCTGCGGTCGCCCCGCTTTGCCGCTCGCAGCGGCGGTCATCCCGAACTAGGTCGCGACGCATGCAGCCCATCGGACTCTTCGGCGGCGCATTCGATCCGATCCACCACGGGCATCTGCGCACGGCCTTCGAGCTGTGGCAGGCACTGCGCCTCGCCGAGGTGAGATTCCTCCCGACCGGCAATCCGCCGCATCGGGCCGAGGTTCGCGCGGATGCGGCACTGCGCCTGGCCATGGTCCGGGCGGCCGTGGCCGGCCAGGCGGCCTTCATCGTCGACGATCGTGAAGTGCGGCGCTCGGGCAAGTCATATTCGGTCGACACGCTCACCGAGCTGCGCAGCGAGTATCCGGATCGCTCGCTGTGTCTGATCCTCGGCATGGATGCGTTTCTCGGTCTGCCGAACTGGCATCGCTGGCGCGAGCTGTTCGATCTTGCGCACATCGTCGTGGCGCATCGCCCGGGCTGGAAGGCGCCGGCGCTCGGGCCGCTCGGTGAGATCATGGTGGATCGCGGTACCGGCAGCATTCGCGATCTGCACGACAGCCAGGCCGGCAAGATCTACGTGCACGCCGGGACCCAGCTCGAGATCTCCTCGACCGAGCTGCGCCAGCTGCTGGTGGCGGGCCGCGATCCGCGCTACCTCGTGCCGGACCCCGTGCGCGAGATCATCCTGGAGAGCGGGTGCTATGCTCGACGGCAGCGTTGACAGTCAAACCGCAAGGGAGCGACAACCCAACCACATGGCCACACGTACACGCTCGCGCCGCGCGCCTGCGCCGGCGTCACCCGTTCGCGAGCTCGTCACGGCAGCTCTCGACGACATGAAGGCGGTCAATATCAAGTTGCTCGACGTACGTGGCCTCACCGACATTGCCGATACCATGATCATTGCCTCGGGCACCTCCGATCGGCACGTCCGCTCGATCGCCGAGCGGGTAGTCGAGCGCGCCAAAGGCGCCGGCTTCAGGCCGTACGGCGTCGAGGGCGCGCGCGACGGCGAGTGGGTGCTGGTCGATCTGCACGAGGTCATCGTCCACGTCATGCTGCCGCGCGTGCGCGAGTTCTACGGCCTCGAGCGCCTGTGGGAGCAGAGCGAGGCGCCTGCGGCCCCCGTCGCGGCTCCCCGGCGCCGCGTGCCGCGAGGCGCATCGAGCTAGCGCGCGGCAGCCGCGACATGCGGGTCCGCGTGATCGCCGTCGGCACGCGCATGCCGCGCTGGGTCGATGAGGTCTTCGGCGACTACGTCGCGAGACTCGGCTCGCGGCTGCCCGTCGCGCTCACCGAGATCGGCGCCGGGTCCCGCGCGGAGCGCGGCCTGATCGCAGCGTTGCGCCCCGGGGAATTCGTCGTCATGCTCGATGAGCGCGGGCGCGAGTTCCGCACCCGCCAGCTGGCAAAATGGCTCGAGGAGCGCATGGTGAGTGGCCGCGACCTCGCGTTCGTGATCGGCGGGCCCGACGGGCTCGGGAGCGCGGTGCTCGAGCATGCCGACCTCACCTGGTCGCTGTCGCAGCTCACGCTCCCGCATGCGCTGGTGCGCGTGATCCTGGCCGAGCAGCTGTATCGCGCGCACAGCGTTCTCGCCGGCCATCCCTATCACCGTGAGTGACGCGCCGGTACTGCGCCTCGCCTCGGCATCGCCGCGCCGGCGTGAGCTGCTCGCCCAGATCGGCGTGCCGCATAGCGTGACGCCGGCGCACATCGATGAGCAGTGGCGCAGCGGGGAGGCGCCGCGCGAGCACGCACTGCGTCTCGCGCGCGACAAGGCACGGGCCGTGTGGGAGGGCGGCGGGGCGCTGCCGGTGCTCGCCGCGGATACTGTCGTCGCACTCGATGGCTGCATTTACGGCAAGCCGCACGACCGTGCGCAGGCGCTCGCGACGCTCGCGGCACTCTCGGGGCGAGCTCACACGGTGCTCACCGCGGTCGCGCTCCACTCGGCACGGGGCCTCAGCACCTGCCTGAGCGAGAGCCGCGTGACCTTCCGCGTGCTCGAGTCGGCCGAATGCGAGGCGTACTGGGAGACGGGCGAGCCGCGCGACAAGGCGGGCGCGTATGCCATCCAGGGACTGGGCGCCGTGTTCGTCGCCTCCGTGAGCGGCAGCTATTCCGGGGTGGTCGGACTGCCGCTGAGCGAGACCGCCGCGCTGCTGCGCGCCGCCGGCGTGCCCTACTGGGTGGGGAGCCGCGCGCCGGGAACCGCAGCATGAACGGCGTGGAGATCTTCATCAACGTCGGCCCGCGCGAGACGCGCGCCGCGCTGCTCGAGGGCGGGGCGCTGCAGGAGATTCACCTCGAGCGCGCGAGCCGGCGCGGCCTGGTCGGCAACCTCTACAAGGGCAGCGTCTCGCGCGTGCTGCCCGGCATGCAGGCGGCGTTCGTCGACGTGGGCTTGGAGCGCACCGCGTTCCTGCACGTCGCCGACATCGCGCTCGCGCGGCCGGACGACACCATCGTGAACATCCCGCCGGTCGAGGACATCCGGCGCATCGTGAGCGAGGGCGATGAGATTCTGGTACAGGTGGTGAAGGATCCGATCGGCACCAAGGGCGCCCGGCTCACCACGTTCGTCGCGCTGCCCTCGCGCTTCCTCGTTTACATGCCGCGAGGCGAGGGCATCGGCGTGTCGGCGCGCATCGAGGACGAGTCCGAGCGGCTGCGTCTGAAGAGCGCCGTCGCGAGCATGCTGCAGCCTGGCGCGGCCGGCGGGTACATCGTACGCACCGCGGCGCAGGGGGCCGCCGCGGGAGCGCTCCGCGAGGACATGGCGTATCTCGAGAAGCTCTGGCGCCACGTCCGCGGCGCCGGCGAGGCCGCCGCCGCCGGGAGCATCGTGCACGAGGATCTGCCGATCAGCCTGCGCGTGCTCCGCGATGAGCTCGCGCGCGGCGCAAGCCGCGTGGTCGTCGACTCGCCGCGCGAGCACGCACGCATGCTCGAGTTTGCCCGCGACTTCCTGCCCGAGGGCGCGGCACGCATCGAGCTGTACTCCGGGCCGCGGCCGCTCTTCGATATGCACGGCATCGAGGAGGAGCTCGGGCGTGCGCTCGACCGCAAGGTCCCGCTCAAGTCAGGCGGCCATCTGATCATCGATCAGACCGAGGCGATGACCACCATCGATGTGAACACGGGAGCCTACGTCGGGCACCGCAACCTCGAGGAGACGATCTTTCGCACCAATCTCGAGGCCGCGGTCGCGATCGCGCGCCAGCTGCGCCTGCGCAACCTGGGCGGGATCATCATCATCGACTTCATCGACATGCAGGACGAGGCGCACCGGCGCGCGGTACTCGCCGCCCTGGAGCGTGCCCTCGCCGCCGATCGCGCCCAGACGCACATCGCGAGCCTCTCGCCGCTGGGGCTGGTCGAGATGACGCGCAAGCGCACGCGCGAGAGCCTGGAACATCTGTTGTGTGCACCCTGTCCAAGTTGCGAGGGGCGCGGCTTCGTGCGCACGGCGGAGACGATGTGTCACGACATATTTCGCGAGATTGTGCGACAGAGCCGGCAGTTCGCGAGCCGGGAGCTGCTGATACTGGCCCACCAGGACGTGGTGGGACGCCTGCTGGATGAGGAGTCGACGGCGCTGGCGGAGCTCGAGGCGCAGATCGGACGACCGATTCGCCTGCAGGTCGAGGCCTTGTACGGAGTCGATCAGTTCGACGTGGTGCTGGTATAGGGCGTCGCGCCCCTCTCATCGCCGCGGCGGCTGGCGGTGCGCACGCAGCGAGCGAGACTTGAGCCGCACATGATCACGGGAGCCGACAGTACCATCGAGGCGCGCGCGGGACGCGGGCCTGAAGGTGCGCGCCTGTCCCGTGCAGCACCTTGGCTCCGCGCGCTCCTCGCAGCCTGCGCCGCGGCGCTGTTGATCGTGGCGATCGGGGTCTTCACCTA
>Ga0335081_10010834_pt1 | contig 14735 bp, 14 predicted proteins | sample Lox_Sample_35_FD_206713 | JGI IMG/M metagenome (GOLD analysis project Ga0335081, IMG submission 206713) | Soil microbial communities from Loxahatchee National Wildlife Refuge, Florida, United States - Lox_Sample_3.5 | ecosystem: Environmental > Terrestrial > Soil > Wetlands | place: USA... | reverse complement strand
AATCAGGCCTTCGGGGACATGGATGGGAGCGGCCGCCACCTGGGCGCGAATGTCCTCGGCGCGCGCGATGGCGTCGTCTATTTCGCAACCCGGCATCACGATGACGAACTCCTCGCCGCCATAGCGGCAGGGCGCATCATACGGGCGAACGCACGCGGCCATTCGTCGCGCCGCCTCGCGGAGAACGATATCGCCGGCCGCGTGGCCAAATTTGTCGTTGACCTGTTTGAAGTGGTCGAGGTCGGTCATGATGAGCGAAAGAGTATTCGCCTCGCGATCCGCGCGTTTTAGTTCGCGTGTCAATAGCTCAAACATCGCGCCGCGGTTGTAAAACTCGGTCAGGCAGTCGCGGCTGGCCTGCTTCCGAAGTAGCTCGCGAGCGCGCATCAACTCCTCCTGCAGATCGATGATCCGGCGTCCAGCCCGCAGCCGCACACGTAACTCTTGTGTATTGACTGGCTTACGAAGATATTCATCCGCCCCTGCTTCCATTCCTTCGATCAGCTCTTCGGCCGTGTCTTTGGCCGTCAGCAGCAAGATGTAAATATAGGGTTCACGGTTCTGCTCGCGAACCCGGCGGCATACCTCCACACCGTCCAGCTCCGGCATCATCCAGTCCAGAATCGCCAGCCGCGGCGGATCGTCCTTGCTCAGAACCTCCAAGGCCTGCTTGCCATTGACGGCTGCGACCGCGTCGTAGCCCCACTTCTTCAGCAGTTTTTCCAAGGCCAGGCGGAAACCGGGATTGTCTTCTGCGATCAGCGCCTTCAAGGCAACACGCTCCCCTAACCGACCGTTTACAGTCGTCATGGTTCATATCGGCGGGAACCAATGGAATGATTAGACTGGTTACGTCCAGCAATCCGCCGCTACTGTGTTTCCCGTATATTGACCTGAGCGGCTTTATCGACATGGCAACCATTTTCGTCACCGGGGGCAGCGGCTATATGGGGCGCGGGCTGATTGTTCAGCTGCTTCAACGCGGACACAACGTGCGGGCCGTCGCCCGCGAGGGTTCGGAGGGCAAGCTCCCGGCAGGTTGCCGGGTCATCATCGGCGACGCCCTGGATGAACGAACCTACGTGGACCATGTCCCAGGCTGCGACGTCTTCGTCCACCTGGTGGGGGTGGCGCACCCCAGCCCGGCGAAGGCCGCAGAATTCGGGCGGGTCGATCTGGCGTCGATTCGCGCAGCCGTGGCCGCTGCGACAAAGGCCCGCATACCGCATTTCGTCTACGTGAGCGTCGCCCATCCCGCGCCGCTGATGAAAGACTATATCGCCGTGCGATCCCAGGGAGAGGAGATGATCCTCGCCGCCGGCTTAAACGCGACGATTCTTCGGCCATGGTACGTGCTGGGCCCGGGGCATCGCTGGCCGGTCGTGCTGATTCCGGCCTATTGGCTCATGGAACACTTGCCGCAGACCAGGCAAGCGGCCCGGCGCCTCGGGCTGGTTTCCTTGCCGCAAATGGTCACCACGCTGGTGAACGCGGTGGAAAACCCGGCCTCGTCCGTTCGGATCATGGAGGTTCCCGAAATTCGCGGAGCCCGCTTCGGCTAATGCTTGGATTCGAGCTCGGCTTTGAGCTGGCGGTAGGCGGTTTCCTCGAAGTTCAATTTCAGCCGTTCGCGGCCCTCGCTTTTGGGGTCACCGGGGCGGGGGCCGTCCCTCTTCAGGCAGCGCCCCAGAAAAACCACGGCTTCACTGTCGTCCGGACTGCGGTCCAACAACGCGCGAAAGCCCTCCGCTGCGTGGACAAAGTCGCCTTGCTTCCAAAGCACGTAACCGATGTTGAACTGGTAGTCTGGATCGGCGGAATCGCCCTCGGCGGCGCGGCGGAAATTGTCGAGAGCCGAGGCTGCGCCCATGCGTGACTGCGCCGCCCCCAGATTGTTCAGCACCTCGTTGAGGGGAAGCGGGCCTGCCACCATTTCGAACCTCTTGGCGGCACCGGCGAAATCGCCCGTGTAGTAGCGGCACAGGCCGAGCAGAAAACTGGCTTCGAAGTAATGCGAGTCTGCGCGGCTGACCTTTTGCAGCCAGCCCACCGCGACAGCGTAATCCTTCTTCTCAAACTCCATCTTTCCGAGCTGAAAGCAGGGCTCCGAGAATCGCTCGTCCAGGCGTGCGGCCTGTGCAAACAAACGGTGCTTCTGCTCCGGCGACGGCGCCAGCAGGCCGCGAACATAGTTCTCCATGGCGTCCAAACGCACCGTCGGCCGGTCACGACTGAAGTCCGCCTCGGAAGGAGCTTTGTTCTGAACCAGAGCCTTGAGACACTGCCACGCCACACGGGTCTCCAGCGACGCCAGGTCTTCCAGCGCGCCGATCTCCTCGAACTCGGGACCCTGTCGGGTGTGCTGAAGGTCGAGGATGCGCGCCGCGATGCGTAGGGAATCGTGAGGCGAAACCGCCGGCGCTCCGGGAGATGCCGGCGCCGGATCCGCAACCGCAACGTGCGTGACCTCGTAGCGGCCGTAAATGATTTGGGAGGCGTCCAGCGCCTCACCCAGCTTGATAATGGAAGCGTGCGTCAGAATGGCGTTGGGCCGGATGGACAGCCGGCGGCAGCCTTCCAGACGGTCCTCTCGGGAGAGTACGAGAACGTTTTGCGAGGCGAGCGACTCGTGGATGGTTTCCGCGATGCTTTCGCCGATCCAATCGATATTTTGGGAGCCGGATCCATTGAAGAACGGAAGCACCAGGACGGTCTCGGCGCGGGCCACGGAAACACTGGAAAAGCCGACACCCAGGATGGGGAACAGGACCAGAAATGGGAGCCGCAGCACGATCCTTCATTTTAGCAGCAGCCCCCGGACGCAAATCTCACGCAACCATGCGCGGTCTTACTCGCTGACCACCAATCTCATGTTCGTGCCACCCAGGTGGATCTCCTGAACGTGGTATTTTCCATCACCGTTTGTGTAACGTACCGAGGTGGAACTGTACTTGGTGTCGGCGGTTTCGACCTTGACCGCCGCCTCGCACGACTGCTTCCCTTTGTGGATCAAGACCTTCTGATCCTTCAACTCCAAGGTGTACTCGCCGGGCTTTAGTTCCGTTCCACCGATCACCGAGGGCTCGAACAACTTGAGGGAATATGACTTCGCGCTGGCGATTGCGGCCAGCCCCAGAACAGCGAACAGCATCAGAAACCGTTTCGTCATGGATGCAAACTCTCCTTAGTCGTTGCCAACGGCTCCCGGTTGGCGGCCACGCCGAGCACAGACACACGTAGCGCTTCAGCGTTGCCGTTACGAGATCTATCCCCGAAAGCCGCTAACGAAGTCTTTCTCCATAATACGGTCCAAATGCGAAAAGGTTCCGCCAGACACGGTGGTTTTACGGTAATGGTCTAGAGCGCTTCCGTCAGCCGAGAAATCGGTTGGCCCGATCCAGCACGGCCTGCTGTGTCACCGGATCATCGCCGAACCCGGAGAACCACTCCATCCGCTGCTCCTGCCGGAACCACGTCATTTGGCGCTTGGCATAGCGGCGGGTGTTTCGTTGCGCATAGAAGATCGCTTCGTTGAGGTTCAGCTCGCCGGTAAGAAGCTGGAGGGCCTGACGGTAGCCGTGCGACTCGAACGGTTTGGCGGATGGGGGAAATCCGCGCGCCAGAATGCCGCGCACCTCCTCCACGAGGCCGCCGTGGAACATCTGTTCGGCGCGTTGGTCGAGCCGCTGGTAGAGCTGGTCACGCGGCGGAGCAAGGCCGATTTTCAAAACTCGATAGCCGCGCAAGGCGTCGCGGCCGTGGCGAAACAGCTCGCTCGTGGCGCGGCGCGTCAACAGGCACACTTCCAGGGCTCGGACCAGCTTCGGGAAATCGTGCGGATGGATACGCGCCGCCGATTCGGCATCGAATCGTCCCAGGAGACGGTAGACCGACCCGGGTCTCCGGCTCTCACGCGCACTCAAGCGGTCGCGCAGGCCCTGGTCGCGTGAAGGGCCGGGAAACAGGCCATCCACCAGGGCTCGGAAGTAAAATCCCGTTCCGCCGGCGATCACCGGCAGGTGCCCGCGTACCGCAACCTCCTCGAGCACCCGGCGGGCGAGCCGTGCATACTCGCCTGCGCTAAACACCTGATCCGGATCAAGAATATCGATGAGGTGGTGCGTTATCCCACACCGCGCTTCCGGCGGAAGCTTAGCGGTCCCGACGTCGAAGTAACGGTATATCTGCAAGGAATCGCAGTTCACGACCTCGCCCACGAATTTCTGAGCGATCGACAGGGCCAGTTCGCTTTTCCCTGCCCCGGTGGGACCCAAAACGGCAATAACCTTGTGCTCGTGCATTACGTCTTAGTTTCAGCGGCCTGGCGGTATACAATGAAAAAGAGAAGGGCTTCGTCTGTTCTGGGCGCCAGGCGCGCGGTGGGCGAAAGAAGATTTCATCAATGAATTATCCGGCAAGATTGCTTCAAGGGGCTCTGTGCCTCGCTGCCTTTTCGACGGGCTTGGCACTCAGCCAGTCGACAACCGACGCGGCCAGCCCGAGCACGTCTGATCCTAAAGTTTCCGACAAGGCCAACGCCTACTACAACTTTGCCATGGGCCACCTCTACGCGGAACTGGCCGGCGCCTTCGGCAACCGCAGCGACTACACCAACAAGGCCATTGATTACTATCGCCAGGCCATGAAGCTCGATCCCTCGGCGTCTTTCCTGTCTGAGGAACTGACGGATCTCTACATCCAGGCCGGCAGGATCAAGGACGCGGTCACCGAGGCCGAAGACCTCTTGAAGCAGGATCCAAACAACTTGGATGCCCGGAGGATGCTCGGCCGCATGTACGCACGGCTGATCGGCGACCCGGAGCAGCACAAGGTCAACGACGAGATGGTGCAGCGGGCCATCGAGCAGTTCCAAAAGATCACCGAGCAGGAGCCCACGGATGTCGAAAGCTGGCTGATGCTGGGACGTCTGGAGCGCGTCAGCCGGAATTCGGTGGAAGCGGAGAAGGATTTCAAGAAGGTTCTTGACCAGGATGCCGGCAACGAGGAAGCATTGGCCGGCTTAGCGGGGGTGTACTCGGACTTGGGTGACACCAAGAACGCCATCGAGATGCTGCGCATGGCGACCAGCAAGCATCCCAACCCGCGGACACTGGCGGAGCTGGCGACCTTCTACCACAATGCCAAGGACTACGTTAACGCCGCGGATGTCTGGCGGCAGGCGCTGCAGATGGATCCCGAGAACACGCGCCTCAAGCAGGCGCTGGCAAGGGATCTTCTATTCGCCGATCGCTCGACTGAAGCGCTCAAGGTGTATCAAGAGCTGGCCGCAGCCGATCCGCGGGACGAAGACAGTCTCTTGCATGTGGCCGAGATTTACCGCGAGCGAGGGGATTTCCCCAAGGCCCACGCGGCACTCAGCAAGGCACGCCAGTTGGATTCCCAGAACCTGGAACTGCGTTACGAGGAGGTGAATCTTCTGGACGCCGAGGGTAAGACGGATGCTGCCGTGGCCGCCCTCCGCGCCATGCTCAGCGACACAGCCTCCAAGAGTTACAGCGACGAGGAAAAAGGCCGCCGTACGGTCCTGCTGGAGCGGCTGGGGATGCTCTACCGCAACGCCGAACGCTACAGCGAGGCCGTGGACGCTTTCCGGCAGATGGCGGACGTGGATCCCGAGTCAGCGCCGCGCGTGTCTGCCGCGATCATCGATACCTGGCGCGCTGCTAAGGACTTCAAAAAAGCTGACGCCGAGCTGCAAGCGGCCTTAAAGAAGTCTCCCAAGGACCGCTCTCTCACCGGCGCCAAGGCTTCGCTTCTGGCCGATGAGGGAAAGATCGACGAAGCCGTTGAGGTGCTCCGCACGCTGCCGGATGCAGACAAGGACTGGGGAACGCAAATCGCCATCTCCCAGGTTTATGAGAAGGGAAAAAGGTTCGACGACATGGGCAAGGCGCTCGATGCCGCCGAAAGAATCTCTGAATCCACCCAGCAGAAAATGAATGTACTTTTCATGCGCGGCGCGATGCTGGAGAGAACCAAGCAGTTTGACGCGGCGGAGGCCGAATTTCGCAAGGTGCTGGCGATGGACCCGGAATACTCCGGCGCGCTCAACTATCTGGGTTACATGCTGGCGGACCGCAACGTCCGGCTCGACGAGGCACAGAAGATGATCAGCAAAGCCGTCGAGCTGGAGCCGGCGAACGGCGCCTACCTGGACAGCCTGGGATGGGTGTGTTTCCGCCAGAACCGGCTGGATGACGCCGTGAGCTACTTGCAGAAGGCGCTGCAAATACCCAGCGTCGCCAAAGACCCCACGGTGCACGATCACCTGGGCGATGTTTATTTCAAGCAGGGCAAAATCCGGGAGGCCATCGCGCAGTGGCAAAGTTCACTGAAAGAGTACGAGGCGGGCGTCACGCAGTCGGATGCCGACCCGGAGGAAATGGCGCAGGTCGGTAAGAAGCTGGAGGATGCCCGCGTGCGCGTGGCCAAGGAAGATCCCTTGGATAAGGATAAACGGCAGTAGACCAAACTGGTTGGAGGTGATGGCATGCGCCTCTGGTTAGTAGCCGGTGTTCTCCTGACGGCAGCAGGTATGCGGGCACAGGACTTTCCGCCCGAGTTCTTCGACACTCATCCCACCGCGCTCGACAGCGCGCACTTCCAACGCGTGTTTCAGAATGACTTCGTGGAAGTGATTCGCGTGCGGCTCGGGCCCCACGAGAGAACGGCGAACGTGGCGCTGCCGCCGCACGTCATGACCTGTATCAGCGATCAGCATGTCCGCTTGATTTACCCCCACGGCAAGCCCGCGGAGCGCATAGAAAAGGCGGGCTACACCGGATGGGTGCAGCGTGACGACTACGGCATTGAAAACCTGGAAGACAAGCCCGCGGAATGGATCCTGGTGGTACCTCGCAGCGGCGAAAGAGGCTGACCAACCCCTGTGAGAATCTTGATGCGGATCTCGGTCATACTGGCTTGGCTGGCAATGCTGCCCTGGGTGCTCGCGTCGGTTGTAGCCATTTTTGTCTCTGCACTTTCGAACCGCTGGGTAGTCGATGTTTACATCCATGACGTGTACTTCGTCTTGCCCACGCCATTCGTGGCAGCTCTTGCCTGCATCCTGACCGTTCCATTGGCGCTGGCAACGCGCAGGTGTTTCCGTACGCCGTCAGCCTCGCGCAGTTGACGCAGCCCGTTCCAACCCGATATCCTGAACCTTTCTGGTAGAGGTGCGGCGGCCAATAGTATCCGGGCGCGCGATTCCGACGAGCTTCGGACGCCCGCGAAAAAGGGGCCGGTCGCCGAAACCGCCGGGCAACTCGTAATCCCGGTGGTTGGGGGGTGCGGATAAGACCCGCCCACTGTCATCCGACTTGAAGAAAACGGATGGAGCGCTATCGGAAGCTGCCAGCCGCGGCGGGCTCGGATTCGCCTCTTGCACGCTCCGGAATGTCCCGCTTCCTTCCCCGCTCATTCACGAAGAATCATGAATGTTTTTGAGCTGACACGGGCACTGATCGACATCGAATCCATTACCGGCAACGAAGAACGGGTGGGTGGATTCCTATTCGGCTACTTGTCGCAACTCGCGGAACGCTACAACGGGCGGGTCGAGCGCATGGGAGTGGAGCCACACCGGTTCAACGTGCTCGCTCAGTGGGGCGATCCAGTGGTTACGCTTTCCACGCACATGGACACGGTGCCGCCGTTTTTCGCATCGCGCGAGGACGATGAGTTCATCCACGGCCGGGCTGCGTGCGACACCAAGGGCATCATCGCGTCGATGATCCATGCGGCGGAGGTGCTGCTGGCGAGCGGCGGAACCAATCTTGCCCTCCTGTTCGTGGTCGGCGAAGAACGCAACAGCGCCGGAGCTTATCACGCTGCGGCGCACCCGCGCGGATCGAAGTATCTCATCAATGGCGAGCCCACTGAAAACAAATTGGCTGTCGGCTCGAAGGGCGCGCTGCGTTATGAAATCGTGGCGCAGGGCAAAATGGCGCACTCGGCCTACCCGGAGCTGGGCGATTCGGCAATCGAAAAGCTGCTCAACGCGCTCGATCGCATCCGGCATATCGCGCTGCCGGTGGACGAGTTGCTCGGGCCAAGCACTTTGAATATCGGGACGATCAGCGGCGGGCGTGCCCCCAACATCATCGCGGATGAAGCGCGCGCGGAATTGATGATTCGCCTCGTTGGCGATTCGCACTCAACCAAAGACGCCATTGCTGCAGCGGCGGCGGGTTGCGTCGAAGCGCGCGAGGTCCTGGAAATCCCGGCAGTGCGGCTGGGGCGGCTGCATGGATTTGAAACCACGGTCGTGGCTTACACCACCGACATCCCGGCGTTCGGGGGCTCCTGGGGCCAGCCGTTCCTCATCGGCCCCGGAACCATTCATGTCGCGCACACGCTCGAAGAGCGCGTACCTAAGCGGCAATTAGTCGAAGCGGTCGAAATCTATCAACGCATGGTGAGACAGTTATGGAACCAAGAATCGAAGTCGGTATTTTAGGCGCGACCGGCATGGTCGGCCAGCATTTCATCAAGTTCTTGCAGGGCCACCCCTGGTTCGAGGTGCGGTGGCTCGGCGCGAGCGATCGCTCCACGGGTAAGAAATACCGTGACGCCACCAAGTGGCACCTGGCGGGCGTGATGCCGGACGCGGTGTCCGATCTCGTGGTTGAGGAATGCAAGCCCAGCAACGCGCCGCGCCTTCTGTTTTCGTCCATGGATTCTTCGGTGGCGACCGAAATCGAGCGGGCTTTTGCCGCCGCGGGGCACGTGGTCGTGTCGAACTCCAAGAACCACCGCATGGATCGCGATGTGCCGTTGCTCGTGCCGGAGGTCAACCCCGACCATCTGAAACTGGTGCCGCTCCAGCAGCGGCATCGCCCGTGGAGGGGGCAGATCGTGACCAATCCGAACTGCGCCACCGTATCGCTGGTGATGGGTCTCGCGCCCCTCAAGCCGTTCGGCATCACGCAGGTCATCGCCACCACGTTCCAGGCGATCTCCGGCGCCGGCTACCCCGGAGTGCCTTCGATGGACATCAACGCCAATGTGATTCCCTTCATTGGCGGCGAAGAGGAGAAGGTGGAACAGGAGACGCAGAAGATCCTGGGCGATTTCGCCGGTGATCATGTGCGTCATCTCGACGCCAAAGTCAGCGCGCACTGCAATCGCGTGCCGGTGGTGGACGGGCATCTGGTGACGGTGTCAGTGAAGTTATCGGCTCATCCCTCGCAGACCGACCTCATGTGCGCGTTCGACGAGTTCACGGGCGTTCCGCAGCAGAAGGCGCTGCCAAGCGCGCCGGCCAAGCCGGTGACCTATATGACACAGCACGATCGCCCGCAGCCGCGCCAGGATGCCGAGCGTGACCGCGGCATGGCCGCCTTCGTGGGACGGCTACGCCCCTGCCCGGTGCTTGATTACAAGTTCGTCGCCCTCACCCACAACACCATCCGCGGCGCCGCCGGAGCAGCGGTGTTGAATGCCGAGCTGATGCACGCCGAGGGGATGCTGGACTGATGATCGTCATGAAGTTCGGCGGGACGTCGGTCGAATCGGCTCCCGCCATCGAGCGCGTCGCGTCCATCGTTCGGGCGCGTGCGGAGCGCCGGCCGGTCGTAGTGGTATCGGCGATGGGCAAGACGACGAACAAGCTGCTCGCCATCGCCAACGCCGCCATCAACAGCAGCCGTGCGGATTACATCGCACAGATTCATGACCTCCGCGATTTCCACTCGCGCGAGGCGCGCCTGGTGGTGCCGCTTGCGGACCGCGCGGAACTCGACCGCACGCTCGACGATCATTTTCAGGAGCTGACCGAACTGGTCAAAGGCCTGGCGGTCCTGGGCGAGCTGACACCGCGCTCCATCGACGCCATCTCCAGTTACGGCGAGCGTCTCTCGAGCTACATCGTCTCGCTGGCCTTCGCGCATTTCGGGATGAAGGCCGCGCATGTGGATTCCCGCCGCGTGATCGTAACCGACCACCGCCACACGCAAGCCGCGCCGTTGTATCCGGAAACCTACGCACGCCTGGCGGCGGCCATTCCGCCGCTTACTCAGGACAATATCGTCGTCCTGGGCGGCTTCATCGGCGCCACACTTGAAGGTGTAACCACCACGCTCGGCCGCGGCGGATCGGACTTCACGGCCTCGATCGTGGGCGCGGGCATTGGCGCCGAAGAGATCGAGATTTGGACGGATGTGGACGGGATGCTCACCGCCGACCCCACCATCCTGGGCGGTGGCCACCGCGTGAAGATCATTTCGTTCGCCGAAGCGGCTGAACTGGCCTACTTCGGCGCGAAGGTGCTCCACCCCGCAACGGTGATTCCGGCCGTGGAGAAAAACATACCGGTGCTGATTCTCAATTCGCGCCGTCCCGCGGTGGAAGGCACGCGCATCGTGGCGGAGCCGGTCCGCACCTCGAACACGGTGAAATCCATCGCCTGCAAGCGTAAGATCACCCTGGTGAACATTCACTCGACCCGCATGCTGATGGCGCACGGCTTCCTCAAACGCATTTTCGATGTATTCGAAAAGCTGGAGACGCCCGTGGATATGGTCGCTACTTCGGAAGTCAGCGTTTCGCTGACCATCGATAATCCGCAGCGGCTCGCGGAAATCTGCAACGAGCTACGCCAGTTCTCGGAGGTTTCGATCGAGGAAAGCCAGGCGATCGTTTGCCTTGTGGGCGACAACATCCGCTACACTCCGGGTGTCGCCGCGCGCGTCTTCCGCTCGCTCGAATCGGTCAATATCCGGATGATCTCGCAAGGCGCGTCGCTGCTCAACCTGAGTTTCGTCGTGGCCGAAGCGGATCTGAAACGCGCCGTGGAAGCTCTGCATCGGGAGTTTTTCGCCGAACTCGATCCGGCGGTGTTCGATAGAAACGGAGCCGCCGATGCCGCAGCCTGAACGCCGTCTGGCCATCATCGGCTACGGAAAGATGGGCCGGCTCATCGAGCAGCTTGCTCCCGAGTACGGCTTTACGGTTGTGCTGAAGCTGGATGAGTTCAACAACGCGAACTACGAAGGCGTGACTGCGGAGAATTTTCGCGGCATCGATGCGGCGGTGGATTTTTCCATCCCCGCGGCGGTCGTCGAGAATGTCGAGCGCATCGCGGCGCTCGGCGTCAACATGGTCGTCGGCACCACCGGTTGGTCCGAGCACCTGGCTCGCGTGAAGAGTGCCGTCGAGAAGAACGGCGTCGGCCTGGTCTGGAGCCCCAACTATTCGATCGGCGTGAACGTGTTCGCCCGGCTGGTGGCCGAGGCGGCACGACTGTTCGCCGCGCAGCCCGAATACGGCGCCTGGGCGTGGGAGATTCACCATTCCACCAAGAAGGACGCGCCATCGGGAACGCTGCTGAAGCTGGTGGAGGAAATGAAAGCCGCAGATTACTCGCGACCGATTGACGTCAGCTCCAACCGCGCGGGGGGGCATCCCGGCACGCATGAGATCGGGTTTGACTCGGCCGCCGATACGATCACGCTACGCCACACCGCGCGCAGCCGCGAAGGGTTCGCCCGCGGCGCCCTGAAAGCCGCGCAATGGATCGTGGGGAAGAAAGGTTTTCACGAATTTCGTGAGATATTGTTTGAGTAAAAAGCGGATCTAGGATTTCGGATTTAGGATTTGGCGCCGGCCGCGCCTAGGTAACTCTCGCCAAATCCCAACCCCGAAATCCCAAATCCCTTCTTGGAGGTGGTACATGTTTACAGGATGCGGAACAGCTCTGGTCACTCCATTCCAGCGTGACCTCACGCTCGACGAGGCGGCCCTACGCAAGCTCGTCCGGCGCCAGATTGACGCCGGCATCAATTTTTTAGTCCCTTGCGGCACGACGGGCGAAAATCCCACGCTCACGCGCGCCGAGCATCTGCGTGTCGTCGAAATCACGCTCGAAGAAGCCAAGGGCAAGGTGCCGGTGCTGGCCGGAGCGGGCGGCTACAACACACAAGAGGTGATCGAGCTGGCTCGCGAAGTGGAACACGCCGGCGCCGACGGCATCCTCTCCGTGACTCCGTACTACAACAAACCGACGCAGGAAGGCCTCTATCAGCACTTCAAGGCTATCGCCGCCGCCGTGCGGATTCCCATGATCCTCTACAGTGTCCAGGGCCGCACGGGGGTGAACATCGAGCCGGCTACACTCGCACGGCTGGCGCAGATTGACAACATTATCGGCGTGAAGGAAGCCTCGGGGAACATCACGCAAGTGGCGAACGTGATCCAGCAGGTGCCCGGCGCCTTCGCCGTGCTCTCCGGTGACGACGCCATTACGCTGCCGTTGATCGCGCTGGGCGGCCGCGGCATCATCTCCGTTGTCGCGAATGAGATTCCAGCGGAAATGACCGAACTCACCAGGCTGTGTCTGAAGGGCGATTTCGCCGGCGCCCGCGCCGTGCAGCGCAAATACTTGCCGCTCATGGAAATCAACTTCGTCGAATCCAACCCGATCCCGGTAAAAGCCGCTTTGGGATTGATGGGCCTGCTCGATCCGGTGTACCGGCTCCCCATGTGCCCGCCCAAACCCGAGAATCTGAGCAAAATCGAGAAGGTGCTCGAGCCGCTCGGACTCCTGGCGGACCGGAGGGTGCGCGTTGCAAGCTGAGATCGAGAGGCTGTTCGACGAAAAACCCGAAACCTACACCGAAGATCATTTCCGGCTTTTCCAGGAATTCAAAGCGGCGTTGAACGCTGGTGCGATCCGCGCCGCCGCGCCCGATGCCAGCGCCCGAAGCGGTTGGCGCGTCAACGGCTGGGTCAAGAAAGGCATTCTGCTGGGATTCAGGATGGGTGGAGTCGTCGACATGTCGGTGAGCGCAACCCGGCAGCCCTTTTTCGACAAGGCGACCTACCCGGTGAAACAGTTCACGGCGCAGAGCGGAGTGCGCATCGTGCCCGGCGGATCGAGCATTCGCGATGGCTGCTTTGTCGGCAAAGGCGTAACGTGTATGCCACCCATGTATATCAACACCGGCTCATACGTGGGCGACGGCACCATGATCGATTCCCACGCGCTCGTGGGAAGCTGCGCGCAAGTTGGGCGGAATTGCCATATCTCGGCTGCCTCGCAGATCGGCGGCGTGTTGGAGCCTGTGGGCGCGCTGCCGGTAATCATCGAAGATGACGTTCTCGTTGGCGGCAATTGCGGGGTCTATGAAGGAACCGTGGTCAAGCGCCGGGCTGTGCTCGGCACCGGTACCGTCCTCAACCGCTCGACGCCGGTCTACGACATCGTCCGCAACGCAATCCACCGCGCCACGGATGACGAGCCCTTGGTTATTCCCGAGCAAGCCGTGGTCATCGCAGGTTCCCGCGCCATCGGCCACGGGCCGGGCAAGGAATGGGGGATTTCTCTCTACACTCCGGTCATAGTAAAATACCGCGACGAGAAAACCGACACCAAGATTCAACTGGAAGATCTGTTGCGATAGCCCAGGGCGAGGCGTGCCTCGCCCCTACATGGGATGCTGCGTAGGGGCCGGATACATCCGGCCCACATCTGCAATGTGACGGCGAATATTTCAATATTTACGCTGGAATCGAAAACCGCGCTGATCACCGGCGCCGGCCGCGGCATCGGCCGGGCCATCGCCGAAAAACTGGCGGCCGCCGGCGCCGCCGTCATGATCAACGATCTGGACACCGCTCCCGCGGCTGAGGCATCGAACGCCGTCCAGGCATCCGGAGGGCGCGCCGCCCACCTGGCGGGCGACATCACGCGGCCCGAGTTTCCACAGCAGCTCATCGACGCGACGCTCGCGGCCTTCGGTTCACTCGACATCATCGTGAACAACGCCGGCTACACGTGGCACAACCTCATCCAGAAAACCACCGACGAGCAGTTTCAAGCCATGCTCGACATCCACATTGTGGCGCCATTCCGTGTGCTGCGCGCGGCATCTTCCTTTCTTCGCGAAACCGCCAAGCGTGAGATGGCCGAGGGCCGCCGCGTGATGCGCAAGGTGGTGAACATCACTTCGATAGCGGGTATCGATGGCGACGCAGGACAGGCCGGCTACTCTTCCGGAAAGGCGGCCATCATCGGACTGACGCGCACGATGGCTAAGGAATGGGGGCGCTATAACGTCAACGTAAACTGTGTGGGCTTCGGGATGATCGAGACGCGGCTTACGCAGCCGCTCGCGCCGGATACCGCAGCCGTCGATATCCAAGGACACCCCATCGTCCTCGGCGCACAGCAGAAAATTCTGGACATGGTGAAGTCATCGTGCCCGCTGGGCCGCATGGGAACGCCGGAAGAAGCGGCCGGGCCGGTGCTGTTCTTCTGCTCGCCTCTTTCCGACTACGTCACGGGCGAAGTGCTCGTCGCCAGCGGCGGGCTGCACTTCTGATCCCCGTGTGCCGGCTGCTTCTAGTGGATGATGACCGCCAGCTCCTGGAACTCTACCGGCTGATTCTGGAGCACGCCGGTCACCAGGTATACACCGCCGAAGACTGTCGTGCGGCCTTTCCCCTGCTCGCGGAGACCGATCCCGAGGTCGTCATTATGGACCTGCGTGTCCCCGAGATGGAGGATGGCCTTGCGCTCATTCGCACCCTCAAGAACCACAAACGGCCTCCAGGATTGCCACCGCTCAGGGTCATCGTGGTCTCTGGGTGGACCGAGGACCTGCCCGCCGGCGTCGAAAGGGAATTCGTCCACCGTGTGCTGGCCAAGCCGGTGCGCATGGAAGTCCTGTTACGCTCCATTGCCGAGCTGGCCCAATAACGGCTTGCCGCCACAC
>Ga0335081_10010833_pt1 | contig 14736 bp, 13 predicted proteins | sample Lox_Sample_35_FD_206713 | JGI IMG/M metagenome (GOLD analysis project Ga0335081, IMG submission 206713) | Soil microbial communities from Loxahatchee National Wildlife Refuge, Florida, United States - Lox_Sample_3.5 | ecosystem: Environmental > Terrestrial > Soil > Wetlands | place: USA... | reverse complement strand
GGCGCGGGGCAGGTCGACGTCCAGGCCACGGCCGCCCACCGCGACGGTGGGGATCTGGCTGGCCGCGTCGATGATGGCCTGCGACATGGGTATCGACCCGGCCAGCACCAGGCCGTCCACCCCGAGGTCGATGAACGACCAGGTCAGGGTCTCGTCCAGCATCCGGTCGATCCGACCGTCACCGAGCAGGATGTGCTTGCCGCCCGCATGCAGCGCGGGCGTCAGGCCGTCGAGCATGTCGGCGAACCAGGGCTGGCGCAGGTCGTTCAGCAGCACGCCGATCGTGTGCGACCGCCGCTCCGCGAGCAGCCGGGCCGCGGCATTGGGCCGGTAGCCGAGTTCGGCCACGGCCCGCATGACGGCCTCGCGGCTGGTCGCGCTGACCTTGGGTGAGTTGCGCAGGACGAGCGAAACCAGCGACTTGGACACGCCGGCCCGGGCCGCGACGGTCTCCAGGGTGGGTTTCCGGGCCGTTCGCCCTGGAGTTACCACGTGACCCTCCTTGGTAACGATTGGAGCGCTCCAACCTTAAGGGCGCGACGGGATAGTGTCAACGACCGGGATGCGCAACGCCGTGAAACCCCAGGTCTGTAGCGTTAAAACGCACTGAACCGCCGGTTCACGGCGTCCAGCGGGTCGCCGGGCGGCGGGGCCGTCGGCGGCCGGGGCATGCAGTTATGCCCCACGGGACTGGAGCAGAGGCAGCCTCTGGCGACTGCGCCACGCCCGTCACATCAGCCTCACTTCTTGCACCCAGCCTGAGCGCTCAACGACGGCAATGTGACATCACCGTGGTCAGGTGCACCACGATGTGACATCGCCGTGGTTGCCGGGGGCGCGGCAGACGGGGGCCCTGCACCCGCGAATGGCTGATGTGATTCCAGAGGCTTGAGGGGTTTAAGGGGTTTGAGGGGTTCGAGGGAGGCGGCCGGGTAGATCAGCGGGGGCGGTCCAGTCGCGGAGGATGTCGTCGGTGTGCTCGCCGGGTTCCGGGACGCCGCGGACGGGGCCGGAGGCGGCGTCGCTGAACCGGTAGGGCATCCGCACTACCGGCCGCTTCTCCCCGTCACCGTCGGTGACCTCGACTACCGTATCGCGCCCGGCCACCGACGGCGCGGCCAGGACGTCCCCGGCATGCCTGATGTCCGCCCAGGCCAGCCGGGCGGATTCCAGGTCGCGCTTGAGTGCGCCGCGGTCCGGGTGGGCGGCGAACCAGTCGGCCATGACACCGGCCCGGACGCGCAGCTTGTCCTCGAGCGGGGCGTCGGGATCCGGGTCGGCTACGCCGAAGCACGTCTTCAGCTGGCGCCACAGGTACCGGCGGTCGGCGGAGATGAGGATCGGGCCGCCGGGCGCGGGCCACACCTCGCCGCGCGCCGACCGGACCGGGTGCTCATCGATGCTGTAGTGGGTGTAGTCATCGGTGGCGAGCATCGCCTCGAGCATGCTCAGGTCGATGTGCTGGCCGGTCCCGGTGCGGTCGCGCAGTCGCAGCGCCGCCAGGATCGCGATCGTGCCGTGCAGCCCGGCCAGCGCGTCGGCGAGCGCGAACGCGATGTCTGCGGGCGGGTCACCGGTGATATCGGCCTGGCGGCCGATCAGGCCAGCCTCGGCGTGAATGACGGGCGCGTAGGCGGCCCGCCCGGCATCGTCTCCCTCCCGGCCGAAGCCGGAGATGGACAGCATCACCAGGCCGGGATTGACGGCGGACAGGGCGGGCCAGCCCACCCCGAACCGGTCCAGCACGCCTGGCCGGAAGTTCTCCACCAGCACGTCGCAGGAGGCTGCCATGTCGAGCAGCCGGGCCACGCCACCGGGCTGGTGCAGGTCGAGCAGGATCGACCGCTTACCCGCGTTGACGTGCGAGTACAGCCCGGAACGGCCCCGGGTCACCTTGCCGAACGCCTGCGTGACGTCGGTGCCAGGCAGTTCGGCCCGGACCACGTCGGCGCCGAGGTCGGCCAGGATCCGGCCGGCCAGCGGCCCGGACACCGCCCGCGATAGGTCGAGCACGCGCAGGCCGTCCAGCGGCCTGGCTGACTGGCGGAGTCGCTGCGCCATGGCCGGCGTCTGAGTACGACCGGGGGCAGGCCGGTGGTCCGGGTTCTCGGTAAAGTCCACGCGCCGCTCCCGGCCTGCTCGCCCGCCCGATCTTCAGAACGTAACATTCCCCAGCCCTTCATCGGGCCCTGGGCCATCTCGGGGTGGTCGTATTCGTCGTGCCAGTTCCACCAGTTGTACGGCGGGCTCTGCGGATAGCCGTCGGGTGAGTCCTCCCACGTCTCCTGGCGGCCGAGCGGGGCCAGATCGAGGTAGCTCCAGGTGCTGCCCAGCGCCTCGTCGCCGCGGTTGTCGACGAAGTAGGTGCGGAACACCCGGTCGCCGTCGCGGATGAACGCGTTGGTGCCGTGGTACTCGTCCACGCCGAAGTCGACGTCCCAGTCGCTGGTGATGGTGTACCAGGGCCAGTGCCAGCCCATCCGCTCTTTCAGCCGGGCGATGTCCGGCTGCGGGGCGCGTGAGGCGTAGGCAAAGGTAATGTTACGGGCGTTCAGGTGGACGGGGGCGGCGACCTGATCGGCCATCATGGAGCAGCCGTGGCACGCGTGGTCGGGCCAGCCGAGCACGCCCGGCTCGAAGAAGGCACGGTAGATGATCAGCTGGCGGCGGTCCTCGAACAGGTCGAGCAGGCTCGACCGGCCCTTGGGCCCGTCAAAGGCATACTCCTTCTCTACCGGCAGCCACGGCATCCGCCGCCGCTGCGCCGCCAGCGCGTCCCGGGCCCTGGTCACCTCCTTCTCCTGAACCAGCAGCCGCTCGCGCGCGGCCTTCCACTCCTGCGGGGTGACGATCGGAGGGGTCTCCATCGTGGTGTCCGCCTTTCTCTCGTGTTCACGCACCTCGGTCGAGGTGCTCCTTCAGGGCGTTCAGCGGGCTGTCCCAGTCGCGGGCCAGCGCGGCCAGGAACTGCTGCGCGACCTTCATCGGCGCGGAGCGCAGCCGGTAACGAACCCGCCGCCGCTCGCCGGGTTCGGCCGTCACCAGGCCTGCGTCGGTCAGCAGGGCCAGGTGCTTGGCGATCGCCTGCCGCGTGATCGGCAGCCGGGCGGCCAGGTCCGTGGCCGTGGCCGGGCCGCCGGAAGCCAGCGCGGCCAGGATGTCCCGGCGGCTGGGGTCGGCCAGCGCGGTGAAGACCTGCTCGGCGACCGCCTCGATGTCAGGCTGGAGGTCAGGCCGAAGGTCAGGGACCATCGAGGTAGCCGGCCAGCTCGCCCAGCTCACTTGCCCAGCCCTGCACGTGGCCGTCGTAGGTCTTGCGGTAGGCGTCCTCGGGCAGCTGGGCGAACCCGGTCTCGACCACCGTGAGCCGGGTGCCGGCCCCGGCCGGCTCGAGCGTGAACTCGACGTAGGTGCGGCGCGGGTCGTCGTCGGGCAGCTCCTCGATCTGCCAGGTGAAGCCGAATACCGTCGGCTCCTCGACCCGTTCCACCCGCATCTCGACCGCATACCCGCTGGCCCACTTCATCCGGGCCGCCCCGCCCGGGCGCAGGTCGATGTCGGCCTCCTCGCCGAACCAGGCGGCCAGGCCCTCGGCCGTGGTGAGCGCCGCCCACACCTTTCCCGGCGGGTGGGCGAGTTCCATGGTCCGCTCGATGCGATCGGGAAATCCCATGACAGCCTCCATCTTGTAGCAACCGAACAGTTGCCACTGTATGGCAACCAGTTAGTTGCGTCAAATGCCGGACCGCCCGGTGCGGTAGGTTGCCGGGATGGGTGGCAACCGGGAAATCGCGGAGCGCTTCATCGCCAGCCTGGAGGCTCGTGACTGGGAGGCCTGGGCCGCGCTGCTGCATCCGGACGTGGTCTACGAGATCCCCCAGTCCCGGGAGCGGATCCGCGGGCGCGACCGCTACCTGCGGTTCAACCAGGAGTTTCCGGGCGACTGGCATCTGCGGCCCACGGTGGTCATCGCCGACGAGCAGCACGGGGTGGTGTGGTTCGAGTGGGACCTCGACGGCCGCACCGACGACGCCATGGCGTTCTTCGAGTTCGCCGACGGGCTGATCACCCGGGTCACGGACTTCTGGCCCGAGCCCTACGAACCGCCACCCGGGCGTGAGCACCTAGTCGAGCGTTGGTAACCCGGCCCGTTCGGGACCTATGGAGGGATGATGACCTTGATCGCACGCTTCCAGGTCGACGGCTACGAGCCCCGCCAGGTGACGGGGCTCGACGCGGACTGGTTCGGCCTGATGACGTTCGCGAAGACCTTTACCGCCGGGATCACCGGGCACGCCACCACGCTGTTCATGGCCGCGGGCAGCCAGGAAGGATCCCGGTCGTACGTGGCCACCGAACGGATTACCGGGCGCCCCGACGGCGGGGAGGAGGGCTCGGTGACCGTGCAGCACGGCGGCCTCGAGTCCGATCCCGATATCTGGTTCGGCCACATCGTGCCGAACACCGGCACCGGGGGCTTCGCCGGCTGGTCGGGCTCGGCCCGGATCCGGCACGACGATCAGGGCGCGTACTTCGAGATCGAGCTTTCCTGAGCGGCGCGCCTGGGAAATACTGGCCAGTAGGATTCCCGGGAGGCTGACACTTGGAAGAGAACCTGGCCAGGCAGGCGGAGCTAGCCTTCGAACGGCAGGGCGACCACGACACGCTGTGCTACGAGGGCGCCTGGCACACCAGCGGGCAGATGGCCGACCGCGCATCCCGGCTCGCGACCGGGCTGGCCGGCCTGGGCGTGCGGCCCGGCGACCGGCTGCTGGTGCTGATGGCCAACTGCCCGGAGGTCCTGATCACCTACACCGCCGCGTGGCGCGCCGGGGCGGTGGTCACCCCGCTGATCTTCCTGGCCAGCGAGGACGAGCTGCGGCACGCGCTGAACGACTCCGGTGCGGTCGGCGTCGTCACCACGGTCGAGTTCCTGCCGAAGGTCTCCGCCGCTGTGAAGGCGGATGGGGAGGTGGGTGGCGGAGCGCCCGGGGTCCGGTTCGTGCTGGTCCCCGGGGCGGGTTCGGCGGCGGATGCGGCGCCGGGGGTCCCGGTGCTCGACTTCGACCAGGTGGCGTCGGCCGGGCCCGGGCCTGTCGCGGACCGGTCGGGCAGCGACCTGGCTGCCCTGCTCTACACCGGCGGCACGACGGGCCGGTCCAAGGGCGTCCCGCTCACCCACACGGGCCTGCTCTGGTGCGGGTCGGCCGCGCACGAGCAGTCGGTGCGCTCGAACGTGTCCGACTCGGTGCTGCCGCTGCCGCTGGCGCACGCCTACGGCCTGCTGGTCATCTGCGGCGGCATGCACCGCACCGACCACACCAGGACCATCCTGATGCGGTGGTTCGACCCGGCGGGGTGGGTGAAGCTGGCCGCGGAGCACAAGGTCCAGGGCAGCGCGCTGGTGCCGTCGATGATCCAGATGCTGCTCGGCCAGCCGCTAGAGGACGCGGACCTGTCCAGCCTGGTCGCGATCTCGTCCGGGGCGGCACCGCTGGCCGAGGAGGTCCGGCGCGAGTTCGAGGCGCGGGTCCCGAGCGCGACCGTCTACGAGGGCTACGGGTGCACCGAGGCGGCCACGTTCATCTCGGCCAACCCGTGGGGCGCGCGGCGGCTCGGCAGCGTCGGGCTGCCGGTGCCCGGCGTCGAGCTCACCATCCAGGACGAGGCGGGCCGAGTGCTCCCAGCGGGCCAGGACGGCGAGATCTGCGTGCGGTCCCCCGGCGTGATGACCGGCTACTGGCATAGCGAGGACACGTCGGCGCTGGCCGGCGGCTGGCTGCACACCGGTGACATCGGGCACGTGGACGGCGACGGCTACCTGTACGTGGTGGACCGCATGAAGGACCTGATCCTGCGGGGCGGCTTCAATGTCTTCCCGCGCGACATCGAGGACGTCCTGCTGTCTCACCCGGCGGTGGCCCAGGCCGGGGTGGTGGGACGGCCGGACCCGCGGCTCGGCGAGGAGGTCGTCGCGTTCGTGTCGCTGCGGCCGGGCGCGGAGGCCACCGCCGGTGAGCTCACCGAGCACGCCCGGCAGCACCTGGCCGCGAACAAGTACCCGCGGCAGATCACGATCGTGCCCATGGTGCCGCTCACCAGCGTCGGCAAGCTCGACCGCAAGAAACTGCGGCAGTGGGTGGCCGAAGGCGCTTCGGCCTAAAGGACAGGCCGGTTCCGTTATATGTGTAGCTAAGTGGCGTTTGCCGTGGGCATACTGGTGTTAGGCATCGCCGGTCAGCGCGGCAGCAGGCGGTAACATGCTTTCCGCTGGGGAGCTGAGTTGCCGGCCTGCGTCCAGGGCGGTGCCAGGAGGTGTGCGGCCTAGTTGGGGGGGCCATGTATTCGTGGTTGGTGTGGATAGCGTTCACGCTGGTAGCCATCGTGTTGGGCCTGATAGCTTATTGCTTCAGCCTTCGCGTGCTCCGGATGGCAGCGGCTTTTGTCGCCCTGGTCACGGCGGCGTACCTCACCTGGTATGGCTTAACCCATCCGGGGAAGTCGCCCGGCGGCCTTTCCGATGCGTTCACCCAGGGCACCGGCGTTCTCATCCGTGCTTTTTTCCTCCTTCAGCCGGCGCCCCCGAAATCTCACCTTCCCGGGTCTGGGTGGATCGGCTGGCTTGCCATTGCCGTCCTGCTGGTGATCGGTTACCGGCAACTTGAGGCTTTGTCGCAGCATTGCCATGCCCGCTGCCTGGACACCTCGGAGCTTATCCCCGCCCGGCAGACCGAGCGGTCTGGCGGCGGTAAGGATGCCCTGACAGATGCGCAGCCCCATGCCCAGCAGATCGACACGTCCGGCGATGGCAAAGGTGCCCTGACAGATGTGCAGCGCCATGACCGGCTCGCCGCGGAGCTCAAATTCTGGCTTCCCGCGGTGGAGGTGCGCTCACCCGCCATCTTCCCCGGCGGCAGCAGGTCCAGCGCACTGGCGTCCATTGCCGAAGCCAGCGGGGTCAACGGCAGCGGCCTGGCCGGGGCGATCATCCGTTTCTTCGGGATGCTGTGGCCGAGCCCGCGCCGGGTCCGGGTCCGGGTATGGGTGAAAGGCGCCGCCGTTCCGGCAAAAGTCGGCGCCCTCACGAAGGTCGCGGTCTGCCTTGACGACCCGGGAACCGGGGCGAGCATCGGTACCAAGACCTTGGCTGCGGCCACTCTCGACAACGCCGCTTGTGCGGCCGCTGGCTACGTCGCCCAGCGCATCTTCGCCGCAGACCCCACGGCACCGCCTTGGTGCATCGGCCTGGCCGACGGCGGTGATCTGGCGGCCATGCTGCTCGCCCGGCACGAGCGCGCCTATCCAGAAACCAAGAAAAAGATCAAGCAGGCCCGGGACACGAGGATCGGGTTCCTGGAAAAGGTTGCGTTCAGCAGCCAGTGCGCTGGCGTGGCCCGGTACGAGCTGGCGCATCTCTATGATCTCACTGGCAATCATTTCGGAGCTCTCGCACTGCACGCGATCAACCGGGAGCAGCACCCGCGCTTCTACCGTGGACGCTACCGGCTCGCTATGTCGCTTGAGATGATCGCGAGTTTGGATCCTGAAAAGAGAATGAGCAAAGACGAACGGGACATATTCAACGATATTCTGAGGATCCTGGACCGGTGGGATGGGACAGCTGATGACAGCAAAAAGCATCGCGTCGAGGACGGCGAGTCCGTACTCAGCGACCCGCTGAGATCCTATTTGCTGGAGGCCGCACAGCAGGAACTGCGGGAGATCGGGAGGTATCTGACGCTGAGGGATGTCATCTGGCAGTCGTTCTGGCACCGTAACGAGCGCGGGGTACTCAAACCGTACTGGCGGCCGCGGCATCGGCAGAGTTTTCACGACGGCGTTTACCTTGCCCAACTGCTCGTGGCCGTGCGCCAGGCTTCGAACAAAAAGGAAGCCGAACCGCTGCCTCATGGCCTCGCCCGGCTGCTCCCGGCCGTGCAGCGGGCTTGGAATGCCCGCCCGAAGCGTCACGGCCCTATCCAGCTGCTCGTGGCCGTGCGCCAGGCCTTGAAAACCGACCCGCTGCCTCGCCCCCGCAAGGTCCTGCGGATCGCGACCGCCATCGCGGATGACAGCTCCTGTATCGCGAAAGTCTTGCGTATCCCGTACACGCCAGGCAGGCCGTGGGCGCCGGGGCATCGTCCGCCACGGATGGTCAAGCGGCTGCGCACCCGGCTCCGGCCCCGGCAGTACAGCACCCCGTCCTGGCCAGCCGCGTACAACCTGGCCTGTGTTTACGCCGCCATTTGCGCGGACCCTGACCAGCTCGAGGCCTGCATGCACAAAACCGGCGACGACCGGGCACCGGACGACGCTGAGCAGATGAAACGCCAGTTGCAGACCACCCTCGCCGGGCAGGTGGTCACCAGCCTGGAGTTCGCTATCACCAACCCGGAGTGCGAGATGGAGCGCCCGTCGGAATGGATAGCCCACGATCCCGACTTCGCCTGGCTGCGTTCCCGCTGCGATCAGTTCCCCCAGTTCAAGAACTTCCTGGACACCCAAGAGCGGCGAGACTATTCACCATGCACGATTCAGCACGGAGCCGCGGCTGCCCAGGCACCGACACAGAACAACCCGGTCAGTAAGCAAATCGCGGGCGTCGGACGAGCGGGATGATACTAGGCGGGATCTGGCTCCGGGCCTTAGCTGGGCGGCGGGATACGCCGAAACCCGCAGGCCTGTTCCGGCTGGCTGGATCTAGGCTGGCCTGAGCTCTGGTGGCTGGGTCTGAGCTGGCTGGATCTGGCCGGTGACCTCGCCGAAGCCGATCCTGGCGCCGTCGGCGCCGGGCGCTGTGGCGCTGATCGCCACCTCGTCGCCGTCTTCGAGGAAGCTGCGGACCGACCCGTCTGGCAGCGTGAGCGGCTCGGCACCGCCCCAGCTCAGCTCCAGCAGGCAGCCCCGCTGGTCCCGCTCCGGGCCGCTGACCGTGCCCGAGGCGAACAGGTCGCCGGTGCGGGTCGAGGCGCCGTTCACCGTCATGTGAGCCAGCATCTGCGCGGCCGTCCAGTAGGTGGTGGCGTACGGCGGGCGCGCCACCAGCTGTCCGTTCAGCCGCACCTCGAGCGCGAGGTCCAGGCCCCACGGGGCGGCGTCGGCCAGGTAGGGCAGCGGCTCCGGATCCCGCGGCGGCGGGCTGACCCTGGCGTGCTCCAGCGCGTCGAGCGGCACCACCCAGGGCGAGACCGAGGTGGCGAACGACTTGGCCAGGAACGGGCCGAGCGGCTGGGACTCCCAGGCCTGCAGGTCGCGGGAGGACCAGTCGTTGAGCAGGAACACGCCGAACACGTGCTCGGCGAAGTCGTCCACCGGCACCGGCCCGGTTGAGCCGACGCCGACCACGAAGCCGACCTCGGCCTCGAAGTCGAGCCGCCGGGACGGCCCGAACGCCGGGCCGGAACGCCGATCCGCCCCCCGGCGCTGGCCGCACGGGCGCGTGACCGGGGTGCCCGACGGCACGATGGTGCCCGAACGGCCGTGATAGCCGATCGGCATGTGCTTCCAGTTCGGCGTGAGCGGCTCGCCGTCCGGCCGGAATATGCGCCCGGCGTTGGCCGCGTGGTACTCGTTGCCGAAGAAGTCGACGTAGTCCCCCGGCGTGAACGGCAGGTGCAGCCGGACCGCGGCCAGCGGGAGCAGCGCGGCCCCGGCCGCGCCGCGGTGCGACTCCCCTGGCTGGCCGGCGGTGAGCAGTTCGGTGATCCGGGCCCGCGCCTCGGCCCACCGAGCCCGGCCCTGCGCCATGAAGGCGTTCAGCGACGGCTCGCCGAACACGTCGTCGCCCAGCGCCCGGGCGAGGTCGAGGACCGAATCACCGATCCGGACCCCGGCCCTGGCGCTGCTGTCGTCATCGTCGGAGAACACGCCGTAGGGCAGGTTGGCCAGCCCGTACGGCGTCCTGGCCGGCAGGCCAGCCCAGCCGACGGCGGTCAGGCGCCCTCCCCGCCTTCGCCGTCCTCGCCGTTGAGGTGGCGGATGGTCTCGCCCACGTAGATCTGGCGCGGCCGTGCGATCTTCTGCTCCTTGTCGGTGGAGGCTTCCTGCCAGTGGGCCAGCCAGCCGGGCATGCGGCCGATCGCGAACAGCACCGGGAACATGGCCACCGGGAAGCCCATCGCCTGGTAGATGATGCCCGAGTAGAAGTCGACGTTCGGGTACAGCTTGTGGCTGATGAAGTACTCGTCCTCCAGCGCGATCCGCTCCAGCTCGAGCGCGATGTCGAGCAGCGGGTTGCGCCCGGTCACCTCGAACACCTCGTCGGCCACGTCCTTGATGATCGTGGCCCGCGGGTCATAGTTCTTGTACACCCGGTGGCCGAAGCCCATCAGGCGTACCTCGCCCTGCTTGACCCGGTCGACGTAGGCCGGCACCCTGCCGACCGAGCCGATCTCCCGCAGCATCTTCAGCACCTGCTCGTTCGCGCCGCCGTGCAGCGGGCCGTAGAGCGCCGCCGCGGCCGCGGCGGCCGCCGAGTACGGGTCGACCTGGGAGCTGGACACGCTGCGCATCGCGTTGGTGGAGCAGTTCTGCTCGTGGTCGGCGTGCAGGATGAACAGCACGTCCAGGGCGTGCTCGAGGATCGGGTTCGGCTCGTACTTAGGCTCGGTCATCTTCGCCATCATGTTCAGGAAGTTGCCCGCGTAGGACAGGTCGTCGTCCGGGTACGCGTAGGGCAGCCCGCGGGCGTGCCGGTAGGCGAAGGCCGCCAGCGTCGGCATCTTGGCGATGAGCCGCACCACCTGCTCGTCCTGGTTGGCCCGGTCGTGGACCGCGCTCGCCTCGGGATAGAACGTGGACAGCGCGGCCAGCGTGCTGACCAGGATGCCCATCGGGTGAGCGTCGTGATGGAAGCCGTCGATGAACTTCTTGACGTTCTCGTGCACGTAGGTGTGGTGGGAGATCTGGTGGGCCCACCCCGCCGACTCGTCCTTATCCGGCATCTCTCCGCGCAGCAGCAGCCAGGCCACGTCCAGGAAGGACGCGCGGCTCGCCAGCTCCTCGATCGGGTAACCGCGGTAGCGCAAGATGCCCTTGTCACCGTCGATGAAGGTGATGGCGCTGCGACAGCTGGCGGTGTTCTGGAACGCCGGATCGTAGGAGAGCAGCCCGAAGTCGTCATCGGAGGTCTTGATCTGCCGCAGGTCAATCGCGCGGATAGCGCCGTCGACGATAGGGAGTTCGTAGCTGCGGCCGGTTCGTGAGTCGGTTACTCGCAGCGTGTCATTCGTGGTCATGTCTAGACCATAGGCCGTACCGATGAGTGCTGACAGCCCCTACCGAGCCGTGTCTCACGTTGTGACTATCAGCCCAGGTACAGGCGCGTTCCAGCACCGTTCCAGGGTGGCTGCAGTCCGGCCGGGCACCCTCGGGGCAGCCGCTGAATAGCCGCTGAGCATCCGCCGGGGAGCCGCCGGGAAGCCGCGAGACGTGAGGAGACGCCATGAAGCCGGGCCGGATCGCCGCCTGGGCCATCACCGCCGTAGCCGTACCGGGCCTCGCCGCCTGCTCGGGGAGCAGTTCCGGCGGGACCAGCCCGACGGCCGGGAGCAGTCAGGCCGCCGCGAGCAGTCCCGCCGCCGCGAGTTCCCCGGGCCAGTCCCAGCCGACCGGTCAGCCGGCTGCTCAGGGCCGCCTGACCCCGCCGGGAACGCGTCTCGCCTTCGGCGGGGAAGCCACCGTCGGCTGGGTTCCGCCCGCGCAGGCCACCGGGAACGGCGCCCACGGGGGAATCAAGCTCCGGATCACCGTGGTGTCGATCCAGAAGGGCACGATGGCCGACTTCCGTAACGTCGAGCTCAACGCGAACGAGCGGAATGCCACCCCGTACTACGTGCAGCTGCGTGTCACCGCGCTGAGCAGCACCCCGCCGCCCAAGGACAGCGACCCCGCCATCACCTTCACCGCGATCGACGACCGGGGCCAGGAACAGCAGAGCATCACCTTCCTGGGCACGTTCTCCCGCTGCGACGACCCGATGCCGCCGAAGCAGTTCGTGAGCGGGAAGACGTACCAGAGCTGCCTGGCCTACCTGATCCCTGGCGGCGGCTCGATCCAGAGGGTCCAGTGGGACAGCGGGCCGGCCGTGGCGAACCAGGTAACCCCCTACTTCGAGCGCCCGATCGTATGGGGCTGACAATGAGCTTGCACCCGCTGCCGCAGCAGCAGTCGCCGGGACAGGCTGTGGAGGCACGATGGCCACGTTCGCGGATCTGTTCACGACGTGCTACCTGACCGGCGCGAGCGGAGTCGACTTTCCCTCGGTCCGGCTGCACTATCGCGGCGCTGACCGGATCTGCCGCGCCTTCGGGGCCACCGCGCTGGCCGTCGGCTCGGACATTTACTTCCGGGACGGGGCGTTCGCGCCCTATACACCCGATGGCCTGCGGATCCTGGCGCATGAGGTCGCGCACGTGGTGCAGCAGCGCCGCGGGCCCGTCGCCGCGCGGCAGCTCGCGGGCGGCTTGGCGGTGGCTCCGGCCGGATCGGCCGACGAGCGCGAGGCAGACGCCGCCGCGGGTGCCCTGCTGTCCGGCCGTCCTTTCGCCTTCGCCCCGGCGGGCGCGCCGTCCGCCGCAGCGCCGGGTACCAGGGTCGTCCAGCGGTACATGGCCTGGGAACACTGCATGCTCGGCGACCTGGACCCCGCGCAGGTCAACCCGGAGCAGCTGGAAGCGCACTGCGCGCTGCTCGAGCGGCTCGGCCGGGATCCGGGGAACATCGACGAGGAACGGCTGCGGGCCGACCTCCCCGGCCTGGAGACGCTGCGCCTGCCCGGCAGCGGGCTGGTGGTCACGCTCGGGGAACTGAACGTCCTGCCCGACTACCTGGCCCATCCCGCGGAGATCGAGACCGCGCCCGAGGCGTTCCTGCTGCCCCTGATCCAATCGATCCGGAGCCTGAACATCACGGAACTGCGCCGGTCCGCGGGCCGGCCCGGCCGGCGGCCCCGGCTGCAGGGCTCGCTGAAATACCCGCGGCTGCGCGGGCTGGCCGAGATCGGCGAGGTGCTGGAGGTCGATGCCCTCGGCCGGCGCTGCGGGTTCGCGCCGTGGAAGCTGTATTCCTCTGCCGTGGGACGCAACGCCGGGCACTTCGCCCCGTTCTCGTGGCATCGATGGCGGTCCTACCACCTCATGGCGCGCGACCTGATCGCACGCTCGCTGGCCGCGACCGGGGACGACCGGGAGAAGCTGAGAACCAGGGCGCGGATTTACGCCGGATACGCCGACCACTTCCTCCAGGACTCCTACGCGGCGGGGCATCTGGTCAACAAGACCCTGGTGATGCAGTGGTACGTGGAATGGCTGGCCGATGCGCGCGTTCCGTGCCTGGACCAGCACGTGCTGACCCGGATGACCACCAGCAGGCAGCCGTTCCTGCACGGACCCGATCACTACGACCGGGTAGCCGCCGGGCCCGGCGCGCCACCGTCGCGGCCGCCCTGGGACCCGCAGGGCGTGGTCGAGGCCCCGACGCTGGCGGCGCGCATCGATGCCAGCGGCGTCATCGGCAGCTGCGAACAGGAGCGGCGTGACGCCTACGCCGCGTACCTGACGATGCTCGGCAGCACCGTGGCCCAGCTGGCGGCCAGCCTCCTGCACGGATATTTCAACAAGCGATCGCTGGTCGTGGGCACTGGTCCGGACGGACCGCGCTTCCGCATCTACGGCGACCGCATGTTGCTGGCTGGCAGGGAACTGGCTGGCGGGGAGCTGGCTGGCGGGGACGGGGCGCGGCACGCGTTCAGCGCGACCGCGGCCTCCCGGCGGGCCATCTCGGAACTGCTGGCCTACGGGGAAACCGGCATCACCTGCCAGGAGATCTTCGAGGGCTTTCCCGGCCACGTGGAGCAGGGCGGCAGGCTCGTCACCTTGCGGCAGTGGCACGACAGCAGCCTGCGTGACCTGTGCTTCGGCGAGCTGTTCAGCCTGTGGCGCACCGGGGCGATGAGAATCGTCGCGTCCGCCATCTTCCGCCGGTTCGGCGTACCTTCACCCGACGTCGAAGCCCTGCGCCGCGGGTAACCAACCGTCGACCGTAAGGTCGACACGACCGTGCCGTCTCATACCGGCAACCTGTTCCCCGGGATCGCGGCGGCCTTCGCCCGGCACGGCTTCCAGGTCGTGGCCCGGCGCAAGCCGGACCGTCCGGTGATGCGCACAGTCCTCGGACTGGCCTGAGACGCCGCACTGCACATGCTCAATTCTGCCTGGGCCTGGGTAGAGTCCGGACGTGGATCCAGTCCAGGCGCTGCGGCAGATCGCCTTCGAGCTCGAGCGGGGCGGCGCGCCGACGTACCGTGTCCAGGCCTTCCGCCGCGCGGCCGCCGTGCTCGGTGACCTGCCCGCGGGCGAGCTCGAGCGGCGGATCGAGGCGGGCACGCTGCAGGCGCTGAAAGGCATCGGCGACACGACCGCCCAGGTGGTGATCGAGACGGCGCGCGGTGAGGTACCCGGTTACCTGGCCCGGCTCCTGGCCGATCAGCCACCGTCGGTGGCGGGCGGGCTGCGGGCGGCGCTGCGCGGCGACTGCCACACGCACTCGAACTGGTCGGACGGCGGCAGCCCGCCCCGGGAGATGGCCGAGACCGCCCGTGACCTGGGGCACGAGTGGATCGCGCTGACCGACCACTCGCCCCGGCTGACCGTGGCCAACGGACTGTCGGCCGAGCGTTTGCTGGCTCAGCTGGCGCTGGTCGATGAGCTGAACTCGGAGCTCGCGCCGTTCCGGATC
>Ga0335081_10010832_pt1 | contig 14736 bp, 13 predicted proteins | sample Lox_Sample_35_FD_206713 | JGI IMG/M metagenome (GOLD analysis project Ga0335081, IMG submission 206713) | Soil microbial communities from Loxahatchee National Wildlife Refuge, Florida, United States - Lox_Sample_3.5 | ecosystem: Environmental > Terrestrial > Soil > Wetlands | place: USA... | reverse complement strand
CTGCTGCGCCAGATGCTGACGGAGAGCGTGGCGCTCTCCTGTTGCGGTGCGGCATTTGGACTCATTCTCGCAATGGCGGGTACCCGTACGCTGGCGCATCTCCATGCTTTTAACCTTCCATTACTGGAAAGCATTCGCATCGATGAGAGCGCGCTTCTCTTCACCTTGTTGGCGGCAGCAGGTTCCGGCGTGCTCTTTGGACTGCTCCCGGCGCTGCGGGTCTCATCGCTCTCTCTTTGTGCAGAGCTGCAAGATGCCAGCCGCGGGTCGAGCGGCGGCAAACGGAATGCCTGGATCCGCGACGGACTGGTGGTTGCCGAACTCGCCTTCGCCTGCATCCTGCTGGTCGGCGCCGGGCTGCTGATTCACAGTTTTCTGCGCGTCCTCGATGTGAACCTGGGATTTCAGCCGGAGCGTGCAGCGGCGCTCAGGATTGACCCGAGCTTTCGGATCCCGAGCCTCCCGCAGCAGAACGCGTTTATCGACGACATGCTGCACCGTGCCCGGTCGGTGCCCGGCATTGTGGCGGCGGGGATTGCCGACGTCCTCCCTCTGCGCGAAGACCGGTCGTGGGGCATCTCGGGGACGGGACAGGTTTACCCGAAGGGCCACCAACCGGAGGCATTCGTTCGCGTCGTGAGCGACGGGTATTTCGAGGCGGTCGGAATTCCATTGCGGGCCGGCAGGGAATTCACGGAGAGGGATCGGGCATCCAGCGAACGCGTTGTGGTAGTCAATGAGACGCTGGCCCGGACGCTCTGGCCTGGCCTGGATCCACTCGGACAATCCATCACCCAGGACGGGGGCCGGCGGGTGGTCGGAGTCGTCGCCGACGTCCATCACGCCGCTGTCGAACAGGCGAGCGGGTTGGAAATGTATCTGCCGATGCGGCAAACCGGAGACTACGCGGCCATGCAACTGGTGGTCCGAACCGCGCTGCCACCGGATAGCCTGGCGGCGGGAATTCGGGCGGCTCTTCGGCCGATCGATCCCAACCTGCCGGTCGCCGAGTTTCAAACCCTCCGCGACCTGGTCGATAAGGCGGTTTCGCCGCGCCGGTTTCTGGTGCTCTTGCTGGCTGGATTCGCGGCTTTCGCCCTGGTGCTCGCTTCGCTGGGGATTTACGCCGTAATCTCGTTTTCGGTGAGTCAGCAAGTGCAGGAAATTGGAATTCGTATGGCGCTGGGAGCGTCACCTGTCGACGTGCAAAGCCGCATCGTGCTCCGGACACTTGGATTGGCCTCCATCGGTCTCGTGTTGGGAATGGCAGCGGCCCGGGTTCTGTCGAGCGCGTTGGGGAGCCTGTTATTTGGCGTGACGTCCGGCGATCCGGTCACCTTTGTCGGTATGGGAACGCTGCTGGCCGCAGTCGCGGTCGTTGCCGGGTACATACCCGCCTGGAGAGCGTCCCGGATCGATCCGATGCTTGCGCTGCGTTCGGATTGACCGGCGCGCTCAGAAGGGGTTGGACAGCAAGTTCCAGATCTTATCTCGATAGGTACGGCCCGATTGCAGCCGTTCCCCCGAGGCCAGTTCCAGAATACATTGTCCATGCGGCAGGGACCACAACTGCCGGACCCGTTGCAGATTGACGATGTAGGAGCGGTGGATGCGCACGAAGCGCTCCGGATCGAGCGACGCCTCCATCGTATTCATCGGCACATGCAGCATGTGCGCGGCCTGGCCCGCGTGTACGAGCACGTAGTTCTGCGCCGCCTCAATCCATTCCACGTCATCGATCGCCAGGAATATCGTGCGGTCGTCCGACCGGATCGCAAGCCGCGAGAGATACCGCCGCGGATTTGCGATGGCGTCGAGGACCGTCATCATCTGGCGGGTTGATTCGTCCGGCGGAGCCGCGCGGACTCGATTCCTGGCCCGTTCGAATGCCGTCCGGAAGCGTTCCTCCGTTACCGGCTTGAGCAGATAATCGACGGCGCTGATTTCGAACGCGCGAATCGCGTACTGGTCGTGCGCGGTTACGAAGATCACGGCCGGCATCTTGTCTGCGCCGACTGCTTCGACGACGGCGAAACCGTCCATCCGCGGCATCTGGACGTCCAGCAATACCAGGTCTGGCTTTTCGTCGCGGATCTTGATTACCGCTTCCCTTCCATTGCGGGCCTCAATCACTTGCGAATCGCCGCCGAGCATTAATTTGATGCCCTCGCGCGCGAGTGGCTCGTCATCGGCGACCAGGACTCTCAAGCGCATTCGTCGTCCTCCGCCGTCCCGGTGCGATACGGCACGGTCATCGTCACCCGGACTCCCCGGGGAACCCGGTTCTCCACCGAAAACCCGGCCTGGGCGCCGTATAGCCGGTTCAGGCGACTCCTGGTGTTGTTGAGTCCGATGCCTTTTTCCTGGAAGACGGGTGGGCATCCCGGTCCATCATCGGTCACCGTCAAGGTAATGTGGCTGTTCTCTTTCGAGACGCTGACGTGAATGAGCACAGGCTCCTCGCTTTGGCCCAGTCCGTGCCGCACCGCGTTCTCCACGATTGGCTGAAGAGCCATGTGAGGCACCAGTGCGTTGGCAACCTCCGGACCCGCATCGATGCGGACGCGCAGCCGGTCCTCGAAGCGAACCTGTTCGATCGACAGATAGAGCCGCAGAAAATCGAGCTCGCGCCAAAGCGGAACTTCCTGCGCGTCCACGTCATCCAGTGAATGCCGCAGCAGATCGCTCAGGCGGCTGAGCATCGCTTCCGCCTCGCGCCCCTTCTGCTGGCGCACCAGCACCATGATGGCACCCAGCGTGTTGAACAGGAAGTGCGGATGCATTTGCATCTTCAAGGCGCTCAGTTGCGACGCGGTCAACTGCTGCGCCAGTTGTGCCGAGTGAAACTTCAGCTCCAGAGCTTCGCGCTCGCGCCGCCGAGCCTCCCGATTCGATCGGAAGAGCGCCTGCAAGCCGACCACCGCCCAGTATCGGATGACGCCTCCGTGCAGGTCGTACGGCAGAAGATACCAGAAATCCAGGACGAACGATCTGGGGCCCCCCAAAGCCGGCGCCATACCGAGTGCGACCAGCACCGGCACTTCCAGGGCGGTCGATACCAGCGCGAAGAGGATCGAGGCGCAGAAGTGAAACGCGATCTGCCGCGTGTGATTGCCCTCTTCCACGGCCCAACGCCGGCCCAACCACAGGATGGCGGGGGTGAACGGCACGCAAATGTACATGGCGGCCATCCAGCCCACCACGATGTTCCGCCAGGGAATCGCTTCGCTGCGCGAAAGCTGCGTCATAAAGGCCTGGGTGATGTAAAAGAGTCCGGCGCCGGTCCAGGCGAGCCAGTACTTCACCCATCTTCCGATCGCAGACGAGGGCATTCGCAGCATCCGGTTACTTCCATTCTGGTACGGATACGGGCGGAACCGTAAGGACGATTTGATGGACGGGGCGTTTTCGTTGACCGGCGACTCCGGGGGATCCAGGAACCGCACGTTTGCGGCCGCCGCGAACATTCGTCGCGCGCCGGCGCCGCTCTGGCATTTCGCAGGGCCAGCTTGTCAAAAAGCCGTATCCCCGCCGCGGTGAGGGTCTCACAATCGGGTTACGTGCCGCTGGCCGGCACGACCAAGGAGGGACAAATGAGAATCAACAAGTGGATCTGCCTGGTTGCTGTTGGGTCTGGAGTTTTGCCGGTGGTGGTGCTAAAGGTCACCGCTGGGGAGAAGGCGCCGGATGTTCCGTTTCCGGATGGCTACCGGGCGTGGCGCCACATCAAGTCGGTGGTGATCGGCCCCGAACACAAGTCGTTCGCCAGCGAGGGAGGTAAGATTTTTCACTTCTATGCCAACCCGCAGGCGGTTGAAGCGTACGGTGCCGGCAGGTTCCCGAACGGTTCCGTGCTGGTTCGCGAGACGCTCCGCACGATACCCGGCGAAGGCGACTCCAAAGGCGTCCTCAAAGAGGGCGAGCGCAGCGCGCTGGACGTCATGGTGAAAGACGACCGGCTGTACCAGGAGACCGGCGGTTGGGGATTTGAAACGTTCGACAGCAAAAACGCCCGCCTATCCGCGAAAGATCGGCTGCAGTGCTATACCTGCCACTCGAAGCAGAAGGATCGCGATCTCGTGTTTGGCTCCCTCACACCGGCGGGGGACGGCACGCCGTATCCCGACGGGTACCGGCACTGGACTTTCCTCCACAGTTCATTGGTGCCGCCGACCTTCGACGCATTTGCGAAGAAGCCGTGCGAGAAGCCGTGCACCGCGGGACTGTTTCACTTCTACGCGAACGACAAGGGAATGGAGGGCCTGCGCACGGGCTCGTATCCCGACGGAGCAATCTTTGCCGAGGAGATGCTGGAGTGGCTGTCCACCTCCACCGGCGGCGCGAAAGAGGGTCAGCGCCGGTTGGTCGGCGTCATGGTGAAAGACAGCCGGCGCTACGCTTCAACCGGAGGTTGGGGATACGGAACCTTCGATGACGAGAGCCGGACGGATAAGCTCGACGCCAAAATGCGCGAGACTTGTCACCAGTGCCACATCGCGCGAAAGGACCAGGGGTACGTATTTACGGAGTACCGCGAACGATAGGCGCCAGGATGACAAGAGCCCGCCGTTTAGCCGATACTCGAAAAAACGATGGCCGAAAGTACGTATGATTCTCACCGGATGCGAGTCCATGAATGCACATGCGAAGGAAAGACGCTGCGGAACGACCGTGATGCGGTCGAATTGATCGGCGAGGCTCTGGGAGGCGGCGCACGCGTGATCGTGGTTCCGGTAGAACGGTTTGAGCCTGATTTCTTCCGCCTTCGGACACGCGTGGCGGGTGAGATCGTTCAGAAATTCGTACAGTACCACTGCCGCCTGGTCATCGTCGGAGATATCTCAGGGTATGTGTCCGGCAGTTCCGCGTTCCAGGCCTTCGTGAACGAGGCCAATCGTGGTGACGATATCTGGTTTGTGTTGGACCACGCCGAACTGGAGAGCAAGCTGCAGCGGCGCGCGATCTGATCCGCCCGCTATTTCCCGGCGTACGGGTTATGCATGTATGGTGGACGATTGGTCCACACGGGACGGGCGGGCGCTTGCGCCACGCGGTAGCCCACCTCCAGCAGAATTTGCAGATCTTGCACGGCGCCGGCCAGATCCCAGTCGGGCTTTATCTGGTCGGTCGGCTTGTGGTAGTCGTTGCGGATGTACTCCTGCCGTTTGCGATCGCCGTATTCGGCAGGCTTGCCCACGAAGTCGATGCCCGGGCTGGACGCGAGCGAAGGCACACCGCCCATCGCGAACTCGACGTGGTCCGAACGCCAGTAAAAGCCCTCGACCGGGTCGGTGTCGCCCGTAACCACCCGGCCTTGCCGGGCCACGGCCTCCCTGGTCAGATCGTCCAGCGAGCTCATGCCCATACCCAGGATGCTGAAATCCCTGGTCCGTCCCCACCCCCAGTTGCTGAAGTAGTCCAGGTTGATGTTGGCCGCGGTGTTCGCCAACGGGTAGAGCGGATGCTGCACGTAATACCTGGCGCCGAGCAGGCCCCGCTCTTCCGCGGTGGGCCATAGGAAAACCACCGTGCGCTTCGGCGGAACGGGCAGTTGGGTAAACGCGTGCGCCAGTTCCAGCACCCCCGCCGTACCGGAAGCGTTGTCGCTCGCGCCATGGAAGATGTTGTCGCCCTGGCGCCCGAGGTGGTCCCAGTGGCCCGAGTAAATCACGTACTCATTGCGCAGCGCCAGATCGCTGCCTTCGAGCTTGGCCACTACGTTCGCCGACTCGATCTCACGCACCTCGTTATGCACCTTTCCCGAGATGGAGGCCTTTAGCTCCACCGGCTTGAAGTCGCGGGAAAGCGCGGATTCTGCGAGCGCGTTCAGATCGAGTCCCGAAGCAGCGAACAGTTCCACGGCCTTCTCGCGATTCAGCGAAATGGTGGCGTCGATGTGCCCGGTGGACGAAGCATCTCGAACCATCATCGATTCGCGCAGAATGAATCGATTGGGACCTGCGTTCGCCCCCGGTGGACGCGTGGGGCCGCGGCCGGCGGGACCTCCTTGCAACGTGATGACTGCCGTGGCGCCGCGCACATGCGCGAGATCGGCCTTCGATCCGGGCCTGCCGTAAAAGGAAAGCTCCGCGCCCAGGAACATCTTGGGATCGAGTTTCGAAGGATCGTGAGGGTCCGGAATGGGCGGATCACCCGCCAGAATCACGACTGCTTTGCCCTGGACGTCGAGGCTCTTGTAGTCGTCCCAGGCGTATTCCGGTGCGACGATTCCGTAGCCTGCGAAAACGATCGGCGATTCCGGAATCTCGATCGAAGACTTCGGCTGCGAAGATGAGACGCGGTAATCCTGCGCAGTCAGTGGGAATGGTGCGCCGCCCGATTCTATCGAGATTTCGCCTCCGCCTGCCGTGATCCCCCACAGCGCGACCTTTTGTATATATGTACCGTCGGGACTGCCTGGCGACAACTTCATGGCCCGGCAGGCGCTGACGAGATAGTTGACGGTCTTCTGTTCACCGGGAGTCGCGGGCGCGCGGCCTTCGAACTCGTCGGAGGCGAGGACCCTGATGTGTTTGAGGAGTCCCTCTGCAGTGATGGCGTTCCAAGCCCGCGCCGGAACGGGGCCCGATCTCGCTCCCAAAAGCACCAGGCCGGCGGCAAGCGGGATGGCAATCGCAAATCGACGCAACATGGGGCTATGTTCGCACGGTTCGAAAGGCGCGGGGTACGATCCGGGTCAGAAGCTTCCGGGGGATCGGCTCACAGCCCCATATTTGAGCCGCGGATCGCAGTTATAATGATTTTGGAGTTTAGGCTCTTAAATTGAGCCTGCCAGACTGATGACCAGCAAGCTTCTTTCCCTCCTGTCGGGCGGCCTCCTCCTTGCCTCCGGATTGGCCGCGCAGAACCTGAAGGTTCTGGTTCTCTCCCGTCTGGGCCACGAGGCCTTCTTGCGTATGCAGGCCGCAGTTCCCAACGTCACGTTAATCGAAGGAGACCGCTCCCAGGTTGCAGCCCAACTGGCGGACGCGGACGGTGTGATCGGCCCGTTCGATCTCAAATTGATCGGCGGCGCCCCCAAGCTGAAGTGGATCCAGTCGGAGAGCGCCGGGGTGGAGGCCTTCACGTTCCTGCCGGGATTCGCGCAGAGCAAGATTGTCCTCACGAACAACAAAATCCTGCAAGGCCCGGAAATCGCCGACCACGCGCTCGGCCTGCTGTTGGGGCTCACGCGGGGTATCGCCATCGCGGCGCGTGGCGGAAGCCAGGATTGGAACCAGAAAAACTTCAACCCCATCGAACTGCGCGGTAAGACGGCGGTCATCGTGGGGGTGGGCGGCATCGGGACCCAAATTGCGCTGCGTCTGAACGCCTCCGGCATGACGGTGATTGGGGTGGACCCCAAGGACATGCCGTACAACACCTACCTCGCGCGGACCGTGGCTCCCGACCGGCTGGACTCCGTGCTGCCGGAGGCAGACGTGGTTTTCCTCTCGGCGCCGCTCACTCCGAAGAGCCGCAAAATGATGGGACCGCATGAATTCGAGTTGATGAAACCAAACTCCTATTTCATCGCGGTTTCGCGCGGGGGCATTTATGACATGGATGCCTTGGTAAAGGCGCTCGACAGCAGGAAACTGGCCGGCGCCGGCCTGGATGTCACCGATCCCGAGCCGCTTCCCAAGAACCATCCGCTCTGGAAATTCCCCAACGTGCTCATCACGCCGCACATTGCCGGGCGCTCGGATGGAGAAAACGCGCGCTACGAAGCCTTGTACATCGAGAACCTCAAGCGTTTCGCTGCGGGGGAGCCGCTGCTGAACGTGGTGGATAAAGAGAAGGGATACTGACTCACGGACAGGCGTTCAGCACCGGAGCACCCAGCCTGCCCGGCTCCGACGCGTTAAAGATACAATTGTGCCCGATGCCCACTCAAGAGATCTTCTACCATGTCTCCGGCCGCATCGCGACCATCACCCTCAACCGGCCGGACAAACTCAACGCCTGGACCCGCACCATGGAAGCGGAAGTCCGGCAGGCGCTGCAGGAAGCCGGCGCCGACGATGATGTACGTATAATCGTGCTGACCGGAGCGGGCCGGGGCTTCTGCGCCGGCGCCGACATGAGCCTGCTCCAAAGTGTCGCCGAGCGCGGCACTCACCCGCTGCCCGACTCGACGACCAACGGCGGCGGCAGTGCCGGTGATGGTCCCGGGGCCGATTTCCAACGCCAGTACTCCTACTTTCCCGCCATACCCAAGCCCATCATCGCCGCCGTGAACGGACCGGCGGTGGGGCTTGGCCTGGTGATCGCCATGTTCTGTGACTTGCGGTTTGCGTCCGAAGAAGCCCGCTTCGGAACGGCCTTCGCGCGCCGCGGCCTGATCGCCGAGTACGGGCTTGCCTGGCTGCTTCCCAAAGTGATCGGGCACGCCAACGCGCTCGATCTGCTCTTGTCCGCGCGCATGATCGGCGCGCAGGAGGCGCTGCGCATGGGGCTCGTCAACCAGGTATTCCCGCAGGACAAATTCGTGGACGGCGTTCACGCCTATGCCAGCGAACTGGCAGACAAAGTGAGCCCGCGCTCCCTGCGGGTCATCAAGCGCCAGGTCTACGACGCCATGTTCCAGACGCTGGGACAGGCGCTCGACACCGCGACCCTCGAGATGCGTGCCAGCCTGCAGTGCGAAGATTTCAAGGAAGGCGTGGCGTACTTCCTGGAGAAGCGGGCGCCGGTATTTACGGGGCGTTGAGGGCTTATCCCACGATGGCTTCGATCAGGTGAGGGCCGCGGTGTTCCATCGCGGCCCGGAACTGTGCGTCGAACTCGGCGCCCGTGGCGGCACGGCTGGCCGGCATACCCATTCCCGCGGCGAGTTGTACCCAATCGAGCGGCGGGCGGCTGATGTCGATCGCCTCATGCGCGAGATTCCCGAAGGCCGCGGCTCCGGTGCGGCGCATCTCGATCTCCAGAATCTGGTATCGCCGGTTGGCGAAGATCACGGTGAGCACGTCCAGTTTCTCGCGCACCATGGTCCACAGGGCCTGCGGCGTGTACATGCCGCTGCCATCGGCCTCGAGCGCGATCACCTTGCGGCCAGGGCACGCGCACGCGGCTCCGGCGGCCACCGGTAGTCCCTGGCCGATCGAGCCGCCCGTCACGGGGAGGCGATCGTGAGGTGCGGCGCACAACAGGTAGGGTACCACCGCTGCGCTCGCCGAGACCATCTCGTCGGCCAGGATCGCGTCCTCCGGGAGGCGGTGGGTGAGTGTGGTTCCGATCGACTCCAGTGTGAGGCGCCCAGCGTCAATCGGCGGCAGCGCCCGCGGCGCGGCCAGAGGAATGGGCGCATGCGCGGCTCCGCACGCTTCCACCAGCGCCTCGAGCGCAGCCGTACCATCTTCGTGGCGCTCGGCCAGGACAGAGACCGCGCTCTCCGGCGGCAGCAGATAGCTCGGCGTATTCGGATAGCCGAAGAAGGAGACCGGCGGTTGCGTCTCGACCAGGATCAGATGCCGCACGTTGGCCAGCAGTGCCAGCGCCGGCTCCGGGAAGTAGGGCACGGTGGTGGGGTGAAATCGCCCGCGGCCCGATGAGTGGCACGGAGCATTGCGATCGGCCAGGATGCGCACGCCGGTGTGCGCCGAGACCCGTCCGGCCGCAGCCAGGGCGCGTGGGTTGGTGGTGGATCCGCCCAGCAGCAGCGCCGTCCCTTCCGAGCGCACCAACTGCGCGGCATCCTCAATGCGATCCACGCAGGGTATGGGCCGCGCGGCTCGCGGAATCGCAGGCGGCGGCCCCGGCGCTGCGGACCAGGACAGATCGGCCGGCACGATCAGCGTGGCCACCTGGCCCGGAGGCGTTGTGGCGGCGCCAACCGCCTCTGTGGCTGCGGCTCCCAACTCCGCCGCGTCCCGCACCACGCGCACCCAGCCGGAGACTGTCCGCGCGAAGGCTTCGATGTCGGCCGAGAGCGGAGCGTCGTAGCGGAGGTGCTGGGTGGAGTGTTCGCCCACGATGTTGACGATCGGGGTTCTGGCCTTGCGCGCGTTGTGCAGGTTCGCCAGCCCGTTGGCGAGGCCGGGGCCAAGGTGCAACAGCGTGGCCGCGGGCTTCCGGCGCATGCGGCCGTAGCCATCTGCGGCGCCCGAGCAGACACCTTCGAAGAGGCACAGCACTCCACGCACGTCCGGCGCCCGGTCCAGCGCCGCGACGAAGTGCATCTCCGACGTGCCGGGATTCATGAAGCAGGTATCCACCCCGTTGGCCGCCAGGGTCTGCAGCAGACACTCCGCCCCGGTCACGCGAGTTTGTCCTTTGCCGCACGTGCTCGAAATGCCGTCATGGAAAAGAACATTATCACAGGCCTGCGACCTACCGACCGTGTGGTAGGATAGTTCGCCATGAACCGGACCACGGGTTCCACCACCGCACTCGCCGTTCTGGTCGCCGTTAACATCCTCAACTTCTACGACCGGCACGTTATTGGCGCACTCACCGAGCCGATCCGCAAGGAATTTCACTTGAGCGATTCGCAGGTGGGCCTGATGGGCTCCGCATTCATCTGGCTGTACGCCCTGGTGGGATTGCCGCTGGGGCGCGTGGCCGACCGGTGGAGCCGCAGGAAACTCCTGTCGTGCGGCATGCTGGTGTGGAGCGCTCTCACCGCGATGGCCGCCGTGGCCGCGAATTACACCATGCTGCTCTGCTCCCGGCTGGGATTCGCCGTAGGCGAAGCGGTGGTGGCCCCTGCCGCCACGAGTTGGATCGGCGATCTGTTTCCGGCACACCGGCGCTCGCGGCCGCTGGCGCTGTTCATGCTGGGCGTGCCGGTAGGCGGCGCGCTCAGCTACTTCTTCAGCGGACCGGTCGCCCAGGCCTACGGATGGCGCATCGCCATGGTGCTTGCGGCCGTTCCGGCGGTGGTGCTGATTCCGGTCCTGCTGCGGCTGGCGGAGCCGGCTCGCGGCGCCTCCGAGGTGCTCCGCGAAGCCATGCCGAAGGCTTCCATGAGGCGCATCCTGAAGATCCCGACCATGTGGTGGATCATCGCTTCGGGCGCGCTCCTCAACTTCAACATGTACGCCATCGGCACCTTTCTGCCTGCATTCTTGAGCCGCATTCACGGGCTCACACTGGCGCGATCGGGAATCGCCACCGGGATCATCTTTGCCATTGGCGGCGTCGCGGGCGGATTGCTCGCCGGCCGGTGGGGAGACCGCATCATCCACGATCGCCAAAATGGCCGGCTGCTCGCTGCGGCCGCAATCTCGGCACTGGGCGCGCCGGCCGGATATCTCGGCATTGGTGCGGGCGGCGTTCTGGTGGCAATCGCTCTGATCACGCTCGCGTACGGCACGCTGAACGCGTACTATGGCCTGGTCTATTCCGCGATTCAGGACATCGTGCCGCCATCCATGCGCGGCACCGCGATGGCGATCTATTTTATGGCCATGTACCTGTGCGGCGCGTCATTCGGGCCGCTGCTCACCGGCAGGCTCAGTGACTTGATGGCCCATCGGGCGGCGGAGGCCGCCGGCGCGGCCCAGGTCACCGAGGCCTTCAAAGCCATCGGGCTCCAGCAGGCGATGTTCATCATCCCGGTGCTGTCCATGCTGCTCGCGATCGTGTTGTATTGCGGCGCGCAGACCATCGTGGTGGACATGCGCCGGCGAGAGGCTCTGGCGACTCCAAGTTCCTCTTATGCGGATTGAAGAAATCAAGGCATCCATCGGAAGTGAAGCCGGCGTCAGCCAGTGGTTCACCGTGACGCAGGAACTGATCGATCGTTTCGCCGCGCTCTCCGGCGACTCGCAGTGGATCCACGTGGACGTGGAGCGCGCCCGGCGCGAATCGCCGTTCGGTGCCACCGCGGCCCATGGCTTTCTAACTGTGGCGCTCATGACGCCGCTGGTGAGCCAGGCGGTGAATGTCGAGATCGAGTCGAGACTGCGCGTGAACTACGGCTTCAACAAGCTGCGTTTTCCGTCGCCGGTAATTTCGGGTAGCCGCATACGGGCGCGGGTCACTCCCAACGCCGTTCGCGACGTAGAAGGCGGGATCGAAATCGCCTGGGGCGTGGTGGTGGAGATCGAGAACCAGGCCAAGCCCGCGATCGCCGCGGAATGGCTTGTGCGCACCTATTTCTGAGGGAGCCGATGGCAGCACGTTCCGAAACCATTGCGATGCGGGCCGGCGAGAGCCTGCCGCTCGACGCCCTGCGCGACTACCTGCGCGGCCGGATCGAAGGTGCGGAACGATCGATGCAGCTCGAGCAGTTCCCGAACGGCCACTCGAATCTGACGTACCTGCTCCGGATCGGCGGGCGCGACTACGTGCTGCGGCGTCCTCCCCTCGGACCGGTGGCGCCTAAAGCTCACGACATGGTGCGGGAGTACCACGTGCTGCGAGCGGTCCATCCGCATTTCCCGGAAGCTCCCGAGGCCTTCCTGATGTGCGACGATCCCGCGGTCTTGGGCGTGCCGTTCTTCATCATGGAGCGGCGGCACGGGACGGTGCTGCGCGAAGAAATCCCGCCCGCGATCGCGAGTGTGACCGGCCATCCGGAAATGATCAGCGAGGCGTTCCTGCAAACGATGGTGCGGCTGCACGCCATCGATGCCTCGACCGGTGATGTGCGGTCGTTCGGGAAGCCAGAAGGCTACGTGGAGCGCCAGGTTCGCGGATGGGCGGACCGCTGGGAGCGGGCCAAGACCGAGGCGGTTTCGGAATTGGACGAGGTGGTGCGCTGGCTTGCCGCGCGAGTGCCGCCGGCTCTCGCGCCTTCCCTGATCCACAACGACTACAAGCTCGACAATGTGATGCTGGCTTCCAATTCGCCGGGCCGCGTGGAGGCCGTGCTCGATTGGGAGATGACCACCATCGGCGACCCGCTGTCCGATCTCGGTCTCACGCTCTGCTATTGGGTCTGGGCGACGGATCCGGATCTGCGCGTGGCGGGCATTCCGGCATTGACGGCCGCACCCGGGTGGTACACTCGCGATCAGCTCGTGGAACGGTATGCCGAAAAGACGGGCCGCGATGTGCGGCACATCGGGTATTACGAGGTGCTCGGGGTCTTCAAGCTGGCGGTAATTATTCAACAGATTTACAGCCGTTTCCACCGCGGTCAGACGCAAGACCCGCGATTCGAAAGCTTCGGCGTGCGAGCGAAAGGCCTGGCGCGAAGAGCGGCGTGGCTGGCCGGGAGGTATGGATAATTGACGAGATCCTGAAACGCCATCTCGCCAGGAACGGAGGCCGCTCGCGCGAACGGACTGCGTGCAGAGAGTACTTTAACGCTCAGTTCGCGCCTCAGCATACAAAAAGAGCTGCTTATCATGGTATGCGGAGGACGATTCGTATGCCGCTGCACCGCCTCTGGATTTCCCTATTGGCCGTGGCGCCCGCCTTTTCCCAGCCAAACCGGCCTGTAGACGAAGGGCGCACCGAAGCAGGGCTGGTGCGTTTGACCGTCATCCACCACGCCAGCCTGATGATCGAAGCGTTTGGCCAGGTGATTCATGTGGACCCCTGGAGCGCAGGCAACTACGACGGCCTCCCGCAGGCCGACCTCATTCTCATCACCCATGCGCATCCCGATCACTTGGATCCGGAGATGATTGCCAAACTGAAGAAGCCTGGAACCCTTCTCCTTGGGCCGGAGACGATTCGCCGCAGTCTGGCGGGTGCCGCAGTCATCCGAAATGGCGAGACCCGCGCCTTCGGAGAGTGGACCATCGAAGCCGTCCCGGCGTACAACCTGCAACGCGGGCCTGCCCCGGGCTCGGTCTACCATCCAAAGGGCGAAGGCAACGGGTATGTATTGGCTTCCTCAGCGGGGCGCTGCTATATCGCGGGAGACACCGAGGCTGTACCGGAAATGAAAGATCTCAAGGACATTATGGTGGCGTTTCTTCCCATGGATAGCCGGTACACCATGACGCCGATGGAGGCGGCCGAAGCGGCGCGGACATTCCGTCCCAGGATCGTCTACCCGTACCATTACAGCAGGGCGGACGTCACGGCATTCGAGAAGGCAATGACCGGCTCCGGTATTGTGGTACGGGTCCGGGACTGGTATTACTGAATGGGCCCGGCTGCGTGGGCCAAGATATCGTGGCGCGCTGTTCGACCAACGCAGACGGGCTTTAGGATGATGGCCTGTTACCGCAAGTCGCGGCGGGTGTCCTGGCGGTCGCGGGCGGTATCGGTTTGATCGTGGCGGATGTCACGAACCTGCGCGTCGAGCGCCCGCTGGTCGCGCGCCAGGTCCTGGGAGTCACGGGCGGCGGCCCCGTTGCGTCCGCAGCGGATGTCTTCATTCAGCCGCGCCCGGTCGCGAGCGATATCCGCCCGCATGCGATTCACACGATCATAGTCGTGATCGAGGTCGCGATAGTCCGCCCGCAGATCCTGCTGGTCGCGGTGAATGTCGCGCCAGTCCTGGGCCGAGAGCGTCGAAGTGCCACTGACCGCCATCCCTGCCGCCAGTGCCAATCCTGCGAGGATTCTTGACTTTTTCATCTTTTCCCTCCTTTGAAGGCCCTCTGATGTTGCCCTCACCTGAAGAAACGGCGGCGGGCCCTCGAAGGTTATCGAGAGGAAGCGGCTTTCCCGTAAAGAGTTGTCAGCACCTTGAATTACAAAGTTTCCAACACGATCTCGCCCTTCCCCCAAACGGTCTGTCTTCCGACTCCTGTCCACCGGCCCACGCCAAGGTACGGCACAAACTCCTCCAGTTCGCCTGCATACTCTGCTTCTCCCGTAAATCCG
>Ga0335081_10010831_pt1 | contig 14738 bp, 11 predicted proteins | sample Lox_Sample_35_FD_206713 | JGI IMG/M metagenome (GOLD analysis project Ga0335081, IMG submission 206713) | Soil microbial communities from Loxahatchee National Wildlife Refuge, Florida, United States - Lox_Sample_3.5 | ecosystem: Environmental > Terrestrial > Soil > Wetlands | place: USA... | reverse complement strand
AAGCAGCGAGTTGTTGCTGAGCAATCTGCTTTTTGAGGTCGCGCTCATTGCGTTGATACTCGGCTTTGCTTGGCACAGCGCTGGCACTGACAGTGACGGTTTCGGTTACGGCGCCGACGTTCAGAGTCGTCATGAACGGGGCAGGACGGCTGCCGTCGTAAGCAAAATTGCGAAGTTGGCGCTGGAATCCGCGGGCATTGACGGAAACGGCCACGTTTCCAGAGGGCAGGTTGGAAACGATCCAGCGTCCGGCAGAATCGGTCATCACATTGCGCACGGCGCCCGTTTCTGTTTGAGTCACGGTGACTTGCGCGTTGGAGACGACCGCCCCCGACGGGTCGATGACGATGCCGCCCAATTGTCCGGGAAGCAGCGAGATGGATTCGAAGTTGCCCACCGGTACTGAGGCAGGCAGCCCATTGATGTCATATCCTGTTTCCGCTCCGGAGACATCCAGAGAAGCCGGTGGAAGCAAGCTGGCAGCGATGGCGTCGCCGCCGAAGTCCTTCACTTTGTATTGTTCCGGCAAGAACACTTCCCACTGCAGAAGATCGATGGGAACATCCATTTTTGGCAGCGAAATGTCGGAGCCCCCCTTCTTGGCAAAGGGCGCGCCGGAATGCATAAAGACGAACGAGACGGTATAAGCGTCGGTGGGACGGAAGTTGTCGCGAAGCAGGGGAACGCGGTTGCCGTCGGAGCCTTCGACGGGCTTTACCTTTTCGCCGGCAACTTCGGCCGAGACGATGTTCGCGCCGGCGGGGAGCGCGACCTTCAGAAACGGCTGCGCCTGGTTCTTCACGATGAGCTTCACTTCGGTGAGGGAGCGGCCTTCGTTCGTGACGAGCGTGGTGACGATGGCACGCTCAACTACGGCTGCAAGAACGCTGCTGTCCGGAAAGCGCGTCCAGGAGAGTGCCAGAGCAGGCTGCTCGTTGGGCTGCCGGTGATACCGGAAGGCGGCTTGAAGAGGGAAGCGCGCGAGCGAGCGCAGATAAGGGTTGGTTTCCTTGAAGTCCATGCGCTTGAGGCCGCCGCCTTCGGTGGCAGTGAGTTCGATGGTGCCCGCGCCTTCGATGAGGACTTCGCCAGTTTCGCGTTGCGCGTTCTGGAAGCCGAGGAAAGGCGCGTCTGCATTCGTGGAGGTGAGCGACTTTTCCATGGTGATGAGGAACTGGTGCGTTTTTTGCGCGGCGGCGCGAACGTTCAAAGTGAGCACGCCGGACTGCACTTCGCTGGATTCGACGGAAGCGCCGGTGGTTCCGGTGAGTTCGTAACCGGCAGGGATGACGATTTGGAATTGTGAAGGTTCGCCTTGCACGACGGTAACGTCAGCGAGTGCGGCGATGCGGAAATCCGCTTCACTCACGGTGATGAGCGTTTTGACATCGGACAGAAAGCGCACTTCTTTAGGCACGACGGGGGCGGCAACTTCGCGAGTGGTCCACCAAACGCTGGTGGTTTGTCCGGGGACGAGCGTGGCTTCGATGGTGGTTTGGCCGTTTTCGGACGAACGGGAAGTGATGAGGCCGGGATTGAGGCGCACGTTGGTGCGGTCGCCGGGGAGAGTGAGAGTCAGGCGGACACTGCCAGCGGCGGGAGCGGGAAGATTGAACGAAGCGCGACCGGCTTCGATGCTGAGAGGAAGGCCGGCGTCGAGCGTCACGGCGAATTCGGCGGGGCCCGGGAGCACGGCGGCGTGCGTTCCGCTTTCCAACTCGAGCGGCAGGCTCTTGCCTTCTTGATGGGCGTCGAGGATGGCCATGCCGGTGGTCAATGGAACTTTGGTGACGCCCTTATGCAGGGTTTCGCCGTGCAATTGGACGGTACCTTGAACGGATTCGTTCGCAACCCGGAATTTCAGTTCGGCGCACTTCATGGTGTATGGAACGGGAGGAGTGTCGACTTTTCGAACGGGCTTGCTGGCCAACTCGAGCAGGCGGTTGTATTCGTCAAGAGAAAGCGTCACGTTTCCGCTGGAAGGCACGGGAGGAGCTACTTTTTCTTCTGCCCAGGCAAATTCGGGCGCGAGCAACAGCCCTGTTAAAAGAACCGAAAGAATCTTTTTCATTTGCCACCTGCCTTTTTCTCGTGCTGATAGCTCAAAGTTGCGGACGGAGCTCTGTTCTCGCCCGTGAGTTCGGAAACCAGGTACAAGGAAGGCCCGAAAGCGGGGAAGGAAACGCGAATCGGAAGAATTCCGGCGCGCTTGCCCGAGAGAGTGTCGAAGCGGAATTTGTCGACTAATTCCTTGGTCCCGGCCTGCGGGAGCTTTGCTTTCCCTTCGTCTTTCTTATCAGAGTCAGATAGCGGCGGCGTTGCGGGAACGGGTTGAGGCGCTTCCATGGCGACGACTGCACCAGCGACGCCAGAACCGACGCCGCCGCCAGAGCCAGAGCCGATTCCGCCACCCACTCCCATTGCAAGCGCTGCCGATTCCGGATTTTCATACGGCGCGGAGCGGAACGAGCCCGGCTCAGGCATTACCTTGAAGAGCGGCGGATGATAGACGAGCAGGCCGGTGCGCGAGACGGGGAGATCGAGCGCAGGCAACGCGAGATTGAACTGACCTTTGTCATTCCACGCGGCGCCGCGGACCAGGTAGACGACTTCGACGGCGAAGGGCGGAGCGTCCTCGCCGGCGCGGGCTTTGTCGAGCGGCAGGAGGAGGCTGCCATCGGGCGCCTGGCCGGGACGAACCGTTCTGCCGGAAAGCGAGGCGCTCCAAAGCGTAGCGTCCTTGGGAAGCGTGATTTTGAGAAAGTTGCGCTGATTGTTGCGGACGGCGTAGCGCGCCTGGACAAACGTTTTTCCTTCGCTGGAGCAGAGCACTTGGTAGCGCGCCTCTTCAACGTTGGCCATCAACACCGCTTGCGGCGTGTAGCGCGCGAGAGTGATGTTGAGCGAGCGAGTTGTTTTTGCTTCGCCCGAACGGAAACGAAACGCGGCAAGCGAAGGCGATTGATGGTTGGCCACGAGTTCGCCGAGGTCGGTGGCGTCGGCGCTTTCGAGACCTTCGGATTTGAGGTCTTTAATTTCGCCTGCACCGAGCACTTCGACCGCGACGCCACCGGTTTCGCGCTCGGCATTCAGGAGGCGAAGCAGCGGAATGTCGATGGAACCATCACGAGGGCTGCGCGTTTCGCCAGTGATGACGAAGCGCACGCTTTGTTCGACGGGCTCAAGAAATGTGACGCAAAGCTCGCCGGATTTGGATTCCCAGTCGGCGACCATCGCACCGAGCACCTGGTTGATGGTGACTTTGTCGGGAATTTGAATTTTCACTTCGTGGGCCGCGCCTTGCGTGATTTCGAGATTCACTTCGGCGCTGATGGAGGTGTTATCTTCGCCGAGTCCAAAAAGTTGCGTGAGCGAGCCGCGCAGGCGCAAAGGCTGCGTGGCGCGGTGATCTTCTGTCTTGCGGCGCCAAATGAAAGCGAGCGGCTCGTTGCCGCGGCCGTAGGCGACCCATTTACTTTCCGCGGCAGATTCGGATTTGTCGGAGAGCAGCCCGCCGGTAAGACGAATGTCGACACCCTGGCGCGGGAGTTGGACTGAGGCGCGCGTAACGCCCGAGGCAGTGGAAGGGAGCGCGATGCTTTCTTCGCCGGCGTTGGAACTGACGGGAAGGGCAATCTCGAGCAGCAAAACGGCACGGCCTGCGTGCGAGAGTAGCACGGAGGGTTGGCTGAAGGACTTGCTTACGGCGCCCGGGACGAGCGAAACGAGCTTGCCGTCGAGACGCGCTTCGCGAACCAGCAAGCCCGCGGGAATCGGCACGCGAACCCAGCCATCTTTCAGGACGTCGATGGTGAGTGTGGCGTGGCCAGAGGCGAGTTCGCCGTTGATGCGCAAGTCGTAGTCTACGCGTGTGAGCGTGGCATCGACGGGAAGAGGCTCCGGCTCGCGCTCGAGAGGATACGCGCGGGCGTGCAGCATTCGATACTCTTCGACGGGCAGGACCACCCAGCCCGGAGAATGCTCGGAGGTTTGTGCGGCAGCATTCGTCGAGAGAATCAAGAGCGCAGCCAGGGCAGCTGCGGCGAAGCAGAAAAGCAACGGAACTAGCTTGGTTTTTGATGCAGGGATGGCACTTGGTTGCAAGCGAACGGACATACAGATAGCTCCCTTCTTTTTGGAAGTAGCGAGCCCGTCAAGATTTGCGGCGACCCGGGGACGAAGTGGCTTGATTGGTGGATGAGATGACGCGGCGGGCAAAGATGGTTGTTCCATGAAATGATTTTTCTCCGCAAAAGAGATTCTCGGCCTTGCTGACTGCCACACTGTCAACGGTTAGAACGGAGAGGCGAGGGATTCTTGCAGGACAAAATTCCGCTTGGCGTGTGAGAATGTGGCCGGGCCAGCGTAGGACAATCAACGCAGGACAAGGACGCAGGATGGGGCCGCTGCAGGACATTCGCGAAACCTGGGCGCGTTTTCTAAACAAAGAGAATCCCGCGGTTGCTTTCGTGGACCGGCAGCGGCGGTCGATTCTCCTTTTCTCGCTGGTTCTGGTCCTTCCGTGTTTCTGGCACCGGCGCATCGAGGCGGGCGACCTGGCGAGCCACGTGTACAACGCCTGGCTCGCGCAATTGATTGAAAAAGGCCAGGCGCCGGGGCTCTACATTGCGCGGCAGTGGAATAACATCCTGTTCGATGTGAGTCTGTTGCAGGTCGCGAAGATTGTAGGCTTTTCGGCGGCGGAGAAGATTGTAGTGCCGGCGTGCGTGCTGATTTTTTTCTGGGGCGTGTTCGCGCTGATCAGCGCGGTCAGCGAGCGGCCACCGTGGTTTCTCGCGCCGTGCATCGCCATGCTCGCGTATGGCTATTCCTTCAGCATGGGTTTCATGAACTACTATTTGTCGCTGGGATTGGCTTGTTTTGGCCTGGCGATTCTGTGGCAGGGAAGGGGATTGGCCTGGGCTGGCGGCGCTCTGCTTGCGCTGCTTGCCCTGCTGGCACATCCGATCGGTTTCTTGTGGCTGATCGGCACAGTCGCGTATATTCGCGTTCACGAAAAATTACCGCGCTGGTGGAAGTTGGCCGTGCCCCTGACCGCCGCCGCTGCGTTGTTCGCGGCGAATCGGTATGCGGCGCACCAGCCTGCCTTGTCTGCGGATTGGGATCGCGGGCCGTTCTACTTGTACAACGGTGCGGACCAACTGGCGCTATATGGCCCCCGATACATTGACCTCGCCGTCGTGGCGTTTGTTTTCGGTGTGCTGTGCGTGGTGATGGATCGAATTGCGGCACGGGGCGAAGGAACTTCGTGGAAGCGATTCGCATTGCCGCTCGAATTGTACGCCGTCACGTTTTGCGGGATTGCCCTGCTCCCAGAGAATTTACGCCCTTCCATTTATACCGGCTGGATTGGCTTGCTTGGCTCCCGGCTTACAGCCGTGGCCGCCATCTTGGGCCTTTGCCTTCTCGGCTTCATCAGACCGCGTCGGTGGCAACTTGCCGGGTTCGCCGCCTGCGGGATCGTTTTTTTTGCGTTTCTTTATCAGGATGCGGGCTGGATGAATCGTCTCGAAGCGAACGCGGAAAAATTAGTGAGCGGCTTATCGCCGGGAACGCGCGTGATTGCATCGGCGGATGCACCTGCAGGTTCCCGCATTCCGTTCGTGTACCACGCCATAGAGCGCGCGTGCATTGGGCATTGCTTTAGTTTTGGAAATTACGAGCCTGCCTCAGGCGAATTTCGCGTCCGCGTGCGGGAAGGCAGTCCTGTTGTGAGCGCCTCAACCGACGACGCCGAAGACATGGCATCGGGAGACTATGAGGTGGAGGAATCGGTTCTTCCGATCAAGCAGATTTATCAGTGCGACGCCCGTGACCTGACAAAACTCTGTATTCGGGATCTTGCCGCGGGCCAATCCGCCGAGCGCCTCGATTCCAAACCGCCGAACCGCCGAATGGCCAGCGCGGCACTTGCAGGACAATTGCCCTGAAGGAAGGTCGCTTTCTGCCCCCGGGCAGCCAAATGGACGAAAGACAAATTGGCTCTTGCAGCAGTCCAATATTTGCTAAAATTGAGTGGAGGTGAGAGACAATGCTGCCACTTCATCTCCAGCCCCAGAGCCACGTTCCCCTCTACGTTCAGCTTCGCGATCAGCTGCGTGCGCTCGTCCATGCGGGCGATTTGCGCCCCGGCGACCGCATTCCGGCCAGCCGTGAGCTCGCCACCATGCTCGGCGTTCACCGCACGACGGTCGCGAATGCCTATGCCGAACTCGAATCCGAAGGCCTGATTCAGGGACACGTGGGCCGAGGCACCTTCATCAAGGGCAACGGCAACAATGGTTTGAAAATTACGCCCCCAGCGCCGCCGGTTCTGAACGGCAACGAAGGCGTGCGTTGGGAATTGCTCTTCGCCGATGAGCGCGGCGAAGAGGTCCTCTCGCGGCTCACCGCGAACGTCCCCGAACATGCTTTGTCCTTCGTGATGGCGTGTCCTGCGGAGGAGTTTTTCCCCGTTGACGAGTTGCAGACTTGTGTCAATGTGGTGCTTCGCCGAGAAGGCATCAATGTGCTGAGCCTTGGTCCCTCGGACGGATATCCCCCATTAAAAGCGGCATTGCTCGAACTTCTTCATCGCGACGGAATCCCGGCCAAGGACGAAAATCTGCTCATCACCGACGGTTGCCAGCAATCGTTCGACCTCATCAGCAAAGCGTTTGTTCGGCCGGGCGATTCCGTAATTATTGAGAATCCCACCTATCCGGGCGCAGTGGCCATTTTCAACAACGCTCGCGCGCGATGCCTTGCTGTTCCGATGAGAACGCACGCGGAGCCGGGAACTTCGCTTGGTCTCGACCTAGAAGCGCTGGAAGCGACTCTCGCCGCCAATCGAGTGAAACTCATTGTGCTCACGCCCGATTTTCACAACCCAACTGGAACCTCGATGCCCCTGGCATCGCGCCGCAAACTGCTCGAACTCGCCGGGCGGTACCAGGTGCCGGTGGTGGAAGATCACATCTATGCGCGACTCCATGCCCGCGAGGAGCGTATTCCTTGCTTGAAGCAACTGGATCGCTCAAATCTCGTGATTCACATCGACAGCTTTGCGAAAGTCGCGTTTCCTGGTTTGCGCGTGGGCTGGATTGTCGCGCCTGCCGCAGCTATCGAACGCCTGCGCGTCGTCAAGCAGACGACCGATCTCCATACGGATCAGTTGGCGCAAGCCACGCTGGCGGAATTTCTGCGCCGCGGACTGTTTGCGAAGCATCTGGCGAAAATGCGCAAAGTGTACACTTCGCGCCTCGCCGCGCTGGACGAAGCGCTGCGCAAATCGATGCCGGAAGGTGTGCGCTGGACGCGGCCCGAAGGCGGCATGTGCTTGTGGCTCGAGCTTCCCCCGGGCTTTGACGCCAGCGAACTGCTGATTCACGTCAAAGAGCGCGGCGTACTCTACGCGCCGGGGCGCTATTTCTATGTGCAAAATCCCTTGCCCAACACGTTGCGGCTCGGCTTCGCGAGCTTAGACGAAAAAGAGATAGGCCGCGCTGTGGCCACTTTGTCTGAAATGCTAAGAATCGAAATGCGCAAACGCCAGCGCGGAGTGCGAAGAGCAGAACGCAGCAGGGTGGCACTGGTTTGAAGCAAAGAAGTAAGGAGGTAAGGAAGTAAGGAACAAAGGGAGTAAGGAACAAAGGGAGTGAGGTTGGAAAAACACTTGAGCGACACGATCCGGCTTGAACCCAATCCCACGAACCAGTGTTTTGGGTGTGGCGGCGCGAACTCCGGTGGAATGAAGCTGACGTTCGACCAGGACAATGCGAACCGGCAAATCGTGGGACGGTTTGTTCTGGGCGATCGGTATCAAGGCGGCGGAGGATTTGCGCATGGCGGAATCATCGCGTTGCTGCTGGATGAAGCGATGGGAAAAGTCTGCCGCTTTCGCGAAGTTCGCGCGGTGACTGCGGAATTGACCGTGGAATATTTGAAACCAGTGCTCGTTGCAGATGAAATTGTCGTAGTGGGCTACGAGGTCGAGCAAAAAGGAAGGAATTTGTTCATGGCCGGCGAGATTCGCAGTGACGGTGGGGAAGTGCTGGTCCGAGGACGCGGGCGGTTCGTGATTCTCGGCCCGAAATAAAGAGTTTCAGTGCGAAAAGTTTCAAGACGTTTGGGGACTGAGAGGAGAAGGACGATGGATACGAAAAAGCCAAATGGCAGCGGCAACGGCAGCAAGGGCTCGAACGAGTGGCGCGTCAAAGTCGGCCTGGCGGAGATGCTCAAGGGCGGCGTCATCATGGACGTCACCAACGCCGAGCAAGCCAGAATCGCGGAAAAGGCGGGCGCTTGCGCGGTGATGGCTCTCGAGCGCGTGCCGTCCGACATCCGCAAAGAGGGCGGCGTCGCGCGCATGGCCTCCATCAAGATCATTCGCGAAATCATGTCCACGGTGACGATTCCCGTGATGGCCAAAGTGCGCATCGGGCATTTCACCGAAGCCGAAGTCTTGCAAGCGCTCGAAGTCGATTTCATCGACGAAAGCGAAGTGCTCACTCCGGCCGACGAAGAGAATCACATCTGGAAGCATGATTTCCGCGTTCCGTTTGTGTGCGGCGCGCGCAACCTCGGAGAGGCGCTGCGGCGCATCGCGGAGGGCGCGGCCATGATTCGCACCAAGGGCGAAGCTGGCTCGGGCAACGTCGTAGAAGCTGTTCGCCATATGCGTGCCATAGTCAGCCAGATGAAAAAGCTCACGACCATGCGCGACGATGAACTGATGCGTGAAGCCAAGGAACTTGGCGCTCCGCTCGATCTGGTTCGCCAGGTTGCTGGGACCGGAAAACTCCCGGTGCCGAATTTCTCCGCGGGCGGCATTGCGACTCCCGCGGACGCCGCGCTCGTGCGGCGGCTCGGCGCAGAAGCCGTGTTCGTCGGATCCGGTATTTTCAAATCCAGCGATCCCGATGCGCGCGCTAAAGCCATAGTAAAAGCGACAACGCACTTCGAGGATCCAAAGGTCGTGCTCGAAGCCCACGAAGAACTGGGCGAAGCCATGCGCGGGCTCGACGTGCGTCTACTCGAAGAAAAAGATTTGCTACAGACTCGCGGCTGGTAAGGTTCGGTTGCTGGGGCAACATGGCGTGCCCTAATCAAGGTAACGCAGTGAGGTCGCGACGTGAAAATCGGGGTCCTGGCGGTACAAGGCGATTTTGAAGCGCACGAGGCCGTGCTTCAACAGCTCGGCGCGGAAACCGTGGAAGTACGCATTCCCGCGGACCTCGAGGGCTGCGATGGCCTGATTCTTCCGGGCGGTGAAAGCACCACGCAGCTGCAATTTCTCCAGGAAGAAGGGCTCGCGGACGCCATCACGAAATTTGCCAAGCGCGGCGGAGCCATTTTCGGCACTTGCGCCGGCGCAATTTTGCTGGCCACAGAAGTCACACACCCGAAACAGGATTCGCTTCGGCTCTTGGACATGACCGTGGTTCGCAACGGGTACGGGCGACAGATTGCCAGCGACGTTGTCAGCGGCCCGTGCAAGCTCAAGAGCGAGCCGCTGGAAATGGTTTTTATTCGCGGACCGGTCATCGATCGTGCGGGACCCGGCCTGAAAATTCTCGCCGAGTACGCAGGCAAGCCCGCGCTCGTGCAGCGCGAAAACATCATGGCCGCGACGTTCCATCCGGAATTGACAGAAGACACCACTGTGCATGAACATTTTCTCCGTCTGGTAACGGAGGGATCCGGTCGCGCCGCCAGCGGCTCGAATCCTTAGACGTGGAAAAAGAAAAAAGCGCACACCCTGGTCCCCGGCGCTCTGGCAAAACAAAAGTGCTATTCGTGTGCGTGGGGAACGCTTGCCGCAGCCCAATGGCAGAGGCGATCGCCAGCTATGATGCCGCTGATGTTATCGAGCCATCCAGCGCTGGATTAGGCCCGCTCGGCTCCATCGCTGATTTGACTAGGGAGACCCTAAGCAAGAACGGCTATTCGGCGGGCGGGCTGACATCTGATGTGCTCACGCAAGAGGCAATCGACAAAGCGGACATCATCATCAACATGACCGGCAAACCCCGCGAAGAGAATTTCGGAGATTTGGAGAAAGTAGAGGACTGGATTGTTCAGGACCCTTTCGGCAGGGATGAATACACGTATCAGCGAGTGTTCGAAGGGATAAAGCGGCGAGTGCATCAGCTTGCGGCTGGATTGCGCGAAGCGAGGCAGGTTCGGAAAGTGGAAAGATAGGAGCGGAAGTGCGGCGGGAAAAGACCAGCGTTTCGCAGGAAGACTATCTGAAGGCGATCTGGGAAATGCTCGAAGAAAACCAGACGCCGATCAGCGCGCGGCTGGCGGAGGAATTGCAAGTCACGCCTCCGGCCGTGACTGCGGCGTTGAAGCGCATGACACGCGACGGGCACGTGCGCGTGGCGCGCGATGGGCGCATCGACCTGACGCAGAAGGGCAGGAAGTTCGCGGAGTACCTCGCGATGCGCCACCAGCTTGCGGAACTGCTCCTTACCGATGTGATCGGGCTTCCTTGGGCGAAGGCGCACGATGAAGCAGAGCGCCTGGAGCATGCCATTTCTCCGGAAGTGGAAGCCCTGCTCATTAAGAGATTTGCCGCAAAGAAAAGCTGCCCGCACGGCGTGCCCATGCGGGGCGGCTTCGCTACCCTTCGCAAGCAAGGCGCCGTTCTGCTCTCGGATTTGCGCGCCAACGAAAGCGGCGAAATTGTTTGCGTGTACGAGAAAGACGCGCAGTTTCTGGAATTTCTCGACGGCTTGAAGTTGCATCCCGCCACGCGCGTCGATGTGCTCAAGCGCGAATACGACGAAACCATGACGCTGCGCTCGGGCGGAAAAACCATGCACCTGGGCAAACCCGCCACCTCCCGTATCTGGGTGAAGCGCCTCGCCAACTGAGCCGTCATTCCTTTCCAAGCGCGGGTGGGAGCGGAACGATGTACAAGTCCGCGCGTTCGTCCGGGTAAGAGTTAAGGCGTACGATGGTTCCGTATTTGAAAGCAACGAGGAATACCCAACTTATTCCTCCGAGGCAAATCCATGTCCTACTCCTATATTGTTCTTGGTGCCGGACGGCAAACGACCGCCTCCGCCTACGACCTCGGGAAATTCGGTGAAGCTGACAAGATTACTCTGGCCGATGCCGATTTCGCCCGCGCAAGGGCGGCTGCCGAATGCGTGAATCAACTGCTTGGCCGCCCCGTTGCCCAGCCGCTTGCTCTGGATGTCCGCGACGACTCCGCCGTCCGTGGCGCCCTCGCCGGCCACCATGTGGCCCTTAGCGGCGTTCCTTATTTTTTCAATCTTGCCTTGACAAAGGTCGCGATCGCCGCCGGCGTATCCTTTTGCGATCTCGGGGGCAATACCGAAATTGTCCGTCAGCAGCACGCCCTCGACGCGGAAGCCAAGCACGCCGGTGTGCGCATCGTTCCTGACTGTGGCATGGGGCCGGGCATGGGCAACACGCTCGGAGTGTATGCTATGAGCCTGCTCGATCAGCCCGAACATGTGTATCTTTTCGACGGCGGCCTCCCGCGCGACCCTCAGCCGCCTTGGAATTACCTGGCTTCCTTCAGTATCGAAGGGCTCACCAACGAGTACTACGGCGGCATCACTTTGTTGCGCGACGGCCGGTTGGTTCACGTGCCGTGCTTCACTGAATTGGAAATGGTGGATGTTCCGCCAATGGGAAAACTCGAAGCCTTCATCGTTGCCGGGGGAGTTTCGACCGCGCCGTGGACGTTTCAAGGCAAACTTCAAACGTACCAACTGAAGATCCTCCGCTATCCGGGAACGTTTGCCCAGCTCAAAGCCTTCAGCGACCTCGGTCTCTTTGAACTCGACCCGGTCTTGGTGGATGGCAAGCCCGTCATCCCCCGCCACGTTTTCCACGCGCTGTATGAACCGAAAGTTTCCGCACCCCTCGTCAACGATGTTTGCGTCATCCGCGCCCGCGCCGTAGGCCTCAAAGGCGGTTCCAAAACCAACGCGGTTGTCGAACTCATCGACTACTACGATCCAGTCGCAGGTTTCACTTCCATGCAACGCACCACGGGATGGCATCTCTCGATCGTGGCTTCACTAATGGCACAAGGGAGGACCCCGATCGGCTCCGTCCCGCTGGAGGTCGCCGTCGCGGGCGAAACCTTCGTCCACGAAGCCCGCCGCCGTGGCTTCAACATTACAGAGAGAGTCTCGCCAGCCTAAAAGGGAGACGAACCTCGCTTCCCATTACTCCGAGCTTGCGATGAAGATCATTTGCGTTCGTCGAGGAGCGATTTGAGGCGGGCATAGCCGGTGCGGCTGACGGGCAACCGCGTGCCGTCGGCGAGAATGGCTAGGCGGCTGTCTTTGCCGTACGGCTCGATGCGCGCAACGCGTTCGAGATTCACAATGTACGAGCGATGGATGCGCACGAAGGCGCTGGGATCGAGACACGCCTCCAGTCCCACGATAGTTTGCTGTTTGAGGTGCTTCTTGCCCTGGCTGGCGAGCGCCACATAGTCGTCCTGTGCTTCGGCGTAATCGAGCTTCGCGACGGGAATCAACGTGACTTTTGTTCCGTCCTTGACCACCAGCCGTTCGAGAAATTGCTGCGGCGGCCGCGCTGCCGCGGCCAGCTCCTGCGGCGCTGGCATTTTCTCGCCAAGCCTGCTCTTGGCCCGTTCCAGAGCAGCTTCAAAACGCTCCTTGCCAACCGGCTTCAGCAGATAATCCACGGCATGAACGTCGAACGCGCGCATGGCGTATTGATCGTAAGCGGTTACGAAAATCACCGGCACGTCCGTCCCAATGAGTTCGAGCACGTCGAACCCCGTAAGTTTAGGCATCTGCACGTCGAGAAAGATCAAGTCGGGTTTGTGGTCGGCGACAGTCTTGACGGCCTCGAAACCGTTCGCGCATTCGCCGAGGATTTCGATTTCAGGATGCGGGGAGAGAAGCTCGCGAATTACGACGCGCGCGAGGTCTTCGTCGTCGACGATAAGCGCGCCGAGTCTTTTCTTCGTGGTGCTCACTTTGAAGCGTCTCCCGTTTCTGCGGGAAGGGAAAGCTCCACGCGGAAATGATCTTCCGCCGCGTTCGCCTGAATCGTTGCCTCGCTTCCGTAGCGGCCTTCGAGGCGCCGCCGCACGTTGACCAGCCCCATGCCGTTGCGGCGCGTGGCCGTGGACTCGGGGTCAAAGGAATTTTCCACGGTCAGAAAAAGGCGGCCATCTTGAGCTTGCGAACTCAGTTTAATGCAGCCTCCTTCGGGCAGATTCGCGATGCCGTGCACGACTGCATTCTCGACCAAAGGCTGGAGAACAAGTGGAGGAACCAGCAGCGCGCGCGATTCCTCCTGGATGTTTTCCTCGATTTTCAAGCGCGCGCCGAAGCGGACTTTTTCAATAGCCAAAAAGCGATCGAGCAAGCTCAGTTCTTCGCCAAGGGGGATGACGTTTTTTTCGCCGAGGCCCAGGGTCATGCGGAGAAAGTCTGCGAGCAGGATGCACATTTCACGCGCCTTGGCCGGATCGACGCTCGTCAGCGCGCTGATGGAATTCAAGCTGTTAAACAGAAAATGCGGATTGACTTGCGCCTTGAGCGCTTTGAGCTCTGCCTCGCGCGCCAGAACGCTGGTTTCCATCACGCGCGCTTCCGCCTCGTGGGAAGCCTCCAGCGAGAAAATCACATAGTGATACGACACAGAAAGCAGATAGAGCAGAAAGCCGGCGCCAAACAAAATCGGAAGCTGCGGTGCGAGATGCTCCTGGATTTCTACGAATTCTGGAACGCGGGAGAGGACGTAGGCCAGACCCTTCGCCAACTGAATCCATAGCAAACTGAGTACCGCTGCCGCAGTCAGATGCGTCAAGGCAAGTTGCTGCACGGGCGTGGCGTCGAGCGGCGCGCCTTTGACCGGGTACCAAGCGCCAAGACAAACCGCGGCATAGATCCCACACAACGGCAAGACGAGTCCGGCGGACTCTGCCCATCCCATCTTGCCTCTCGCTCCCATCACGTAAATGAGGATGGCAACTAAAGGAATCCACGCCAGGAGGTAAAGCCCGAACCGCGAGTGCTTCAGAAAAGGATGCATAGGACGGGCTCAGTTTTTGACATCGACTCCACCGAAGATAGCCGACCCAGTCAGGATGAGGATTTTTTGGTTGGGATCGCCAGAATCGCCGGCGTTGCGCAGCCTTGTTTTGTCGACGAAACCTCCGAAGACGGGCGTGCCGCGAGAGACCACTTGCCAGTTGTACGGCACGCGGAGCTCGATACCGCCGAAAATGGCGTTGACCTCAAGGCGGGCCTCCGGCCCTTGCATTTCTGCTTCTGTCAAGTCCAGTTCGATGCCGCCGAAAATGGCCGTGGTCACGCCTCCCCGAAAGTCCTTCGTGGTGATGCGGCGCTCGATGCCGCCAAAGACAACGTTGTCGGAAAGAGTGGTGCTCGGGTCGACATTGGGATCCTGTTTGGGGAGCCTGAATCTTCTTGCCACGAGCGAGCCCCACATCACGGCGACGCCGACGGCAATCCAGCCGAGGCCCCAGATCATTCCCCAAGTGAGATGGATAATCGCGAGGCGGTCGAGTTGCAACAGCGCGCCGAATATCATGAGGATGGCGCCCCAGATGCGCGACCCGCGGCTGAAGAAATACATCGCGCCGAAGGCCACAAGAATGAGAGGCCAGAATCGATAGATGCGGCTGGCGGCGACGATATTCAGGTTGTCCAGAAGAATGACCAAGCCGATCAGCGCAATCACCACGC
>Ga0335081_10010828_pt1 | contig 14739 bp, 14 predicted proteins | sample Lox_Sample_35_FD_206713 | JGI IMG/M metagenome (GOLD analysis project Ga0335081, IMG submission 206713) | Soil microbial communities from Loxahatchee National Wildlife Refuge, Florida, United States - Lox_Sample_3.5 | ecosystem: Environmental > Terrestrial > Soil > Wetlands | place: USA... | reverse complement strand
GTAAAACCGGTGAGTACTCGTCGTGTTGTTCGTGTACGCCATGCTGAACTGACGCTGCGCGGCCAGGAGATCACCTGAGAGCAACTGGAATTCCTGCGTGAGATCGTCGGTGTAATACACCCGATAGGTGTGCGCCGGGATGCTCGGCCAATTCAACGCGAAACCGCCTACGGTCGGCGCAGCATTTCGCACCCTGAACTCGCGAGTCGGGTCGAGGCTGTCCAGCGTGCCATCAAGATCTTCGTCGCCGATCACAGCCGTGGGCACGGCGATGAATTCATTGCTCTCGATGGTGCCATTGCCATTGCCCGCCGGAACCTGGCATGCGGAGGCGAGTCCGCCGCCATTGCCGACCGCATAAGCTGCGAACGCGATGTACAAGGTCTGCGGTACAGTGCCGAAAGCTTGAACCAGGTCGATTGTGCCTTCCATGTAGCCATTGGTGGATGCAGCCGCAGCGCAGGTGGAGGACGCCCCGCCATTCGACCAACTGATCACGTTCGTGGTTCCCTTCTGACCGAGATACGGTTTGTTGAATATGTCGAATGCCACCTGACCGGACTTGGACCAGGGGGCGGGACCGAGGGGGCTGAGAGCTTCATTGACGAAGACGAAGTGGTCATTGGGGCCGTTGGTGCCGGCGGAGCGCGCTGCGACATAAAGCGTAGCGCCATGCACCGCGGCAAAGAGACTCATGGCGCCGTTGGTAGCGATTCGGTAACCGATGCTGTCGACGGCTCCATCCATGAGGAAGTTCGTCGGAGGGATATACGAATACACGAGTTCGATACCGCTACCTGTCCCGAGGTTGCGAGAGTACTGCTTGTCAGATGCGTTGTTCCAGTGCTCGTGAACACCCAAGCTCGACAAGCGCTGGCCGCTGGGCCGGTAGATCGTGCCGGAAGGCGGATTGTCCGCCAGTGCCGCCTCGTGCAGGTAATCTTCGGCGCCTCCCTGCAAATTGGCAGCCAGCACGTCATCCGGCCATTCCGCCGCCAGGAAATCGTAACCGACCGAGTCAATCGCCACCGGGTCTTCCGACATGAAGATACTCGAGGGCCAATTGCTCCGGCTGCCGCCGGCTCCATCGCCGAACGGTGGCAACGACCATTTCTGTGTGATGCCATTCCAGGATCGGCCAGCATAAAGCGCATCCAGGAAACAGATCAGTGTTTTTCCGCCAATATCCGGGTGGCCCATCAGATCGACGATGGCACGGTACTTACCCATGCCCGTCACAATGTACGGCAGGCTCTGGTGCAAGTCATAGTAGCCAGCGTCAATGGGCGTGCGGCTCAACGACCCATAATGGTTCTTGCCGCACAGCGTAACACCTGCGCTGCTGGTCTTCAGAACCGCGCAGTTAATCAAGTAGTTGGCCGAGGCGTAGGAGGAAGGCACCCAGTCCTGATTCGTGGTATCGCTGGGCGGGCCGCTCCAGTTAAACGGCACGCTGGAAAAAGCGACGGCGGTGCGATTGCTCAACCCGATTAGATCCAAATAACGCACGTTGGGGAAATCATTGGTGAGCGGCTCGTAGAGGTAGTTGGCGAATAGACAGCACGGATCGCCGACCGTAATGTTGGTTTGCGGAATGCCGACTTCATAGATCAGTTGACTCAGTAACGCGTGGACCATCTGCGGCGAGTTGGCGGCGCCGTTCCAGACGTAAGAATTGCCGTCCATCCAATCGTACACGCGGCGGCCCGGAGTGGGTGTCGTGTAACATGAACCACGGAATGTCGTTGTAAAATTCAACTTGATCATGATTTTTTCGCCGGGCAGGTAGCCATTGGTCTGACTGTGGTGCGTGACATTGAAGTGCGTGAACACGGCATTCCAAGCGCCGGAAACGGTCTGTTGGCCCGTCAACTCGCGCAGCCCTTGCGCCATCATGCGCGCGACGGTCGCTTGGTCGGTGTTGTTGGTAGCGAACCAATAGATGTTGGACCCGGGATAAAAAACCTCGCCCGCCGTCGGTCCGGGCCAACGCGTTGCCTCCGGTGCATGCACCCAGACCACGCGTCCCGGATGGATACCGTACGCTTGGCCAATCGGCTGGTTTGGATCAGCCGCAGCGATCCAGGCGTGCGCCTCGTCGGAAGAGAACCTCAAGCTCATCACGATTGCAATCACTGCCGCGACAAAGCCGAAAGCCGCCAGCCAGTAGCGCGCAACCCGCAAGTGCCGGTGTGCCTTGCGACAAGCCAATACTGCGACCGGAAAGGTCAGCAAATAACCGACGAATCCCGAGGCCAGCGGAGCGGCAATCCGCTGGCAAGGATACATCGCCCGGCTCGGTTTCGGGAGAACGCGAATCAGGTACCACAGCAACGCGATGAATCCAAAAACGGGAAACAACCAGCGCAACAGGGGCGATGTCGACTTGAATCCGACAATCCTGCCGGTCTTGGGACAGGCCGAAAACAGTCCTCTCAATTTTGGCATGTCAACTCGTTCTCGCTACGGCACTTCGCGTTCGTAGTGTTACCGGGATCATCGAGACAACTAGCAAGCTGAGGAAATGTCGGTTGAGCGAGTCATTAGAAGTCGCCTTCCAACTGGAGTTGGTGAGGCAAAGACTTTGTTGTTCGTCTCGCATCTACTCACCTCAACTGGTACTGGACCTCGCTTCCCCGAAAACCTTTCGGGGCCAGTACCGACCGAGTTGCGATCCGAACAACTGCCGGACGGTCACCAGCCATCCGGCGTGCGCCGCTTACGGCTATTCGATGACTTGGAAGTGGCTCAACCTAGCAGGGCACCAAGCTGAGTTGAAGCGTCTTGGCTTCTCCGAGACGGGAGACTACTGTGAAGGAAGGTCCCGCGTCAATCCTGCAATTGCAGTCATAACAAGGTTTGGGAGGAAGGCCCGGTTAACCATGGAACGCCAGAGCATTTCATCCTCGCTCTTGGCGTGGGAGGTTCTCGGTTTCCTAGCCCGCGCCGATTTCGCTTCGGCGGCGGCGATGGCGGCATCGCGCATTGAGACCTGGTCATGTGATTTCGTTGTTTTTCCGTGGGAGCGGCATCCTGCCGCGATTGTCTGTATGGTTAATGCCGACCGCTGAAAGCTGATAGCTTGTTGTAATCCCCGCATCTTGCTAAACTCCGCGTCCATGAATCAGGGGAGGCCAGCCTACCGGCTGCTCTTCAACTCCCGTAACCGGTGATTCTTCTGGCACAAGGAGCCTCTAGTTGTTATTCTAAGAACAGGAGGCATGTTGCGAGCATCGCGAAAACTCATCCAGCGACGTAAAGTGCGACGACTTGCCAACGTTGCCAGGGAGGATTCGATCAGCTATTTGGTTGTGGGCGCTCAGGGCAATGATCAGGCTCTCACTTCTACGCGTGTTACCAAGCTTAACGGTGGCTTCACTGACTCTGCATTTGGTGACAACAAGAGCAGGCCGATTCACCGATGGGTTCCGTGGATTGCAGGCTTCTCATCGGAGTTCGTGAGAGATATTTTCTCTCATTACATTCTGGCTAAGAAAACAGGGAGCGTCACAGTTCTCGACCCTTTTTGCGGCGTTGGTACGACCCTTGTTGAGGGACTTCTGCACGGGTATAATGCCTTGGGCTTCGAGATAAATCCGTATGCAGCGCTGGCTGCCCGCGCCAAAATGGAGGCTGTCGCGGTCTCGCCATCTCAGTTCAATTCTTGCATCATCAAATTTCAAGCGTATATGGAGGGGCGAGCGAACGGGGATGCCTTGGCGTCACCTCCTACGTATTTCAAGAGTCGCATTCCTTTCTTCGGTGAACACGCTGAGCATAAGATTTTACGCGCGTTGCGGTTCATACGGGCCATTCGCGTTCCGCCGATTCGCGACCTCTTCTCGTTGGCATTCGGCTCCGTGATGGTTAGCCTTTCGAACTACTCGTACGAACCTAGCTTGTCGTCGCGCCCAGCTGTCGGCAAATCGACGCAGGAGGATGCTCCCGTTGTGGAGACGATTATGGCAAAGCTGCAAGCGATGCTATCGGATATCATTTGGCTGAGAGACGAAATGAACAAATTCGGCAGGGGTCCCGAAGGACAAGTCATTTCCGACAATTTCATGAAAGCCCGACAGTATATCGAGCGCGAGTCGGTTGACCTTGTCGTCACATCACCGCCCTATTTGAACAACTATCATTACATACGCAATACAAGACCGCAGCTTTTCTGGCTTGGCTTCGTTCGAAGACCTAGAGAACTGAAGCGATTGGAAGTCGAGAATTTTGGCAAATACTGGCAAACAGTTCGCGATATGCAGCCGTTAGCCTTGAATTTCAATCATCCTCAACTACAAAGGCTGATCGATGAGATTCGTTCTATCAACGTTGATCGCGGCACCTATGGTGGCTCCGGCTGGGCGAACTATGCGGTGAGCTATTTCAACGATACAGACAAGTTCTGCCAAGTTCTGAGCGCCGTATTGAAACCTAAGAGCTATGCGGTAATTGTCGTCGGCAATTCCATCCTGCAGGGGATCGAAATCCCTATCGACAATATTCTCTCAGACCTAGCTCGAAGGCACAACCTAGCAACCAAGAATATTCACATTGTAAGACAAAAGCGCGTGGGAGCGAGCATTGTCTCCTCATCGGTACGACGGGGTGCCAAATCTACCGCAAAGCTCTACGAAAGTGCTGTCGTTTTATACAAGAACTAGTCAGCAGAACGAAATGGCAACTCAACCTCCGAAAGATCCATTCGCGGCGCACAAATTCAACCCGCTGGACATCCCGACTCACCTTATCGAGCGGTTTGAAGAGAGTCCACTACTCGCCTTCCCTCCTTCGAGCATGCCCGCCGAAACCGGCATTTACGGATTCTATCTTGCCGGGGAACTTGTCTATATTGGGAAGGCAACCGGTCAAAGCAATCTGCGACGGCGATTCTCCGAACACGCACGCAAGATTAGCGCTAGGAAAAACATCACCCTCTCGCAGTTGCGCTGCCGGTTTCTTATCATTGCAGAGGAATGGGTTCACTATGCTGAACACCATCTCATCGGCCATTACAAACCAGAGTGGAACGGTTCAGGATTCGGCAGCCATGTCCCCGGCGCAGGTCGCCCCGGCATTAAGGGCCCCGCCACTTGGGATCAGAAACACCCCGCAAGTAGCGGTCCGTGTACGGCTAAGTCCTAGCCATAACGACAAAAGAGCTGCCGGACTTGCCTCACAAGTCATGAATTTGAATCGCGTATTCCCGACCGTGCACATCCGCCGTCGTCCACCTCAGAGCGCTGCACCGATGGCCGCCTTGACGGCCTCAGTGAAATCCGTGAGCGCGGCGTTGATGGCGCCCTGCGCCATTTTCTTGTTGATGACTCTGATCATTGCCAAGCCGGCTTGCGGCGTTTCCTTCTCGTCTTCCATCTGACGCTGAAAATCTTCGTCGGCGATCGGAGCCAACGCTCGACAATTGACAGTTGCGTGAAAACAATATTGTCTGCGAGAGTCGAACGAACGAGATTGGAATAATGAAGGAGAGTGCTCGTCAATCTGATTACTCGGCGCGACGAAGACTGATTCAGCTAGTGGTGTTGGGGGCGACATTGATCGGCCGGATGTGCAACGCGGCACCGGGGCAGCGCCGCGTCGTGGGCTACTATCCCGCAGCGAGCAGGAGCCAATTTCCTTGCACGATGGTGGGTTATTCGGAAGTGACCCATATCGCCGAGGCGTTCGTGTGGACGTCGACGAACGGAACGCTGATCGTTCCCCCGTATTTTGTGTATCCAAAGTTGGTGCAAACCGCGCACGAGCGCGGCGCAAAGATCGTTATTTCAGTGGGCGGTGGCCGTCAATCGGGCAACTTCTCGGCGGTGGCGAACGATTCTTCGGCGCGGGCGCGTTTTGTCCAGCAACTGACTGCCTTTTGCGCGAGCAACCATTACGATGGAGTGGATATCGATTGGGAAGGACCCGAAAATGAAACCGATCGGTCGAATTTCACAGCGCTGGCGCGCGAGTTGCACAAAACCCTTAAGGCGGTCAATCCCAACCTGACGCTTTCGGCGGCGATCCGTCCGACCCCGGGGGACGGACAGTGGCTGGATATTAACCAGCTCAAGGAATACTTTGATTGGTTTGGGGTGATGACCTACGACTTTCATGGAACGTGGTCGCAGCATTCAGGTTACAATGCCCCGTTATACGAGTCCGCTGGTGACCGCCACAAGAGGTACTCCGTCGCTGCGTCAGTTCAGTATTATCTGTCGCGCAATCTTCCTGGGGACAAGCTCTTGATCGGGATTCCCTTTTACGCCTATCAGTTCAATTCGACCAGCCTGTATGCGACCAATTCGGGAGCCCGTGAACTGGTGTATGCCGACGTGGTTCAAAGAATGTCCAGCGGATGGAAGAGGGTCTGGGACAGTACCTCCCGGGTGCCGTTCCTGGTCAACCCAGAGCACACACAACTGATAACGTACGACGACCCGCAATCGGTCAAGAGCAAATGCGAGTACGCGGTGCAGAAGCAGTTGGGCGGAGCGATCATCTGGGCACTGGGTCAGGACGCCTACCCGGGCAAGACAAACGAGTTGCTCACCTTGGTCGGACAGAGTCTTTTGGGGCGTCACTGACACCAGATTCGATGCGCATGGCGTCGTTGGTCACACCATCGGTAGTTTGCCATTGAATCAGCGCCCCACACTTGGCAGTTACATTAGCTTACTGTGTTGCTCCGATAACCGCTTTGACGGCCTCACTGAAGACTTTGCGTGCATCGGCAATGGCTTTGAATGCTGCTAACAGCGGTAGACTGGGCCCGCCCGCCCTACCAACGATCACGTAAGAACGTCGGCGGTCACAGACGGCCGCTATAGAAGGAATTCATGTTGCGCAATTCCTTGCCGCAGTTTCGCGGCGCGGACGGTGTTGTGCATGAGCATGGCGATGGTCATCGGGCCGACGCCGCCGGGCACGGGCGTGATCAGTGATGCCTTCTCTTTCACGGCATCGAAATCCACGTCGCCCACCAACCGGTAACCTTTCTCTGCGGTCTTGTCTTCCACCCGGTTGATGCCCACGTCGATGACAACCGCAGCTTCGTGGACCATGTCGGCTTTCACAAACCGCGCCGAACCGATGGCCGCAATGAGAATATCCGCCGAACGGCAGATCGCGGCGAGGTTGGTGCTCCGCGAATGGCACACGGTTACGGTCGCATTGGCGTTCGGGGTTTTCTGGGAAAGAATCAGCGAGACCGGTCGCCCGACCAGCGCACTGCGGCCCACCACCACCACGTGCGCCCCCTCAATCTTCACCCCGTTCCGAATCAGCAATTGATGTACGCCTGCCGGCGTGCACGGCACAAAACCGGTCGGATCACCCAGTGCCAGCTTGCCGACATTCAGCGGGTGCAATCCATCCACATCCTTGCCGGGATCAATCGCGGCGAACGCGGCTTCTTCGGAAATCTGCTTCGGCAGCGGCGATTGTACGAGAATCCCGTGAATTTCCCTTTTGAAATTGAGATCATTGATGATGGCCAGTAGTTCGCCCTCGCTGGTAGAGGCCTTCAAATTGACGCGTTCAGAATGCAATCCAAGACGGGCGCACATTTTGTCCTTCGACGCGACGTAGGCGGCACTGGCGGGATTGTCGCCAACCAGGACCACGGCCAGCCCGGGGGTGAGACGATGCTGCGATTTGAGACGCGCGATTTCGGCGGCGGTCTCGCTATTGATCTGTTCGGCGATGGCTTTGCCGTCGATCAGTTTCGCGGACATTCAACCTCCAGAGCTGTTCAGCCAATTTGCGGTGGCCCAGGCGTCCCTGCCTGTGGTCTGTGCATCCACGGAAACGCAGGCAGGGACGCCGACGCCACCAGTTTTGGAACACAAGGCCGCCACATCTCAAAAACCCCTTCTCTTGGTGCGCCTCCGGTAAACCGAATCCCCAAACTCCGGTTGCTTACCAAACGCGGTCGATGCGTTCGATGGTGATCACGGGGTAGCGGTCGCCTTTCCGCCAACGCTGATTGCCGCTGATGCGAACGTGTTTGCCTTCGTACTTCTTTAAATTGGTTTCTGAACTCTCCAAATAGGCCATGCGAAAGCTGAGACGGTCGACTTCCCGCGTCCGCAGTTCGTACGACGCCGGCGCGTTCGATTCCGTTACTGGAAATAGATAACCGTCTTTCACGACGTAGGCCACTTCCACGTCGGGATCAATATTGACCACGCTCGCCGACGGTGCCGCCGGCGCAGGCGGCCGCGAAGGTGCGGCAACCGCTGGCGTGACGACCTCAGTCATGTTGGCCGGCGGGTTGGAGGCGGCAGGCGCAGGAGCCGGCTCGACGTCCACCAATTGGGCCGCGATCCAGCCGCTGCATTCCGGCGTCGGTCTGATCTGCGTCCATTCACCCTTGGTTCCCACCACATCAACCTTCGTGCCCTTGGGCAATTTTCCAATGTCGCGGTAATTTCCACCGGGGCCACAATGGACATTCAAGTTGTCCGCGTCCACAACTCCACCGGTCAGGTGTTTCGCGCTCACATAACATTTCGCGTTCGCCGGCAAAGAAATGCGCAGCCATTCCAGCGGTTTGCCCTGCTCGGTTGACGATTTGCGTTCCAGCACATCGACCGTGTCTCCCTTGTTGAGCTGGACCACCACTTCTGCCCTCGTACTGGGGCGGGACCGAACGTTACAGCGGTCGCCTTTGACAGTGCCCCGTCCGGTTTGTGCCGCGGGAGTCGTGACCGCCTGGGCGACCGGGCCCGCATCGGCGCGGGCTAATTGGGCCGACCAGGTCAAGGCGCAGGCGAGCGCCGCGCTAACAACCAGGATCGGCGGATGAGAACTGCATAAGTTTGTAAACCTCTTCATGAGTGAGATACCTCCATTGTGCTATTGCCAAATTCCCCAATTTGACCGGGCCAATCGCCAGGCGCACGAGGCGCTTCACGGGATGCCCAATGACTGACATCATTCTGCGAATCTGTCGTTTCTTTCCCTCGCTGAGGATGAGGCGGAGTTCGGAGGCGTTGTTCCTGGAGCGCACGGCGAGAACATCTTCGGCGCGCAACAACTCGCCTTCACTACGAACTCCCGCGAGTAAGCACGCGATCTCGGCGTTTTCCAATTCCCCCTCAACTTCCACCAAATACACCTTCTTCATCTTGTAACGAGGGTGGGTCAGCCGCAAGCTAAAAGTGCCGTCGTTGGTCAGCAACAACAGCCCTTCCGTATCCTTATCCAGCCGCCCCACCGTGTACAACCGCGGCAACGAACGCGGCAGCAAATCGACGGCCCGCTTCCGGCCATGAGTATCGCGATTGGTGCAGACAACACCGGCCGGTTTGTTGAGCGCAATGTATAGTTTCTTTTCGATGGCGATAGCCTGGCCGTCCAAGGTGACGCGATCGTGCTGCGGATCAATTTTCGTGCCGAGCAGGCGCACCGTCTGGCCATTGACAGAAACCTGGCCGGCTTGGATCAGTTGCTCGCAATGCCGTCGCGAAGCGACCCCGGCTTCAGCAAGGAATTTCTGAAGGCGAACCAGCACGGAGTGCGAAATGATCGGTGATTGGTCGCTTGCCCTCCCGCATCACTAGTCACGGGTCACCGAACACCCATCTCATTCCGGCTTTGTTTTTGGCAGCCCGAAAACGCGCTGGCCCTGTTTCCAGCGGCCTTGCTTCTTGAGGACCTCCACGCGTTCGAACCGCTTCAGGACGTTGCGGCGGGCCTGGATCTTGTTCGATTTCAAACTACGGTGTTGTGACATGATGACTTCCTGAGTTAAGACTATTTGAGCGCCAGTTTCAGTGCTTCGATTTTTGCCGTGACCTCGTCACGGTACTCGAGCTTTTTACCAGACTGGAGGTATTTTTCAAACTGTTTTATGGCTTCGGCAGGGTTCTCGTCTTCATCCAGCAGTCCCAGTTTGTAATACACCAGACCGTAGTCCGGACGGATCTCCAGGGCTTTCTTGTAAGCGTTCAGCGCTTTATCGTGTTCCTTGAGTTGCGCGTAAGCGTCGCCCATTCCGCTGTAGGCCAATTCGTATTTCGGATCCTTCTCAATCGCCTTTTGATAATAAACGAGCGCGAGATCGGGACGCTTCTCCAATAAATAGGCGTCTCCCATCGCGTTGTTATAGAGGGGAATGCTCGGGTCGGTGTCGATGGCCTTCTGGAGGGTCAGCTTGGCGTCCTTGTCGCGCCCTTCTTGCAAATACAAAATCCCCAGGCTGTAGTATGCATCGCCGTTTTGGCGGCCCGCTTCCTCTTCGAGTTTCACAAACTTCTCAAGATTCGTCTCGGCCCCCTTGAAATCTCCATCCTCTTTCAGCACGACGCCAAGATTATGATAGGCATGCCCGAATTTCGGGTCGGCTGCGAGCGCCTTCCCGTAAGCGTCTCGCGCTTCCTGTCGCTTGCCGGTCTCGTCGTAGAGCACGCCGATTTGGTTCCACACCACCGCATCGTCAGGCTTGAGAGCCAGATAGCGTTTGTATTGTTCGATCGCTTCGCCCTTCTGGCCGAGCTTTTCATAGACCACGCCCAAATTGTAAAGCGCGTCCAGGTGTTGCGGGTAAAGCTTGAGCGCCTTCTCGTACTCCTGCTTCGCGCGTTGCAGGGAATTGCCCTCAACGAATCTGTTGCCACGCGCGAAAAACTTGTTGGCCTCATCCAGCGACCTGGAATCCGCAGCGCGCACCGACGCCAACGACAATGCCATCAGCATAGTCACCACGAACGCTTCAATTGGCTTTTTCATTATTGCCCTCTTTCGCCTGCAACTTGTCCAAGGCGGCTTGCGCACTTTTGACCGTCGAGCTGTCGGGGAACTCACGAGTCAATTGTTCGAGTGTCGCCCGCCCTTTATCCTTTTGGCCAAGCGCCAACTGGCTCAATCCCAGACAATACAGCGCTTTGTCCTTGTCTTTGTAGTCCGGCCAACGTTCCAGCAGCTTTTCGAAACTATAAACCGCCTTGGCGTAATCGCCCCGCTTGCCAAGCGCAAACGCCAGCGCGAACATGGCGTTGTCCGTATAGCCGTATTGGTTCTGTTCGTCGTGGTTAATGACGTTGCGCAGGTACGGCTCCGCCAAATCTTCGCGGCCCTCTTCCAGATGCGTCTCGGCTACCTTCCAGTTCGCCTGCACATCAGCAGGATTTTGCCGCGCCAACCGACGCGCTTCCCGGAACGACAGTTTTCCGCGACGCGTGTCCGCCAGTTTCGCGAGGAATTTGTCCTTCTCCACCAGACCGGCTATGCGGTCCATCTCGTTCCCCTGTCCATCCAACACTAGGATTGTCGGCGCCCCACGCACATCCAGCTTGCGAGCCTCGTCCGCGTGCGCGCCCGCATCGAGGCGCACGCATACAAATTCCTGGGCCGCATCCACCACTGCTTTATCCGCCAGTACGCCCTCTTCGAGTTGCTGACAAAACCCGGAGTCGCGCAGGAAAAAGTAGGCGAGCACCGGTTTGTGAAGTCGCTTCGCCTCCTGTTCCGCATCCGCCAGCGAACGCAGCCATGGAATGCCCGACTGCAATTTGGCCACGGCCTCGGTTGCCGCCTCCCGCACCGAATCGGACGTGTCTGATTTTTCCAACTCCTCCAGCCACGGAATCGCATTGGTCTGGCCACTCTGCTGCAGCGCGATCACCGCCGACCAGCGCACGGTCGAGTTGTCATCCTTCAGGGCCGAATGCACCCGCTCCAGATCTTCGTCGGCATCGCTGATCTGCAACAAACCTACCACCGCCATCTGCCGCCGTTCGGGATTCGACGAAGCCAGCATCTCGCGAAACTGCTTCTGGACGCGCGGGCCGCCGATGTGCGCCAAAGCGTCTGCTGCCTCCGCGCGTTCTTCATCATTGGTACTGCTGATCTGTTTCACCAGATCGTCGATGCGATCGGCGCGAGCGGCAACGGCTCCCACCAAAACCGCCAAAACCACAGTAATAACCTGAAGATTCATTGCCCCAATTTTCGCAGCCATTCCAAATATTTCCTTTCTCCTTGAGCGACAGGCACGAAAACGATCTCCGGCACCTCGTAGCTGTGTGCGGCCTTCACGGTGCTGGTCACCGCGCGCACTTTCCCGCACGTCGTCTTGATTAACAACAGACATTCCCGCGCGCTTTCGAGTTTGCCCTGCCACCAGTAATGCGATTCCAAGCCCTCCACGATATTCACGCACGCCGCCAGTTTCCTCGTCAGAACTGCCTTCGCCAGCTTGCGCGCCTCGGTGCGCGACGAACAGGTCACCAATCCGATCACGAGATTGGTCATGGTCTTTTCCCTTCGATAATCTCGATCACATCCGCCAGCTTCGTGATGACGAAATTGGCGTCCTTCGCCCACTCCGGCTCGCCGCTACCGTTGACCAGCAACGCGCAGGGTGCACCCGCATTTTTCGCGCAGTGCACGTCCCACTTGTAATCGCCAACGACCAGTACCTCCCTCGGCTGGCTTTCCCAACGTTCGGCGATTTTCCAAATCGCTTCCGGCGCGGGCTTGTGCGGACCGTCGTCCCTCGTGATCGTGATGTCGAACTTCAGGTTCAACTTTTGACAGACACCGTCCACTGATTTGCGCGAATTGCGAGTCAACAGCGCCGTGGGAATCTTCCGCTTCGCCAGAAACGAGAGCAGCTTGCGCGCGCCCCGATTCAATCGTGCATTCGCCACGCCGTCCTCTTCGAATTTCGTCAGGACGCGCTGCACGCGCGCGCGCTCGGCACCCGTCGCCTGCCGCAAATAATCCAGCATATCGACGTCGCCGATGCCGGCCGCCGCCTTGATACTTACAAAATCGAAGTACGGGGCGGTGATCGTCCCATCCATATCGAAAATGACGCCCTTGATCTTCATGGAGGCTGCGATGAAAGCACAACAGCGCGAAAATGCCAATGCAGAAGCCACCCTGCTGCAAAGAAATGTCCCGCGGTGGAGAACCAGACAACTACGAGCGGATATTGTGCTCGGTCAGTCAAGGGTGGTAAACGAAGCTAACGATCCTTGAGCAAGCTTCCAGCGCCCCTTCTGGCTGGCCCGGATGGAAGCCTGAATCGAGACCATTGACTGCCCTGCTGTGTCGGTCTATGTAATCCAACGGCGTGATGAAAGCTCGGGATTTTTCGCGGACCGGCCTGGGCGAGTGTTACGTGTACACAAAGTCCAGCGGCCGCTTTTATGGCGAACCTCTCACCAAGGTCGGGCCGATTCATTATTCCGAACTGGGAGATTTTCGACTGACAATCCGCTGGCGAACCAACGATCCCGCCAAGCTTCAGGAGCTGCACACAGCGGTTCTGAAAGCCGTCAAGGAGCCCGGAGTTGCAGAAACATTTCTTGAAATCAAAGCCATTATGTGCGCCCGCCGGAAAGCGCTCGACAAGGATTTCACCTGCCATCTGGTCAACGACAAGTCCGTCCGTCTATTCGCAGAAACCGCGTCTCTTCGTCGTGAAGAAATCGAGTTGATCGCCTCCAGCCTCAAGGGCGTATCGTAACCGAGGGAATGTCGCGGCCGGCTCAGTCCTCCGGAATCCTATGTCGCAATAATCGCGACAATTTGCGAACGTCTCATAGCCGTCCAGTGTGCAGCAGAACCCTGCCAATGCTTGGCTGGCGCACCGGCTCTTTACACTAGTGCTCCGTCAACCTACATCGCAAGGGTTGTTGGTAGGGTCGGACCGCCGGGCCGACCCTTGCGGCGCGCCCGGCGGTCGCGCCCTACCCTTCCAATCAACTTTGACAGAGCACTAATAAATATACGGCTCGCTCAAATCAAACGCATTGGGAATTAAGCGAACATCATCCGGTTGGCGAGCGCCTTCCGGCATGACAACCTCGACGATATCGAAGCGGAAATGAATCTGCGGATTGCCGAGAAGCCGGAGGTAATCCAACGCCGCCTTCGTGAGGTTCCGCTGTTTTTCACGATCCACCGCTTCGCTCGGAAAACCGAATTGCTCCGACTCGCGCGTTTTGACTTCCACAAAAACCAGCCAATCTTTGTGCCGAGCGACGATATCGACCTCGGCCTTGCGGCTGCGAAAATTGCGCACCAGAATCTTGTAGCCGTGGCGACGCAAATATTTCGCAGCGATTTGCTCGCCTCGCGCGCCCAGATCAAGATGCGGAACGTACGGTTTCGAACTCCTTTTGAACCATTTGAAACGCATGATACACCGGTGCGAATGATTTGCGATGCACGGGCGACGGCCCGAATTTTCCGAGTGCGGCGAAGTGTTCCGGCGTCGCGTACCCCTTGTGATGGGCGAAATTATAACTCGGGAACTGTTCATGAAGCTTGAGCATGAGGCGGTCGCGCGTGACCTTGGCGATCACGCTGGCGGCGGCAATCGAATAGCTCTTGCAGTCGCCTTGCACGATCGCGGTTTGCTTCGTCTTGAAGATCGGCACGGGAAGGCCGTCGATGAGCAGATGATCGGGCGCGGCCGGCAACGCATCCACCGCGGTCTTCATGGCGCGCCACGTTGCCGCCAGAATGTTGTAGCGGTCGATGATCTCGACTTCTGAAATGCCCACTGCCCACGCGATTGCCGGATGAACGGTCAGCTCCGCAAAAATGGCTTCCCGTTTCTCGGGCATCAATTGTTTGGAGTCGTTGAGCGTCTTGTGACGAAACACACGCGGCAGAATGACCGCCGCGGCCACCACGGGCCCAGCCAGTGGACCGCGTCCGGCTTCGTCAATACCTGCGACAAGATTCGCCCCGTTTTCGTACGCCTTCTTTTCGTAACGGAGC
>Ga0335081_10010826_pt1 | contig 14740 bp, 11 predicted proteins | sample Lox_Sample_35_FD_206713 | JGI IMG/M metagenome (GOLD analysis project Ga0335081, IMG submission 206713) | Soil microbial communities from Loxahatchee National Wildlife Refuge, Florida, United States - Lox_Sample_3.5 | ecosystem: Environmental > Terrestrial > Soil > Wetlands | place: USA... | reverse complement strand
AGGCGGAGCTCGCTCCCGGGCGAGGAGGCCTGTGGCTCCTCCTCGCCCTCGGCCTCGCCGGCCTGGCCCTGGCCCTCGCCCTCACCAGGCTGCACGAGCAGGCCCACGCCGGGGTGAAGAGCTTCTGCGCCCTGAACGAGGTGGTGAACTGCGACCGGGTGGCGGTGAGCCGCTACTCGGTGTGGCTCGGCCTGCCGGTGGCGGTCTGGGGCGCCTTCGGGTACGCGCTCGCGAGCGGCCTCGCCGCCTGGGGCCTCTGGCCCCGCCGCCCGAACCCGTCCTGGCCGAAGGGCTTCCTGGTGCTCTTCGGAGCCCTGGCGGTGGCGGTCTCCATCGCGCTCGCCCTGGTGAGCGAATTCGCCATCGGGGCGGTATGCCTCCTGTGCATGGGCTCCTGGCTCGTGGCGCTCGCCATCCTCGTCGCCGCCTGGCGCTCGGCCCGCAGGCCGGGGGTGCTCGCCGCCATCCGCGCCGACCTCGGGACGGTCCTCGCCCACCCGGCCATGACCCTCCTCGCGGCCGCGGTCGCGCTCGCCATCGCGGTCTCCGCCGCCGCCGCCTACCCGCGCTACTGGGAGAAGCCCCCCCCGCCCGCGCCGCCGGCGGCGGCCGAGGCTCCGGCACGGCCCCTTGCGCCGGGGGACAAGCTCACCATCGTCGAGTACAGCGACTACGAGTGCCCCTTCTGCGCCCGCGATCACGAGCTGAGCCGCCCGCTCTTCGCCGACCGGCCCGACCTGGTGGTGATCCACCGGCAGTTCCCGCTCGACCCCACCTGCAACCCGGCCGTGAAGCGACCCATGCACCCGGCGGCCTGCGAACTCGCCCGCGCCGCCATCTGCGCCGACGAGCAGGGGCGCTTCGCCGACATGGACGACGCCCTCTTCCGCAACCAGAAGGAGCAGCTGCCCGTCGAGGCGCTCGCCACCCGGCTCGGCCTCGACCTGAAGAGCTTCAAGGAGTGCATGGTCTCGAACCGCTCGGCCCAGCGGCTCGCGGCCGAGATCGAGAAAGGCATCGCGGACAAGGTCCGGGCCACCCCGAGCTACGTCGTGAACGGCAAGACCTACGACGGTCAGCTGCCGCCCGGGCTCATCCCGCCGCGTCCTTAGAGCGCGCTAGCGACCGGCCTGGCCGTCCGGTGCGAGGGGCGCCGCCCTCCGCAGCGGCTCCTCCTGGCGCGGGTCGTCCTCACCGGGACCCGCCGGATCGGCCGCGGCCCCGCGAGGTGGCGGGGCCTTCCCGACCTCGACCGAGCGACCCGGGTCCTGCGGGAGCGCCGGGGCGCCCTCGCGGACGGCGGAACTCTCACGCGCTGGGGGGCGCGCCGGCCTCGCCCCCCGCGCGGTGGGAGCGCTCCGCGGCAGGAGGCAGTCGAGGTCCGTCCGCAGCAGGAAGCCGGCCCGCCCGTCGGCGGTGCGGCGAGCGGGCACGAAGCGGTCGTCCGGCGCGTCCGGGACCGCTACCACCTCCTCGCCCGGAGCGCACGCCCCGCCCTCGCGCCGGTAGGCCTCCCCCTCCGCCGAGCCGGTGAGCGCGTACCAGGGCGCACCGGTCCGCCTCACCCGGCAGCGGGGGAGGGAGGAGCGCGCATCGAGCTCGAAGGCGTCCCGCCCCGGCCAGGTGAGGCCGCAGCAGACCGAGTTCTCGGCCTCGAGGACGATGAGCCGGTTCCCCGCCGTGCGCAGGGCCGCGCCCTCCATGGCGCCGGCGAGCTTCACCGGACCGTCCGCCTGGCGCTCGCCCTCGAGCGTGCACTCGCAGAAGAGGGCCGGGTCGGCCGGCTCGGCCCGGTAGATGACGAGCACCCGGGCCCGCGAGTCCACCACGTCGAGCCGCGCACCGTGGCCGACGTAGCGCCCGCTCAGGTCGGCGAGACCTCGGGAAGGGAGGGCGAGGAGGACCGCCGCCACCCCGAGGCCGAGGAGGCGCGCGGCGAGGGGGCCGGGCTCACGCGCGCCCGCGGGCCAGGATGCTCCCGCCCAGCCCGCCAGAGAGAAGCCGCCCTCCCGCCGCTCCCGTCTCGTCAGCATCCCTGAGGCGAGCCTCCTCGCAAGGTCCCCGGGCGGACGGCGCGCGGGGACGACGAGCCTTCCTACCACCGCCTCGTGCGGGGAGGCCAGATGGCGCCAGGATGGGTCCGCCGGAGGACGCGAGCGGACGAGCGAGCTGCCCTTCCTCCGCGCTACGGGCTCACGAGGGGCGAGAGGGCCGCGGGCGGCACGGCGGCCGAGAGCGCGGAAGCGGTCGGGGGCCCGGCCTTCTGGCGAGGCACCGCGCTGCACAGCCACAGCCAGCCGAGGATCGCGAACGCGCGGCCGATCTCCTCTTGTCGCTCCCGAGGGTGACCTTCCGCGGAGGGCCGCCCACCTGCGGGCGGGCTCCTCCACCACCCGGGCCCGAAAGGCCCGGGGCCTCGAAGAGCGTGCCGCGCCCCTCCCTCTCCGCGAGGGAGGACCCCCTCTCGAGGGGAGGAAAGCGGAGGGGCGGCGAAGGTGGGAACGCTCGCTACAGCGTCTTCATGTCGATCGAGAACCGGTAGCGCACGTCGTTCTTCACCATGCGCTCGTAGGCCAGGTTGATCTTCTGGATGGGGATCACCTCGACGTCGGCCCCGAGCTTGCGCTGACCGCAGTAGTCCAGCATCTCCTGGGTCTCGCGGATCCCGCCGATGAGGGAGCCGGCCAGGCTCCGGCGCCCGGAGATGAGCCCGAAGGCGGCCACCGGCGTGGCCGCCGGCGGGACGCCGACGAGCACCATGGTGCCCTCCACCCGCAGCATGGCGAGGTACTTGTTGTAGTCGTGGGGGGCCGAGATGGTGTCGATGATGAGGTCGAAGTGGTTCTTCAACTTCGCGAAGGTGTTCTCGTCGGTGGTGAGGGCGAAGGCGGCGGCGCCGAGCCGACGGGCGTCGGCCTCCTTGGCGGCGGAGGTGCTGAGCATGGTCACCTCCGCCCCCATGGCGGCGGCGAGCTTCACCGCCATGTGGCCGAGGCCCCCGAGGCCGACCACCCCCACCCGGTCACCCTTCTTGCAGTTCCAGTGGCGGAGCGGCGAGTAGGTGGTGATGCCGGCGCAGAGGAGCGGAGCGGTCTCGGCGAGGTCGAGCCCGGGCGGGACCTTGAGGACGAAGCGCTCGGCCACCACCACCTGCGAGGAGTAGCCGCCGTAGGTGGGCGTCTTCCGGTCCATCTCGGTGCCGTTGTAGGTGAAGGCGGCACCCTTCTCGCAGAACTGCTCGAGGTCCTTGCGGCAGGGCGAGCAGACCCGGCAGGAGTCGACCATGCAGCCGACGCCGGCGAGATCGCCCACCTTGAACCGCTCGACCCGGCGGCCGACCTTGGTCACCCGCCCGACGATCTCGTGCCCGGGCACCATGGGGAAGATCGAGCCGCCCCACTCGTCGCGCACCTGGTGGAGGTCGGAGTGGCACACGCCGCAGTAGGCGATCTCGATGAGGACGTCCTGCTCGCCGACGTCGCGGCGCTCGAACTCGAACGGCACGAGCGGCGTCTTCGGGGACAGCGCGGCATAACCCTTCGCGTGCAACATGCTTTTCTCCCAAGGAGGTCGGTTGGAAGAAGGGAACCTAACTCGAAAGCCCCGCACGCCCAGGCCCGCTGGGGTACTGCGGCGGCCTGCCGCAGCCGTGAGAAGGTCCAGGCGACCGCCCCGCGCGAGGAAGGGCCGACACGGACGGTGAGGACGTTCGGCCGGCGAGCGCCATCCCGGGTCCTCTCGCGAGGAGCCCGGAAACCCGCGCCGGTGCGTCCGCCCTAGCTCCCGCCCAAGGCGGGCAAGGCCTCCACGAAGTGGACCTCGTCGAAGCCCATGGAGGCGAACAGGCCCGTCAGGGCGCGCCGGGCCGATCCCAGGGCCCGCTCTCGCAGGGGCCGGTTCGCCTCGAGCTCGCGGGCGAAGCCTTCCCGCGCCAGCTCGAGGAGCTCGGCGGTCTCGGCGCTGTCGAGGTTCGAGCCGATGACCTCGGTCTCCCCCGGCCTAAGCTCCACGCTCACCTTGAGTGGAGGGAGGGCCAGCCATGCGCTCCGCCCGGCCACCCGCAGGTTCCCGGACTCGAGCCGCGCGAGGTCGAGGCCCAGGTGGGCGTCCGCGAAGACGATGGCCTTGCCGTGCGGGGCCCGCAGCGTGCGGCGGGCCCAGTTCCACAGGTCGCCCCACACCGAGTCGCCCGGCTGCGGGTCGGGGGCGAACTCGACCTTCCGGTAGAGCGCGACGTCGAGGACCTCGAGCCGCGCCACCTCGCGGACCCGCTCCATGACGACGGGGGCCGCCGGCGGGCGGGCCCGGGTGGGGAAGACGAGCCGCGCCGCCAGCACCGCTCCGAAGCCCACCGCCGCCCCGAAGGCGAGAAACGCCACCAGCCGCACGAGGGAGCCTCTCATGGACGCCCAGTGTGGCAAAGCCCCGGCCGGGAGCGCAACGCGCCCTCGTGCGGCGAGGTGCGACGGCCACCGTCTCGCCGCGCCCCCTCCCCGCGCGCCGCCGGGCCGCGCGGGGGCCGCCCGAGCGGCCGTTCAGGAGGACCCGCGGCGGAAGCGGATGGCGCTCGCCTGCTCCGGGTAGCGGCCCTCCTTGTCCTCGTAGAAGGCGCGGATGCGCCGGAGGTCCTCCTCCTCGTCCCCGGAGAGCTCGAGGTAGGCGGTGACGCCCACCCGGCGCCGCCGGTAGTCGATGAAGGCCAGGCCCACCGGAGCCCCCACCGCGACGGCCAGGCGGTAGAAGCCGGACTTCCAGTGGTCGGTCTTCTTCCGCGTGCCCTCGGGCGCGATGACGAGCCACCGGCGTTCACCCTTCGAGAACTGCTCGGCGAGCGCCTCCACGAAGCCGCCCGGGGCGCTCCGGTCGACCGGGATGCCTCCCATGCGCCGGAACAGGCGGTCGAAGGGGCCCCGGAAGAGGGTGTCCTTCCCGATCCACTGCACCGGCAGGCCGGAGGCGAGCCGGGCCAGGTAGCCGTAGACGAAGTCCCAGTTCGAGGTGTGCGGGTAGAAGACGAGGACGCAGCTCGGGCCGGGGGGAAAGAGCACCTCGGAACGCCAACCGAGGAGCCCGAGGAGCCGTCGCGCGAGCGCGCTCCCCCCGGCGGGAGCACCGCTCGTGGCCGAGCGGTTCGGAGGACCCCCCCCTTCGCGCCCTGGGGCCCGGGCACCCGGACGGTCCCTCTCCATCGCCACCTCGAGACCCTGTGCTACCGACAGGAGAGCCCCATCGCATCGCCACGTCAATGCCCATCGAGGCGGCGAGCGCGGAGCGACCGGGCGCGGGCGTCCCTCACACGGCGCGCGGAGGCGAGGGCGGTGGCGCGATGCCGGTGCGACCCGGGGTTACCGCCACCTTCCCCTTCGGCAGGGGAAGCGCCGCGCTTCACAATTCGCAACACGAAACGGGCGGCGCGCGTCGTCCTCGCCTCCTCCGCGCCAGAGCGGGCGAGAGCAGAGGGAGCGCCCGGGCGACGGGCCCGTTTACCCTAGGGCCGCCGGGTCCGCCCCCTGGCAGGGCGCTTGCTTGGACCTCGAGCGCAATAGACCGCCGCCTTGTTGCGAATCGTGTCCGTCCCTTATCCGTGCCCGCGGCGTGCCGAAGACCACCCCGAGAGGCGCCACCACCACGAGGAAACCCATGACCGTCAATAGCCTCACGAACTCGAGCTCCGCCTCCTCCCTCGCCGCCGTCGGCCTCGGGTCGGCCTCCGCCTCGTCCTCGGCCTCCTCCGTCGGCGATTCGAGCGACATGTCGCAGATCGCCAAGCTCATGAAGGAGCTCAGCGACCTTGCGCAGAACGACCCGGCCGCGTTCAAGGCGGTGGCCGAGCAGATCTCCGAGAAGCTGAAGGAGGCCGCCTCGAGCGCACAGGGCGGCCAGGCCGACTTCCTGAACGACCTCGCGGACAAGTTCGCCCAGGCCGCCCAGACCGGCGACCTCTCGTCCCTGCGCCCCTCCTCGGCGCAGGGCCTGCCGGGCGGCCACACCCATGTGCAGAAGTACGCCGAGCAGCAGCAGGGGAGCCTGGCCCAGGGCGGCCAGGGCGTCGACGTCGCCCAGATCATCGAGTCCGCGCTCGACCAGGCGGGCCCCTCCGCCGCAGCCTCTTAAAGCGACGCCGCGCGGCCGGCGAGCGGCGCGCCCGGCCCCCCTCGCCGGGCCGCCTTCCTGGCAAGTCGTGGGCCATCGGGCGCGCCAGTCCCCGGGCATGAAGCATCCTGCGGCCTGGCGCATCCGAGCCGCCGTACGATGCGGGACGTCGGGTGCGAGGTCGGCGCTCGCCTGGTGCTACGAGCCCGTTCAGTAGTGGGACCCGGGACCCTGCGAGTACCCCGGACTGTGACTGCGGACCGCAAGGCCCTGGAGCACGCTTAGTAGTGGTAGTGCTCGTCCTGAGCGCGCAGGGCGGTCAGCGCCGCCAGGTTGACGATCGACTGCACGCTGCAGCCCATCTGCAGGATGTTGACCGGCTTGCGCATGCCGAGCAGCACCGGTCCGATGACCTCGGCGCCGCCGACCTGGGCGAGCAGCTGGTAGGCCGCATTGGCGGCGTCGAGGTTCGGGAAGACGAGGACGTTCGCGTCCTCCTTGAGGACGCTGAAGGGGAACTCGGCCGTCCGGGTCTCGGAACCGAGGGCGAAGGAGACCTGGATCTCGCCGTCCACCTCGAGCTCGGGCCGGCGCTGCCGCACGAGCTCCACCGCCTGGCGGACCTTCTCCGGGCTCGCCCCCCGGCCGCCGCCGAAGGTGGAGTAGGAGATGAGGGCCACCCGCGGGGTGAGGTCGAAGTAGCTGGCCAGGTCGGCGGTGTTGAGGGCGATGTCGGCGAGCTCCTGGGCGGAGGGGTCGATGTTCACCGTGCAGTCGGCGAAGAGCAGCAGATGGGTCTTCGTCACCACCACGTAGACCCCGGCGGCGCGCTGGCCGGGCCGGGTGCCGATCACCTCCAGGGGAGCGGTGATGGCCTCCGCGTAGGGGGTGGTGAGGCCGGTGACGAGCCCGTCCGCCGCGCCCTCGTGCACCATCATCGAGCCGAAGTAGGCCCGCTGGCGGGCGCGCGAGCGGGCCTCCTCGTAGGTCATCCCGCGCCGCTGGCGCAGCTCCCACAGCCGCGCCACGTAGGGCGCGTTGAGCTCGCTCTCGAGAGGGTTCACGATGCGCACCCCCTCGAGCGCGTCGAGCCGGCGCTCCAAGAGGGCGGCCCGGATGCGGTCGGCCGGCTCGAGCGCGAGCAGGATGGGCTCGCAGATCCCCTCGTCGCGCAGGATCTGGGCCGCCTGCTGGACCTTGGGGTGGTGGCCCTCCACGAACACGATGCGGGCCAGCTTGCGGCGGGTCTTCACGTAGATCCCGCTCATGACGGTGTGGGTCCGGCTCTGCAGCTTCCTGAGCCGCTCGCGGTACTCGTCGAGGTCGATGCGCTGCCTCGCCACCCCGCTCTCCATGGCGGCCTGCGCCACCGCCGGGGCCACCCACAACAGCGCCCGCGGGTCGAGGGGCTTGGGGATGATGTACTCGCGCCCGAAGGTGAACTTCTCCCCCCCGTAGGCGCGCGAGACCGACTCGGGCACCTCCTCGCGCGCCAGCGCCGCGATGGCCCGGGCCGCCGCCATCTTCATCTCCTCGTTGATGGCCCGGGCCCGCACGTCGAGCGCCCCCCGGAAGATGAAGGGGAACCCGAGCACGTTGTTCACCATGTTGGGGAAGTCCGAGCGGCCGGTGGCCATGATGACGTCGGCGCGGGCCTCGACCGCCTCCGGGTAGCTGATCTCCGGGTCCGGGTTGGCGAGCGCGAAGACCACCGGGTTCTTGGCCATCGACTGGACCATCTTGGCGGTGACGAGCCCCTTCACCGAGCACCCCAGGAAGACGTCGGCCCCCTCCATGGCGTCGGCGAGGGTGCGGCAGCGCGTCTCGGCGGCGAACTGCTCCTTCCAGGGGTTCATGCCCTCCTTGCGCCCGCGGTAGACGACCCCCTTGGTGTCGACGAGCAAGACGTGCTCGAGCTTCACCCCGAGCGAGAGGTAGAAGCGCGTGCAGGCGATGGCGGAGGCCCCGGCCCCCGACACCACCACCCGCACCTCCTCGATCTTCTTGCCGGCGAGCTCGAGGGCGTTGAGGAGGGCCGCCCCGGTGATGATCGACGTCCCGTGCTGGTCGTCGTGGAAGACCGGGATGTTCATCTCCTTCTTGAGGCGCTCCTCGATGACGAAGCACTCGGGCGCCTTGATGTCCTCGAGGTTCACGCCCCCGAAGGTCGGCTCGAGCGCCTTCACCACCGTGCAGAAGTGGTCGACCTCCTTGGCGGCGATGTTGATGTCGAAGACGTCGATGTCGGCGAACTTCTTGAAGAGGACCCCCTTGCCCTCCATGACCGGCTTGGCGGCGTAGGGCCCGATGTCGCCAAGGCCCAGCACCGCCGTGCCGTTCGACACCACCGCCACCAGGTTTCCACGGGTGGTGTAGGTGTAGCTCAGGTCCGGATCGCGGGCGATCTCCAGGCAGGGCTCGGCCACCCCCGGGCTGTAGGCGAGCGCGAGGTCGCGGGCGGTGGCGCAGGGCTTGGTGGGGACGATCTCGATCTTCCCCCGGCGGCCTTGCGCGTGGTAGGCGAGCGCGTCCTCGCGGCGGACCTTCGACCGACGGGGGAGCGGGGCGGCTTCCTTTCCGCTCTCGGGAGACTCGGGATCGTTCGCCAAGGTGGGCCTCGCTTCGCGTGGGAGGGGGGCGCCGACGAAACCGCACTCGCCGGCGGTGTGTCAAGTTGCCGCAGCAAAGGCCCAGGAGCGAGTCCCTCGAACGGAAGGGGAGCGGTCCGAACGAGCGCGCCCCGTCCACCGCGGTATCTTGAGAAGGGCGAGGCGCGCGAGGACGCTCGGGCCCTGCCTCGCGCAGGGACCCCTGCCGCGGCGAGTTCCCCCCCACGAAGCTAGCGCTCGGGGAGGGTCGCCTCCGGGAGCTTCACCCCGAAGCGGTGGAGCGTCTCGGCCACCACCTCGGCCACCAGGGCCTCGATCCCCGCGCAGAAGAGGACCCGCTCCTCGGCCTCGAAGACCGGGAAGCCTCCCACGAGCGCGTTGCAGGTGGCGCGCTCGGCGCCGGGCATCCGGCGGGCGATCTCGGCGTCGTAGTGCGCCATGGCCTGGCGCAGGGCCTCGGTGGCCGCCCCGGTCGGATCGGGATCCCCCAGCAACTCGCCCAGGATGAGGCGACCCGCCTGCACCGCGCCGCAGGCGCCCTCCCCGGAGAGTCCCCCCCTGCGCAAGGCCTGGTAGGGCTTCGTCGGGAGGAGGAAGGTCGCCGCGAGCGCGATGCCGCAGCTGCGGTGGGCCACGAGCTTTCCCTCGTAGAGCACCCGCGCCTTGTCGCGCAGGGCCTCGATCCGCTCCCGCACCGCGTCCTCGCTCTTCATCGGAACTCTCCTCAGCCGCCCGCCGGGCGGCCCTTCATGGCGAAGCCGGCCTTCTGTTCCAGGTCCTCGAGCGTCCTCGGCCAGTCCTCCTTGAGCAGGCGCGCGAGCGACCGGTCCGACAGGATCCGGCCCTCGGTCTGGCAGCGAGGGCAGTAGTTGGTCTCGTGCTCGGCGTGCACGATGCGCTGCACCGGCGCGCCGCAGGAGGGGCACGGTCTCCGGTAGCGGCCGTGGACCGCGAAGTCCTCGCGGAAGGCGGTCACCTTCTCGGGGAAGCCCCCGGCCCGCTCGCGGCGCAGGCGCTCGGCAAAGCCGGAGAGGACCTCGCGCGTCGCCTTCCGAAGGCGCTCCACCTCCTCGGCGGTGAGGCGAACGGTGAGCTTCATGGGCGAGAGCCTGGCCCGGTGCAGGATCTCGTCCGAGTAGGCGTTCCCGATGCCGGCGAAGAGGTCGGGGTCGACGAGCGCGCGCTTCACGGTGTGGTTCTCGCGCACGAGGGCCGCCGCGAAGTCCGCCGGGCTCGCCTCGAGCGGCTCGATGCCGCCGCGCCGCAAGGCCGAGAGGCCCTCGCCGCGGACGAGGTGCAGCGCGGCGCGGCGCTTCTTCCCGGCCTCGGTGAGGTCGAGCCGTCCGGGCGGGAAGGCGAACGAGGCGAGCAGGGTTCCGGTGCGGCCCTGGCGCTTGCGCCCCTCCGGGACCCAGTGCAGGCGGCCGGCGATCATGAGGTGCAGGACGAGAAAGAGCTCCCCCTCCAGGGCGAGCACCACCCGCTTGCCAAGGCGCCTCACGCCCTCTACCCGCCGGTTCACGGCCTCCCCGATGGGGGGGTCTGCCGTCCGGAGCAGGAAAGGGCTCCTGAGCTCCACGCCGAGGAGCGGCTCCCCGAGGACGCGCTCCCCGAGCGCCTCGACGTACGCCTCCAGGTCGGGGAGCTCCGGCATGCCGGGATCCTAAGGGATATCCCGCGAGGTGTCGCGGGCGCGCACCGCTCTTTGCCGCCGCGCGAGCGGCCCTGGCAAGGCGGTCGCGCCGCCGGAGGCCTGCACCGAAAGGGTTGTGCGGTCCGGCCGTGCCCTAGCTCGTCGCGCACGGCGGCCTTCCCGGGCCAGACGAGCGGCGCTCGACGCTCGTCGCGGCGGTACACTGTCCCCCGTGCGCGCCCTCGTGGTCCTCGTCGCCGCGCTCGCCTACCTCGCGAGCTTCGTCGCCATCGCCGTCTGGCCGGTGGCGGTCGCCCTGGTCTTCCTCGTCACCTGGCCCTTCGACCGGAACCGCCTGCTCGCCGGCCGGCTCCTGAGGCTCCTCGCGGCCTTCATCTCGCGCAGCTTCCCCCTCTGGCGGATCCGCATCGAGGGGCGCTGGCCCACCGGGAAGGGGCCCTTCGTGGTGGTGTCGAACCACGAGTCCTACCTCGACATCCTGCTCATCGCCAACATCCCGCACGAGATGAAGTGGGTGGCGAAGCGTGAGCTCTTCCTCATCCCCTGGCTCGGCTGGAGCTTCGCCCTCGTCGGGGACCTCGCCATCGACCGCGGCCACTCCGGCAGCGCGATGAGGCTCATGGGCAAGGCGCGCCGCTACCTCGAGCGCGGCATGAGCGTGATCTTCTTCCCGGAGGGCACGCGCAGCGAGGACGGGCGCCTGCTCCCCTTCAAGGTCGGCGCTTTCAAGCTGGCGGTGGAGGCCGGGGTGCCGGTCCTCCCGCTGGCGGTGTCGGGCACCGCGCAGGGGATGCCCAAGGGCAGCCTGCGGGTGCATCCGTCTCGACTCACCCTGCGCATCCTCGACCCGGTGCCCACCTGTGGGCTCTGCGAGGCCGACGTGGCGAGGCTCCGCGACGAGGTGCGCGACGCCATCGCGCGCGCGCGCGGGGGGGAGGTGACCCACCCCGAACGACTGCGCGCCGCCATGCCCTAGCTAGCGGCCCTTGGCTCGCCCGAGCCGCGCCCCTCCCGCGAGCCACCCTGGCTAGACGGGCGCGGACCGCGGCCCTCCCTCGCACGAGGTGGCCGCGGCCCCCACGGCGAGGAGGCCCACATGTCCACCTCGGAAACGCTGGCCGGTTGGGCCAGGCGATTGCAGGAGGAATCCGAGATCCCGAAGGTCTTCGCGGGGCCGTTCTCACAGGTCGGCCTCAAGCCCTCCCCCTTCCCGCTCGTGATCTTCTGCCCCCCCTTCCGCTTCGACCGCTTCGCCATCGCACCGCGGCTCCTCGTCGCGGCCGGCGAGCGGGTGGTCTGCCTCGAGGAGCTCCCCGAGGGCGTGCGATCGAGCGAGCTCTCGCTTTCCGAGGTCCACGCCGCCGAGTGGGGGACGGAGCTCCTCAGCAGCTGGCTGCGCCTCGAGGCCCACTCCCGCGCGGGCCCGGCCGCCATCCGGGTCGACTTCAACACCGCGTCGCGGGAGGTGTTCCACCCCGTGCTCGAGGCGCTCAGGGAGCGCCGTTACCGCGGGCTCCACACCGATCCCGAACGCGAGCTCACCAAGTTCGACCCGCTCTCGCGGGTCGACTTCAAGCTCATGACCCTCGGCCGCCAGTGCCTCGTCGACGGCGCGGTGGTCCTCCGCTTCCACCTGCAGAACCGGGTCAGCACCCCGGGTCCCCTCGGGGAGACGGTGGTGAGCGTCCCCGCCTCGCTGGCGGTCCTCACGCAGAAGGAGCTCATCCTCATCCGCGAGGGGGACGAGCGGGACACCGGCTACTACGCCGGGGTCTTCACCTTCCTCGACCTCGCCCACCTGGAACGGCTGGAGGTGGTCCCGGCCGCCGACCGGCCGGTGGTCGAGCTGCGGGCCGTCCTCGCCGGCGGCGCGCTCGCCGCGAGCGTCTACGACCGCGAGGGGGAGCCCGGGCTGCGCGCCTTCGCCGGGGAGGTGGTCAAGGTGCGCTGGCCGGTCCCGGCCGAGACCTGAGGCCCGTCGCGCGCGCGGAGGTCGAGGCCGCGCGGCGGGGTCACGTCACTCAGGGTGATGGTCGGCCGGGAGGGCCGCCGGCGCCTCGCCCGGGGGCCGGGCCGCCGGGCGGTCCAGCTCCTCGAGGCCGCGCTCGCCCGCCCGGGCGTACTGCCAGCGGCGGGCCGTGTCGACGATGAGGCGAGCGCCGCGGCCGAAGGTGGCGTAGCTCCACACCCACTGCAGGAAGACCGCCAGGCGGTTGCGGAAGCCCACCAGGAACAGCAGGTGGACGAAGAGCCAGGCCAGCCAGGCGAGCGTCCCCGTGAGGTGGAGCGGGCCGACGGCGCCCACCGCGTGGCCGCGCCCGACGGTGGCGAGCAGGCCCTTGTCGAAGTAGGCGAAGGCAGCCTTGGGCTCGCCGCGCAGGGCGCGGGCGATGTTCCTCGCGGCGTGGCGGCCCTCCTGGATGGCGGCCGGGGCCACCCCGGGCACGAGCGTCCCGTCGGCCCGGGCGAGACGGGCGAGGTCCCCCACCACCTGGATCTCGGGGTGGCCGGGGAGGGTGAGGTCGGGGTGCACCCGTATGCGCCCGGACGCGTCGAGGGGGGCGCCGAGCGCCCGCGCGAGCGGCGAGGCGGCCACCCCCGCCCCCCACAGGACGGTGCGCGCCGCGATGCGCTCGTCGCCCAGCGTGACGCTCTCGCCGTCGATGGCCGTCACGCGGGCGCCGGTGCGCACCTCCACCCCGAGCGCGCGCAGCTGGGCCTCGGCGGCGCGGGACAGGTCCTCGGGCATGGCCGGCAGCACCCGGGGAAGGCCCTCGACGAGCAGGACGCGCGCCCGGCGCGGATCGATGCGGCGGAACTCCGAGGCCAGGGTGTGGCGGGCGATCTCGGCCACCGCCCCGGCGAGCTCGACCCCGGTCGGTCCGCCCCCCACCACCACGAAGGTGAGCAGGGCCAGGCGGCGCGCCGGGTCCTCGGCCCGGTCGGCCTCCTCGAAGGCGATGAGGATACGGCGCCGCGCCTCCAGCGCGTCCTCGATGGTCTTGAGTCCGGGGGCGAACCGCTCCCACTCGGGATGGCCGAAGTAGGCGTGGGTGGCCCCGGCGGCGACCACCAGCTCGTCGTAGGGGAACGCGGCGCCGTCGGCGAGGAGCACGCGGCGTCCGCCGAGGTCGAACCCCGCCACCTCCCCGAGGACGACGTCCAGGTTCTTCTGGCGGCGCACGAAGCTGCGCACCGGGAAGGCGATGTCGGCCGGGTTCAGGCCGGCGGTGGCCACCTGGTAGAGGAGCGGCTGGAAGAGGTGGTGGTTCTGCCGATCGACCAGGGTGACCCGCACGGGCACGCGGGCGAGGTCGCGCGCGCAGCGCAGGCCTCCGAATCCGGCGCCGACCACCACCACCCTCTTTGGCTCCGCCATGCCTGGGGGGCTCTAACGCCGGCCGGCCGGGCCGACCGCGGGCCCGCGGGGGCCCACCCCACGGCGGACGGGGCGCCCGGTGGGCCGGGCGGGAGTCCTCCCGGGGCGCCTCGTGCTACCCTCCTCGCGTGACCGAAGACAACCGTTCCCACGTCCACGCCTTCCGCATCGTCCCCCGGACCGGCGTCATCTTCGTCACCACCGAGGCCATGAAGCACGGCTTCGACCCGCGCGATCCGTCCTGGTCCAACCTCGGCCAGGGGCAGCCCGAGACCGGCGAGCTGCCGGGTGCGCCGCCGCGCGTCCGGGCGCTGGCGGTGGAGGTCGACGACCAGGAGTACGCCCCCATCGCCGGCATCGCCGAGCTCCGGGAGGCCATCGCCGCCCTCTACAACCGCCTGTACCGCCGGGGGATGCCCTCCCAGTACACGGCCGAGAACGTGGCCGTCTCCGGCGGCGGCCGCATGGCGCTCACCCGGGCCGCCGCCAGCCTCGGCCACGTGAACCTCGGACACTTCCTCCCCGACTACACGGCCTACGAGGAGCTGCTCGACATCTTCAAGGCCTTCACCGCCATCCCCATCCTGCTCGAGGGCGAGCGGGGCTACGCCTTCACCGCCGACGACCTCCGGCGCGAGATCGCCGGCCGCGGCCTGTCGGCCCTGCTGGCCTCGAACCCCTGCAACCCCACCGGCAAGCTGGTGCAGGGCGAGGAGCTCTCGCGCTGGGTGGAGGTGGCGCGCGAGCTCGACTGCACCCTGCTCCTCGACGAGTTCTACTCGCACTACGTCTTCACCGGCGCGCCAGGGCGCCTGCCGGTGGAGAGCGCCGCCCGCTACGTGGAGAACGTCAACCGGGACCCGGTGGTGATCTTCGACGGCTTCACCAAGAACTGGCGCTACCCGGGCTGGCGGGTCACCTGGACGGTCGGGCCGCGCTCGGTCATCGAGGCGGTAGCGAGCGCCGGCTCCTTCCTCGACGGCGGGGGCTCGCGCCCCCTGCAGC
>Ga0335081_10010825_pt1 | contig 14740 bp, 15 predicted proteins | sample Lox_Sample_35_FD_206713 | JGI IMG/M metagenome (GOLD analysis project Ga0335081, IMG submission 206713) | Soil microbial communities from Loxahatchee National Wildlife Refuge, Florida, United States - Lox_Sample_3.5 | ecosystem: Environmental > Terrestrial > Soil > Wetlands | place: USA... | reverse complement strand
ACTGGTGCCGGGCCGGGGGCCTGATCTGCCGCGGGTCCGCCAGTGCCGACGACGGGCTTGGGTCGCCACTGGGGCTTGACACTGGCTGCCAGGGCCCGGCCGTGCACTGCGAGGCGTACGGGTACGGGTAGCCGAGAGCCTGGTAGGCGTGCAGTGGCCCGGCCGTGCCCCACCAGGTCCCGAGCGCGGGAGTGGTGCTGCTGGTGCCGCCGCTGACCTGCACGGTGTTGGTGGCCCAGACCGGGTGGCCGGCACTGGTGTACTCCACCAGGTTCCCGCCGGTCTGCACGGCCAGCCAGTTGGCGGTGCCGGACCCGTTCTTGTTGTTAGCCCACACCGGCCGGTTGGCCTGGTTATACAGGACGAGGTTACCGTCGCCCTGCATGGCCAGCCAGTCATGGGCCCCGGTGCCGACCGTGTTGCTGGCCCACAACGGGCGGTTGGCCGCGGTGTACAGGACGAAGTTGCCGTCGCTCTGCACGACGGCCCAGTAGCCGTTGGAGGACCTGATGTACTGCCCGGCCTGGAGCACCTCGTTCGTGCTCAGGTGATCCTGCCCGGCCGAGGCGGACGCTGGCGATGCGAGCGCGGCCAGCGGGATGATCGGCCTGGCCCGCGTCAGCACCGACGCCCAGGACGACCGGCTGCGGCACGACGCCGTGACCGTGGCTTATCGCTTACTGTCCTCGGGGGCGCGAGACTGGGCGGGTGGATGTCGCAGACCTGGACGCTGACCCGCTGGGTCAGCTGTCCGCGTGGCTGGACGCGGCCCGCGCGGCCGGGCAGCCGATGCCGGAGGCCATGACCATCGCGAGTGCCGCCAGCGACGCGGTTCCCTCGGCCCGCCTGGTGGTGCTGCGCGGCCTGCGGCGAGGGCTGGTCTTCTTCACCGACTGCGACAGCGACAAGGGTGCCGAGCTGGCGGCCAATCCCCGGGCGGCGGCCGTGCTGCACCGGCTTGTGCCGGTCCACCCCCAGGTCCGCGTGGCGGGGCCGGTTGATCCGGTGAGCGAGGACGAGGCGGATGAGTACTGGCGCACGCGGGTCCCGGCCGCCCGGCTCGGCGCGGCCGCCTGGCGCCAAAGCCGCGTCGTGGCCGACCGGTGGTCCTGGAAATGCAGGTCCAGGACGTGCGGCAGCGCCACCCCGGCGGTGCCGGTGTTCCTCGTCCGCGGCGCTGGGGCGGCTTCCGGGTGCTGCCCGCCCGGGTTGAGTTCTGGCAGGAATCACCGGATGGCCTGCACGACCGGATCCGCTACCGCCAGGGAGCCCGCGCGGCTTCATCCGGGCGGGTTGCTGTGCGGCCAGTGCGCGGCCAGCGCGGCGGCGAGGAGCGGCGCCAGGCGGACGCGGTGGATCCGGGTGTCGCTGCCTGATGCCACGTTCGAGGTCGGTGTCCGTGACGGCCTGGTCGTGGAGGCGGCGCCGGCACCCGGTGGTGTACCGGCAGGGACGAGCGGGAGGTAGCGGACTGGTTCCGCAGCCAGGGTGCCCTGTTCGAGGCCGGTCTGGCTAGCGGGGCTTGAGCAACAACGGAACGGCCAGTGGCGATAGCGAGAGTGCTGGCCATGAGGCTCAGTCGGCGGCCGTGATCGCGATCAGGCCGTCAGCGTCCCGGCGCAGGGTCGCGGCCAGCTGGCTGCGTGCCGTCTCGGGAATCCCGTCCGGGAGCTGGCCACCGTTCATAGCCAGGTCGGCGGCGCCGCCGATGTACCTGGCCGCACGACGCAGCAGCGCCGGCGGGACCAGGATCTCTGCCGGGTCGCCGACCCGCGCGGCCTCGTCGGCGGTGATCTGCCCCAGCCCGGACAGTGCCTGCGCGTAGGTGGTGATGACGTCCCCGAGGTGATCGGGCGGCTCGTTCGCCGCCCGGACCTGCATCGCCTCGGCCAGGGCCGCGACGGTGATCCCCGCCAGGGCCAGCGGCAGCGGGACGGTCCGCGGCGCCTCCAGCAGGCCGGCGCCGGGCCGTTCGCCGGCGACCCCGGACAGCATCCGCCGGGCCATGTCCGTGATGGCCTCGTCGCCGAGATAGCTGCGGGCGGTGGCCTCGGTGACCCTCATCAGCGCTGCAACGGCACGGACCTGCCCGGTGATCAGCTCCCCGGCACGCTGCCGGTCAAGATGCATGCCGGACGCGGCGAGCTCCTCCAGGAACACGTCGATCTTGCTGTCGAGCCACGTACGCCTGGGCACGCGGCAAGTCTTCCATCCTCCCGCCACGGAACTCGTCTCAGACCTTGTGCCTGATCCGCGACGCAGTACCGTCGCCTACCACGTGCGGAGATCGGTGTGTGCCTGCAAATGACACGCATTCACGATCTGAACCACCGCCTGCTCGGGCACGCCTGCCAGCCTGTACGGCCCGGGCTGGCCGGGACGAGCTACGCGCGCTTCCCTGGTGAGCTGGCTGGCTGCCGGTTCGAGGTCGGGGTCGCGCTGCGCACCCTGCGGCTGCGGGTGCCCGGCAGGGGGAGCGGCCGGTTGTCGACGATGCGTTTCATCACGATCGTCGAGGTGATGCGCTGGACGCCCGGCAAGGTGGCCAGCGTGTGGTCCCGCAGCGCCGCATAGTCATCCAGGTCGGTCGCGACCACGCGCAGCAGGTAGTCGGGGTCGCCGAACAGCCGCTCCGCATGCCGGATCTGCGATACCTCGGCGAGCGCGGCTTCGAAGGCGGCGACGGTGCCAGCGTCCCCGCGGTCCAGCGTGACGCTGACCAGGGCTTCGAAGCCGAGGCCGACGGCGGCCGGGTCCAGGACGGCGCGGTAGCCGGTGATGACGCCGGTCCGCTCCAGCTCGCGCAGCCGCCGGTGGCAGGGCGCGGCAGTGAGCCGGACCCTGTCGGCCAGCTCCGTTAGCGTGAGGCGGCCGTGCTCCTGAAGCTCGGCAAGGATCTTGCGGTCAATGTCATCCACACGCACAGAATATTTCACAAATGGCGGTTGTACTGCGGATATTCGCACGAATCTTCGGCCGCTGCCGCCATAGACTATCGCTGCGGGCTTCCATCCGGGCGACAGAGGGATCATCGATGCACGCCGTATTCAGCTTGCTGCCCCTGGTGGCCGCCATCCTGGCCGTACCGCAGTTCCTGCCGCAGCTGGCGCGCCTGCGCCGCACCGGGGAGACGGCCGGGGTGTCCTGGTCGTGGGCGGCGCTGACCAGCGTCAACAACGCCGCCTGGGCCGGGTACTTCGCGCTGCCGGGGTTCTGGACCGCGCTGGTGCCCGCCATCTCGGCGACGGTGCTGGCCGGGGCGCTGGCGGTGATGCTCGCCCGCCGCGCCGCGGCAGTTCCGCGCCGTCCGGCGGCACTGGCCGTGGTGTGGGCGGCACTGCTCGTCGTTGCTGCCGGCCTGTCCGGGCGCGCGGGCCTGGGGACTGTCCTGGCCGTCGCATTCCTGCTGCAGGTCACGCCCTCGGTGTGGACGGCGTTCCGCGCCGAGGACACGACGGGCATCGCGGCGGGCACCTGGCTGCTCATCTTCGGCGAACTGCTCTGCTGGGGCGTGTTCGGCGTTTATGAGTCCGACCCGCGGCTGATCGTTCTCGGGGCAACCGGCGTCACGGCCAGCCTGCTCGTCCTGGCCCGGGTGGCCAGACCCCGCGGGCCTGCCGCACTGCGGCCATCTGACCGAGGTGCGCCCGATTTGATGCTAAGGCCGGTAGGGCACGCGGGCCTTTGGCCCCGTGATTTCCGTCCAAAGGACCCGGTTGGTCAGTTATGTGCGCAAGAGTAGCCTCCCGTTCGAAAGGACACCTTGGATTCGGGAGAGGATGTGAGCATATGACCAGAATCAGGGTGCTGCTCGCGGCGATGGCGGTGCCGGTGACGTTGGCCGCGGTGGTTCTGACGGCTCAGGGCGCGCAGGCATCGACGCCCGAATGCACGAACGGCGCATACCTCGGGTACTGCGCTACCCAGGCGGACAACGGAAGTCCGGTGCTGGTACTGGATTCGGCCGGGCAGGGAGTCACGACGGACAATCCCGTGATCGGCTGGTCCGATTCCGCTTCGGACCCGGGGACCGACTGGTTCCAGCTCGCCTACGCGGGCGACAACTCACTCGGAGTCATGTTCGTGTACGCCCCTAAGGGGGTCATCTCGGGCATGTGCGCTTCCGACCCCGGCGACAACCACGTCGTCCTGCGCGGGTGCAACGGGTCGAACTGGCAGCGGTGGATCCCCGCCCAGGTCGGCTCCAGCGGGTACTTCACCTGGACGAACCGCGCCACGCACAAGATTCTGCAGTCCGGGGCTAAAGGCTCCCAGCTGGTGACGGTTACCCAGGGCACGACAACCTCGGGCAATCAGCGATGGAAGTTCAGCAATTAGATCCCCGAGCTGACCCCCTGCCTGTCCTGGCAGGGGGTCACCGATGCCGGGGTGCGTCATCCGGCAAGGGCCGGACAGCTAAGGATCCTTAACGGCGGGGGTCGAACTGGCCCGCCACGAGCAGTGCTGCTGAGCTGATCGAGGCCAGGCCGGCGACCAGTGCCTGGAATCACGGCACGGTCGTTAGAACGCCCGCCAGCCCTCCGGGTCCGGGCGCGCGGCCAGCGGCCCATGCTGCTCATAGGGCGCCCGGGTGAAGGCGAACGAGCCGAGGTCGAGATGGCCGGCCACGCCGTCCGCGGCTCGCATCACGCGCAGGGTCTCGTCGGCGTAGTAGCCGTCCAGGCCGGTCCAGGTGCCGTCGGGCTCGGCGCGGAAGCGGGACGCGCGGCCCTGGCCCGACACCGGTGACAGCTCCAGGCCGCGGTCGGCGAGCAGCCGCAGCAGGTAAGGGCGAGGCCCCCAGTACCACAGGCCGGTCAGCGCGAGCAGCGCCCGGTCCACCTCGGGCAGCGGCTTCCAGCGGGCCGGGGCGCGCGGCTCGTGATCGGCCACGATCGCTATCAGGTCGGCGGCGATCGCGGCGATGTCCGGTCCCGCGGTGACGTTGGCCAGGGCGATGCCGCCGATGCCGTCATCCGCGCTTACGCAGAGCATGGCCAGGAAGCCGGGCATCGAGCCGGAATGGCCGTGCAGCACGCGCCCGTCCTGGCGGAACAGCTGCAGTCCGAGCCCGTAACCGCCGGCCCAGGCGTCGTCGCCGGGCGGGGCGGCCGGGGTGCGCATCTCGGCCAGGGTGGCGGCGGCCAGCACCCGCTCGTCGCCGTCGAGCAGGAACGCGGCGAACCGGCACAGGTCCGCCGCGGTGGACCACAGCTCCCCGGCCGGAGCCATCAGGCCGGTCCCGTCGGCCGGCTCCAGCTGCATGACGTCCGCCCACGGATGGACCGCGAAGCCGCGCGCGTGCGGCGGCTCGGGCGAGGTGGTGGTGCGGGCCATGCCGAGGGGGGCCAGGATCTCCTGCCGCAGTGCCTCGTCCCAGCCCTGCCCGCGCAGCCGGCCGACCAGGGCGCCGAGCAGGCCGTAGCCAGGGTTGGAGTAGTGGAACAGCCGCCCGGCCGGGTGCGGCCGGGACCCGAGGATGTCGTCGAGCCCGGGCCGCAGCGCGCCGGGACTGCGCTCCCACCAGGGGCCCGGGGTTTCCGAGGCCAGCCCGGCGGTATGCGACAGGAGCTGGGCGATCGTAGCGTCCGCCGCGGGACCCGCGTCCAGGTGCCTGCCCAGCGGGTCGGCGAGATCCAGTCGGCCCTCATCGCGTAGCCGCATGACAAGCACCGCGATGAACGTCTTGGTCAGCGAGCCGATCCGGTACTGCGTGTCGTCGCCGGGCTCGTGCTCCTCGAGCATGCTTCGCGCCCCGCACCAGGCCTGGCCGCCGTCCCTGACCACCGCTCCGACCAGCGACGGCGTCCGGCCTTCGGCCTGGCCGACGGCGATCCGGTGAGTCAGCGCGCGGCGCGTGGCAGGCAGCAGTCCGGCGGCCGGGACAGCCGACGAGGAGGATGCGGTCACCGTTGCACCCTAGCGGTGACCAGGCACGGTGTCTTATGCAAAGCTCGCGTTATGCGAAGACCCACTGCGGTTGCTGCCCGTGCGACATGCACCGACTGCTCGCGCAGGCCCCAAAGGCCTCCACTCGCAGCCGGTCTCGCATAACGCTCACGGACTACAGCAGAAGGCGGCGGGTCACGATACCGCGCCCGAGGTCAACCCCGGACCACAGGCTGAAGTGGCTGCCGATATCCAGGTAATCGGAGATGTCGTCGCCGATGACCCGCAGCGTGACCATGAACTGGGAACTCCCGGCCCGGAACGGCCCGTCGTCCTCGCCGTCGACCAGGGCGCTGAAGACCTGGGTGCGGCGGGTCTCGCTGTTCCTGCAGCGCACCACCATCCGGTGCGAACCGGAACCGAGCTTGGCGCGCGCGTCGCCGTCGGTGTCCGCGTAAGGGGTCACCAGGGCCTGGAATTTGTACCGCTGCATGCCGCCCACCTTCGGAGCACGAGAATCCGCCGAGGTCTAGCTTCTCAACGGATTATCCCTCGTGAGAAGTTGCCGCAGCGAGCCGCAAATCGGGCGGTGTTACGAGTAATTAACACGGCCCGCCTGGCGACTCTTTAATTCAGCCACATATTTCCCACTCGCATCAGCTTTCCCGGAGATCTCGGGCCCCGTAGGACACACGCAGGAGCGGCCGAGGTGATCAGGCTGGGTGGCGGCGCGAGCGGCGGCGGCTCAGCTCGTCAAGATGCCGTCTGACCGAGGGCCATTCGGCCGCGGTGATGCTGAACCGGGCCGAGTCCCTGGGCTTGCCGTCCACGCCGGGCCGGTGCGCGTGCAGGACGCCCTCGAAGCGCGCGCCGATCCGCTGCATGGCGTCGCGTGAGCGCTGGTTCCGCGCGTCGGTGTGCAGGCACACCGAGCTCGCCTGCCAGACCTCGAAGGCGTGCGTCAGCATCAGCCGCTTCATCTCGGTGTTCGCCCCGGTCCTGACCGCGGCCGGGGCCAGCCAGGTGTGGCCGATCTCGCAGGTGTCCGGCGTGGTCTTCGGCTCCCGTCCCGGCCACGGCCAGAAGCCGAGATCCCAGAACCGGGTCGAACCGATTACCGCCCCGCCGGCGGCACCGTCGGCGGCACCGTCGGCGGCACCGTCCGCGGCCCGGATGACGGCGAACGGCACCGCGGTCCCCGCGTCCCGGGCCGCCAGCGCCGTCTCCACGTACCGGCGGGCCTGGGCCGCGTCCCGCGGCACGACGGTCCAGCGGTACAGGTCGCCACCGCCGGTCGCGGCGGCGACCAGGCCGGGCACGTGGTGGTAGCCCAGGGCCTCGAGCCGGACGTGCGTGCCCGCGAGGGTTCCGGTGGCGGCCGGCCCTGGCGGCCGTGCTGTCTCCCCCGCGGGACGCTCGAGGTAGCGGCCGTCCGGCACGGCGAAACCGAACGACCGGTACAAGCCGTGCGCGTCGGAAGTGTGCAGCATCCAGCGCTGGCCCGCACCCGGGCCCTCCTCGACCATCATCGCGACGATGGCCTTGCCCAGCCCGGCGCCGCGGTGTTCGGGCAGTACGTACACGTCGGACAGATAGGCGGACCCGCCGTCGCTGAACGCGCGGGCGAAGCCGACCATCGCGCCTGCGGCGTCGTAGGCCCCGGTGACCCGCCAGGCCGCGGCGACCTGCCGCCGGATGTCCCGCTCACCCCGCCACCGGCCCCAGTACGCCCCGGTGGTCAGGAACGACACCGCGGCCGCGGGATCGATCCTGGCCGGGTCGTCGTCGATCTGGTAACCCGCGACGTCCCGCCGCATCACAGCACCTCCAGGGCCTGGTCGATGTCGGTGATCAGGTCCGCCGCGGGCTCCACGCCGACCGACAGCCGGATCAGGGCGGCCGGCCCGGTCTCCCCCGGCCACCTGGCCCGGCGCTCCCAGGTCGACTCCACCCCGCCGAAGCTGGTGGCCGGCACGATCAGCCGGGAACTCGCCACCACCGTGTCCGCGGCCTCCGCGGTGCCAGGCCTGACCTCGAAGGACAGCAGGGGCCCGAAGCCGCCCGGCATCTGCCTCCGGGCCAGCTCCGATGTCGCCCCGTCGATACCGGGGTAATGCACCGCGGCCACCCGGGGATGGGCCGCCAGGCGCCCGGCGACGGCCAGCGCGGTGGCCGACTGGCGCGCGATCCGCAGCGGCAGCGTCTTCAGGCCCCGCAGCGCCAGCCAGGCCTCGAACGGCCCGGGGATGCCACCGCCGCTGGACCGCCAGGCCCGCAGCGCGGCCAGCAGGTCCTGGTCACGGCTCACTACCGCGCCGAGGACCACGTCCGAATGCCCGGAGATCGCCTTGGTCAGCGAGTACAGCGAGGCGATGGCGCCGGCCTCGAGCGGCCGCTGGAGCAGTCCGGTGGCGACCGTGTTGTCCGCCACCATGGGCGCCCCCGCCGCGGCCGCGAGCGCGCCCAGCCGGCCCAGGTCGGCCACCCGCAGCAGCGGATTGGTCGGCGTCTCGGTCCACAGCACCGACGGCGCGGCACCCAGCTCTCGTTCCACGGCGGCCAGGTCCTGCAGGTCCACCGGGACCGGGGCGGCGCCGTTCGGCCGCAGCCGGCCCGCCAGCAGGCGACCGCCGTAGTACCCGTCGTCCGGCAGCACGATGCGCTCCCGGCCGGGGGCCAGGGTCAGCATCAGCGCCATGGAGGCCGCCTGGCCGGAGGCGAAGGCCACCGCCCCGGCGTCCTCCAGCCCGCCGAGGGCCTGCTCGAGCGCCTCCCAGCCGGGGTTACCGTCCCGGCCGTAGCCGCGGCCGGGACGCGGGACCCCCTGCGATACGTAGATGCTCGCCGGGACGAGCGGCGGCGTCCCGGGCAGGCCCGGGGTTCGTTCGGTACCCGCGTGGATCAGCCGGGATTCGGCGGAGAACGGCTCAGTGGAGGACGGCCCAGCGGGGAACTGCCCTGCCGAGGCCGTCGGCCCGGTCGAGGACGGCCCAGCGGGAAACTGCCCTGCCATCGGCATGCCGCCTTCCTGTAATGTTACAGTACGTATTGTGAATACCCTGGTACAATATATCCCCCGCGGGCGCACCGCCAAGGAGATATCGGCCAGCGTGGAGGCGGGCGTCCGCGGCGGGCAGCTGGCGCCCGGGGACCACCTGCCTCCGGTCCGCGAGCTGGCCAGCCGGCTGGGCATCAGCCCGACCACGGTGGCGGCAGCCTACAGCGACCTGCGCCGCCGGGGCCTCACCACCGGCACCGGCCGGGCAGGCACGCGCATCCGCGGCGCTCCCCCGGTCAGCTCGCGGGTATACCTGAGCGCCCCGGCCGGTACCAGGGACCTGATCACCGGCGGACCCGACCCGGGTCTGCTGCCGTTGCTACCGGCCCGGCAGGCCACGCGCACCATGCGGATGTACGCCGAGGCGCCCGTGGCGCCGCGGCTGCGCCGCCTGGCGGCCGCCCAACTCGCCGCCGACGGCATCGACGCGGCCAGCCTGACCGTGACCGGCGGCGCGCTCGACGCGATCGAGCGGGTCCTCGCGACCTGGCTCACTCCCGCGGACCGGGTGATCGTCGAGGATCCTGGTCACGCGGTCACCTTCGACCTGATCGCGGCCATGGGCTTCACCGCCGTGCCGGTCCCGGTCGACGACCTAGGCATCCGGCCCGCCGAGCTGGCGTCCGCGCTGACCCGGGGCGCGGGCGCGCTGATCGTCACGCCCCGGGCCCAGGCTGCCACCGGCGCGGCCTGGGACGCCGGGCGCGCCGCGGAGATCGCCGCGTTGCTGCGGCGGCACCCGTCGACCGGGATCATCGAGGACGACCACGCCGGGCCGGTGGCCGGAGTGCCGGCCTTCTCCTGCGCCGGCTCGGCGGTTCTGCGCCGCTGGGTCACGCTGCGTTCGGTGTCCAAATCGCTCGGGCCTGACCTGCGGCTCGCCGTGGTGGCCGGCGACGAGACCACCATCACCCGGGTCGCGGGCCGGCAGGCGCTGGGCACCGGGTGGGTGAGCTACCTGCTGCAGGAAACCGTCGCGGACCTGTGGTCCGACGCCTCGGCGGCGCGGGCCCTCACCACCGCGGCGCGGGTCTACGCCGCGCGCGGCGCGACGCTGCGCGCGGCGCTGGCGGCGCGCGGGATCACCGCCAGCGGCCGGTCGGGCTTCACCTGCTGGCTGCCCGTGGCCGACGAGGACGGGGTGGCGTCCGCCCTGGCGGAAGCGGGCTGGGCGGTGGCCCCGGGCCAGCGGTTCCGCATCGCCGCCCCGCCCGGCATCCGGATCTCCTTCGCCCGCCTAGACGAGGCGGACGCGGCGTGGTTCGCGGCTGGGTTTGCCCGGGCCCTGCGGCACCGGGCCTCGCGCCTGGACTGAGGTCTTGCCTGGCCGGGGCCGCTCAGTCGCGCGTAGCCAGGGTAGATGTAGGAACGTAACGGGCCAGTTACGTTAGGGAGCCGTTCGGGCAGGAATCCGCCCGTCCCGCTCACTGACGTCCATCAGTCAAAGCTGCTTAGTGAATGGGGCGTGTAAGGCCTCCGGTGGTTCGGGCCTCCCGCCCCGCGAAGCGCGGCAGTTCCGACCCGGGGTACATGTAGGTCAGGTCCGCGGGGGTTTCGCCCGCCTCCGGGATGTAGGCGGCGACGTAGACCAGCGCCTTGACGGCGGGGTCATATCCGGTCGGAAATCCCGAGATTGGAGCCCGCCTCTCGCGGAACCGGCCGGCATGCCAGTAGCGTTATCTCATGGCGCAGCGCTCCGAGCAGATCAGCCTTCACCTCAACGCCTACCTCAACGCGCACAGCAGCCCGCCGGACGCCGTCCTGCGGGAACTGGCCAACGAGACGGCGGATCTGTTCCCGTATGAGACCGGCCTGGCGATCCCCCCGGAGCAGGGCACGCTGATGACAATGCTCACCCAGATCGCCGGGGCCGCTTCGGCGATCGAGATCGGCACCTTCACCGGCTACTCCTCCATCTGCATCGCCCGCGGGCTGGCCACGGGCGGGCGACTGCTGTGCTGCGACATCAGCGAGGAGTGGACCTCGGTGGCCAGGAAGTACTGGGAGAAGGCGGGCCTGACGGACAAGATCGAGCTGCGGCTCGGCCCGGCCATCGACACGCTGCGCTCGCTGCCCGACGAGGAGATGTTCGACCTGGCGTTCATTGACGCCGACAAGGGCGGCTACCTGGGCTACTGGCGCGAGGTGGTGCCGCGGGTGCGGGCCGGCGGGCTGATCATGGTGGACAACACGTTCTCGCACGGCCGCGTGATCGACGCGGGCAACGACAACCCGCTGGTCATCGCGGTCAGGGACTTCAACGACCACGCCGCCGCCGACGATCGGGTCGAGCTGGTCATCGTCCCGATCGGTGACGGGCTGACGCTGGCCCGCAAGAAGGACTAGCGCGCCAGCTGAGGGCTGCCGGCTAATTACAGTAACATCGGCCTGCCTGGCATCAGCGGGATCAGCGTTCACGTGGGCGGCGGGCAGGCGGAGGCCCGCTCCGGTTACCGCGGAAAATCGGGCCTGTACTTCGCTGGGCGTGGAAGCGATCCAAGTCCTAACAGACTCGATCGTGGAATAGTGCGGTGTGCCTTGCAGTCCGAGATCTGCGTCGGTCAGCGCGGCGAATACCCGGTCCGGCGAGGCGCTGATGACTCGGACGGCGGTGTCAGTCCGACTCATCGCGGGCGCGCCGGTAGCGCTCGTAGATCACGCGTGAGCCGAACGTCCTGGTCTCGACCAGGTCCAGCCGAACGTCTTCGGTGACCGGCGGCAGGAAGGGCGTGCCGCCACCGACGACGACCGGATTGCGGAACATGCGCAGCTCGTCGACGAGGCCGAGCTCGATCGCCGCCGCGGCCAGGCCGGCGCCGCCGATCGAGACGTCCTTGCCGGTCGCGGCGAGCGCCGTAGCGGCCTCCCCGGCCACCGGCGCCCCGGCGAGCCGGGCGTTGCCCCGGACGCTGCCGAGCGTGCGGCTGAAGACGACCTTCGGGATAGCGCACCAGAGGTCGGCGAACGCGGCCCCGAGCTCGCTGCCGCGCATCGACGGATCGGTCTCCCACGGCAGCATGGTCTCGTAAAGCCTGCGGCCGCACAGGTAGCCGCCGAGCCCGCGTGTCTGCGCGATGTGGAAACGAAACTGCTCCTCGCTAGGGGCCGTCCAGCCGAACGCGCCCTCGCGGTCGGCGATAAAGCCGTCCACCGACACGCTCATCGAGTAGATCAGCATGGCTTCAAGCTCATCGCACCGCAGCGACGGACGATGATCGCGATGAAGTTCACCATGGAGCTTGACATCGGGCTCTCCTTTCTCCTCCTTCTGGGGCTGCTCTGCAACAGCTAGTGACCGATCGCGACGTAGCCGCGATCGTCGAGCAGCACGGTGCGGACGGTGCCGCCCTTGCCGTGGAGGCGGGCATGCTCATCGTCCGGGCGCAGGTCCAGGTCCTCGACGTACATCATCCCGCGAGGAAGTGGTCGATGTGGCGGGCGACCGGATGCCCGGGCAGCACATCGCGGACGGCCCGTTCCGGCCGCGTGCCCATGGTTGCCTGATAACCGGGAAACGAACCGCGCCGGCATCGCGGCGTTCGCGCAGGTGGCATCTCGCCATGGTAGGCGTTGTTGCCCGACAACCTCAGTTATCACGCAACCCGTGCGGTGGTCATGGCTGGGCCGGCGGCTGAGCCAGGGCGGCCTCGGCGTCGGCCCGCCGGTGGGTCTCGGCGGCGAGCAGGCCGACAATGAGCGTGAAGCTCACGTCGTCGTGTCCGCGTATCTTGTCGAGGAATGCCTGGTATGCGGCGATGATGATGTTGAGGCGCTGCACGGCGTAGGTGACGATCGCCCGCGGGTCTGAGCAGTCGGGGATGGTGAATTCGCCGTCGCCTGGGGCGCGGTCCAGGAGCTGCCTGGGGTCGGCGGTTACCGCGCCGCCGAGGTCTCCGATCCGGTCGGCGAGACGGCGGGCCGCTGCGCGCGCATGGTCGGCGACCTCTGGCAGTTCGTCGCTCAGCAGGTAGATCGCGAGGCCCTCCAGGCGGTTGGCCACCGCGTCCGCCCACAGGGCCACCACGACGTTGTGGCAGTAGAAGCTGTCGAGTGCGTCGATCACGTCGTCGACGGCGGGGTCGGGGTCGGTCATCGTGTTCTCCTTGTCTTCTTGTTGCCTTCTTGCCTTCTTGGCCCCGGATGTGGCGACCGGCCGTGCGGGCGGCGATCACGCGGCCGGCCGACTAGCCGGCGCAAGCTTGATCCAACGGGACCGCGGTGGGGTCCAGCATGTGCATGTAGGTGTTCAGCGAGTGGGCGCAGCCGAGGTTCCACGTCGCCTTCCCGAGAGAGCTGACCGCGTACCCGGTGGTGACGGGCTGGTAGTTGTCGAAGATGTCGACGGGAAAGTACGGGACGACGTCGACCTGGTTATAGATCCGCCATGACACGGTGCTCAGGGCGCCGTAGCGCGCGGCGAAGGCCGCGTCCCCCACCCGCGGCGAGGCAAATGTCCACGCCTGCGGCTTCAGCGCCGTGTTCGCGGTCAGGTCCGCGACCAGCATCGTCGCCAGCGCAGCGCCCAGGCTGTGGCCTGTTACCACGACCGGCAGGTCGCCCGGGTCAACCTCGGCGGCCAGGCCTTGGGTGGCCGCCTGGGCGACGTCGGCCGCGAAGGTGCTCGACGGCGACGTGGTCTCCGGCTGGCCCGGGGTCATCGTGCCGAACGTGGTGTAAATATCGTAGAAACCCTGGGCGACGTTTCCGCCGTTGGCAACGTGGGTGAACGGCACCGTGCCCCACTGGAAGTCATCCCACCATTCCATGTTCGATTCCGTGCCGCGAATCGCGACCACCGCGGTCTTGGGATCGCCGCCTACGGCGACGAAGCCATAAAAGACACGCGCCTGCTCGGGACCGAAAGAGTCGGTCATCTGAATCGTGCGTACCAGCGTGTAGCCGGCGGGCATGTTTTTGACCGCGGCCGGATTGACCTGACTGGTTGCGCTGGTGTACTGGGCGACAGCGGCCTGGATGAAGGGCCCCCAGGTGACCGCCGTGGCCGGATTCATGGTGTCAATGGCCATGTCATTCCTCGTTTCATCGAACCGGTTAACCGCAGCGCAATACGGGTCGGCGCCCCCGCCCGCTCGGTTCCCGTCCCGCGCTCCGCGAAACAGCATGGTCCTCCGGCTGGCCGGGTGCAATACGGTTATTCTCCGTGTCGCCCCGGGCAGCGACCGTCTGGCTGGTCCGCCGCCGGGCCGCCTGAACCGGCTCAGTGGTTCCTGAGCGCCTTGATCAGCTCCCAGAGCAGGACAAAGAGCAGGACAAATCGGGGGAGGCGGCTCTGGCTCGACGCCGCCGGGCGGAGAGCGATGGCCGTCTTCGGATTCTCGGCGGCCGTGTGCTGAGCTGACGGGCAACCGCGGCGTCGGGAGTATCACCCGCCGCCGGGCGGCTCCGTGTTCCGGCCGTCGCCGCCAGCCGCCGGGGCCGGCGCTGAGCGCTGATCGCCGGGCTATCCTGTGACGGACCGACGCGAAGAAGGGAGTGCCGGGCATGACGCAGCGGGCCGTGGGATACGAGGACTCCGACATCGCGCTGGAATCCGGACGGCTCCGGGTGCGGCGGTGGGGTGCCGCGGATGCGCCGGCGGTAGTGTGCGTGCCCGGCCTGTCGGCGAACCTGTGCGGCTTCGACCGCCTCGCCGAGCGGCTCGCCGGTGACACGCTCCAGCTGGTGGCGATCGACCTGCGCGGCCGCGGCCGCAGCGAGGTGACCGGCCCGGGTACCTACGGCTGGCGCAACCACGCGCGCGACGTGCTCGCCATCGCGGACGCCGTCGGGGCG
>Ga0335081_10010824_pt1 | contig 14740 bp, 13 predicted proteins | sample Lox_Sample_35_FD_206713 | JGI IMG/M metagenome (GOLD analysis project Ga0335081, IMG submission 206713) | Soil microbial communities from Loxahatchee National Wildlife Refuge, Florida, United States - Lox_Sample_3.5 | ecosystem: Environmental > Terrestrial > Soil > Wetlands | place: USA... | reverse complement strand
ATAATGCGTATATAAGAAAGGTGCTTGCATGTCAATAATGGTGTATTACAGAGTACATGATACAGGATTTTCATTGACAGACAAAAACTCCCTGATATACTCGTTTCAACCAGTAAAACGAAAATGTTATTAAACAAGGAGGGAATATGCGTATACTAAAAATCATAATTATCCTTTCAGCAGTGTTGTTTGTTTTTTCCAGCGTAGCCCTTGCCCAGCAGATGTCCAACCCCTATGGTCCGAACATAAGCCTGGCGACTGCCAAGAGTGTGGCTGCCGCAGCGGCAGCGGAAGCGATGAAGATGAAGGTAAACGTTGTAATCACCGTTGTGGATACGGGCGGCAATCTTCTCTATCTCGAGCGGTTCGATGTTGTCCAGTACGGTAGCATTGATGTGGCTCTCCACAAGGCCAAGTGCTCTGTTGCTTTCAAGAGACCGACGAAGGCCTTCGAGGATACCATAGGAAAGGGAAATACTGCATATCTGACCCTGGACGGCATCAGCGCAATTGAAGGCGGCGTGCCCATCATACAGGATGGTAAAATCATCGGCGCCATAGGCGTGTCGGGCGGTTCAGCAGCCCAGGATGGCCAGGTAGCGACTGCCGGAGCCAAAGTAATCAAATAACGTTCAAAAGTTTCACGAGCGTTCGCGCTATTCTTGAAGCAGAAGGTGAGGTCTATTTGAAGGCCCCCCTTTTTCTCCTGTAAACGGAAGCGGGATCCAGCGACGTATTGTTCTCGATGTATATCAGGAACGTTTCAGTGGCAGTTTGCCGTTGGCTTTATTGAGAATGCGGGCAATATCCCTTTCAAGTTGATCGAAACAATCCATGAGCTCCTTGGCTTCATCAGTCAGGTGCATTCCGTGTTTAACGCTGTCCATCTCCACAAGCTTCATCCCCAGCCTCTCTTCTGATGCCCTGATCCTCCCCCATGCGGCCCTGTAAGACATTTTTAATTTCTTTGCCGCCGCATTGAGACTGCGGCATTCTTCAACAGCTTTGAGTAACCCGTCGCGGCCGGGCCCAAAAATAACGCGGCCATCACGCTCCAGCCATAGCTTGTGTTTGATTTGCACTGGTGTCTCTCCGTGAGCAGAAAAAAGAAGTGAAACACATAGTGATTAAAACTAACATGATAGAATCTTCAGTGGCAAGTCATTTATCATTCTGATGTGTCATAAATGACATAACCATATGAAATCATTATCTTATTACAAAGAAAAGATTTGACAATAAGTCGTGAATAGACTAAATTCACGTTCCAGATAAGCGATTCATATGAAAGGTACAAAACGTAGTAATATTGTTAGAGTTCTTCCACAGGTAATCATATCTGGTTGTTCCATTAAGTATCAAGTCAAACGAGATGCAGAGGACAATTTATGAAGAAAGCTGTTTTTCTGATCTTACTTCTTACTGTTTTTAGTCTTGTTTTTTCCGGAATAATCCTCGCGCAGGCCAAAAAGCGCGGTGCTGTTGCCGCGACTGGGGTTTCCCTCTGGGATTATCTAAAGAAACAGGCGTATGCAAAGAATTGGCAGATGTGGCCGGGAACGACGGGCATGTATGAGGGGCCGGAGCCTCATGGGGCATTTCTGACAACCTATGTCAATGATGTGGCATTGAAGTCCATAAGCGCCAAAAAGGGTAAGTTCGCTGACGGGGCAATAATTGCCCAGGATAATTTTTCCAAGGATAAAAAGCTGAAATTTATTTCTGTCATATACAAAGTTAAAGGATATAACCCGCAGGGCGGTGACTGGTTCTGGGTGCAGTACAAGCCCGACGGAAGGATTGAGTCGGAAGGGAAGATCGATGAATGCATAAAATGCCATGAAGCCCAGAAAGGGAATGATTATGTTTATACGGGCAAACTTAAATAGACAGACGGCAGACGGCAAATGGTAAGGAGGCGCCGGCAGTCCGTCTTGGGTATTATAGAGTTTGCATTCTAATATAAATGAACAGAACGGAGGTTAAGTTATGGATGGTAAGGAAAAGAAGTTGCCTGATCTGTTCCAGAAGGAGACGAGCCGACGAGGCTTCTTGAGAGGCACAGCAGCGGCAGCGGGCAGCGCCGTCGCCATCGTCACAGTCGGAGGTTTTACTGCCAAGGCTGCCCACGCGCAAGCCGTAGCGCCTGCGCCGAAGAAAGCATTGATGAAGTATTTGTTTGCCGAGAGGGAGAATTGCACAGGGTGCAGGGCGTGTGAATATGCCTGTTCTGTTTTTCATACAGGTATTGTAAGGCCCTCTGTGGCAAGGATTCACGTGATGAAGTACAAGGATTCCATAGATGTCCCGGTCTTATGCTGGCATTGTAACGATACGCCGTGCGTTGCCGTCTGTCCCACGACTCCTAAATCGATAACACCTGATCCTGATCACAACGGGATGATTTTGAATGAAAAGACATGTCTGGGCAGAAAGTGCCTCAAATGCAAGGAAGCCTGTCCGGCGCAGTTCGTCAATGTAAATCCTGACACGGGTAAGCCCCTCATGTGTGACATGTGCGCTGGCGATCCGGCCTGTGTGAAGGCCTGTATCGCCCAGTCTGGCGATCCCCAGGGGCCCTGTCTCAGGGCAAGCAAACTTGGCTTTGGCGTCAATTTAGCTTTCAGGGGTGTGACGCCGGACCAGGCGGGTAAGGATTTACTGGATCTCATCTTCTATCCCAGTGTCGACGGGAAGAGACTCACCCCCGCTAAGACTAAAAAGACGAGGAGGTCGTAACCATGGCAGCACCAAACGGCGGATGCTTCGGAAAAGTTCTTGAAATAGATTTAAGTAAACAAACATACAAGGCCCGCGAAGTTCCCGATGAGATTTATCAGAAGGCCATCGGTGGAAGCGGGCTGGGGGCATATTTTGCGACCACTGAATACAAGGCTCACAAAGACCCTCTGGCCGAAGATGCTTTCATATATGTCGGCCCGGGGCCTCTCAACGGAACCTTCTGTGTTTCCACGCGCACGAGTTTCGCACACATGAGTCCCTACACCGGCTTCATCTCCCACGCGGAGGCAGGTGCCCATTTCGGCAACGAAATCAAATGGGCCGGCTGGGACGGCATCTACATCAAGGGACGGTCGAAGAAGCCTGTGTGGCTCTCCATTGTTGACGACAAAGTGGAATTCAAGGATGCTGCAAAGATATGGGGCAAAGATACGGAAGAGACGCACGAAGCGATCCTCAAGGAAATGAAGGACCCCTATGCCCGGACGGCAGTCATTGGCCAGGCCGGCGAGAGCCAGGTTCCCTTCGCCTGCGTGATTGTGGAGCGTTTCCGCGCCGCCGCCAGAAGCGGCACGGGCATGCTCATGGGGAACAAAAAACTGAAAGGCCTCGCTGTCAGGGGCTCCAAGGCCGTGCCTGTTGTTGACAACGCGAAATTCATGGAAATGGCGAACTACGCCAAGAACGTTGCCATAGATAGGGAGTGCTGGCAGGGCGTCAAGAGATGGGGAACTGCCGGTCTTTTAGAGTTGAAGCACTACGTTGATGGATCTCTCGTCACAAAGAACTACCAGACAACCTGGTATCCTGACATCGTAAAGATCGGCGCTGAAGAGGCGAACCGGAAGTTCTGGAAGCGGCACGTGGCCTGCAACCACTGCCCCATCCATTGCATGAAACTGGGCGTGATCCGTGATGGAAAATACAGGGGCATGATTGCGGAGGGTCCCGAATATGAGTCCGGAGGACTCCTGGGAAGCAATCTCGGAATGACTGACTTGAATTCCATGATGGCCCTTATCGAGGCCTGCGATGCTTATGGTATGGATAATATCTCCACGGGAGGAATCCTCGGATTCACTACAGAACTGCTTGAGAGGGGAATCCTGAAGCCTTCCGACCTCGACGGTCTCAAACCCAAATGGGGTGATGGCGATACCTATCTGCAGCTCATCCGGAAGATAGCCTATAAGGAAGGCAAGGCCGGGAAGCTTCTGTCCAAGGGTGTTAAGAAGATGGCAGCTGAAATCGGCAAAGGGTCCGAGTTATATGCTGTCCAGTTAAAGGGGAAGGAACTCGCGGCGCACGACGCGCGCGGTGACAAGGCTAGGGCTTACAGCTACGCCTTGGGCTCCTGCGGCGGTGATCATCACGAGGGCGCCTCCACGCGGGCCCTCGTCATTTTTGCCATGATCAATTCCCTCTGTACCTGTTCTTTCGCGAGCGCCCTAATCTGGGGCGGCGAAAACGCGAAGATCACCGTGGGCATGCTGAATCCGCTCTGCGGCTGGAAGATGACGGAAAACGACTACTGGACGACAGGGAAGCGGATTCTAACCATGGAGCGCGTTTTTAATGTGAGGGAAGGCATGAGCCGCGAGGATGACCGTCTGCCGAGGCGCATGATGACAGAAAAACTTCCTGCAGGGCCGAAGAAAGGGGCCATCTTCACCGAGGAAGATACGAGGAAGATGCAGGATGAATTCTACAGCTTCCTTGGATGGGATGTAAAAGGTATCCCGACAGAAGAGACATTGAAGGCCTACGGGCTGGAATATGCGATTGACGATATCGCCCGGGCCCGCAAGGAGTACAATTTGTAGAAAAGCGATTTGAACCAACGGGGGCGGGTGAAATTTCACCCGCCCTTGCTTTTTTTGGCTGCGTAGTGTAGAAATTGATATCCCTCCCCACGAAGGGAGGGGAATTTTTTTATGGGATGTAGTGCAGAGTTTCGAGTCTGCCTTGTGATACAACCCCTGCATAGCACGGATCGTTTTTGGGGTGTAATAAATAAAGGTAATCGTCTCTCATGAGTTTTTCAAGAAGGGATGCGCTTTATATACTCATAAGCGGCGCCGTTTCCACCCTTATTTTTACATCTTTTAAGATCAGTGTTGCCAAAGCATTACCCCGCCCACCCGGTGCACTCATCGAACCGGAATTCCTCAAGTACTGTACACGGTGTTACCAGTGTATAGATGTGTGCCCTGCCGACGCTCTTCATCCGGCAGGTATTTCCGGCGGCATTCCTAATTTCGGGACACCGGTCCTCGACTGGAAGAAGTGCATATTCTGCATGAACTGCATCAGGACGTGTCCTACGGGGGCCATAAAGAGAATCTCCCGAGACGATATCGATATTGGCAATGCCGTAATCAACCATGGCACGTGCCTTACTTGGTCTGGGCAGAAGAAGTGCGACATATGCTACAACGCCTGCAGGTATGACGCGATCAACTTGGAAAAAAAGATTTACCCGGTAGTTCTCGAAGATCCCTGCACCGGCTGCGGGGCGTGTGAGAGAAGGTGCCCGACAAATCCTAAATCAATCGTCGTATATTACGATAAGGTCAAAAGGTTCCCGCCGCCTGAAAAGGGGATTTACGCGCGGCTTCCCGATGAGTCAGGAAAGAAGCACGGTGAGGAGGATTTCAAAGACTGGTTTGTGGAAAGGATCAAGAAGCTCGGCAAATCCTACGGCATCATTAAAGAAGAGGAAAATGAGTAAATGAAAAGCGGGAATCTATCTCCTGTTTTGATTATTGGCGGCGGTGTCGCCGGAATTGGTGCCGCTCTCGACCTTGCCTCGTGCGGCTGTGCAGTTCATCTGGTGGAGAGCGGCCGTGTCCTCGGCGGCCAAGTCGCCAAGCTGGACAAACTCTACCCCACGGATCACTGCGCCTTCTGTCCCCTCTGGACGGATGTCAAAAAGCTGAGGGAACATTCTTTGATTACCGTCCATACATCTACAGAGGTGAAAGAGCTCAAAAGAGTCGACGGCCTCCTGCATGCGGTCATGGTAAGAAGACCTCCGGTTATTGATGAAAGCCTCTGCGTTTTCTGTGGTAAGTGCGCAGATGTTTGTCCCGAAACTGCAATTCGGACTTCAGGTGAACACGTTTATCCCCCTTCTTACTTGGTTAGAGAGGAGATTTGCAGCGGCTGCGAAATGTGCGTAAAGATATGCCCCACAGGAGCCATCGATTTTCAAAGGATAGAAGAGATCATTGAACTCATGGTTGACGATGTCATATGGGCCTCCGGTTTTACCGAGGTGGATCTGGCACCGCTTCCGGAATTCGGCCTGGGAAAACATCCGGACATCATGACGGCAATGCAGTTTGAGGACTGGACGGCAGAAGCAGGAGTAAATAAAGGTGCAATTGTAAAGAAATCAAACGCGTCGGCCCCCCAGAACATTGCCTTCATTCAATGTGCAGGTGCAAGGGATCAGAGGCTGCTCTCATACTGTTCCGCCGTCTGCTGCATGCATGCCCTCAAGCAGGCTCAATGGGCGATGAGGCGGAATCCCGAGATTCAGTGCGTTGTCTTCTATACCGATCTCCGTACGGTGGGACGTGACTATTACGAGTACTCCCTGCGTAACATAAACGGGAGCCCCGTGAGACTTATAAGAGGGAGGCCTTCTCTCATCTATCCGCTGCCGGGGAGGGAAGGCATAGCAGTAAAGTTCGAAAATACCATTACCCAAAAAAGGGAAATATGGAAATTCGATATGGTGGTCCTGAACGGTAATATCGCGTCTTCCCTGAAAAAGAAGGTTCAGGACAAATATTTTTTACCCGCTCTTTCAGGCGATGGCTTTGTTAATCCGGAAGCGAACGGGATTTCCCGTTTTTCCTGCGGCTTCAGTGCAGAGCCGGCGGACGTGGCGGAATCGGCCATTCGGGCATCCTCCGCCGCTGTTAAGTCTATACTTGCAAAAAAGAATAGGTAGAAAATGTCAGGAATCGGAGTTTTTCTCTGCAGATGTTTCGGTGAAGTCAATCGAGTGGTTGATCTCGATTCTTTGCAGAAAAAATCTGAGGGGAGGCCATACGTCGTTTCTTCCTCTATTTGCGAATCCCTCTGTCTTGTGGATGATGTTGAGAAAATGGCCTACCGCATCAGAGAGTCCGGCGCGGGAAAAGTTCTGATCGGCGGATGTTCCCATCTGGCAAAGGGCGGTGCAATTATCGACGGTCTTAGGAAGCGGGGAATAAAACGTTCCGCTATAGGTCTGGTTGATCTGAGAGAGGCGTGTGCATGGATTCACCGGGATGATCCGGTAAATGCAACGGAGAAGGCATGGGACCTGATCAGGATGGAGATCGCAGCCCTTAATTACCGGCGCGAATCGGATGATGTCACGGTGAGTGTATGTCCGGAAGCAATGATTATCGGTGCCGGTCCGGCGGGAATTTCCGCTGCGCAAACACTCGCGCAATTGGGTTTCAAGGTGCATCTTATTGAGAGGGGATCAAATCCCGGAGGAATGCTGAACCTGATTTCCCGTGTATATCCGTCCGATGAGAAGGCGTCCGAAAAAAGAAAGGTGTTCGTTGATGAAGTGGAAAAAAATCCTCTTATCCATTTCTATCCGAAGTCGAAGATAAATTCCATTACGGGCTTTGCCGGCAACTTCAGGGTGCAGGTCTCTTCCTCTGCAGGCGAACGGAGGCTCCGGGTAGGGGCCTTGATCCTGGCCTCTGGCGCAAGGGTGTGGCTTCCCCATGGCCTTTACAGATATGGCAAGCTGAAGAATGTAATTACACAGATGGAACTGGAAAGGCAATTCATCAAGGGTCCGCGCGAGGCGAAGGCAACTGTCTTCATTCAATGCGTCGGCGCCAGGAGTCATGAAAGGGCCTATTGTGCCACCATATGCTGTCCGTCGAGCCTGAAGAACGCTGTAAGAATAAAGGAAGAAAATCCTGATGCAAAGGTGTTTATCCTCCATCGCGATATCATAACGCCGGGGAGCATCCTTGAGGCCTATTACAGAAACGCCCTCTCCAAAGGCGTTCAATTTATCCGTTTCGATGAGACGAAGCCTCCGGAAATCCTGGGAACGGAACATGTGGAGGGTGTAGAGGTTTTCGACAGTATCAATGGGACAAAGAGGACGCTTGGTTGCGATCTTGTCGTTCTGAGTACGCCCCTCATCCCCAATGACGATAACATGAAACTCGCCGGGATGCTCGGTCTGCGACTTGACCGCTACGGTTTTTTCTCGGAAATCTATCCCCTCCATCCCCTGGAAACAACGGTGGATGGCGTTTTCATCTGTGGCTCTGCCAGGTGGCCAGTGTCATCGGATAATGCAATAGTACAGGGAGAAGGAGCCGCCGCTAAGGCCGCTGCGCTGTTAGGGAAGGAAACCGTTTCTGCCCTGTCGCTCAGCCGCATTCCCGGAGAGAAATTCGGCCATGCTTCGGTCGATGCCGAAAAGTGTACAGGGTGTGGCAATTGTGCGGCTGTCTGTCCTTTTGATGCGTGCCGTCTTCAGAAGATGGGCGGGAGGTGGGTAAGCAGGATCAACAAGCTCCGGTGCAAGGCCTGCGGTAACTGCGTATCCGTCTGCCCTAACGGAACAGTGCAGTTGCCTGAGCAGGATTACCGGGCCGTGGCAGCGATGATTAGAGAGGCTTTTGGCGAAGAGACGGCTTTATGAAAATTTTGATTTTTGCGTGCAAATGGTGCGGCCTAATCGGCGCCGATGCCGCAGGGAAGAAGAGGATGCAGCTTCCGCCGCAGTTCCGGGTAATTCCTGTGGAGTGTGCCGCCCTTGTCGAGCCTGATGCGGTTATCCGCGCTCTTGCGGGCGGAATGACGGGAGTGGCCGTCTTAGGATGCCATCTGGGGGGATGCCGGTTTAACGGTGCGAATCACGCGGCCGTAAAACGGTTGGAGCTCCTGAAGTCGCTGTTGGAAGCGACAGGAATCGGCGGCAAGAGACTGTTGATCAGTTTCGGGACGGCCCATGAGGATCACCAGTACGCGGAGGTCGTGAAAACATTCTTTGAAGAATTGAAGGGAATGCCGTCCACAAGTGCGTGGATGCGTTGAACGTGGAGCAAGACTTTGGTTCTGCCGGCAATAGGCAGACCCGAAGGTCTACACTACATTGATAAATGAATATGCTGGAAAAAGTAAAAAACATAGCGAGTAATATCTTAACAGAAAAGCGGGCAGACGGAGTACTCGGACTGATAAAGGGCGAATGGGATATTGTCCAGCCCCACGTCTTTGAAAGTCCGGGTAAGGTGGATGCCCTCGTCATCGAACCTAAATGGCTGGTGGCAAAAATAGCGATGGCTATCTTGCGATCTTCAATGGAGGGCTACAGGCTGGCAGTCGTTGTGCGTGGCTGCGATGAAAGGGCGCTGACAGAACTTGTGAAAAGAAACCAGATTGAGAAGGAGCGTCTGCTTACCATCGGCATTGCCTGCACAAAAGAGCAGGCGCAGGCGTGCATCTGCGACCGACCATACCCGCAAAAGCTCGATTGCGGTGATGTTGTAGCAGGTGTCGACCCTCTTGCCGTTGAGAGCTTAAAGGAACTCCTTACCGGTGACGGCCCTTCGAGAATGGGAAAATGGGCAAGCATACTGAAGAGATGCATCAAGTGTTACGGATGCAGGAACTCGTGCCCCATTTGTGTCTGTATGCCCTGCAAACTGGAAGATCGAGTCTGGGTTGAGACGGGTGTCATACCTGCCGAGGTAATGTCCTATCACCTGATCCGGGCGTTTCACCTGTCTGACACGTGCGTGGCATGCGGGGCGTGCCAGGAGGCCTGCCCGGTAAATATTCCGCTTCTTGCCCTCCAGCTGTCCATGCGCGAGATGCTCCGTGAGACCTATGGCTACGAGGCGGGGCTTGATCCGGAAAGAAAGTCCCCGATCCTGTATGATCTGTGCAAAGAGCCTGCAAAGGGGCAGGCGCTGCCGGACTGGATAAACAGCTTGAGAAGAGATGATGAGTCCTGATTTTATAAGAACAATCTGTCCCTATTGTGGGGTCGGCTGTGGCCTGGTCCTGAAGGTCGAGGACGGAAAGGTTGTCGGCACCTACCCGGACAGGGAACACCCTGTCAGTCACGGCACCCTCTGCATTAAAGGCTGGTCTGCGCACGAGTTCATTCATCACCCGGAGCGGCTGAGAACGCCTCTCGTAAAAAAGGGAGGCGCTTTCGAGAAAATCTCGTGGGATGGCGCGATAGCTCTGGCGGCGGAGAAGCTGAAAGCCACCGCTGAGAGATACGGAGGGGACGCCGTAGGTGGGCTGTCTTCCGCTAAGTGCACCAATGAGGAGAATTACCTTTTTCAGAAAATGATCCGCATGGCCTTCAAAACGAATAATGTAGACCACTGCGCGCGCCTATGCCACGCCCCCACGGCTGTGGGAATGGGTCAGACGACGGGGAGCGGCGCCATGACAAACTCCATCTCTGATCTGGCAGGTGCGGAGTGTATCCTGATCATAGGCTCCAACGCGGCAGAGAGCCACCCCATCATCATGGGCGAGATATACAAGGCTGTGGACCGTGGGGCAGCGGTGATTGTCGTAGACCCGAGAAAGACGGCGGTTGCTGAAAACGCGCGAATTCATCTGAGGATAAACCCTGGTACGGATATTCCCCTCCTCACCGGCATGATGAGGCACATTGTCGATGCTGGCCTCCATAACTCTAAATTTATCAATGACAGGATGGAAGGTTTCGATGGATTAAAAAAATTCCTCCAGTCCTGGCCGACGGAACGGGCCGCAAAAGAATGCGGAGTAGCTGAAGGAGAGATTAGAAGGGTTGCGGAGATGTACGCAAAGGCGAAAGACGCCGCTGCCGTTTATTGTATGGGAATCACTCAGCACGCCTGCGGGACGGCGAATGTTCATGCCGTCTGCGACCTTGCCATGCTCTGCGGTCAGATCGGCAAAACATTTTCCGGCGTCTATCCTCTCCGCGGGCAGAACAATGTCCAGGGTGCTTGTGACATGGGAGCCTTGCCCGATGTCTACCCGGGGTATCAGAGCGTCAGCATACCGACCGTCAACGAAAAATTTAAAAATGCCTGGGGGAGGGGGCTTTCCGGGGAACCCGGCCTTACCGTAACGGAGATGATCGGCTCTGCCGGTAGGGAGATACACGCGCTTTACATTATGGCGGAAAACCCCGTCCTGAGCGATCCCGATGTTAACCACGTGCTCCAATCCTTGAGCAAGCTGGACTTTCTGATCGTCCAGGACATCTTTCTCACGGAGACGGCGAACTTCGCCCATCTGGTATTGCCGGCGGGGTGCTTTGCCGAAAAGACGGGAACGTACACGAACACGGAAAGAAGGCTCCAACTATTGAGGAAGGCGGTGGAACCTCCAGGTGAGGCGAAGGGAGACTTCGAGATGATCTGTCTCCTTGCCAACGCTCTGGGGCTCAACTTCCGGTACGGGCATCCGGGTGAGGTTATGGAGGAAATCGCCCAGCTTGTGCCCGAATATGGCGGCATTTGCTTTGACAGGCTGGAAAAGGCGGGTTTGCAGTGGCCGTGTCCAGATCTGCAACATGAGGGGACACGATTTCTTCACGAGACTCAGTTTACACGGGGCAGGGGGCTCTTCATTGTGCCGGAGTACACGCCGCCCATCGAAAAGCCGGACGGCGAATACCCGTACTGGCTCAATACGGGCAGGATGTTTTCCCACTACCACACGGGCACGATGACGCGTCGGTCCTCTTTTCTTAACAGGGAAATGGAAAGGCCATACGCAGAGATGCACCCCGAAGATGCAGTGAAAGCGGGCATCAGAGAGGGTGAAATGATCAGGATAACGAGCAGGCGAGGCAGCATCGTCACTTCCGCGAGAATTACGAGGAGGGTTGCCAAGGGATCTCTTTTTGCACCCTTCCACTTTACCGAAGCGCGTGCCAACATCCTGACGAATCCCGCTCTCGATCCTGTTTCCAAGATACCCGAGTTTAAGGTCTGCGCTGCGAAGATCGAAAAGGAACCGAATGAAAAACGGGAAAGATAAAATTGCCGAGGCGAAGCGCGCATCTGGCGCGGATTCCTGCGTGGAGTGCGGGCGGTGCGTTGCCGCCTGTCCCATGGCGGAGATGTATGCGAATTTCTCCATTGAGATGTCGCCGCGGGGCATCATAAAGAAGACCCTGGTAGGCGATCCCGTGGTTGAAGACAAAAACATCTGGTATTGCACGGAGTGCAATGCTGGCACGGATACGTGCCCGCAGGGGGTGAGCTGTAGAGATCTGATTAGAAAGCTAAGGGAGGCAGCCGTAGATGGGAAGATCCTGGAGAATGCGAAGACCTGCAAATGCTGCGGCAGGGCCTTTGTGGCGATTCCTGTAGAGGACTTCGTCTTTGCTAGGTTAAAGGATGAACCCGCGAATGTGTTCGGAGTGCTCGATATATGTCCGCCATGCCGGCGCGAGGCCTATCTTCTGAGAAATGCATAGATGAAGGAACATCGGAATACAGTAAAGCCAATGGCTGAACAGGATTTTTCTCTCAACCTCGAGGATCTGCGGCCTCGCCTTGCGGAGAAGAAGCATCTTTCCGAGTACTTCATGCCGCGTCGTCATTCCTTTATCCTCTTTCATCCCGACAGGTGCACCGGCTGCGGCGCTTGCGAGATGATCTGCTCCATGAGGAACACAGAAAAAGTCGCGCCTGTATCTGCAAGCGTGAAGGTTGTGAGAGATGAAAAAGAAGGCAAGAACTTCTCCATACTTTGCCAGCACTGCCGCAAACCCCTCTGTCTTCCCGCCTGTCCCACAAGGGCCATCGAAAAGGGCGAGGACGGGATCGTGCGCATAGACAAACTCTTCTGCACCGAGTGCGGACTCTGTACCATGGCCTGCCCCGCAGCGGCTCCAATCAAGGACCCTGGCAGCAAGGAAATACACAAATGCGACCTCTGCGAAGGCGATCCTCTCTGCGTAAAACACTGCCCTGAGAATGCTCTCACCTTTACACGAGGGAAAGCTGTTCGCTGGATAAAGGGACTGCGTTGGACTTCTCAACTTATATCCTTCCTGCTCTTGGTCATGGTTTTTGTTGGTACGTTCTGTTACTTCAGGACTGGAAGCATCAGTTTCGCCTGTCCCACGGGGGCGCTTCAGAATATCGCATCATCGGGAACTATTGTTCTTGTCGGTTTTTCATCGGTACTGCCCCTCATTATTCTCACAGTCCTTGCAGGCAGACTCTTCTGCGGATGGGTCTGTCCTTTTGGCTTTGTCCTCGATCTTGTCGATAAGATAACTCCCAAGAAAATCGGTTGGCCATCGTTTCTCAAGAGCCGGATGATGAAATATGGTGTATTCGCGGGCGCCGTGGGGGGAAGCTATGTTCTTGGCTTCCAGGCCTTCTGCACCGTCTGTCCCATAGGGACGATCTGCCGTGCCTACGGGGTGCAGTCCTTCTTCAGGAGCGCTGAGCTGGCTATCATACCCGCCCTGGCAAGTCTTGAGATCGGTGAGAGGAGATCATGGTGCAGATATTTCTGCCCTGTTGGGGCGGTATTGGGGCTCACGGTATTATTGCGTATGATAAAAATAGTCATCGGGGCAAAGAGGTGCAAGAAATTTTCCTGCATTCAGTGCGCGGAGGTATGCCCCGTAGGTATTATTGACGCGGACAAGTTGCGTGAAGGATTATCGCCGAAAATTCCCATGACGGAGTGTATCATGTGCATGAGATGCATTGATCGCTGTCCCTACGATGCGGCGAAGATCCGCTTCCGCTGGCAGAAGGTAACGCCGGGAGAGGTCAGGAGATGAACCTCCCCCAGCCGTTTTACAATATGAAGATCGGCGTTGTCGATCTTTCCGCCTCATCAGTTCAGGTCGTTCCTGTGGATCATGAGCAGGTGGGCAGGCATCTCGGTGGGGCGGCCATGAATGGCGCTATCCTCACAGGATATGAGACTGACGCCCTGGTCTTCGGTACCGGCCCTTTGACGGGCAGTTTCGCCCCCGCGTCGTCTCTCATGACCGTGTCATTTGCCTCTCACATCTTCAACAGGATCTGCCACATCCCGCTCATGCTGCGCACGGGACCGGACATGAAATTTTCCGGTGTTGATTATCTCGTGGTGAAAGGAAATGCGCAGGAACCATCCATCCTCCACATAAGTAGTGGAAAGATCCGGATACTCCCCGCCGGAAATCTTCAGAATAAGCCTATTCCCGAGGCCATCGGAGAATTGAAAAGGGCTTATCCTGCTTTTCAGTCTTTAATTATAACAGGCCCTGTGGCTGACCGTGGCAGTTCCTATGCATCCCTCTCCATCGGTACAAATGGCAGTCTCGACAAAGCGGGCCTCGCTTTCCTGATGGCCACGAAAAACCTTAAGGGGATAATGCTTGGCGGTACTGACGGCCTTCGCTTCAACAAGGACAATCCCGATCAGGGGAAGGAACTCAAAAAAATAATCTCCAATGATAAGAATTTCAAACACAGGGGATTCTCCGCCGTCCTGAAGAATCTAGAAAACGGGAAGGATGCGGCAAAATTTCTCAAGGCAGACCGGAAAAAGGACATGGCATGCTATAACTGTCCTTCACCATGCATGACCCATGTGAAGTACTTCTGGCACGATCCAAGAAATAAGGAAACGCAAAAATCCGGGGAGGGTCTGCTGCTTCTCGATCATACGGGGTGTATCGCTCTCGCCAAAAAAGTGGGAAAGGATATCCTCCCGGTACTGCGGGCCTGCCTGCACTGGGGTCTTGATCCCGAGGCTGTTGCGGTAATGCTCCCTCAACGTCAGGCGCTGCCGGATTATCTCAATGCCATAGACAGAATCATATCTGATAATCCTCCCCGGACCATGGGACTTTCGCAAGGGCAATCCCTTTTTGGGGGAAGCATTCCTTCCATCCTCGCGGGTGGTTTGATGGAGAAGAGGGTTGGCCTTGCCATGATCCTTGGCGTCTGTCCCATATTTCTCGTTCGGTTTCCGCGGATCACCG
>Ga0335081_10010823_pt1 | contig 14742 bp, 14 predicted proteins | sample Lox_Sample_35_FD_206713 | JGI IMG/M metagenome (GOLD analysis project Ga0335081, IMG submission 206713) | Soil microbial communities from Loxahatchee National Wildlife Refuge, Florida, United States - Lox_Sample_3.5 | ecosystem: Environmental > Terrestrial > Soil > Wetlands | place: USA... | reverse complement strand
TCCTCGCTCCGCGCGCAGTCGCTTCCTTGAGCGGTTCTCCCAGGCCCCACGGTCATCCACCCCTAACGCCCAGAGGGGTCAGTTTTCGAGCGGCGCTAAGGGGTCAGTTTTCTGCCGGCCTTGACATCGTAGACTCCTGAACCGACTTTGGCTTGACAGGAGATCCCGCGACCCGGGAAGCGCGTCCCGGCTTGGGTACCCAATCAACGGAGGGAGTAGACCGCGATGGGATTGCTTGAAGGAAAGGTCGCCGTGATCACCGGCGCCGCTCGCGGACAGGGTCGCGCACACGCGACCCGATTCGCGGAGGAGGGCGCCGATATCATCGCGATGGACATCTGCAGAGACGTCCCGACGATCTCGTACAACCTCGCGAGGCCGGAGGACCTCAAGGACACTGTCGCTGCCGTCGAGGCGCTCGGCCGCCGGATCCTCGCCACGGAAACGGACACGCGCGACCTTCAAGCGGTAACCGAGGCGGTCGATCGTGGTGTCGCCGAGTTTGGCCGCGTCGATGTCCTCGTGGCCAACGCCGGCATCGGCGATTCATACTCGCGCGCGGAGGAAATGTCCGAGGAGAGCTGGTTGACGATGGTCGACATCAACCTCAACGGGGTCTGGCGTAGCTGCCGTGCGGTTATTCCGCACATGATCCGCGCCGGTGGCGGCGGGGCCTTGATCCTGACCAGCTCATCAGCGGCGTACGTAGGCCTGGCCAACCTCGGCCACTACTCCGCCGCCAAGGCCGGGGTCGTGGGGCTTATGCAGTCGCTCGCCGTCGAGCTTGGTCCACACATGATTCGCGTCAACACGTTGCACCCGACGACCGTGAACACGCCGATGGCCTTAAACCAAGCTACGTATGACTTGTTCCTCCCCGGGGCGGGGCTGTCGGCTGACAGCGTGGAGGATCAAGATCAAGTCGCCGAGGCGTTCAAGGGCCTCAACGCGATGCCGGTCCCGTGGATCGAACCGGTCGACATGGCGAATGCAGCCGTTTATCTGGCGTCGGACTGGGGACGCTACGTCAGTGGAACGCAACTGCGGGTGGATGCCGCCTCCGGGGTGAAGTAGCGCGAGACCCGGCGACGATGGGCGCGAGCGAGCCTCGCGCCCATTCCAGCGGGCTGCGGCTCAGGTGAAGTCATCTCAGCTGCCCTCCTGCCGGACAGGTGAGCCGGACGATCGTTCCGTTCTGTGTGGGCAGGCCGGATGCATACGTTGTGCTTGACCAACGGACCGGCTCGCGGTAGCTTAACTGAAGTCAGGTAGATTTCGTGGTGCGATCGTTGGGTCGTCTAGGACGAGGAACTCGAATTAGCAGCGGAGCCCTAGGCCTGGCCCAGCCAATCGACATGACTTCAAATAACAAAGACGGAGGAGCACACGCATGACTCGCACCCTTGAGGACGGACCGACGCGGTTCGGCATCTTCCAGGCCCCGTTCCATGTTCGAAACACAGCGCCCGCCGTGAACTATCAGCGTGACCTCGAGTTGATCGAGCTCGCGGACAAGCTCGGCCTCCAGGAAGCGTGGGTCGGGGAGCATCACACCGGCTCGGTGGAACCCATCGGGTGCCCGGAGCTGTTCCTCGCCGCAGCCGCGGAGCGGACTCAGCAGATCATGCTCGGCACAGGCGTGAACTCGCTGCCTTACCACAGCCCGTTCACATTGGCCTCCCGGCTGACCCAGCTCGACCACATGACACGCGGGCGTGTGATCTTCGGCTTCGGCCCAGGCCAGCTGGCGTCCGACGCGCACATCCTTGACATCGACACGACGCAGCAGCGCAGGATGATGCTCGAGTCGGCGCGCGTCATCGTCCGCCTCATGCGTGGAGAGTGGGTCACGGAGAAGACGGACTGGTTCTCGCTGAAGGACGCACATCTTCAGGTCCCCCCCTACCAGGTGCCGACGATGGAGATGGTGACCGCCGCCACGATCTCGCCGTCTGGTCCCACGGTTGCCGGCGAGCTTGGCCTCGGGATGATCAACTTCGGTGGGACGTCTCAGGCCGTCTTCGACGCCGTGAAGGACCACTGGGCCATCTGCGAGGCCGAGGCAGAGAAGCACGGCACCAGCGTGTCGCGCGAGAACTGGCGGATGTCGGCCATCTGCCACATCGCCGACACCGAGGAGCAGGCGCGCGAGGACTGCCGCTACGGATTCGAGCAGATCTGGCGCTACCTCAGCGAGATCTCGATTCTGCAGATCTCGCACGCGACGACGTTCGAGGAACTGCTCGACGAGGCGATCGCCTCGGGCTCGATCATCGTCGGTACCCCGGACCTACTGATCGAGAAGATCCGCGAACTTGCGAAGCAGACGGGCGGGTTCGGCGCGTTCATCATGACGCTGGCCGACTTCGCGGATTACCCGGCCAGGCGGCGCGGTGTGGAGCTCTTCGCGAACCGGGTGGTTCCGGAGTTCCGTGGCTACCTGCCGTCCCTTCGCAAGTCGCAGGAGTGGGTCCTTGGCCAGCACAACGGTGGCGAGGGGACGATCTGGAAGACGCAGACGCTCGAAGCGATCGCGAAGGCGGCGCAGCAGTACGACTCCGAGCGCGGAGCGACCACTAGCTCGTAGGGCAACCACGGGCCTCGGTCGGCCAGAGCGGGCGGCGGCGATAGCGCCACCCGCTTCGGCTCGCGCGCCCGCCCAACAACGGGAGGACGAGGGCATTGTCAGCGACGGATGGGCGATTTGCCGGTCGAGTGGTACCGGCGCCGCGCGAGGGCAGGGACGCTCGCACGCTCTGGCCTTCGCGCGCAAAGGGGCAGCCGTGATCGGAGTCGACGTGTGCCGCCAGCTTGACGTGTCATATCCGATGCCCGCGGAGGCCGATCTCCAAGAGACCGTAAAGCTCGTCGAGGGGGTCGGCGGCCGGATGACGGCCTGCGTCGCTGACATTCGCGACTCGGACTCGATTGCGAAGGCGGTTAGAGCGGGGTCCGCGCCTACGGCGGCCTCCACGTTGTCTGCACCAACGCCGGGATCGGAGTCAACGCGCTCGCGCCGTCCTGGGAGCTGAGCCTCAAGCATTGGCGCGACAATGATCGACATCAACCTTACCGCCGCATGGAACACGGTACGCGCGACGGTGCCCCGAGTCCTCGACACCGGCCAGGGTGAGGAGATCGTGTTCACCACGTCGGTGCTCGGTCTTAAGGGCATGCCCAACGTGACGCACCACACGGCCGCCAAGCACGGAATGACCGGGCTAATGCGGGCGCTGGCCATCGAGCTCGCGCCCCACAGGGTGCGCGTCAACGCGGTGGTACCAACCCAGACGCTCACGCCGATGATCGACATCCCGGCCGACTACCGCGCGCTCCGTCTGGACCTTGACGCACCGACCCAGGCCGACTTCGCCGAAGTCTCGCTGCTGACGCGTACGTACCCGGAGCCCCTGGGTGCACCCGGAGGACATCACGGAGGCGGTCTTGTGGCTCGCGTCGGACGCGGCTCGATTTTGTCACCGGGATCAACATACCGGTGGACTGTGGAGCTCTCCTCAAGTGAAAACGGTCACTCCGCAGCGAAGGGATGCAGCCGCACCACTGCTTGTGTGAGTGAGATCGCCTCGCGTCAGGGCCGCTTTGCGAAGCGGTCCTGACCGGCGGGGATCTTGCCGAAGTCCCACGAGATCCAGCGGTATGGCTCGACCTCGAACCATACGTGGGTGCGTCGGCGGAAGTCGAGCGACGGATCGCCGAAGAGGGCCTGTGCATAAGCCGGGCGCACCCGCTCGATCAGTTCGGTTTCGTCGTCGGACATGACGCGGCAGATGCCGTACACCACGACGCCTTTGCGCTGATCGTAGCCCTCCCCCTCGCCAACGCCAGCGTCGACGCACACCACCACACGCGAGCCGGACTTGACGTGGCGTGTGCGTCGCGCCCGCTTGATGGCGTCGAAGTACAAGCGCCCGTCGAGCACAACGTATCCGACAGGGCTGACATGTGGCTCGCGGTCCGGCGCCGCCGTCGCCACACGGACCCACCGTTCGGACGCGAGGAAGGCATCGATCTCCTCGTCCGTCATCCGCAGGGCTGATCGCTTGACCTTCACCGCGTGAATCACTCTCGCTGAACAATGACGCCGGCAGCCTCGCGATCCCAGGCGGAGGGTGGCACCCCGAGGTCGCGCAGCTGCGGTTTGTCAACCCGGAGCGCCGGGTTGCGTGGCAGCGCGTCGACGAACGCGATGTAGCGCGGTACGGCGAAGTAGGCCAGGCGATCAGCCAGGTGGGTGTGCAGCGCCTCGGGATCCAGCTCGCTCTCCGAGCGTACGACCGCGTACGCGAGGATCTCTTCGTCGAGCTCGGCTGGCACCGCGATCGTAGCGGCTTCGGTCACGTCGGGGTGCGAGAGCATCTCCGTTCAACTTCGGCGGCCGAGACGTTCTCGCCCCGGCGACGGATCGAGTCCTTGACCCTGTCGACTAGGTAATAGTCGCCGTTGCGTCGCCGCGCGAAGATGTCGCCGGCGTGAAACCGGTCATTGCGCCACACGCGCGCTGTCGCCTCCGCGTCTCCTAGGTAGCCCGGGGAGATCGCCCACGGCACCGTGTGCCGCAGCACCAGCTCGCCCGGCTCGTCGTCGCCGACCGGACCGTCGTTCGCATCGACGATCCGCAACTCGACCCCGTCGTCAATCGGTGGACCGAGCGAGCGTCGTTCGACCGGGTCGACGACCCGGAACGGGTACGGGATCTCGGTCATGCCGTAGATCATGTACACGCCTACGTCGAAGCGCTCTGCAAAGGCGGAAGTCTTTGATGAGGGGGCCATCATCACCCACCGCACGGGGTTATCTCGGTCATCGGGACGCGGGGGCTGATTGAACAGAAACAGGGACATCGACGAGTGGATCCATGCGAGGGTGCACTCGACTCGCAGAGCAGGGGCTGCCCCCGGAGCGGACCCGCGGATGCTGACCCGCGCACTGCTCGGCCTCTACAACAGCGTCTGGCACTAGTACCGGCCCCGCGGGCCCAAACACGCTCGATGAGGTCGCGGCTTTCTTCATCGGACGACAGCTCGCGCTGCTCGGACTCCCGCCGGAGCTCGCAGAGGGAGCTCGCCGCGTGATGGCGCGGTGCCGAACGCGGCCGCGGTGTCGAAGCCGGGCGTCGCCCGTGGCGCGCGTTCGCGCCGACGGAGAGGCACCCAGCCTAGCCTGGTCTGTGCATCGACGAGGCCTCCGACTCGTTCAACATGTACCGCCGGGCGAGAGCGGACAGCGACACGTCCGGCCCCGCACCCGAGCGAGGGGGCTCACCGGCTCGGCTGTGAGCCCGAGCCGGCGGCGAGCGTCTCCCGCGCTATGCGCTGGAGGTCCCTGAGATAAGCAAGGTGACGAGCCCACTCCTCGTCCCCGGCCCTTACGGAGTCAGGGGGACCGGCGGCGGCCAGGGCCGCAGTGTCGGCGTGCGCGTCAAGCAGCTCGTAGGCGAGAGCGATCAGCTCCGCCGGAGCGTCGCCGCCGGGGCGGGTCGACGGTCGACGGAGCGCGGGCCTAATCGGTTGTGCAGACCGCAGCCTCACGGGCTCACCGATCCAGGCGCGGTGGCGGCGTTGTGAGCGACCCGATCGCCGGGGCGAGGGGCGCTGCGATGTCACCACCACCTGCGAGCGCTCCGTGCGTGGGGGGGGGGGGTTGCGGGGTGACCCGAGATGGTTACCCGCCCTAGCGGCCCGACGGTGGGATAGCTGAAGTGGTGGTCGATCATCCCGGTAGCTGAAGTCTGCGATTGCGTGGACTACGCTAACAATGGACTGAACTGATGTCAAGTCAAATGGTTGGCCGAGCCACACTACAACGCGACCCGCCGTCCAGGCTTCGCCGAGACCCGCGGCAACCGTGACCCCGGTCCCCTGGCGGCCGGCGGCTGAATGTCCTCGCGCGCAGCCTGCCGTCGCGGCTCGAGTACGGGACGTCACGGCAACTGAACACCGCCTCGCCGACGAGACGGTCGACTGTGGTTCTCGAGCACGAGCCGGGAAATCACCTACGGGGTTGGCTCGCATGCCAACGCCAAGGCAGCGCGGACCAGGGCAATGGTCCATCCCGTTGACCGGAGCCTCCGGCCAGCGCGAGGCGCTCGGCGGTGACGGCGCCCGCGGAGGAGGCAGGCGAATCGATCAGGCTGCCTTGCGGGCGATGCGAGGCTTGCGGGTGGGTGTAGCCGGCAGCGGTACGGCAGCGTCGTAGCCGGCGACGACGAGGCAGCGTTCGACGAAGAAGTCGCGGACCTCCTCGACGGACCGACCGCCGGCGGGCCGGTACCAGTGCCAGACGCTGTTGTACAGCCCAAGGAGGGCGCGCGTCAGTAGCCGCGGGTCGGTCTCGGGGATCGCTCCCTGCTCCATCCCGCGGGTAAGGAACGCGGCCCAGGCGAACTCGATGTCGCGCATGCGCGCGCGGGCGCGCCGGCGGGCCTCCTCCTCGCGCGTGGAGGACCGGGGGACGGCGAGCAGCCCTTGCTCGGCGACGAGGACGCGGTTGCGCAGGATCTCGTGGTCGGTGAGGTCGACCAGCGCGGCGAGGAGGTCGACGAGCATGGGGCCGAACTCGCCCCGTGTTGAGGTGACTCGGTTGAATCGCTCGTACTCGGCGTCGAGTGCCTCCGCGTGGATCTCGTACAGGCAGTGGAGCTTCGACTCGAAGTAGTGATACAGCGCGGTCGACCCGAGGCCTACGTCGGCCGCGATGTCGGCCCACTTCGTATCCTCGTAGCCGCCGTTGCCGAAGCGCTCGACCGAACTAGCAATGATCTCGCTGCGCTTGCTGCGCGAACTCCTTGTCGCTCGCCCCGGGGCCGCCCGCCTGGTCGACGCGTTCCTGGTCTGCCGCTCTTCGGCCACGGGGCCTCTTTCTGTTGAACTGAACACGACTCTAGCAACGCCTATTGCCGGTGCGATCCGGAAAGCCCCGCAACGGAGCGGGAGACACGCCGAGCGCTTGCTTTCGAATGGGAGACAATCGGTCGCCATTCCATCGAGGCGGCTGTGGCGATGCTCGGCTGCCTGCACCGGGGCGTCGTGATCGCACCCCTGCCGCCGATGTTCAACGAGAGCCAGCTGTCGGCCCTGATCGGGCAGACGCGCGCGACCGGGCTGCTCACGTTTGGGGGCAAGAAGGAGCTCGCCAAGTGCCGGCAGGTGGCCGCTCAAGTCCCGTTCTTCCTGTCGATCGAGCCCGAGCTCGTCGATCGTCTCGCCGCTGAGGACCCGCAGGACGAGCACGCCGTCGTCCCGCGGCATGCCGACGATCTGGCGATGGTGCTGCACTCCTCGGGCACGAGCTCGATGCCGAAGGGGATCGCGCACTCGAGCAACGGCCGACTGCTCGGCGCAGGTCAGCGCCGGAGAAGCGGCAACACCTCGCGGCCAATTCGGATCGCATTGGACTCGTCGAGATCTACGCCCACAGCCCGGGTCCCAATCATGAAGCGAGTGATGCCGATGCCAATGATCTCTTGCAGCCGCTCGGCGCAGTACTCCGGCGGGCCCGCGATCGCGAACTGATCGATGAGCTCGTCGCCACCGGCCTCCTGCGGATAGAAATCGACCTCACCCGGGCGACCACCCTCCCGCAGCCTCACGCCGCCTCGTGACGAGTGATACACCGACTCCATCGTCTGGAGCGCGTGGCGGTAGGTCGTGTGCGCCGCGTCATCGACGTCTGATGCCGGTTTGGGCTCCCAGCCGGAGAACCGCGCATGCGTCACAACGAGGCCGCGGATCGCCTCACGCGCCTGACCGTCTCCGTTCGTCACTGCCACCTGGAGATAGCAGCCCAGTCGCATGGAATCAAAATCCCGCCCTCTCTCTCCGCACTTTTGCCGGACGAGATCGATACTTCGCTGCAGGCGCTCGACGTCGGCACCGACAGAGAAACTGACCCCATCAGCCGTGTTCACTGCGACTTCCACAGTTCGTGGTCCGGTTGCGGCAATGTCCACCGGGGGCTTTGTCCTCCCGAGCGACGGATCGATGTCGTACAGACGGGCCAGCGAAGTAGTCGCCCCGTCCACCTCCACTTCATCGCCGCGCAAATACGCCTGAAGCTGCGAGATGTACTCCTCGAACTGCGCCACCGGCATTGGCTTGCGCTTCAGGACCTTCACCGCACCGTCACCGCGACCGATGGAGAAGCTCGTGCGGCCACCGGCGACCCCATGGAGCGTCGCCATCGCACTCGCCGCGAGAAGCGGCGTGCGGAGCGGGACCGCCACTGCAGTGGCGAGTTGGAGCGAGGTCGTGGCTGCGGCAGCCCGTGCGAGAACGATGTAGGGATCAGGGATCAACCCGTGCGCCTCGCCCAAAGCGCATCCATCCCACCCGGCGGCCTCGAATGCGCGGGCGAACTGCTCGATCTCACGGCTCGGCACGGGCGTCGCACCCATCCTCCAGAACTCAACGCCCACGAACGGTCCTTCGTTCGATGCAACCCGCCGTGGCGTGCCACTCGCCACCACGACACTGCGATACGCGAGGCTTACACATAGCTCGCTGGCGCCGCGTACGGGTTCATTCGAGCCGGAAGCCGATCTTGACTGTCGCCTGAATCTGCGTGGCCTTCCCCTCCTGCACGCTTCCGCGTACCGCCACGAGCTCGAACCAATCGATTTTGCGCAGCGACTCGCTCGCTTTGGCGACCGCGGTCTGAACGGCATGCGTTACGTCAACGCGGGAGGTCCCGGTGACCTCTACCGTCTTATACACAGGGTCGGACATCTTCGACTCGTTTCACACCTGGCCGCCGGCGGCGACCAGGTACCGCTTGGTGTACGTGATTGTGTGCCTGCTGTGCCGTTCGACGGCTGCGCACACTGCCTCGCGGTCGCCCGTCTCATAAGCATGGAGTAGCTCCACATGATGCTGGTACGCGTCCAGAGCGGCATCGCGGTCTGCACCTCGCGCGGCCGCTCGAGCCGCGGTGAGGCTCATAATCATGGCTGGCGTATCGACCCGTCGGTACGCCTCCAATAGCGCCCCGCATTCCGCCAACTCAATGAAGCGCTCGTTCATCTGCTGGTATTTGACGAGATGCGTCCGCATATCGAATGACGCGTCGGGAGCGGGGTAGCTCTCGTTGACAGCGTCCCGTAGGTCGCTGAGTTGCTCTGCGGTGACCAGCCCCACACACGTTTCGGCCACCCCGAGTTCGATGGCGCATCGAGCTCGCAACGCCTCCTGCAACGCGTCTAGGGTCAGCGGGACAACGACAAAGCCGCCATCGCCGGTGCGCCTCACGAGACCCTCGCTCAGAAGCTTCGTGAGTGCATGGTACGCCGACCCACGCGGAACATTCAGTTGCTGCGCGAGCCGATCGAGATCGAGTGGCTCACCCAGCGGGATCTGACGATTGATCACGCGCGCACGAATCTCGCGAAACGCGCTCTCGTCCTGCTCGAGCTCGAGCCGGCCAAAGCGACCGCGAAAATACGCCAGCGGCGCCCCCGGCTGGGCCGACGCATGGTCCACCTCCGCCAAGAACACCGAATGCGTACCCCCGGTCACATCCTCGACAACTCGGCACTCACACGTCGCGAGCGCATCCTCAAGCAGCGGGGCGCCGCTAATCCCCTGAGTGATCTTCAGGCCCTCGAACTTATCGCCGCCCTTCATCGCGAACTGTATCGCCGCGTCGGGCTGGTCCTCCCTCAGAATGTTCACCGCGAATCGTCCTGCCGCGCCGATCGCCTGCCCCGTGGTCGACGTCTTGTTCAGGCAAACCAACAGCATCGGAGGCTCGAGCGAGAGAGAGCTCACCGCACTCGCCGTCGTTCCGTACCGCTGCCCTTCGTGAACCGCCGTGATGATCGTCACGCCACTCGCGAAATGCCCAATCACATCACGAAACTCATTAGCGTCAAGGCGACGCATCGTCTCGCGGGTCGTCATCGAAGAGCTTTCCACGCGTCTTGGGTCCTCCGTCTCAGGCCCTCGTTGAGGCCTCGGGGTCCAGCAGATGCCCCAACCTGTTCCGCTTCGTGTTCAGGTACGCGAGATTCTCACCAGTAGCGCGCGGGGGTAACGGCACGCGGTCGACGATCTCGACGCCAAGTTCCGCTAGGGCGCGGCACTTGTCTGGGTTGTTCGTCAGCAGCCGCAGGCGCTCGATGCCAAGGTCAGTCAGGATCTGCGCGCTGAGGCCGTACTCCCGCGCATCGACGGGAAGACCGAGCTGGAGGTTTGCATCAACCGTGTCGTGACCGCGGTCTTGGAGATTGTAGGCCTCGAGTTTCTGGCTGATTCCGATGCCGCGGCCTTCATGACCGCGCATGTATACAACGGCGCCGCGCCCTTCTCGCGAGATCGCCGCAAGCGCGTCGTCGAGTTGCGCGCCGCAGTCGCAGCGCTCCGATCCAAAGACGTCGCCGGTTAGGCACTCGCTATGTACGCGCACGAGCGGCGCCTCCGGCCCGCCGACGTCACCGCAGGTAAAGGCGAGGTGCTCGGTACCATCAATGAGCGACTGCCATGCGTGGCATTCAAAAGGTCCGTGTCGTGTCGGAACGCGCGCTGTTGCCGTCTTCAGAATGAGACGCTCCTCGCGAAGTCGGTATCGAATGAGCTCTGCGATAGTGACCAGAGGTAAGCCGTAGGCGCGTTGAAGTTCTTCGAGTTGTGGCCGGCGCGCCATCGCGACTCGATCAAGCGTGACCACTTCGGATAGCACCCCCGCGGGCTGAAGGCCTGCAAGCTGTGAGAGATCCAGCGCGGCCTCGGTGTGACCTGCGCGTGCGAGAACGCCGCCGGGCCGCGCGCGGAGAGGGAACACGTGCCCCGGCCTGCTGAAGTCGCCCGCGACCGCCGCCGGATTTGCCAGAGCACGGATCGTAATGGCGCGATCCGCTGCGGAAATCCCACTCGTGATGCCCGTGGCGTGATCCACAGACACGGTGAAAGCTGTCCGGTGTGGTTCCCGGTTCTTCTCGACCATGAGCGGTAGCTGCAGCGCGTCCAGTCGCGCTCCGGGGAGCGAAACGCATATCACCCCAGACGTGTGGCGAAGGAAGAACGCGATCTTCTCGGGTGTCGCTGCCTCGGCGGCAATGATGAGGTCGCCCTCGTTCTCACGCGACTCGCTGTCGGTGACGATCACGATGTCTCCGCGTCGGATCGCGGAGATGGCGGTGGTGACGGGTAACGACAAAGTGAACGGAGATCTGTGACGTATGATCGAACTGAACTCGGTTTAGGATCTTAGAGGATCCGGGGCGTCAAGACAAGCTTCTCGCCCACTCGACTCCGACGTGAGCCGCGATCGGCTGCGACAGCTCGCGAGCAGCGCGACCGGATGTCGGCGCTGGCCACCAACCGGGTCCCGTCCGGGGACGATTCCGACAGGCGCGCCACCCTTGAGTCGGGCGGGCGCCGCGTCAGATGCCAAGGCCGTCGCGCCTCTCGGCCGAGGCTCCTTCGGGCCCAGGTTACGGGACGAGTGTGGGTGTCCAGATGGGGTCGCTCCGGTCGCGGGAACCCAGGACCGTGCCCGCGGGAAACGGTTCGAAACCCTGTCCGACATCGCGTCGCAGCCACTCAAAGGCCACGACGCGTCGCACGACGGCCCACCGACTCCCACGCCGGCAGAAGTCATCGACATAGCGCATGTACACGAGGACGAAGGCGCCCGCCCAATCATGCTGCTCGGCAGTGACGTGGTGCGCGATCGTGTAGGTCTCGGCCCGAGCCGAGTCGCCGTCTAACTCGATGAGCATATTCCCGACGAAATGGAGGGTCCGCACATACGTTGCCAATGCGGCCGGGCTCTCCGCTGCTTCGATGAAACCGGACACCGGGCCCGAGTAAAAGAACCCGTAGTCCACGTGCGCGTCGTCGAAGAAGCACTCCTTCATCAGGTCGATCTCCCCACGATCGCACCCGCGGAAATAGCGCAGCAACACGTCGCTGATTGCGGCCCTGTCGGCGAGTCCGCGCCATACCTCGTCGGCCCCGATCATTTGGACACCACCGCCTCCTGTTCCGCCTGCCCTACGTTTCCGGACAGAATTGCCGCCGCGGCGGCGCGTCCCTCGGCGATTGTGTGCGCGACGCGACGCGGGACTACCGCATCGCCGATGACGATCACGCCGGGTAGGCTGTGCTCAAACTCCGACCAGGACCTCGGCTGGCGCTCACCCGCGACAATCACCGCGTCGGCGGCAAGCCATTCCTCCTGATTGAGCGCGACGGCGGCCAGCCGGACGCCGTCGGGCTCGATAGCGGTAACCACCGTGAGTGGTTTCATTTCGATCCGCACCCGTCCGCGGATTCTCTTCAGAAAGCCGACGCGGCCCTCGCCGGGTAGCGCGGTCGCGAACGCTGTGCCCGGCGTCACGACTGTGATCTTCCGCACGCCGCCTGCGATGCCCAGCTCGATGGCGTTTGCCGCCGGCCACCACCCGAATCCGTCGTCAACGACAACGAGATGTTGAACATCGGCAAGCTCGCCGGCGCCTGCGGCGATTGCCGCGGACACCGTCCGGGCGGGAGAGTCTGCGATGTCGTCGCGGAGAGTTTCCTCCGCGCCGCTCGCGATGATGACCCCGTCGAAATCGACCAAAAGCTCCGGCGACGCGGTCGTGCCGAGGCATAACCTGGTTCGGCCGGCGTCGATGTTCCGCTCGTAGTACTCGATGAGGCTCTTCCAGCCGCCGCGATGCGGCGCCTGACTCGCGAGCGCGATCGCACCGCCTGCCCGATCACCGGCCTCGTAGATGACAACCTCGCAACTGCCGCCGTTCTGGAGGGATAGGGCTGCCTCGAGCCCGCCGGGTCCGGCACCGACAATCGCCACCCGGGATGGCGACGAGCGAAGCTGCCCGCGGATCAGCGGGGCTGCACGTCGGTGTTGGTCGCCCGGAGCAGCGAGGTCTGGGTTTACCGTGCAGAGAAGCGTAGGCGCAAATGACCGGCAATCCTCGGTGCATGCCACGCACGGTCTGATCTCCGAGACTCTGTGCTCGAAGAGCTTCCGTGGCAGATCCGGGTCCGCTATCAGTGCCCGCGCCATCCCCACCATGTCTGCACCGGATTCCAGCGCGGCTTCCATCGCCGACACGTCTCGGAAGCCATGCGAGATGAGCAGCGGCTTCCCCACGGCCTGGCGCAAGCGTGAGACGTCGTCCAGCAACGGCGGGCGCTCCGTGGCCATATCCCGGACGTAGTCGGCTCGCATGCCAACGGTGAGATTGACGTAGTCGATCACGTCGTCCAAACACGCGAGAGCCTCGCCAGCGTCATCCGCGGTCAGCCCGGCATCGTCAGCGTCTCCAATTGAAAGCCTGATACCGAGCGCCGCCGTCGGTGCGGCTTCGCGGATGCTCGCGGCGATTCGTCTGACGAGTTCGGCGCGGCCCTCAGCGGACTCCGCACCGGGTCGCCGATTCGTCGTTGCCGAGAGGAACTGCGCAAGCAGGTAGCCGTGCGCCGCATGAAGCTCGATCCCGTCAAAGCCGGCTTCGGCCGCGTGGAAGGCCGAGATCCGGAATCCTTCGATCACATCGTCGACCTCGGCGTCGGTCAACTCCCGTGGTCGCGTCGGCTCACGCGGCGAGCGGACCGCCGACGGCGCGACTGGGGCGTAGTAGGTCTCAACCCCAAGAGTCTCGCGGCCAAGATGGACCAACTGCAAGATCGCTGCCGCACCTCCGCGATGCATCGCCTCCGCTCGTAGGCGCAGACCGCCCAGCGAGCGCGGCGACCAGGCCTCCGTCAGGTTTCGCGCACGATACGTTGATGTCGTACTCGTCACGGTCGCGCCCGCGATGCACATTGCGACACCCCCGCTGGCGAGACGTTCCCAATAATCGGCGTCGGCTTGTGATGGCACGCCGTCCGTGACGGCCGCTCGTCCGTGTGCGGTAGCGACGAGGCGATTCCGAAGCTGTATGCGGTCCGTGAGGGCGAAAGGGGCCGCGAGTGCGGTGGTGCCGTTGGATCCAACGTAGCTCGTCATTTTCTCCTCGGGTGGTTCGGTGCCGCCCATACCCTAGTCAATGCGGAAGCCGATCTTGACTGTCGCTTGATACTGCTTAATCGTCCCCCCTCAACACTGCCGCGTACCGTCACGACGTCGAACCAATCGATGTTGCGTAGCGACTCGTTCGCCTTGGCCACCGCGTTCTGGACGGCCTGTGTGAGTCACTGGCGGACGTTCCGGTCACCTCTACGGACGTGGAGACAGGATCGGGCATCTCTCGAACTCCTTTCACACCCGGCCGCCGACTGCGTCCAGGTAACGCTCGGTATAGGTAATGACATGGCGCACGTGGCGCCGGATTGCGGCGACAGCTTCGTCAAGTGCTCCATCCTCCAACGCCTTCAGGAGAGTCCGATGATGCTCATACGCGTCAACGGCCGCTCCGTGCTCGGCGCGGTGGTCCGCTGCGCTGGCGGACGTGAGGAGGGTGATCATTGCTGCGACGTTGACGCGGCGGTAGGCGTCCAGCAGCGCTGGGGTGTCGGGAAGTCGGATGAATTCCTCGGCGGCTCTGGCGTATCTCGGGAGATGCGCGGGCAGGTCGAACAGCGCCGGCGGCGCCGGGCGGCTTCGCTCGATCACCTCGCGGACCTCCTCGAGACGCTCCTGCGTGACGCTGCCGATCGTCATACGCAGAGCCCCGAGTTCGATGGCGCATCGAGCTCGCAACGCCTCCTGCAACGCGTCTAGGGTCAGCGGGACAACGACAAAGCCGCCATCGCCGGTGCGCCTCACGAGACCCTC
>Ga0335081_10010822_pt1 | contig 14744 bp, 15 predicted proteins | sample Lox_Sample_35_FD_206713 | JGI IMG/M metagenome (GOLD analysis project Ga0335081, IMG submission 206713) | Soil microbial communities from Loxahatchee National Wildlife Refuge, Florida, United States - Lox_Sample_3.5 | ecosystem: Environmental > Terrestrial > Soil > Wetlands | place: USA... | reverse complement strand
GGCATGGACGTGCTGCGCGGCATGCGCAACGCCCGCAATCCCGCGCCGGTGGTGGTGATCACCGCGCGCGACGCCGTGCCCGAGCGCATCAAAGGCCTGGACGCCGGCGCCGACGACTACGTGCTCAAGCCGTTCGACCTGGACGAGCTCGCGGCGCGTGTGCGGGCGGTGGTGCGCAGGCGCGACGGCCGCGCCGAGCCGGTCATCGAGTACCTCGAGCTGGCGCTCAATCCGGCTACCCACCAGGCGACCTACCGCGATCAGCCGCTCGCGCTTTCGGCGCGCGAGTTCGCGGTGCTCGAGGCGCTGGTGTCGCGTCCGGGCGCGATCCTGTCGCGCGCGCAGCTCGAGGAGCGCATCTACGGCTGGGGCGAAGAGGTCGAATCGAACGCGGTGGAGGTGTTCATTCACAGCCTGCGCCGCAAGCTCGGCGCAGAGTTCATTCGCACCGTGCGCGGCGCAGGCTACATGGTGCCCAAGGGGTGATGACCCCTTCGATCAGGCGCAGGCTGCTGGTCTGGCTGCTGGGCAGCGCCACGCTCGCGGTCGCCGCGGGCGCGGTGTCGACCTACCTGGTCGCGCGCAAGCAGGCGAACGAGCTGGCCGATTACCAGTTGCAGCAGATGGCGCTGTCGTTCCGCGACCACGCGCTCGCGAGCGGCCTGATCCCGCACGAGGACGAGGACGGACCGGGGCTCGAAGTGCTGGTCCAGATCTGGAACCAGGAAGGTGTGCGGCTCTACCTTTCGCATCCCAGGTCCGGCATCCCGGACCGCGCCCAGCTCGGCTTCGCCGACGTCGCCTCGCGCCAGGGCCGCTGGCGCGTGTACTCGGTGCAGGTGCGCGACCATGTGATCCAGGTCGCGCAGCCCTACTCGGTGCGAAACCGCATCGCCGCCAGCGTCGCGCTGCGCACCGCATGGCCGCTCGCGGCGGTGCTGCCCCTGCTAGGTCTGCTGATCTGGTTCACCGTCGGCCGCGGCCTCTCGCCGCTCGAGCGTCTGGCGCGCGACGTCAGGCGCCGTTCGCCCGACGCGCTCGATGCGCTGCCGCAGCTCGGCTTGCCGCAAGAAGTCCAGCCGCTGGTGCAGTCGCTGAACGATCTGCTGCAGCGGCTGGAGCGCGCGCTGCAGACCCAGCGCGCGTTCGTCGCCGACGCGGCGCACGAGCTGCGCACGCCGCTCACCGCGCTGCGCCTGCAGGCGCAGGTCGCCGAGCGCGCCACCGACCGGGCCGAGCGCAGCGAGGCGCTCGGCATGCTGAAGCAGGGCGTCGAACGTGCCAGCCACGTCGTGCAGCAGCTGCTGACGCTCGCGCGCGAGGAGGACCCGCCCGCGAGCGCGCCAGCCAGGGTGCAACTGGACGAGCTCGCGCGCGACGTCGTCGCCCAATACATGCCTCTGGCGCACAGGCGCGGGATCGACCTGGGCCTGGCGCAGGCGGAGCCGGTGGCGGCTGCGGGCGTCGGCGCGGCGTTGAGGACCCTGCTGTCCAACCTGATCGACAATGCGGTTCGCTACACGCCGGCGCAGGGCCGCGTGGACGTCGCGGCGTTCCGCGACGGCGCGCAAGCCGCGCTCGAAGTAACCGACAGCGGGCCGGGAATTCCGCCGGAGGAGCGGACGCGGGTGTTCGACCGCTTCTACCGCCGCGCCGGAGAAGCGAGCGACGGCAGCGGGCTGGGGCTGGCGATCGTCAAGCAGATCGTGACGCGCCACGGCGGAACCATCGCGCTCGAGGACGCTGGCGGCGCCGGCGGTCTCAAGGTTGCGGTGCGCCTTCCCCTCGCCCCGGCGCCCTAGTCGCCGAGCGCGACGCCTTCGCGGCGCGGGTCGGCGCCTCCGCGCCAGCCGCCCGGCACCCGCTCGATGCCCTGCACCCCGCTCGTGAGGCGCGCGAAATCGAGCACGTGGCCGCGCTCGGCGAGCGCGCGGTCCAGGTCCTGGACCTTGCTGTCGCGCTCGAGCAGGGTCGGGCCGTTTGTGCTGCCGAAATTCGGCGCCGCGATCGCTGCCTGGATGTCGAATCCCCAGTCGAGCGCCGCGACCAGGGTCTTGGCGACGTAATCGACGATCGCCGCCCCGCCCGGGGAGCCGAGCAGCATGCGCAGCCCGCCGTCGCGCTCGAACACCAGCGTGGGCGCCATCGTGCTGCGCGGGCGCTTGCCCGGCTCGACGCGGTTGGCCGCCGGCAGCCCCTGCGCCTGCGGTTCGAAGGAGAAGTCCGTCAGCTCGTTGTTGAGCAGCAAGCCGCGCACCATGATGCGCGCGCCGAATGCGTTCTCGATCGTGGTGGTCATCGCCAGCGCGTCGCCGCGGCGGTCGACGATCGCGACGTGGCTGGTGCCGTGGCGCTCGCTGTCCGGCACGTCAGCGGCGAGCGGCGCGAGCGCCGGCTCGCCGGGCCGCGCGACGCCCATCGAGCGCTCACCGATCAGGCGCGCGCGCTGCGCGAGGTACGCGGGATCGAGCAGCCCTTTCACCGGCACGCGCACGAAGGCTGGGTCGGCGATGTAGCGCGCGCGGTCGGCGTAGGCCAGGCGCGAAGCCTCGCTGAAGTAGTGCACCGCCGGCGCCGACAGCGGCGGCGCGCGCTCGAACGCCGTACGCTGGAGGATGCCAAGCAGCTCGAGCAGCGTCACCCCTCCGGAGCTGGGCGGACCCATGCCGCAAATGCGCACCCTGCGGTAGGCACCGCAGACCGGGTCGCGCTCGAGCGCGGCATAGGCCGCGAGGTCGCTCACGGCGAGATCGCCGCCGCGCGCGCGTACCGCGCGCACGATGTCCTCGGCGAGCGGCCCGGAATACAGTGCGTCCGCGCCGCGCTCGGCGATCGCGCGCAGGGTCGCCGCGTACGCCCGGTTGACCAGTCTCGCGCCTTGCGCCAGAGCGTGTCCGTCGGCCCGGTAGTACAAGGCGCGTGCGTTGGCGTCCCGGCGCAGGAAGCGATCGCGCTCGAGCAGCCGGTGCAGCCGCGGCGAGACCTCGAATCCGCGCTCGGCCAGCCGGATCGCCGGCTCGAACAGGCGCGCCCAGGGCAGGCGGCCGTGGCGCCGGTGCGCGAGCTCGAGCATGCGCAGCACGCCCGGCACGCCGACCGACTTGCCGCTGGTCACCGCGTCGTAGAACTGGAGCGGCTGGCCGTTCGCGTCGAGGAAGCGATCCGGTCGCGCCGCCTGCGGCGCGCTCTCCCTGCCGTCGTAGCTGCGCAGGCGCCGCTCGGCGCCCGACCAGTAAAGCAGGAACGCGCCGCCGCCCAGGCCGGAGGACTGCGGCTCGACCAGGCCGAGGACCATCTGTACCGCGATCGCGGCGTCGAGCGCGCTGCCGCCTCGGTGCAGAATTTCCAGCCCCGCCTGCGCCGCGAGCGGATTCGCCGCGGCGACCATCTCGTGCGCGGCGAAGACCGCGTGCTTCTCGGTCCATCCGCTCGGCGCCTCGGGTTGCGGCTGCGCGGCCGCCGCGCCGCAGTAGAGCAGGACCGCCGGCGCGATGGTCCAGACGAAATTCTTCATCGCATTTCGCCGATCCGGCGCCCGAAGGCCTCGACCTGCTCCCAGTCGGTGAACTCGACCACGCTCTCCGGATCGGTCGGCCCCTTGGTGAGCAGCATGATGAAGCGAATGATCTGGCGGTCCCAGAAGCCGTAGCGCGGGTAGTCGAGCATGCCGGCGAACACCGCCAGCTGCCGCGGCCGCCAGCCGATCTGGCGCAGGAACTTCCTGACGTAGGGATTCGTCTCCGGCGTGCTCTTGTTCGGCTTGCGCGCGACGATGTTGACCGAGAAGAACGCGCTCGGCTTGCGCTCGAGAACGGCGCGCTGCGCGCGCATGAAGCGCGCGACCCCGGGGCGGTGCTTGCCGTAGCGGATGCTGGCGCCGATGACGACCGTGTCGAACGGCTCGAGCTCGAGGGCTCCGTGCGCGCCGAGCTCGGCCAGCGTGACCTCGTGCCCGGCCTGCTCGACGACCTGCCGCAGGCGCCGGCAGATCTTCAGCGTGTGCCCGTCAACAGTCGAATAGAGGAGGAGGATCTTGCTCATGCTTGAAAAAAAGCAAAAGGGCAGCCGCGGCTGCCCTTTCGCACCTAACTGTCCAGCGCGCGATCAAACCATCAGGGGCACGATCAGCAGCGCGACGATATTGATGATCTTGATCAGCGGGTTGACGGCCGGGCCGGCGGTGTCCTTGTAGGGATCGCCGACCGTGTCGCCGGTCACTGCCGCCTTGTGCGCGTCGGAGCCCTTGCCGCCGAAGTTGCCGTCCTCGATGTATTTCTTGGCATTGTCCCAGGCGCCGCCGCCGGTAGTCATCGAAATGGCGACGAACAGGCCGGTGACGATGGTGCCCATCAGCACGCCGCCCAGCGCCTGCGGGCCGAGGATCAGCCCGACCACGATCGGGATCAGCACCGGCAGCAGCGAAGGCACGACCATCTCCTTGATCGCTGCGCGGGTGAGCATGTCGACCGCGCGCGAATAATCCGGCTTGGCCGTGCCCTGCATGATGCCCGGGATCTCCTTGAACTGGCGCCGCACCTCGACCACCACCGCGCCCGCGGCGCGACCCACCGCTTCCATCGCCATGGCGCCGAACAGGTACGGCACCATGCCGCCGATGAACAGGCCGATGATCACCATATGGTTGGACAGGTCGAAGCTGAGCGAATGACCCGCCTTGTCGAGCGCATGCGTGTAGTCGGCGAACAGCACCAGCGCGGCCAGGCCGGCGGAGCCGATCGCGTAGCCCTTGGTCACCGCCTTGGTCGTGTTGCCGACCGCGTCGAGCGGGTCGGTGATCGCGCGCACCGTCGCCGGCAGGTCGGCCATCTCGGCGATGCCGCCCGCGTTGTCGGTGATCGGGCCGTAGGCGTCGAGCGCGACGATGATCCCGGTCATGGAGAGCATGGAAGTCGCGGCGATGGCGATGCCGTACAGCCCCGCGAGCCAATACGAGGCAAAGATCGCGACGCACACCGCCAGCACCGGCCAGGCGGTGGCCTTCATCGACACGCCCAGGCCGGCGATGATGTTGGTGGCGTGGCCGGTGGTCGAAGCCTCGGCGATATGCCGCACGGGCGTGAACTCGGTGCCGGTGTAGTACTCCGTGATCCACACCATGAATCCGGTGAGCACCAGACCCACCGCGGCAGCGCCCCACAGATGCCAGACGGTGATCATTTTCAGCCCGCCGGCGATCTCGAACGGCACCTCGGCTACGATCTCTCCCATCAGCCACTGCGTGATCGGATAGAACGCGATCAGCGCCAGGATGCCGGCCACCCACAAGCCCTTGTACAGCGCGGGCATGACGTTGCGGTCGCCCGGCTTCGCCTTCACGAACCAGGTGCCGACGATGGAAGCGATGATCGAGAAGCCGCCGATCGCGAGCGGATAGATCGCCGCGTTCGGGCTCGTGGTATGCACCAGCAGCGCGCCGAGCAGCATGGTCGCCACCAGCGTCACGGCGTAGGTCTCGAACAGGTCGGCTGCCATGCCGGCGCAGTCGCCGACGTTGTCGCCGACGTTGTCCGCGATCACCGCCGGATTGCGCGGATCGTCCTCCGGAATGCCGGCCTCGACCTTGCCGACCAGGTCGGCGCCGACGTCCGCGCCCTTGGTGAAGATGCCGCCCCCCAGCCGGGCGAAGATCGAAATCAGCGAGCCGCCGAAACCAAGCCCGACCAGTGGATGGATGATGTGGTCGAGCGAATTCTTGTCCGCGGCATTGCTGTAGAGCAGCGTGAAATAGCCGGTGATGCCGAGCAGGCCAAGGCCCACCACCAGCAGGCCGGTGATCGCGCCGCCGCGAAAGGCGACGTTCAGTGCCTCGTTCAGACCGGTGCGCGCGGCCTCCGCGGTGCGCACGTTGGCGCGCACCGAGATGTTCATGCCGATGATTCCGCACAGGCCCGAGAGCAGCGCGCCGATGGCGAAGCCCACGGCGGTGGTCCAGCCGATCCGCGGCACAAAGCCGATCACCAGGAACAGGATGACGCCAACGATGGCGATCGTGGTGTACTGGCGCTTCAGGTAGGCCGTCGCGCCCTGCTTGATCGCCGCGGCGATCTCGCGCATGCGCTCGTTACCGTCAGGTTGAGCAAGAATCCATTTGCTGGAGAACGCTCCGTAGCCAAGCGCGATAATGGCGCAGACCAGCGCGAAGATGATCCCCCCGGACATGGTTTACTCCCCCTTCATTTGATTGTTGGGCTCGCGGGCGGAGGCGCCCGCAGGAAAGGCGCGGATTTTAGCAGAAAAGCCGCGCCGGCCGCCGCGCGGCTAACCCTTGAAGGCGCTCTGCAGCCGCTTGCGCACCGGCGCGTTGCGCAGCCTGACGTACTCCGGCAGCCCGTGGCGGTAGGGCGGCGGCAGCTCCCCCACCACCAGCGGCGCAAGGTAGCGCCTGCACGCCGCGGTGATCTGAAAACCGTCCGTGCTGACGAACTCGCGCGGCACGCGCCGCTCCTGGTTGGCGACATTGTCGAGCGGCGCGACGCCGATCTTCCAGCGGTAAGGCCGGTCCGAGGTGCGAAGGATGACCGGCATCACCGCGTTGCGCCCCTCGAGCGCGAGCTTCACGGCCGCCTGGCCCACGCGGTAGGCCTGCTCGACGTCGGTCTTGGAAGCGATGTGGCGCGCCGCGCGCTGCAGGTAGTCGGCCACGGCCCAGTGCGGTTTGTAGCCCAGTCGCTCCTGGACCATCTGCGCGATGACGGGCGCGACGCCGCCGAGCTGCTTGTGGCCGAAAGCGTCGACCGAGCCCGCCTCGGCGAGGAACTTGCCCTGTTGATCCTTGACGCCTTCGGACACCGCGACCACACAGTAGCCGACGCTCTCGACGGTCTGCTTCACGCGCGCGAGGAAGGCCGCCTCGTCGAACGGCAGCTCGGGAAACAGCAGCAGGTGCGGCGGCTCGCCCGGGCGCTCGGCCGCTAGGCCGCAGGCGGCGGTGATCCAGCCGGCGTGGCGCCCCATCACCTCCAGCACGAACACGCGGGTCGAGGTGCTCGCCATCGAGGCCACGTCGAGTCCGGCCTCGCGGATCGAGGTCGCGACGTACTTCGCCACCGAGCCGAAACCGGGGCAGCAATCGGTGCCGACCAGGTCGTTGTCGATGGTCTTGGGCACTCCGATCGCGCTCAGGGGATAGCCCATCGCGGCGCTGATCTGCGACAGCTTCAAGGTGGTGTCGGCGGAATCGTTGCCACCGTTGTAGAAGAACCAGCCGATGTCGTGCGCGCGCAGCACCTCCACCAGGCGCTCGTACTTGGCGCGGTCCTCCTGCGGGCTCTTGAGCTTGTAGCGGCACGAGCCGAAGGCGGCGCCCGGAGTGTGCTTCAGGGCGCGCACCGCTGCGGCGCTCTCCCTGGAGGTGTCGATCAGCTCCTCGTTCAGCGCGCCGAGGATGCCGTTGCGCGCGGCGTAGAGCTTGCCGATACGGGCTTTGGCGCGGCGCGCGGCCTCTATCACGCCGCAGGCCGAGGCGTTGATGACGGCGGTGGCGCCGCCGGACTGGGCGTAAAGGGCGTTGCGCAACTTGGCTCGGCTCATGGTTTTCCTCCGTCTCTTCCATTGAGTACGGCAAACGCGCGGTCGCGGATCTGCTCGACCGACCCGCTGCCCGAGATGCGGCACAAGCGCGGCGCGCGCGCGTCGCCCGAAGCGGCCCACGCGGCGTAGTACTCGAGCAGCGGCCGGGTCTGCACCTTGTACACCTCGAGGCGCTTGCGCACGGTTTCCGCCTTGTCGTCGTCGCGCAGGATCAGCGGCTCGCCGGTCACGTCGTCCCTGCCCTCGACTTTCGGCGGGTTGAACTTGACGTGGTAGGTTCGGCCCGAGCCGGGGTGCACCCGGCGCCCGCTCATGCGCAAGATGATCTCCTCGTCCGGAACGTCGATCTCGAGCACGCAGTCGATCGGCACGCCGGCGCGCTTCATCGCCTCGGCCTGTGCGATGGTGCGCGGAAAGCCGTCGAACAGGTAGCCCTTGGCGCAGTCCGGCTGCCTCAGCCGCTGCTTGACCAGGTCGATCACGATCCGGTCGGGCACCAGCTGCCCGCCATCCATCAGCTTTTTCGCCTCGAGGCCCTGCGCGGTGCCGGCTTTGGCCGCCGCGCGCAGCATGTCGCCGGTCGAGATCTGCGCGATGCCGTAGCGCGCCATGATGTAGCCGGCCTGCGTTCCCTTGCCTGCGCCCGGCGGCCCCAGCAGGATCAAGCGCATGTCTGAAATTCCGTGGCGGTGTGAGACTTCAAGCGCTGCGCGCGAGCGCCCTTTTCCGGCGCCGGAAACGCCGCTGACCTTAGCCGGATTCGCCAGTGCGGTCAAACAGCGCGCGCACCGTTTCCAGGTCCTGCGGCGTGTCGACGCCCGGGGGAACGTCGTGGCGCGAGACGCTCACCGCGATGCGGTAGCCGTGCCACAGCACGCGCAGCTGCTCCAGCGACTCGAACTGTTCGAGCGGCGACGGCGCAAGGCCCGCGTAGTGCCTCAGAAACCCCGCGCGGTAGCAGTAGATGCCCAGGTGGCGGTAGCACGGCAGCCCGGCGGGCGGCTCGCGCCCGCCCGCTGCGTACGCGTCGCGCGCGTAGGGGATCGGGGCGCGGCTGAAGTAGAGTGCGCGCCCTTGCGCGTCGAGCACGACCTTGACCACGTTGGGATTGAAGACCGACGCCGCGTCGCGGATCGGATGGCAGGCGGTGGACACGCTCGCCTCGGCGTCGCGCCCGAGCGCCGCCGCGACCTCGCCTATCAGCGCAGGCGCGATCAGCGGCTCGTCGCCCTGCACGTTGACCACCAGCATCCGCTCGCTCAATCCCATCGCCAGCGCGGCCTCGGCGATGCGGTCGGTCCCGGAGAGGTGATCGGAACGCGTCATGCGGGCCTCGAAGCCCTGCGCGCGAACCGCGTGCGCGATGCGCTCGTCGTCGGTGGCAACGCACACCCGCTCGGCGCCGCTCGCCTGCGCCCGCTCGCACACGCGCACCACCATGGGCTTGCCGCCGAGGTCGGCCAGCGCCTTGCCGGCAAAGCGCGTCGAAGCGTAGCGCGCAGGAATGATGACGCAGAAGCCTGCCATGGCGCGGCCGGCGGCGCGTCAGCCGGCGACTTCTTCGGCCGGGTCGAGCTTGCGCGCGTCGTCCTCGAGCATCACCGGGATGCCGTCCTTGATCGGATAGGCGAGCCGGTCGGCTTTGCAGATCAGCTCGCCCGGCTCCTTGCGGTACACGAGCGCGCCCTTGCACAGCGGGCAGACGAGGATTTCGAGCAGTCGTGGATCAACGGCGGTGCTCACCAAGCTTCTCCAGGAGCCAGTTACCGAATGCGGGATCGAGGACCGCGCTCACCGGGAACACCCAGTGCTGCGGCTTCGCGAAGCGCCTGCATTTTACCGCGTCCTTCTCGGTCATCACGACCGGCAGCGCATCGCCGAACTCGAGGTCGGCGGCGCGGAACGGGTGGTGGTCCGGAAACGGGTGCGGCACCACCTTCAGGCCGAGGCGCAGCAGGTGGCGAAAGAAGCGGTTCGGGTCGCCGATGCCGGCCACCGCGTGCACCCGCTGCCCGGCGAAGCTCTCCACGGGCCGGCGCTCGCGCGCGTCGGCCAGGCAGTTGAGCAGCTTGCCTTCGAGGCGCATCGCGTAGCCGCGCACGGCGTCGGTGCCATGCGCCACGACCGCATCGACCGAGCGCAGGCGCGTGCGCGGCTCGCGCAGTGGACCGGCGGGAAGCAGCAAGCCGTTGCCGAAGCCTCGCTCGTCCACCACGCAGATCTCGAGCTCGCGCGCGAGGCGGTAGTGCTGCAGCCCGTCGTCGAGCACGATGATGTCGACGTCGGGGTGCTGGTGGCGCAAGGCCTGGCATACGCGCACCCTGTCCGGGCCGACCCAGACCGTGCAGCCGCTGCGCCGGGCGAGCACGATCGGCTCGTCGCCGACCTCGCTCGGCTCGGAGGCGATGCTTGCCTCGCGCGGCGCCTCCAGGCGCGCGCCGTAGCCGCGCGTCACGATGCCCGGCGTCCAGCCGTGATCCTTGAGGAACTCCGCCAGCCACAGCGCCAGCGGCGTCTTGCCGCTGCCGCCCGCGATCAGGTTGCCGACCACGATCACGGGCACGCCCGCAGCGTGGCTCTCGAGTATCCGCAGCCGGTAGAGCAGCCGGCGCACGAACACCGCAACGCCGAACGCCAGACTGACCGGCCACAGCAGCCACGCCAGCGCGCCGCGGTGGCTCCAGTGCCGGCTCAGGGTCTGCGCGCCGATGCGGTTACCCGCCCGGGCCGCTCTGGGTGGTGAAGGTGATCTGCGTCAGGCCGGCAACCCGGGCGGCCTCCATGACGCGGATCACCGACTGGTGGGTCGCCTTGGCGTCGGCGCTGATCACGACCACCGGCTGCTTGAGCGTGGCACCGGCGCGCCGCAGGGCATCGGCGAACTGCTCGACGCCGGAGAACACGACCGGCGTCTGGTCGATGACGTAGTTCCCCTGCGCGTCCACCAGCACCGAGATCTCGTTCGGGCGATTCGGCTGCTTTTCCGAGTTCGCCGTCGGCAGATCGATCTTGAGCTCGGTGTACTTGGAATAGGTGGTGGTGATCATGAGGAAGATCAGGATCACCATCATCACGTCGATCAGCGGAACCAGGTTGATCTCCGGCTCCTCCTTCGCCCGGCCGCGCTGGAAGTTCATGCCCTCTCGCCGTGGACGATGTCCACCAGCTTGGCCGCCGACTGCTCCATGCGCACCACGAACCCGTCGACCTTGTTCTTGAAGTGGCGGTAGAAGATGAGCGACGGAACCGAGATGCCGATGCCGAACGCGGTGTTGTACAGCGCCACCGAGATCCCGTGCGCAAGCTGCTGCGGGTTGGTCCCGGTCGGGGACTGCGAGCCGAAGATCTCGATCATCCCGATCACGGTGCCGAACAGGCCCAGCAGCGGCGCCGCGCTGGCGATGGTGCCGAGGGTGGTGAGGAAGCGCTCCAGCTCGTGCCCCACGGCGCGCCCCGTCTCCTCGATCGCCTCTTTCATGACGTAGCGCGAGCTCTTCGCGTTGCGCACCCCGGCGGCCAGCACCTGGCCGAGCGGCGAATCGCTGGCGAGCTTGTCGATCACGTCGTCCGACAGCCCCTGGCGCCGGTAGACCGCGACCACCTGCTCGAACAGGCTGGGCGGGATGATGCGGCCGTCGCGCAGGGAAATCGAGCGCTCGATGATCAGGGCTACCGCGATGACGGAGGCCAGCAGCAGAAACCAGATCGGCCAGCCTGCGTCGTGGATGATCGCGAACACCCCTGCTCCTCGCTTGTGGTCAGGCTCCGGAGCGCGAACTTTAGCCAAACCATCGCGCTGCGGCAAGTTGATGATGCAGCGCGAAAACATCCCTTTGTGTGGGCGCGCGGCGACAATTCTCGCGCGATCTTCGGGCCATCGCTGCGCATGAAGTCGGCCGCCTGATCTCGTTATCCACAAAAGCTGTGGATAAGTTTGTGGATTGTCGTTGCACAGTTGATCGCATGAGTCTTGCAACGAACGCAAAGTCGGGGGCGATCAATTTTTGAGCAGCGATTTTCGTTCCAATTACAGCGCGTTACGCGACAGAATCGGCCTCCGTGCGATCGCGCGGCCGCGCGGCGGCAGAACATCGCGTGCATGTGGATAGGTGTAAGCTGGCGCTAACCTCCCCAACCGCCCAGATGCCGACGCCAAACGGCGAGTTTGCCGCCATCGCGGGCGCCCTGCAGGCGCCCGTCAGCGTGTCGCAGCTGCTGCGCAGCGTGCGCGACGCGCTCGAGCGCCGCTTTGCCCTCATGTGGGTCGCGGGCGAGATCTCGAATTTCACCCGCGCCGCATCCGGGCACTGGTATTTCACGCTCAAGGACGACGAAGCGCAGGTCGACTGCGTGATGTTCCGCGGCCGCGCCGCGCATCTGGACTGGACGCCGAAGGAAGGCGCGCGGGTCGAGGCACGCGTGCTGGTGACGCTGTACGAGCCGCGCGGGCGCTTCCAGCTCAACGTCGAGACCATGCGCCACGCCGGGCTGGGACCGCTGTACGAGCGCTTCCTGCGCCTGAAGGAGCAGCTCGCGCGCGAGGGCCTGTTCGAGCCTGCGGCGAAGCGCGAGCCGCCGGCGCATCCGCGCGCGGTAGGGGTGCTCACCTCGCTTGCCGCCGCGGCGCTGCGCGACGTGCTGACCACGCTCGCGCGGCGCAACCCGTCGCTGCCGGTGATCGTTTATCCGGTGCCGGTCCAGGGCGAGGGCGCGGCCGAGCGCATCGCCGCGATGCTGCGCACCGCCAACGCGCGCGCCGAGTGCGACGTGCTGCTGCTGGTGCGCGGCGGCGGCTCGCTCGAGGACCTGTGGCAGTTCAACGAGCAGGCCGTGGCGCGCGCGATTCGCGCTTCGCGCATCCCGGTGGTGGTGGGGGTCGGGCACGAAACCGACTTCACGATCGCCGATTTCGCGGCCGACCGGCGCGCGCCGACCCCGACTGCGGCGGCCGAGCTGGTGAGCGCGCCGCGCGCCGAGCTGCTGGCGCGCGTGGCCGAACTCGCGCTGCGCGCCGGGCGCGAGTCGCTGCGCCGCATCGGCTACGCCATGCAGGCGGTCGACGGCCTCGCGCGCCGGCTGGTGCACCCCGCGGACCGGATCCGCGCCTCGCGCCAGCTCGTCGCGCAGCTCGGCGCGCGCCTGGCCTCGGCCAACGCGAGGCAGCTGGATGGCGCCGCCGCGCGCCTAGAGCGGCTGCGTACCGCGCTCACCGGCCTCGACCCGGGAGCGGTGCTGGCGCGCGGCTACAGCATCACCCGCAACGCCGCGGGCGAGGTGCTGCGCGACGCCGCGCGCGTGGCCGAAGGCGAGCGCCTCACCACCACGCTGTCCAGGGGCTGGATCGAGAGCGAGGCGCGGCGCAAGGGCTCCTGAGCGCTCAGCGTGCGCCGATCAGGCGCGCGGCGCGCGCGACGTCCTTCTTCCTGACCCAGAAGATCGCGCCGTAGCGCCCCTTGCCGGCGGTCACGGCGTCGAGCGCGACCAGGCCGATGCGTGCCTGCGCGAGCTTGCCGAGAATGCCGGTCAGCGCCCCGACCCGGTCGTCGCCCTGCACCAGGAACCCGGTCTTGCGCTCCGAGACCTTGAGCCCCGCCTGCTTCGCCGCGCGGCGGAACGCCGCGCTGTTCTCCGGCACGAAGTCGACCTGCGCCCCGCCACGCTGCGGGAAACCGGTGAACGCAAGCAGGTTCACGCCGGCCGAGCGCATCGCCTCGAGCAGCTTGGCGCCCGCTCCGGCGCGATTCGGCACCTTGGTCGAGAAATAGTCCACTTTGCGAATTCGTGCTGCCATGGCTCCTCCTTGCTCGCCTGTCGCCCGCATCCGGCGGGCCGCTCGTATCGTAACTCCGATTCGGGGCCGCGATGCGATAATGCCGGCGCGCCGCAACGCGAAGCCCGCAGACATGGGACACCGACTGACGAAGATCGCGACCCGCACCGGGGACGCCGGCGAAACCGGCCTCGGCGACGGCGCGCGCGTGCCCAAGGACGACCCCCGGGTCCAGGCGCTGGGCGACATCGACGAGCTCAATTCCGCGCTCGGCGTGGTGCTGGCCGAAGAGCTGCCCGACGCGCTGCGCGCGGCGCTGGAGCAGATCCAGCACGACCTGTTCGACCTCGGCGGCGAAACGAGCATTCCCGGCCATGCGATGGTCGGCGAGGCGCACGTTGCAAGGCTGGACGCCTGGCTGGAAGCATGGAACGCCGGGCTGCCGCCGCTCAAGGAATTCATTCTGCCGGGCGGCTCGCGTGCCGCGGCGGCCGCGCACCTTGCGCGCGCGGTGTGCCGGCGCGCCGAGCGCAGCCTGGTTGCGCTCGGCCGGCGCGAGACGGTCGGCGAGCGCGCGCGCCAGTACCTCAATCGGCTCTCGGACCTGCTGTTCGTCGCCGGGCGCGCGCTCAACCGCCACGCCGGGCGCGGCGACGTGCAGTGGCGCCATCAGAAGAAGAGGGCCTGAATGGCGGGCGCCGCGGACCCGCTCGCCGCGCTGCTTGCGGCGTGCGGGCAGGGCGACCGGCAGGCATTTTCGCGCCTGTACCGGGACAGTTCGGCGAAACTGTTCGGGGTCGCGCTGCGTATATTGAGGAGGCAGGACTGGGCGGAGGAAGTGCTGCAGGACTGCTATGTCAGCATCTGGCAGCACGCGCGTGAATACCATCCCGGGCTGTCCGCGCCGATGACCTGGATGACCAGCATCGTGCGCAATCGCTGTCTGGACCGGCTGCGCAAGCCCAGGCTGGAAGTGAGTGACGGTGACGGCGAGATGATCGATAACACAATCAGCGACCGGCCGGGACCCCTCGACACGCTCGAGCGGAGCAAGGATGCGCAGGCGCTCGCACGCTGCCTGAAGGCGCTCGAGGCGCGGCAACGCCAGGCGATCGCGCTCGCTTTCTACGACGGCCTGTCGCACACCGAACTGGCGAGCCACCTGCGCCAGCCGCTCGGGACGGTCAAGACCTGGGTGCGCCGCGGCCTGCTGCGGCTGAAGGCCTGCCTCGGCGACGCCGTATAGGCGGACGGAGAACGAGTGCGCTACCGCGACAAACCGGAGCTGCAGGAAAGGCTGGCAGCCGAGTACGCGCTCGGCACGCTGCGCGGGCCGGCGCGCGCGCGCTTCCGGCGCTGGCTCGAGCAGGACGCCGCGCTCGCGCGCCGCGCCGAGGACTGGGCTGCGCGGCTCGATCCTCTG